>Ga0302325_10022779_pt1 | contig 13091 bp, 5 predicted proteins | sample Palsa_T0_2_FD_201948 | JGI IMG/M metagenome (GOLD analysis project Ga0302325, IMG submission 201948) | Peat permafrost microbial communities from Stordalen Mire near Abisko, Sweden - Palsa_T0_2 | ecosystem: Environmental > Terrestrial > Soil > Palsa > Peat permafrost | place: Sweden: Abisko... | reverse complement strand
AAGGGTTGTACTTATCCAACCAGGAACCGACTTCCTCGAGGACATCGCGGCGTTGTTCGGCTAGTCGTGGAAAATGCGGTGATCCCGGATAGGTCACCATGCGCACCGTCTTGCCGCGTTCCTTGAGCAGGGCATAGAACTCGAAGCCTTGAAAAGTCGGGACACGTGCATCAGCGCTGCCATGCAGGATGAGAAGCGGAGTGGTCACCCGGTCAGCAAACATCACTGCCGAGAACTTCAGCATGGGGCCCGGGTCCTTCTCCTGGAGCCGTGCATCGTAGTCGGTCTGCCAGATGTCGCTGGTGGGAATGAAACTCAGCCAGTCGGTGATGCCTGCGCCCTCGATCGCCGCTTTGTAGCGCTGCGTCTGCGTGACGGTCCAAGAGGTCATAAATCCGCCGGCGCTCCAGCCGAACATGGTTAGTCGCGCGGGGTCTGCCCATCCTTGCGCAATGGCGAAGTCTGTGGCGCTGTCGACGTCGCGATAAGCTCGATCGCCAAAATGCTGGTAAATGGCTGTCACGTGCGCCGCGCCATAACCGGTCGATCCGCGATACTCGGGCTGCAGGACCACATAGCCTTTGCCGGCGATATATTTTGCCATCGGGTCAAGCCCGAGTTGATCGTTTGCCTCCGGTCCGCCGTGCGGGAACACTAGGAAGGGATAACGCTTGCCAGTCGTGTAGCCGGGCGGGAAGGTGGCGATGCCCTCCAGCTTGACACCTTCTTTCGAAGTCCAGTGCACCACCTTCGTCTCGCCGAGATCGATACCGGCGAGCTGCGCGTCGCCTTCGAAGGTGATCTTCTGCAGCTGTGCGTCCTTCACAACGGCGACGTTGTTGGAGTGATCCGAATCTCCGACGCCCACCGCCAGCACGTCCGGCGCATCGGGAAAGGGATTCGCGGCAGGCATCCCAATCGTGGTGCCGTTCGGCGAGCGCAGCAGCGGGGTGAGCTTGCCGTCTGCAAAACTGTCGATTTCGGTGCGCACGCCGCGATGCACGTCGACCAGGATGGTGCCGTGATGGTTCTCGACGGTGGTGGCCGTGACATCGAGATCCGGCGTTCGGTCCAGCGCGGCACCACCGGAGAGGGGCACTGTCCACACGTGTTCCGCCGTCAGGGTCGGTGAATTGGTCGAGGCAAACACCAATTCTTTTTCATCGGCGGACCATGCGATGCCGGCCGTGATCGTGGGCACATCGGCGAGCTGATGCGACCCGTCCGTGCCGCAGATATTGAGCATCGAGTGCGCCTCGTGATTGCCCAGCTTCGGCGGCTGCGTCACCACTGCCAGGCGATTGGAATCCTTTGACCAGGCAAAGTCGCTGATGGTGCGCAGTTCCTGACACCACCACACGCCATTTTGAGAATGAAGATCGAAGATATAGACGCTTGCCTCATCGTTCTCGACGACGTTGTGCTGATCGTGTTTGTCCTTGGCGCGAGAGTCCGAGAGGACGGCGATCTTCGCGCCATCAGGTGAAATGGTTGGCGCGCGGCTGCCGCGCGGCAGCGTGAAAATTACCGTCGGCTTGCCGCTGGTGATGGGCACGATGGCGAGCTGCGTCTGATCGTCGATACGATATTCGCCGAACAGCGCTCCGTCGCGGGTGAAGCCAGAGGGTGTAAATTTTTCCGGCAGCTCCAGCGTGACATAGGCACCGCCCGCCGGTGCGATTGTGTGCCATTCGTGCTTGGCTGGACCTTTTTCATCGAAGCTCTGCACGTCGAACAGGATAGTCTTTCCGTCGGGCGAGATCGCTACCGGCATTGCCGAGCGCAATGACGTGAAGTCACTGCTGCCGAAGGGCCGCTTGTCGGCGGCAAGTGCTGCTGTTGAAAGACCGAAAACGATGAGGGCTGCTGCGATCCCGTGCGCCCCGTGGCTTGCCTGCATGTGTCATTTTCTCCCTTGAAAGCAGATCATATCGCACGCAGGGCGCTCTGCAGTATTCTATCGAATTGCAAAGCGGCGAAACCTTTGGCCCGATGCAAAAAAATAGGAGACGACCAGTGCGCCGCGGATTCAGTTTGCTTGTTTCGATCTGGGGTGTGATCAGCGCCCTGAGTTCGCAGGGCGCTCAGGCGGCGGTCGATCCTTCAATGCTTCAGGCGCTGCAGTGGCGCCTCGTCGGTCCTTTTCGCGGGGGCCGGGTGCTCGCGGTGACGGGGATTGCCGGGGATAGCCGGCATTTCTATTTCGGCGCCGTGGACGGCGGAGTGTGGTCGACTGAAGATGCCGGGCGGACCTGGCAGCCGATTTTCGACAACGAGCCGGTGGGCTCGATCGGTGCGCTTGCGGTGGCGCCATCCGCGCCGGCCACTCTCTATGTGGGCACCGGCGAGGCGGACATGCGCTCCGACATCGCGCACGGCGCGGGCATGTACAAATCCGTCGACGCGGGTAAACATTGGTCCTTCCTCGGACTCTCCGACACCCGGCAGATCGGCCGCATTCTGGTCGATCCGCGCGATCCTGAGGTGGTATTCATCGCGGCTCTGGGGCATGCGTATGGCCCGAACGCCGAGCGGGGTGTGTTCCGTTCGAAGGATGGCGGCGCGCACTGGAGCAAGGTCCTGTTCCAGAATCCGGACACCGGCGCCATCGACCTTGCCTTCAAACCCGGCGCACCGGATACCATCTATGCGGCGCTGTGGCAAACGAGGCGTCCACCCTGGAGCGTGTATCCACCGTCGAGCGGTCCTGGAAGCGGCCTTTATGTCTCCAATGATGGCGGCGATCATTGGAGCCCCGTCATTGGCAACGGCTTTGCGACGCACCCGGGGCGGATCGGACTCGCCGTGGCGCCGAGCGAGCCGGAACGGCTGTATGCGCTCGTCGATGCTGCTCCCCGAGGAGAGGGTGGCCTGTATCGATCGGACGATGGCGGTGTGCACTGGAATCATGTGTCCGCCGATTCGCGCATCTTCGGTCGTGGCTGGTACTTTTGCGGTCTGACGGTGGATCCGAAAAACGCCGAGCGCCTCTACGTCATGAACACGATCGTGCTGCGCTCGGAGGACGGCGGCAAGAATTTCATCGCGCTCAAAGGCGATCCCACCGGCGATGATTTTCACGCCCTGTGGATCGATCCCACCGATTCCGAGCGGCAGATTCTCGGTGTCGATCAGGGCGCGCTGATCACGCTCGACGGCGGCGCGACCTGGAGCAGCTGGTTCAACCAGCCGACCGCACAGATTTATCACGTCAGCACGGACAATCGCTTTCCGTACTGGCTCTACGGCGCGCAGCAGGACTCCGGTGCGGTAGCTCTGCCGAGTCGCACCGACAACGTCGACGGCATCACCATGCAGCAGTTTCGCGAGATCACCGCGGGAGGCGAGAGCGGCATGATCGCGCCGGACCCGGACCACCCGAACATCATCTTCGGTGAGAAGGTCGACAAGCTTGACACTCGCACCGGCCAGACGCGCAACGTTGATCCCACGCTCGCTTATCCTGAGATCCATCATCGCAGCGCCTGGACACTGCCGCTCGCGTTCTCCCGCCGCGGCCAGCGAGCACTGTACTTCGCCGACCAGCGCCTCTACCGGACCCTGGACGGCGGCGAGCACTGGGCGCAGATCAGTCCGGACCTGACGCGTCCGGATGCGGGAATTCCTGCGAATCTCGATGCTGCAACGGCGGCCGACGATGATCACGTCGACAAGCGCCGCGGGGTGATCTATGCCATCGCGCCCTCGACGCTTTCCGCCGCCGCGCTCTGGGTCGGAACCGATGATGGGCTGGTCTGGCGTTCCGACGATGCGGGTGCCCACTGGCGCGAGGTCACGCCGCATGCGCTCACGCCCTGGTCGAAAGTGGCGGGCATCGAGCTGTCGCATTTCGACCCCGCCGTCGCCTATCTGGCGATCGACCGGCACCGCCTGGACGATGATGAGCCCTACCTCTATCGGACGGCTGACGGCGGCAAGGAGTGGGTGCGAATCGATGCGGGCATTCCGCGCGACAGCTTCGTCAACGTCGTTCGTGAAGACCCGGCGGCGAAGGGTCTGCTCTATGCCGGCACCGAGCGCGGCATGTTCATGTCGCTGGACGACGGCGCGCATTGGCAGCCGCTGCAACAAAATCTCCCCATGACTTCGGTGCGCGACATCGATGTGCACGGCGATGATCTGGTCATTGCCACGCATGGTCGCGGCTTCTGGATCATGGACGACGTCTCGGCGCTGCGGCAGCTGCGCACGCTGCGCTCCGAAGAGGCCGTTTTGTTCAAGCCGGCGACCGCCATCCGTGTGCGCCCGTCCAATTTCACCGGCACCCCCATGCCGAAGGATGAGTCCTTGGCGGCCAATCCTCCCGACGGTGCGCTGATCGACTATGCGTTGCCCGTAGCTCTTGAGGGTCCCGTGACGCTGACCATCCGCGATGCGCGCGACAACCTCGTGCGCCGCTTCAGCAGCGCGGACGTCAAGAACTCTCCCGACCCGTCCAAGCTCGAGTTCGCGCCCGAATGGGTGCCACGGCCAATGGTGCTCTCCACCACGCCGGGAATGCATCGTTTCGTCTGGGATCTGCGCTATCCGAGCGCGCAGCCGGCCACGGCGAAGCAGCCCTCGCCGCAGGGAGCTTGGGCACCGCCCGGCCGATACGAGATCGCGCTGAACGCCGCCGGAAAGAAATTCCGCCAACCGCTCGAGGTGAAGGAGGATCCGCGTATCACCATCTCGCAGGCCGCATTGCTGCGGGAATTTACGCTGACGCTGCAGATCGAGCAGGCGTCGGCGCGCGCATCGAGCGCGTTACAGCAAGCCACCCGGCTGCTGGACGTTCTCGAATCGCGGCTGGCTCAATCCACGGCACCGCACGAGGACATGGTGCGGCTGAGGGCGAAGGCTTGGAGCATTTCGGGTGTTCCGCCGCACTCGGCATCGCGCAGCACTCCACCGCTGCGCGCCGACAGCTTGAGCACATTGGCAGCCGATTTCGACCACCTCGAAGCGGCCGCCGACGGCGCCGATGCCGACCCGGGGCCGGATGTGCGGGCTTCCTTTGCGACGCTGTCGCGCATGCTGACCGCCGCCCTCGCTGACTGGCAGACACTGCTGAATCACGACCTGGCGGAACTCAATGCCCAGCTCAAAGCAGCGGGTGAGCCGCTCATCATGACGTGATGAGCGGCACTTTGGTGGGTCGGGTGTCAAAAAAGAAGGCGCCAAAGGGGCGTGGATCGTCACTTGCTTTCCGGACCGCATTGAAGGGCGCGGATTGCATTTGTTTTCCGGGTCGCTGTAAAGCCGTCCGTAGCCGCTGCGTGCGAAACTCCTCCTGTTTCGCACGCTCCGAAAAACAAACATCAATCCACTTGAGCTGCGCTTCGATGCGTCGGGTTCGTGATGCCCGCGTATCAAGCAAACAAGCAGGGCCCCAAAGGGCCCTGCAAACTGTGAGGCGCTGTTGCATTTGGACTTGCTTCAATCCATAGAACAGGGGAAGTACGATGAAACTTCATGCGGGCCGCCGGGCGACGGTTGTGTGTCTTGCTGTCTCTCTTGTGTCATTGCTGGCTTTTGCGGACGATCAGCCATTCGCGCTAAAGCATGGTGTATACGTACGCGGTAAATCGTGCACTGATCCTGCTAATGCGGAAATCCTGAACTGGGACGGGGTGGGCTTTTCGGGAGCGCACTCGAGCCACTGCACCTCGCAAGTCACGCCTCAGGGAAAGCGTTTTCTGGTCAAGAACACGTGTGCTGCTGTCGGCGATGGATCGCCGAACGCAGTTGCCGAGGCTTTAGAGGATTCTTTTTCGGTGAATATATTGTCTAGCCGGCGCTTTGAGTTTTTTAGAAAGGGTCAGAAGAAAGCCACTTACCGTTGGTGCAGCGTGGGAGAGGGGAAGTAGTGAAGCGCCATTTGCTTGCAACGCCGTGAATCCATTGCGCCGCGCTTCCTTGCTTCGCGCAAGCCCAGGGTAACCAATCCCTGGTTACCCGTCGAACGCATGCGTTCGACCCCTGGACGCTGCGGACAAAACTCAAACATCGATCCACTTTGGATGCGCGCCACGAAGTTTGATGCTCGTCATTGCGTCATGGCTGTTCAGCGAGAAAATGGGCCCCGCATCACTTTGGCCCGCACCCCGATACTTTGTTGTTCTTAATTGTTACATCGGACCCGAGGTTCACAAAATAGGTTGGACCCAGCGTGTTATCGCTCAGGCAAGTGTTCTCTATGGTCAAGTGGTTTACGGGTTCGGTCGGAGTTGTGTTGCTGGTGTCGCTCCAGATGCCGTACTCAACGTTTCCGGTCGCGCTTGCAGAATCGATGCTGATCCATTCCGTGATCCGGAAGGTGGGATCTGAGTGGGCAATCGCAATGCCGGAACGACCGTTTCCGAAGCTACCGGTGCTGGGGTCCGAATTCGAAATCAGGATATGCTGCACTCCATCCATGTTGATGCCGTCACCCGAGTTGTTCTTCACGGTGTTGTCGATCAAAGAAACATAGGTGCCGTGTAGCTCGATCCCGTCCGCAACGGTGCCATTCGGGCTTATCGAACCATTTTGGAAGGTGTTCTTCGAGATCAGGGCGTTTTTGGCGCAGACAGTCAGATCGATCTGCCCGCCGCTGTCGTCGAATGGGATCGTGTTCGAGTGGTTGTTGGTAAACACATTCCCCAGGATTTGCAAGTTCGTCACTTCAGCCAGGAGCCCGGACTCTCCCGCATTCTCGAATACGGAATTTTTCAGAGTTACATTGTTTACGAACTGAATGTTGGGACAATCGAGGTACGTGATGTTGGTGGTGTCTACCGTGGCATCCGACCACATTCCGAAAACCACCGGGTTGCCGAAGTAACACTGGTTGACGATCACGTCTCCCGTTCCTGCCCCGTAGAGAGCCAGCCCGATATTGGGAGAATTGATGAACGTGCAATTTTCGACGCGCAATTTCTGGACCACGAAGATAGAAACGTCAGGATTGTAGGCGTAATAAGGCGATGGATTCGCGTCTCGATTCCCGTCGAAGGTCAGGTCGCGGATTGTGATCGACTTCAGGGTCGTCCCAATCGCATTCACATCGCTGATCAAAGCGCCGTCGAAGCCTGGGGCGCGTTGCAACGTGGTTTCAAACAAGGAGCCGAGCACAGTCCCTTCGATGGTTACGTTGGACCTGCCAAGGGAGATTGTTTCGCTCACAGGATAAACGCCGGCATCGAGCTTGCAAACCGGATCGTGGCCGGTTGCGCCCACGCATTGCACGAAATCTGGAAATGAAAGCGCGCCCGCTGTTTGAAGGAACAGCAAGTCTGAGATGACGAGTATCAGGAGGATTGGCGCCCGTGTATTCATAGATCTGATCATCGGATGTTCCCCTTACTGTGGGCCTCAATCGTGAAACACTTCATCGTTTGCCTCTAACGCGGATCATGCTAGTCGCTGATGGCAATCGCCGAGGGCTGCGTTCCCGTTACGAACGGTGAGCCGGCTATCGGCGTCAGCGCGCCGCTGGTCGCGTCAATCGAATAGACGAAGACTGTATCCGAGCCGCTACTAACCACATAAGTAAACATGCCCGTGGGATCAACTGCCACGGAGGATGGCTGTGTTGCGCTTGGGAAGGGGGAGCCGCCGACCACCGTCAGTGAGCCGCCGACACCAAATGCAAACGCCGAAATATTGTTGGAGCCTTGGTTGGCAACGTAGAGGAAATTGCCCACTGGGTCCACGGCCACAGAGGACGGAGTGGTTCCGGTGGGGTAGGGCGAACCCTGGATCTCGGTGCCGCTCGAGAGGCCCCAGAGGGAGTTCGCAGTGGAATCGGCGATGTAGACATATTGACCCGAAGGATCACTGCCAAGCGCGCGCGGGCCCATCCCGGTGGCGAACGGTGATCCGCTGACGGCGGTCAATGTGCCATTGTCGATCGAGAAATCGGAGACGGTACCGTCCGATTGGTTTGCGACATAAACGTCCTCTCCCAGAGGATTCACCGTCACAGCGGCAGGCGAGTTGCCGGTCGTAAAGGGTGAGCCCGTTACGGCAGTCAGTGCGCCGCTATTTGCAGTAATCGAATAGGCAGAAACCGTGTTGGCACTCCCATTCGTCACGTAGACGAACGAAGTTGATGGGTCGATGGCCACCGAAGTTGGCGATGCGCCCGTCGCAAACGGCGAGCCGCTGACCGAAGTCAACGCACCACTGGTCCGGTCAATTGTAAATGCGGAAATTGTCGCGTCCATTTGATTCGCGGTGTAGGCATAGCTGCCCGTAGGATCGACCGCAATCGCTACCGGAAGAGTGCCGGCGGCGAAGGGGGAGCCTGCGATTGCGGTCAAGGCCCCCGTCGCGGCATCGACACTATATGCGGAGATGTTGTTGGAGCCGCGATTGGCTACATAGGCGAAACGCGGCGGATTGGTGGTGCAGGTCACTGCAATGTTGGTGACATCCGACGTGCCGGCCGTCCCCGTCCCGTTCGCGACCACGCAGGTCTGCGAAGGGTTCGTGGGCTGGGTCTGCACCGTCAGGTTATAGGCTGTATTGAAAGGCGCGCTCGCGAAAGCCACCGACGTCCCGTTCGACGCCGCACCATTGAGCTGAACCCCACCGGTACCGTTATTCTGCAGCGTGAGCCGAGAGCCGACCAGACCGCTCAAGTTGCCCTCGAGACTGACTTGCGTTGGGGGACCGAAACAAACTGCGCAGGGGCCGAGGTTACTGAATTTTGGTGCGCATCCGGTCAACACCGCGATGGCAAACAACGCCGCGACCGGCCGATACGCGCCGCTTAATTGAAAATCGCCCATGCTCTTCGATGCCATGCCAGCTCCCTGTGTCGGACAATCACCATGTCGGTCGATTTTCTCCAATATACGGTAGATGGCGATCCGGCCGGCGCGCAAAGCGCCGATTGTTTGGGAAAGTCTGATGGCGTAATGCGGCTACCGGTGCATCAATTTGTTTAGACTTAAGCCTGTTGGCGTGCAACTCGTGCTGAACACTCAATTTCTCCTGCTCTGCCGCTTTGAACCTCCGATGTAAGACATATTCAGCTCGAAGGTATGCAACCGTGAGCCCCATGCCGGCGCCGATGATCATCAACAAAAGCTCATCAATCATTATTTTGGGCATCCGGATGCCGCGTCTAACCCCCAACACAAGCCGGCCACCTCTTGCTGGCGACGTGCTTAGCATTCCTCAAAGCAAGACAACTGCCGTCTATATAGAAAGGCGTAAATGGGGCTGCAAAAACCCTCACGAGGACAAAATATTTAAGTAAACGTGCGAATCCCATGCCTATCAAGCGTGATTGACCGGCATGTAGGCCACGACTACCCTGGGACCGGTCGAGAAAAGAGCTAGGGAGAAGCCGTGCCGGAAGTCCAGACGGACCAAGTAACGGGACTGCTGCAGCAATGGGCGCGGGGCGATGAAAAGGCCCTGGCTGTTCTGGTGCCCCTTGTTTATCAAGAGCTACGGCGTCTGGCCCATCATCACCTTGAAGCCGAGAGAGTAGACCACACGCTGCAAAGCACCGCGCTGGTGAATGAGGCGTTCTTGCGGCTAAACGGCAGTGATCCGGTTCTGTTGCACAACCGTGGGCACTTCATCGCCATTGCCTCGCGATTGATGCGTCAAATCCTGGTGGACTATGCCCGCAGCCGTGGCGCGCGTAAACGCGACGGAGGCTGCCGAATCGCGATTGAGGATCTCGGCGGGCTGCCCAGCGGACAAGAGAATGTGCCCATCGTGGCGCTGGACCGAGCGTTGGACGCACTGTCAAACGCAGATGAGCAGCAAGGCAAGATCGTGGAGATGAAGTTCTTCGGTGGCCTGTCGGCCGCGGAGATTGCGGGGGTCCTGAATATTTCTCTGGCAACGGTCGAGCGTAAGTGGGCCACCGCGCGGATATGGCTACGCCGTGAAATGAGCAAGTCTGCACCATGAGCGCTCACGATTGGAAAGAAGTCGAAGAGCTTTTGCATCGGGCCATGGCGCTGGCCCCGGAACAACGCCCCGAGTTTCTCGATGGGGCGTGCGGTGCGGACGCGGAGTTGCGTGCTGAGCTGAACTCTTTGCTGCTGGTCGGCGATGATTTGAGCGATGAGTTTCTTAAGTCGCCGCTGCGCGGTGTACTCGGCCGGGAGATCGGCGAGATCGACTCGGCCTCCGTATTGGCGGTGGGCCAGATCTTTGCACAGCGCTTTGAATTAATCCGCAAGCTCGGCGAAGGCGGGATGGGCCAGGTGTGGCTGGCTGAGCAAGTCGCGCCGGTACGACGGCAAGTGGCGCTCAAGCTAATCAAGGCGGGCATGTACGATGAGGCGATCGTGCAGCGCTTCCAGTCTGAGCGCCAGTCCCTGGCGATGATGGACCATCCGGCTATCGCCAAGGTGTTCGATGCCGGCACGACGTCGCAAGGACAGCCGTACTTAGTGATGGAGTTCGTGCCGGGGCTGCCGATCACCGAGTATTGCGATCAGCACAAGCTCAGCATCAAGGACCGGCTCGAACTTTTCATCCAAGCCTGCGAGGGCGTACAGCACGCGCACCAAAAAGCGATCATCCATCGGGATCTGAAGCCATCGAATATTCTAGTCATTGAAGTTGACCGCAAAGCGGTGCCGCGGATTATCGACTTTGGACTAGCCAAAACGACCGCCCCGCAACTCAGTGGTGAGAGTCTATTCACGCAATTGGGCCAGTTCATCGGAACCCCCGGGTACATGAGTCCGGAGCAGGTGAACTTAAGCGCACGCGATATTGATACGCGCACCGACGTGTACACCCTCGGTGTGGTGCTTTATGTGTTGCTCACGGGTCTGCAGCCGTTCGAAACCAAGCGACGTGAGAAGCCGTCGCTCGAGGAGTGGCTGCGTCAACTGCGCGAGGAAGAGCCGCCCAATCCCAGCATGAAGGTGAGCGGCGATAAAGACACCTCGAGCGCGACCGCCGGCGCACGCAGCACTGAACCGAAACAGCTGGTCAGTGAGCTGCGGGGGGATCTGGACTGGATCACGATGAAGGCGCTCGATCGCGATCGCGAGCGACGCTATGGCACGCCCTCGGAACTCGCCGCTGACTTGCGCCGGTTTTTGAACGACGAGGCAGTGATGGCGCGTCCGGCCAGCGCTGGATACCAGATCCGTAAGTTCGTCCGGCGCCATCGATTCGCTACGGCGTTCATTGGTATGGTGACGGTTCTATCGGTGGTGGCATCCGGTGCGGCATTGATTGCCGTCAAGCAGAAGAGTGAAGCCGAGCATCAAGCAGCAGAGACTCTGAAAGCGCAGGCGCGGCTGCTCACCCAGGCTGCAGCGCAGCGGCTCAAGAATGACGATGTGGCGGGCGCCCAGGGCATCATCCTCGAAGTGCTTACAGGATCTGAATTCGCGCAGAGCCCGACGCCTGCGGCAATCAGTGTGTTTCAGGAAGCGCGCGCCGCTGACGCCAAGCTCGCTGTGCTCTCAGGCCATGCTGGCTTCGTCATTGCGGCCGCCTATTCACCCGACGGCACGCGCATCGTCACCGCGTCCTATGACAAAACCGCACGGATCTGGGATGCACGCTCAGGCGCCGAGCTCGTAGCGCTTGCCGGCCATGGCGATCAAGTCCGTTCGGCCGCCTACTCGCCCGACGGCACCCGCATCGTCACCGCGTCAATTGACAATACCGCCCGGATTTGGGATGCACTCACCGGAAGCCAACTTGGGGTGTTTTCCGGCCATCGCGATCAAGTCCGTTCCGCTGCCTATTCGCCCGACGGCACCCGCATCGTCACCGCCTCGACTGACAAGACCGCCCGGCTATGGGATGCACGCACCGGAGCCCAACTCGCGGTGCTCTCTGGCCATGCTGGCTTGGTGATTTCGGCGGCCTATTCGCCCGACGGCACCCGCATCGTCACCGCGTCCCATGACAAAACCGCACGGATCTGGGACGCCGACTCGGGAGCCCAACGCTTGGTGCTCTCCGGCCATGCTGATCGTCTTAACTCGGCCGCGTATTCACCCGACGGCACGCGCATCGTCACCACATCGTATGACAAGACCGCACGGATCTGGGATGCACGCTCAGGAGTGCAGCTCGCGGTGCTCTCCGGCCATGACAATCCGGTATTCTTTTCCGCCGCCTACTCGCCCGACGGCACCCGCATCGTCACCGCGTCACTTGACAGGACCGCGCGGATTTGGGATGCCCGCACGGCAGCCGAGCTCGTGGTGCTTTCCGGCCACGGCGACGTCGTCGCTTCGGCCGCCTACTCGCCCGACGGCACGCGCATCGTCACCGCGTCCTTGGACAAGACCGCCCTGATCTGGGATGCCCACACGGGAACCCAACTCGCGGTGCTCACCGGCCATGCTGGTTTCGTCACGCCTTCGACCTATTCGCCCGACGGCACGCGCATCGTCACCGCGTCCCACGACAAGACCGCTCGGATCTGGGATGCACGCACCGGAGCCCAACTCGCGGTGCTCTCTGGCCATGAGGCTAGCGTCTTCAGTTCCGCCGCCTACTCGCCCGACGGCACGCGCATCGTCACCGCCTCACTCGACAACACCGCTTGGATCTGGGACGCACGCACCGGAGCCGAGATCGCTCAGGTCTCCGGCCATGCTGGCTGGGTGAATTCGGCGGCCTACTCGCCCGACGGCACCCGCCTCGTCACCGCCTCATACGACAAGACCGCCCGGATTTGGGACCCAGGCACCGGAGCCCAACTCGAGGTACTCTCCGGCCACGGCGATATCGTCGAGACTGCCGCGTACTCGCCTGACGGCACCCGCATCGTCACCGCGTCCGATGACAAAACCGCCCGAGTCTGGGAAGCGCGCACGGGGAACCAACTCGTGGTGCTGTTCGGTCACGGCGACCGCGTCGCTACCGCGGCCTATTCGCCCGATGGCACGCACATCGTCACCGCGTCCGATGACAGGACTGCACGGACCTGGGACGCCCACACTGGCGCCGAGCTCGTGGCGCTATCCGGCCATGGCGGTCAAGTCCGTTCCGCCGCCTACTCGCCCGACGGCACCCGCATCGTCACCGCCTCGACTGACAAGACCGCACGGATCTGGGATGCACGCACGGGAGAACAGCTCGCGGTACTCTCCGGCCAT
>Ga0302325_10022777_pt1 | contig 13092 bp, 14 predicted proteins | sample Palsa_T0_2_FD_201948 | JGI IMG/M metagenome (GOLD analysis project Ga0302325, IMG submission 201948) | Peat permafrost microbial communities from Stordalen Mire near Abisko, Sweden - Palsa_T0_2 | ecosystem: Environmental > Terrestrial > Soil > Palsa > Peat permafrost | place: Sweden: Abisko... | reverse complement strand
GAGCTTGCTGCCGAAATATCGAGCGAGATCCCCAGTGCATCCTACTATAGCAAGGATATGTCATCTGGGTGGCCCGCAGTCGCGGGCCATGACAAGAACGTGCAATACGCAATTTCGTAATGTAACGCCTAAACCGCCTGCTTGTGCATCTCGTCGACCGGCTCTTCGCCGTGGTCGAGGCCCAGTTCCTTGAGCTTGCGGTAGAGTGTGGAGCGGCCGATGCCGAGGCGGCGCGCGACTTCGGACATGCGTCCTTCATAGCGGCCGATGGCCAGACGGATGATCTCGCCTTCGAGGTCTTCGAGGCGGCGCATATGGCCGTCGATGCCCGTCGCCGATATTGCATAAGGCGACGCGTTCGGCTGCGCGGTCGGCGCAGACGGTGTCCGGGCGGGCAGCGTGTCCATGGGGAGCGTCGTGCGGCGTTCGCGCGCGTCTACGCCCATCGCGGCCGCGATCTGCGGAAAATCGCAGACGTCGAGCGTCGTGCCGTCGCAGAGAACGACGGCGCGGAAAATCGTATTCTCGAGTTGGCGCACATTGCCGGGCCAGTCGAAGCGTTCGATGAGATCGCTCGCCTCGGGCGAAAGCCCCGCCAGCGCCTTGTGCTCCTCCGCGGCGAAGCGCGCGATGAAGTGACGGGCGAGTTCGACCACGTCTTCGCGGCGTTGCCGGAGCGGCGGCACGAAGATGGGAAACACGTTCAGCCGGTAATAGAGGTCTTCGCGGAACTGGCCGTCACGCGTGCGCTCGGCGAGATCGCGGTTGGTGGCGGAAATAATCCGAACATCGACTTTCACGGGCCGCTTCGAACCGACCGGATCGATCTCGCCTTCCTGCAACGCACGCAGGAGTTTCACCTGCATGTCGAGCCGCAGTTCGCCGATTTCGTCGAGGAACAGCGTGCCGCCGTCGGCTTCCTGGAATTTTCCCAGATGCTTGTCGGTGGCGCCGGTGAAAGAACCTTTCTCATGGCCGAAGAGAATGGACTCGATGAGATTTTCCGGAATGGCGCCGCAATTGACGGTGACGAAGGGTTTGCCCGCGCGTTCGGAGGAGCCTTGAATCGCGCGTGCGACGAGTTCTTTGCCGACGCCCGACTCGCCTTCGATGAGAATGGGGATGTTCGATTGTGCCGCGCGCTGACCCAGGCGGATCACCTGGCGCATCTCGCCACTCCGGCCTACGAGATCGTCGAAGACGAGACGGTTCTCGACCTTCTTCTTGAGGCGCGTCACTTCGCCCGACAGCGTGCCGATCTTGAGCGCGTTGCGGATGGAGACCGTGATGCGTTCGGGACTCGCCGGCTTGACGAGAAAATCGCTCGCGCCGGCCCGCATGGCTTCGACGGCGGAATCGATGCCGCCCTTGGCGGTCAGCACGATCACCGGCAGCGCGGGATGGGAGCCGCGAAGCTTGCCCATCACGGTCAACCCGTCCATGTCGGGCATGACGAGATCGAGCAGCACCAGCGAAAACTGGTCGCCGCGCGGACCGTTCAGGAGATCGAGCGCAGGCTGACCGCCCGGCGCCGTCATGACATGCATTCCGCTGCGTGTGATGGCGGCTTCAAGCAGCCGGCGCTGCACCGGATCGTCGTCGACAATGAGGATCGTCTGGGCCATCGGCATTCCTTGTTTGGCCAATGTTTGCCCCCTCGCGGTAAAGGGCGCATTAAAGTCCCGGAATGCGACAGCGGCAGAGTTGCAATGCAGTCCGGTTCCTGCGGAAATGCGCGACCCGTTTGCTCTCGTCATGGTGAAGAAATGATGAAGGAGCAGGACGACTTGAAACACAAACTTATCCAATGAGCGAGAAGGAAGACGGTTTTGCGCGGCGGCTGACGCGGTTCGCGCGCGTTTCGGCGGGGCTGACGGGCGTCGCTGCGCGTGGTGCCGCGCGTTCGTTTTCCGGCACGGCCGTCTTCAGCGCCACGAACGCGGCCGACCTTACCAAGGTGCTCGGAAATCTGCGCGGACCGGTCATGAAGGTCGCGCAGTTCGTCGCGACTGTTCCCGGTGTGCTGCCGCCCGAAGTCGCGGCCCCTCTGCTCACCCTGCAGACCAATGCGCCGCCGATGGGCGCAGGCTTCGTGCGCCGCAGGATGGCCTCCGAGTTGGGCGCCGATTGGGAGAAGCGCTTCAAACGCTTCGAACGCGAGGCGTCCGCTGCCGCGTCGCTCGGGCAGGTGCATCGTGCGACATCCAGAGACGGGGCCTCGCTCGCCTGCAAGCTGCAATATCCCAACATGGCCGCGGCGGTCGATTCCGACATCCGCCAATTCAAGGCGGCACTCGGCCTGCAGCGAAGCTTCGCGGGCACCATCGACACCAGCGAGATCGGCGAAGAAGTGGCGGCGCGTCTTGCCGAAGAACTCGACTACGAACGCGAGGCAGCCCACATGCGGCTCTACGCCATCATGCTCTCGGACCGCGACGATATCGCAGTGCCCGAGCCCATGCCGGCTTTGTCGACGAAACGCCTCCTGACCATGAGCTGGCTCGAGGGACGACCTTTCGGCGAATTCGAGACGGCCGCGCCGAAGACGCGCAACGCGATTTCGACGGCGCTCTTCAAGGCCTGGTGGCGGCCTTTCGCCCGCTTCGGCGTCATTCACGGCGATCCGCATCTGGGAAACTACACCGTGCGCGACGACGGCGGCATCAACCTGCTCGATTACGGCTGCGTGCGCACCTTCCGGCCGGCTTTCGTCGATGGCGTCATCGGGCTCTATCGCGCGCTGCAACGCCGCGACGATGCGCTCGCCGCGGAGGCCTATGCGGCCTGGGGGTTTTCCGATCTGACGCGTGAGCGCGTCGAAGTGCTCAATCTCTGGGCGCGTTTCATCTTCGCACCGCTCCTCGACGATCGCGCGCGCGTGGTGGACGACGGCGTGCCGGCGGCGGAATACGGCATGAGACAGGCGAACGAAGTGTTCGGAAAACTGAAGCTGATGGGCGGCGTCAAACCGCCGCGCGAATTCGTATTCATGGATCGCGCCGCGATCGGGTTAGGCGGCGCGCTCATCCGGCTCGGCGCCAAGCTCAATTTCCACAAGCTGTTCGAGGAAGAAATTGCGGATTTCGACCTCGACGCACTGGCGGCGCGACAGAAGAAGGCCTTCAAGGCGGCCGGCGTGCCGCTGCCAAACGCCGCGACGAAATAGGAGCGAAGATGCCCGAGCGAGACTACTGGGCGTTTTTCCTCGAAGAAGCGCGGCGCCTCGGCGCGCCGCTTTACGAGCGTCTGGTCGAAGGTATCGGTGGCGATGCGGATTTGCGGGCGCTGGCGGAGACCGTACGGCCGGGCCAGCCACCGGCCAACATGCTTCTGGGCGCGGTGCATTACCATCTGCTGCGCGGTGCGGAACATGCGCTGCGCGATTTCTATCCCAATCTGAACGGCGGCAAATCGATTGTCGGTCGCGACCCGTTTCCCGTGTTTCAGGATTTCGTCCGGCGCCATCGCACGACGATTGCGCCGCTGATCGCATCGCGCATCACCAATACCAACGAAGTAGGACGCTCGGCCATGCTGCATGCGGGTTTCCGCGTGCTCGCATCTCAGGCAGGCCCGCCGCTTCATCTGGTCGAGATCGGTCCGAGCGCGGGCCTCAACATGATCTGGGACCGCTACGGCGTGCGCTACAATCGCTGCGGCGAAAGCTTTGCGACGGAGGCGCCGGGCGCCGAACTCGTAATCGATGCGCGTTTGCGTGGCGAACGCGTGCCGCCTCTGGGCGCCGTCCCACGCGTGGCAAGCCGCATCGGACTCGAGCGCAACCCCGTCGATCTGGGCGATGCGGACCAGCGCGACTGGCTGCGCGCGTTGGTCTGGCCCGACCATGCACAGCGTTTCGCGCGCCTTGACAAGGCATTTGAAATTTATGCGCGCGAGAAGCCCGATATCCGCGCAGGCGATGCGCTGGCGCTTCTGCCAGAAGCGCTGGCCCAAGCGCCGCGCAGTCAGACGCTCTGCGTCTATCACACCATCGTCACCTATCAGTTCACGCGCGAGATGCGCGAGGCGCTCGATCATCTCCTGGTCGCAGCGGGCCTGCGCCGGCCGGTGTGGCGGCTCTCGCTCGAATGGGCGGGCGACAATCATTACCCCCTGCGTCTCACGCGCTACGAAGACGGCGTCAAAACAGAAACGACACTCGCGCTTTGCGATCCGCATGGGGCGTGGCTAGAGTGGCTGGCGTGATGCCGGTCATGAAGCGCGCTGTTCAATCGAATCAAAGCCTGTCATGGCCCGCCAATGCGGGCCACCCAGGTGACATTTGCGTCGGCAGCAAGAGGAATGCACCGTCTCATCTTGACTCAGCGAGACGCTTTCAACCGGGTGGCCCGCATTGGCGGGCCATGACAATATTTTGGAAGTATGGAACACATCCCGTGACCGCAACGGCAGCTCCATGACCGACGATCTTCTCGAAAGCGAGGTGCCCGTCATTCCTCCGGGCTACGAACCGATGCAGTGGACGCGCGGCTTCGGGCGGCAGATCGGGCCGCTCTATCAGAAGAACAATCCCGACGGCACCTATCTGCGCGCCTTCCTCGTCGGCGAACACCACACCAACGGGATGATGAATTGCCACGGCGGCATGCTGATGGCCTTTGCCGACACCGCGTTCGGCCATGCGATCTCCATGCGCCGGAAGGACCATTACTGGGTGACCGTGCGCCTGCTGACGGATTTCCTCTCTTCCGCCCGGCTCGGCGAATGGGTAGAGGGGACGGGCGAAATCGCCGGCGAGGATGACGAGTTCTTCACCGTCAAGGGCCGCGTCTGGTGCGGGGAGCGCACGATCATGACGGGAACCGGTATCTTCAAGACACTGGGCCCGCGCCCGCCGAGACGCCAGGCTCCATGAACGATCGCTCCGCCGAAATCTCAAAGCAGGGACCGCTGGCGCCGTTCGAAGGCGAACGCCCGCCCGCGCCGTCGTGGTTCGCACAGACCGTCTCTCTTGCGCCCGAAAGCAAATTCGTCACCGTCGAAGGCGCGCGCATCCACTATTTGAGGTGGGGAGACTGTGCGCGGCCCGGACTTCTGCTCGTCCACGGCAACGGGGCGCACGCCTATTGGTGGTCGTTCGTGGCGCCGTTCCTGGCGCGGGACTACAACGTCGCCGCCATGGATCTCTCCGGCATGGGCGATTCCGACTGGCGCGAGACCTATTCCATGGCGGTATTCGCCCAGGAACAGCTCGCGGTCTGCGCCGACGCGGGGATGTTCGGCCTCAGCGAACCGCCCATCATCGTAGCCCACAGTTTCGGTGGCTTCGTCACCATGCTGACAGGCGCGCTCTACGGCGAGAAACTGGCCGGAACAGTGATCGTGGATTCCCCGGTCCATACGCCCGACCGTCCCGGGCGCCCGCCGATGCGAGAGGCGCGCCCCCACAATGTCTATGCCTCCCTTGCCGCAGCGCTCGCCCGCTTCCGCCTGATGCCGCCCCAGTCCTGCGAGAACCTCTATCTCGTCGACTGGGTGGCGCGGCATTCGCTGAAAGCGGTCGATGGCGGCTTCAGCTGGAAATTCGATCCCCGGATCTGGCAGGATTTTTCGATTGGCGACACGGCCACGCGCCTCAAGGAGACGAAATGCCGGATCGCCATCTTCCGCGGCGAAAATTCGGTGCTCATGCCGCCCGAGATCGGCGAATACATGTTCAACCTCCTGGGACGCGCGGCACCCGTCGTCGAAATCCCGCAGGCCCAGCACCACGTGATGCTCGATCAGCCGCTGGCCTTCGTCGCGGCGCTGCGTGCGCTTCTGGCCGATTGGGACCATTCGACGCCCACGCGACGCAGCGTGCCCTGACCCGAGTGGGAATTCGCGTCCCTGGGTCGATCGGGACCTGCGTTCGCGGTTGCCCTCGAGGGGTCCTTTGCTATAGTCCTGCCGCTTCGAAATTTCCGGGGATTCGCATGTCGACGGACAACAGCCACGGTTCGGACCAGGGAACGATGGATATCTCCGATCACGTGAAGACCTGGAACGGATTCCTGACGCTCGTGAAATGGGTCGTCATCGGCAACGTCGTGCTGATGGGGCTCCTCGCCATCTTCCGCACTCACAATTGAAGGCCTTGCGGCCCACGCGATGAAACTTGCCATCCTCAGAGAGCGCCGCGCCGGTGAAACGCGCGTGGCGGGAACGCCGGAAACCGTCAAGAAGCTGAAGGGTCTCGGGCTCGATGTGATCGTCGAAACCGGCGCCGGCGCAGGCGCACGCTTCGCCGATGGCGATTACACAGGCGCCGGCGCCAGCATCGCGCCCGACGCCGCCACGGCGCTGGCTGACGCCGACATCGTGCTCACGGTGCGCGGCCCCGACGACGGCGAAATCGCCAAAATGAAGAAGGGCGCCGTGCTCGCGGCCCTGCTTGCTCCGTATACGGAGAAAGACGCGATCGGCAAACTCGCCGCCCAGGGCGTCTCTGCCTTCGCCATGGAATTCATCCCGCGCATCAGCCGCGCGCAGGCGATGGACGTGCTCTCCAGCCAGGCCAATCTCGCCGGCTACAAGGCCGTGATCGACGCGGCCGCGACTTACGGGCGCGCCATGCCGATGATGATGACGGCCGCCGGCACCATCGCGCCGGCGCGCGTTCTGATCATGGGCGTGGGCGTGGCGGGGTTGCAGGCGATCGCGACGGCGCGGCGCCTGGGCGCCATCGTCTCAGCGACCGACGTGCGCCCCGCGACGAAAGAGCAGGTCGAATCGCTCGGCGCCACCTTCGTGGCCGTCATCGACGACGAATTCAAGCAGGCGGAAACCACGGCGGGCTACGCCAAGGAAATGTCGAAGGAATACCAGGCGAAGCAGGCCGCCCTCATCGCGGAGACGATTCGGAAGCAGGACATCGTCATCACCACCGCGTTGATCCCGGGACGCAAGGCGCCTGTGCTGGTGACGGAAGAGATGGTGAAGTCGATGAAACCCGGCTCCGTCATCGTCGACCTCGCCGTCGAGCAGGGCGGCAATTGCCCGCTGTCGAAGCCCGATCAGGTGATCGAGGTCCATGGCGTGACGATCATGGGCTACACCAACCTGCCGGCGCGGCTTGCCGCCGACACATCGAGCCTTTATGCGCGCAATCTTTTCAACTTCGTCGCCCTCATCGTCGACAAGAAGACGGGCGCGCTCGCGCTCGACTGGAACGACGACATCGTCAAGGGCGCAGGGCTGACACGCGACGGTGCGATCGTGCACCCGGCCCTGAAGAGCGCGTCATGAACCATCCGACCCACAAAACCTGTCATCCCCGGCGAGCCGCGCGACAGCGCGGCGAGGGAAGGGGACCCAGGGGTTTGAGGCAGCGCACTATTGACGATGTTTGCTGCGATCTATTCTTCGGCGGCGGGACTGTGTCACGACCTGGATCCCCTTCCCTTCGCGCTCACTGCGTTCGCGCTTCCACCTTCGCTAAAGCTTCGGCGGACGATGTGATGAACAAGACCCGCCGGAACCTTGGCATAGGCGGGCAGCCGGGGATGACAAGTCTTGAAGCAGGGAAGATTTGAATCATGGCAGAGATTGATCCCTTTGTGTTCCGCCTTTCGATCTTCGTGCTGGCGATCTTCGTGGGTTATTTCGTCGTCTGGGCGGTGACACCGGCGCTGCACACGCCGCTGATGAGCGTGACCAATGCGATCTCCTCGGTGATCGTGGTCGGTGCTCTGATTGCCGTGTCGGTGCCTGCGCTGACGAATGCTTCGTGGATCTCGAAAGGCCTCGGCTTCGTGGCCCTTATCCTCGCCTCGGTAAACATCTTCGGCGGCTTCCTCGTCACCAGCCGCATGCTCGCCATGTACAAGAAGAAAGATAAGAAATGAGCGCGGGAATGGAGGCCGATCTCGCCGCCCTCGCCTATCTCGTCTCGGGCGTGCTCTTCATCCTGGCGCTGCGCGGGCTTTCCTCGCCCGTCACCTCGCGCACGGGCAACCGCCGCGGCATGCTGGGCATGGCGATTGCGGTTGCGACCACGCTGTGGGTTTCCCATGTCGTCGACCAGCTGACCTGGGGCCTGATCGTCGTCGGCATCGGCATCGGCGGCCTGATCGGCGCCATCACCGCGCGACGCATCGCCATGACGGCGATGCCCCAGCTCGTGGCCGCGTTCCACAGCCTTGTCGGCCTTGCCGCCGTGCTCGTCGCGGGCGCGGCGCTCTATTCGCCCAGCGCCTACGGCATCGGCACCGAAGGCGTGATCCGCATGCAGAGCCTGATCGAGATGAGCCTCGGCGTCGCCATCGGCGCCATCACCTTTGCGGGCTCGCTGATCGCCTTTGCCAAGCTCAACGGCAATATGAGCGGCGCGCCGATCCTTCTTCCCGCGCGCCATCTTCTCAACATCCTGATCTTCGCCGGCATCGTCGCCCTCATCGTCTTCTTCGCGATGCACCAGCCGGTCTGGGCATTCTGGGCGATTGCCGGTCTCTCCTTCGTCTTCGGCATCACGCTCATCATTCCGATCGGCGGCGCAGACATGCCCGTGGTCGTTTCGATGTTGAATTCCTATTCGGGATGGGCCGCGGCAGGCATCGGTTTCACGCTGGAGAACACCGCCCTTATCATCACCGGCGCGCTCGTGGGCTCTTCTGGCGCGATCCTGTCCTACATCATGTGCAAGGGCATGAACCGCTCCTTCGTCTCCGTGATCCTGGGCGGTTTCGGCGGCGAAGTGGCGGCAGCGGGCAAGGTGGAGACGCGCCCCGTCAAGCAGGGCTCGGCGGAAGACGCGGCCTTCATCATGAAGAACGCGGCCTCGGTCATCATCGTGCCCGGCTACGGCATGGCGGTGGCGCAGGCGCAGCATGCCGTGCGCGAGATGGCCGACAAGCTCAAGAAGGAAGGCGTCAAGGTATCCTACGCCATCCATCCCGTGGCGGGCCGCATGCCGGGCCACATGAACGTGCTGCTGGCCGAAGCCAACGTGCCCTACGACGAAGTCTTCGAGCTCGACGACATCAATTCGCAATTCGCGCAGACCGATGTGGCCTACGTCATCGGCGCCAACGACGTGACCAATCCCGCCGCCAAGAACAATCCGCAATCGCCCATCTTCGGCATGCCGATCCTCGACGTGGAGAAGGCCAAGACCGTGCTGTTCGTCAAGCGCGGCATGGGCTCGGGCTATGCCGGCATCGAGAACGAGCTGTTCTTCCGCGACAACACCATGATGCTCTTCGGCGACGCCAAGAAGATGACCGAAGAGATCGTCAAGAACCTGGGCTAGCTCCGTGAACGGCATCCTGTGGCGCATCTTCGGCGTGCCGTTTGCAGCCGGAGATCGCGCGACCGTGTTCGACCAGATGGTCGGAACGCGCACACGCGAAAGCGCGATGGCGCTGTTCCGCGACGGCGCCCAGCACAACACGGCAAAATCCGGCGCGCTTCTGGGCGCGCAGGGCATCTTCGTCGTCGTCGACATCTTTGCGATCGATCACGACTGGCCGAAGACGATCATTCTTGCCTCCATGCTTCTCCTGCTGGCGGCGTCGCTTCTGGTGATGACCAATCTGAGGGGCACGCTCAGGCATTTCCGTCACGATGGCGGCGAGGCGCATCACGACGAGGTGCGCAGCATGTTCGAACTGGTCCGCCGTCGTTCGGCCCGGTTCAACCTCGCGCTTTATCTGACATTCCTGTCGATCGTGCTCCTGATCGTGGCCGCGCTGAGATTCGTGTGATCCCGGATCAGCGTCGCCGCCCGCGGCGAATCTCGTCTGCGATCGCAAATCCCGCAGCACCCACGACGGCAAACGGGAACAACCAGATCATGCCGGCCAGAAATCCGAGCGGACTGGCAAGGCCCATCCTGCCGGATACGAGCTGCGCGAGCCCGATCAAGAGGACGATCACGACCCCGACCCTCAGATAGAACCAGAACTTCTGCCCGAGCCTTGCAAGGCGACCGGCCCGCAAGGGGATGACGTTCTTTTTCATCGCGTGTTTCCACCACCGCCGCGCATGCCGTTCCCCTTTTTGACCGGGGGGCGCAATTCCCTGCCATCAGGGAATTTATCAGGGCGCCGGAAAAAATGCAGCACCGCGCACGTATGAAAAAGCCCTTTGCCATCGGCCTTGCCCGGCGAATCGCGCCGCTGCTTGATGACGATATCAGGGAAGTTCAGGGAATATTTTATCCGTATACGGTGTAATGTGTTTCGCTGTGCCCTTTCTTATTCTGCACCTCATGCGAACAAAAGATTCAACGCAAAGGACGCGAAGGATGCGCGGAGGCCGCGGGGGATTCTGTGCCCTTCGCGCATCCTTCGCGTCCTTTGCGTCAAAAATGCCCGACCGCGCGTCGCCGCCCGCGGTTTGCAAGTCTTCACATGTCAAAGAACCACGCCGGAGTCTGCACGGTGCGCGTGCGTCCGGGAAGGTGAACGTTTCGGTCACCCGAAAGATTTTCGGCAACAAACGGGGCACGCCAGATGAATTCGTGTTGTCGACGGCTCGCCCGCTGGAAAACGGGCGTTCGGAGTGGCATCGTACCCTCCGCGCAAAACCGGCCGAAACGTGACGAAGATGCACAGCGAAGAATGGCATGCACGCCCCGTCCTGTTCGTGGCCGACATCGCGCGCGCGCTCGACTTCTATGTGAACCGGCTGGGCTTTGCGCGGAGCTGGCAATACGAAGAAGAGGGCAAGGCGGTCGTCGCGCAGGCCGACCGTCAGGGTTGCGCCCTGATTTTCTCGTCGCAATGGCCGGACAAGATCGGCAAGGGTCTCATGTTCGTTTCGCTCAACGTCGAGGCGCCGCCCGATCGGCTCCACGCCGAAATGTCGCGCGCGCTGGATCGCCTTCGCGCCGAATTCGAAAGCAAGGGCGTCGCGGTGGAGGACGGGCAATGGGGATACAGGGTCCTGGTCGTTCGCGATCCGGACGGGAACGAACTCTACTTCAATTACCCGGCCGCCCCCGAAGCCTGACCGCGCGTCACGGCATTGACGACCGGTCCGCCCTCCGGCTGTATACCCCCTATGGTATTTTAGTTCCGAAGGGTGTAAGCCTCCCGCCATGACCACCGATACCCATCACGACCACGGCCTGTGGACCCGCGACCATCGCTTCCTGGGCCAGGGCCACGAGCAATCCGAGCGCCGCGCCAAGCTGGCGGCAAGCGTGACCGTCGTTTTCATGGTGGTGGAAGTCGCCGCCGGCTTTGCCTTCGGCTCGATGGCGCTGATCGCCGACGGCGTGCACATGGCAACCCATGTGGGGGCGCTCGGCCTTGCCGCCGGCGCTTATTGGCTGGCGCGCCGCCACGCGAGCGATGCCCGCTTCACTTTCGGCTCGGGCAAGTTCGGCGATCTGGCCGCATTTGCGAGCGCCGTCGTGCTCGGCATTGCGGGCCTGGGCGTCGCGATCGAATCCTTCGAACGCCTTCTGTCGCCCGTCGCCGTCGACTACAAGGATGCCGCCCTGATCGCGGGCGTAGGGCTCGCCGTCAATCTGATCTGCGCCTTCATACTGGGCGGTCACGGTCATTCGCATGGGCATTCCCATGGCCACGCGGACGGTCATGCGCACGGGCAAACAGACGATCACGGCCATTCCCACGACCAGGCGCATTCGCACGATCATGACCACGCGCACGATCATGACCACGATCACGTGCACGCGTCGAGCGGCGTCGACAACAATATGCGCGCGGCCTATGTGCATGTGCTGGCCGACGCGGCGACGTCGCTGCTGGCGCTGGCCGCGCTGACCCTCGGCCTCTTCTACGGCATCCGCTGGCTCGATCCCTTGGTCGGCATCGTGGGTGCGGGCGTCATCGGCTCCTGGGCTTACGGCCTCGTGCGCGACAGCGGCATGGTGCTGCTCGACGCGGAAGCCGACCCCACGCTTTCCAAAGACATTCGCCGCATCATCGAGGACGACCTCGGCGCGCGCGTCGCCGATCTGCATCTGTGGCGCCTCGGCCCCGGCCATCAGGGCCTGATCGTATCGCTCGTAAGCCCCGACGCGACCTCGTCGGAGCGCGTGAAGGCCGCCATCCGCGCCCACCATCCCGACCTCAGCCACGTCACCGTCGAAATCGCCGTCTGCGCGGATTGCGCGACGCCTTGAGGCAGGCGTCAGTTGTGCTCAGGCCGGATCAATCCCGGCAAACCGTCGATCGATTTTGCGTTTGTGGCATAGCGGCGTTCCGTCCATTCGTCATCGGACCTGTTGTCGACCCAGCGCCGCAACTGATCGCGCTCGCTCTTGAAATCGAAGAACGGCACGCCCCAGCCGCAGCTGTCCATGACGCGGGTGATATGGACGGTGACGATGCCGCGCGCGCGCGCGAACGCGGGAAACAGCTTCATCTTTTCGGCGAAGCCGGGATCGTCGAACGCCAGCGTCTCGCCGCGCCCATAGAGGCGCAGGATGTTGGCAGGGCCCTCGAAGGCGCAGAACATCAGGGTGATGCGTCCATTCTCGCGAAGATGGGCGTGCGTCTCGATGCCAGAGCCACCCAGATCCAGATAGGCAACGGTGCTCGTGTCGATGACGGCCAGGCTGTCATAGCCCTTGGGCGACACATTGATCGAGCCCTCCGCCGCCAGCGGCGCGGTCGCCACGAAAAACAGCTTCTGCCGCCGGATGAAATCAATCAGCCTGTCGTCAAGCTTTTCGTAGGTGTTGCTCATCCTCGCGCCCTCCGCTCCGCGTCGCCTTCATACCCATCGGGCTCGCGCGATGGCAACTGGCGCGTGGCCACCCAATTGTCATGGCCTGGTCCCCGCGAAAGCGGGGATGCGGGCCACCCAGGTGAAACGCACACTTCGCTGACAGTTGTAGCGCAGCTGGAGCAAATTCTCGAAGGTCATTCGGTGGCACCTGGGTGGCCCGCATTGGCGGGCCATGACAGATGAAGGATGACGAGCGCGATCAAGGCGGCGCGCCTCATCCCTCCAGCGCAATGAATTCGAGCGCCTGACGGGCATTGCGCAGCGAATGGCGGCGCTTCATCGGCGTGTTGAGGAAACGATTGACTGCGGCGCACATGATATTCGTCCATGGCGCATCGGGCGATGCGTTGAGTTCGTCTTTGAGCGCGAAGAGCATCTTCAACCGGT
>Ga0302325_10022776_pt1 | contig 13092 bp, 11 predicted proteins | sample Palsa_T0_2_FD_201948 | JGI IMG/M metagenome (GOLD analysis project Ga0302325, IMG submission 201948) | Peat permafrost microbial communities from Stordalen Mire near Abisko, Sweden - Palsa_T0_2 | ecosystem: Environmental > Terrestrial > Soil > Palsa > Peat permafrost | place: Sweden: Abisko... | reverse complement strand
TTCACCGATGGCAGTTTTTGCTACATCCCCAAGGGCGTGAAATGCCCGATGGAATTGAGCACTTATTTCCGCATCAATGCCAAGAGCACCGGGCAATTTGAGCGCACGCTGATCATCGCCGATGACAACGCGCATGTGAGTTATCTCGAAGGATGCACGGCCCCGATGCGGGATGAGAATCAACTTCATGCGGCGGTTGTGGAATTGGTGGCGCTGGAAGGCGCGAGCATCAAATACAGCACGGTGCAGAATTGGTATCCCGGCGACAAGGACGGCAAGGGCGGGATTTATAATTTCGTCACCAAGCGCGGCGCCTGCCGGGGACGCGCCAGCAAAATCAGTTGGACGCAAGTCGAAACCGGCTCGGCCATCACCTGGAAATATCCCAGTTGCATCCTGCAGGGCGACGACAGCATCGGCGAATTTTACAGCGTGGCCCTGACCAACCATCGCCAGCAAGCCGACACCGGCACCAAGATGATCCACATCGGCAAGAACACCCGCAGCACGATCGTCAGCAAAGGCATCAGCGCGGGATTCGGGCAGAATTGCTATCGAGGCCTGGTGAAAATTCTCAAGGGCGCGACCAACGCGCGGAATTACACGCAGTGCGACAGCCTGCTGCTTGGCGACAAGTGCGGCGCGCACACGGTGCCATATATCGAGGTGCGCAACACCACGAGCAAAGCCGAGCATGAAGCCAGCACCAGCAAGATCGGCGAGGATCAGCTCTTCTATTGCAAAACCCGCGGGATCAGTTTGGAAGACGCCATCAGCATGATCGTCAGCGGATTCTGCAAGGAAGTGTTCCGCGAATTGCCCATGGAGTTTGCGGCCGAGGCAAAAAAATTGCTGGGCGTCAGCCTGGAAGGCAGCGTGGGTTGAAACACGGAGCGATGGATGAACGCGGAATGGTCCAAAACCATCGGCACCGTGGCGATCTGGATGGGAATGGCGATCTCGATTCTGGGAATCAGCCAGATTTCCGATGGCGATGTGATCGTGCTGTGCGTGATTTCGATGGTGGTGGGCGCGACGGTTTCGACAACCGTGATCTGGGCGCCCTGGACGCTGAAAGACAGGCCCGACCACGCGCACGGATTCGAGGTCATTCAGCCCGCGTCGAAGATTGAAACGAAATGAACTTGGTTTCCTGAAGTGCGTCGCGGAAAGCGAAACGCGTTAGAAAGAATACCGGACGATGGCGGCATTACTGAACGAGGCGCCCGATTGGGACGGAGATAAGGCAAAGTATGTTGTTTTATGGCATGGATGTACTGATGTTGACCGGCAATCTATCGAAACAACGGGAATCGATTTATCGAAGAGCCGAGTCAATTTGGATTTTGGTCGCGGCTTTTATACAACGACGCGCCAGCGGCAAGCGGAACATTGGGCCGTTAAATGTTTCGATCGCCCTTCGGTCGTTAAACAGGATAATGGACCGGTGACGCTGAGATTTCGTGTTGAACGCGCAAAATTGGCGAGTCTGTTATCGCTTCATTTTGTGTTGGCTAATTACGAAAGCGAGGATTATTGGAGTTTTGTTCAGCATTGCCGGCAGAGCAGACCATCCAAGCACGGAAAACCGGCGGAAATTCACGACCACCGCGGTCCGGTGAAAGAGCGTGGCGGCAACTGGTATGATTTGGTGTACGGACCCGTGGTAGCCGATTGGAAGCAGCGGATGGCCTTTATGGACGTTGACCAGGCGAGTTTTCACACTATCGCCGCCGTGGAACTTTTGAACGCCATGATCCAAAGCAAAGACAAGGAGAAATATCAATGGCAACCCATCAAACAATGATCGATGTCAAGACGCCGCGGCGTCCAAGCCTGCGTACTGTGGTGATGGAGTTCTGGATGAACGTCCACAGGCTCCTAGTGTCTAAATACCGTATTCCATCGTCTACAGCCATGAAGGCGTTGAAAACCTATCGCCGTCGTGTGGGCAATGTGGCGCTCAATAGCGACGCCGCCGACGCCGCCGATGCCATTGCCGCAGCCGTTAAAAGGGGCGGATTCGCTCCGATCCATCAGATTCGGGCGAAGTCCGAATAGAGGAAACCGAAAGAGAACAAGTATGAAGTCGCCCAACCATTACAGTGTCATCATTCAGTGGTCCGACGAGGACAAGGCATACGTCGTTACCCTGCCCGAGTGGGGCGGATGCCACACGCATGGTGCGACGTATGAAGAAACGGCCAAGAATGCCCGCGAGGTTTTGGAACTTCTCATCGAAGACGAAAAATCGGCCGGCAACGAATTGCCGACGCCGCACGAATTTCAGTTTCCGGGCCCAAGCGGGTTTACGTACCAGTTTTCCTCGGCTTACAAAACGAAAAAGGCAAAGCATGCCATTGCTTGAAATCAAAGATCTGCACGCACGAGTCGCCGCGCCGGGAGGGAAGGATATTCTCAAGGGCGTGAATCTCACGGTCGAGGCCGGGCAGGTTCATGCGATCATGGGCAAGAACGGTTCCGGCAAGAGCACGCTGGCGCAGGTGTTGGCGGGACGCGAAACTTACGAAGTCACCGAGGGATCGGTCGTTTACGATGGAAAAGATTTGCTGGAACTCTCGGCCGAGGAGCGGGCGCGCGAGGGCGTGTTCCTGGCGTTTCAATATCCCGTGGAAATCCCCGGCGTCGGCACGGATTATTTTCTTAAGGCGGCCGTCAACGCGACACGAAAACATCGCGGACTGCCGGAGATGGATTCCATCTCGTTCCTCAAACTCATCCGCGAGAAAATGGCGCTGCTGAAAATGGACGCCAGTTTTATGAAGCGGGCGATCAACGAAGGATTTTCCGGCGGCGAAAAGAAGCGCAACGAGATTTTCCAGATGGCCGTGTGCGATCCGAAGCTGGCGCTGATGGACGAAACCGATTCCGGGCTGGACATCGATGCGTTGAAAGTTGTCGCCAGCGGTGCCAACAGCCTGCGCGGATCGGACCGGGCGATCATCATCGTCACGCACTATCAGCGATTGCTGAATTACATCGAGCCGGATTTTGTGCATGTGATGATGGATGGACGAATCGTGAAATCCGGCGACAAGTCGCTGGCGCAAACATTGGAAGAACGCGGATACGATTGGGTCGAGCGCGAGCTGGCCGTGGGGAGCGTTGCGCGATGAGCCGACCCGTCACTCTCGAAACCTCCGGCAGTACAGCGTCCCGGCGATTGCCGCAGGCGCTTGCGGCCCTGCGTCGCGCGGGCGCGGATCGCTTCCAGTCCGTTGGATATCCCACGACTAAGCAAGAGGATTGGCGCTTCACCAGCGTCGCGCCGATCGCCCGCACGGAATTTGCGCCGGCCACGGGGCAGATCACGGCCGAGGCGCGGCGATTGATCGAACAATCGAGCTTTGGCGAAGACGCGGCAGCGGAATTGGTTTTCATCAACGGCCATTTTTCGCCAGAGATTTCCCGGCTCGACAAGTTGCCAGGCGGAATATCCGTGGTGAATTTCGCGGCGGCTTCCGAGCGAGAGGCGGATTTGATCTCGCTGCATCTCGGAACGCTGGCGGATTTGAAACAGAATCCATTTGTCGCCCTGAACACCGGATCATTTGCGGATGGATTGCTCGTGCATCTGCCGCGCGGCGCGGAGTTGGATCGGCCGATCCATCTTCTGGCGGTTTCGACTACCGGGGTGGAACCCACCGTTTCGCATCCCCGGCTCTTGATCGTGGCGGAACGCGCATCGCAACTGACCTTCGTCGAGAGTTTTGTCGGCGGGGGCGGAACGCATTTCACCAATGCCGTCGCGGAAATCATCGCGGAAGAAGATTGTCGGATTGATTACAATCGGCTCCAGCGCGGCGGGGAAGAGGCGTTTGCGGTCACGACATTGGCGATGTCCGTTGCGCGCGGGACACAACTCATCAGCCATTGCGCCACGCTCGGCGGCAAGCTGACGCGCAACGATCTGAATGTTGCCCTCAACGGTCCCGGCGCGGATGCGACCATCAACGGCCTGGTCATCCTCGGCGGTGAACAGCATTGCGACAATCACACACTGCTCGATCACGCGGCCGACCATTGCCCCAGCCACGAGTTGTACAAGCATGTGCTCGCGGGCAAATCGTCCTGCGTTTTTCGCGGGAAAATTCTCGTGCGCCCCGACTCGCAAAAAACCGATTCCAAACAGACCAGCAAATCGCTGCTGCTCAGCGACGATGCCACAATGAACAGCCAGCCCGCGCTGGAAATTTATGCGGATGATGTCAAATGCACGCACGGCAGCACGACCGGCCCGGTGGATGAGGAGATGGTGTTCTATCTCCGCTCGCGCGGCGTCGGCCTGGAGGCGGCGCGGCATCTGCTCACCTACGCCTTTGCCGCGGATGTGACCCGAAGGATCAAGGTCGAACCGGTTCGGCGACGATTGGAAGATCATCTCGCGGCCCAGCATGGCTTGCCGAGAGATTTGCGAATCACCGATTTAGGCGCGCACGACGAAAAAGCGCGCTGAACGATCACGACCCGTATTTTCCGGTCGTTTTTTGAGAAACGGATTATCTCGAATGCACAAGGGCGGAGCCCGCATCCCTGCCAACCACCGAGCGAATCGCGGTGAAAAGCGCATCGGTATCGATGGGCTTGGTGACATATTCATCCATGCCCGCGGCGAGGCATTTTTCGCGGTCGCCCTGAATGGCGTCGGCGGTGAGCGCGATGATGGGAATATGCCGGGCGTCTGGGGAGAGAGCCTCTTGGGCGCGAATCTGACGCGTGGCCTCCAGGCCGTCCATGTTGGGCATCTGACAATCCATGAGGATACCGTCGTAGTGCTTGCTGGACAGCGCCTGGATCGCCAGAATGCCGTCGGCGGCGATATCGCAAGTGCATCCGGCATGGAGCAATGTTTCTTCGACGACGAACTGATTCATTTCATTGTCCTCGGCCACGAGCAAGTGCAGGCCGGCGAGAGGATGCGGATTGTCCATGGCGCCCGTGGGCGCGGCGGCGGACTCCTCGGGCTTCGATTTTTGCAGCGTTGCGGTGGCGATGGCATCCATCAAGCGCGATTGCGTCAGCGGATATCGAAGATCGGCGACGAATCCGGCCCGGCGAATCGCCTCGGAAGTTGCGCGGTCGTCGAGATCGACGATGGCGATGAGCCGAAGTTGCCCAAAGCTCGGCTCCGACTGAATCGCCGAGCGAAGTTTGGTGGTGTCGAGCGCACCGTAGGGGATCATGGCCAGCGTGAACGGATTCTTCGCCAACACCGCGTTTCGCAGCGCATCGATGGCATGATCGGCGGGGACGATAGCGGTGGATGGCTGGAGCCAGCCGTGCAATTGTTCGGCCAGAATCCGCATGCGCGTGGGGTCGGATTCGACCGCAAGCAAGCGAGTGAAGCGCAGCGCCTCGGTCGGACTCTGTGCCGGGATATTTTTGGCATCTTCGGGGACGGCGGCGAGTTTGAGGGTGAACCAGAATGTGGTTCCATGTCCTTCCTGGCTTTCGACGCCGATTTCTCCGCCCATCAATTCGACGAGCAATTTGGAAATGACCAATCCCAGGCCGGTGCCGCCATATTTGCGGGTGGTGGAGGTGTCGATTTGCGAGAAGCTTTTGAAGAGGCGATTGAGACGGTCCGGCGGGATTCCGATGCCGGTGTCTTCGACCTGGGCACGGATGCGGCAAATTCCATTATCGCAACTTTCAGTGGCGAAGCGGATGATCACGTGACCGTGATGAGTGAATTTCAGGGCGTTGTTCACAAGATTGGTCAACACCTGCCGGATGCGAGTTGGATCGCCGACCACTCGCCGCGGCACGTCAGGCTGAAGGAAACTGGCCAGCGCCAGATTTTTCTTTTTGGCGATGGGCGCGAGCAAGTCGGTCAGATCCTCGACGAGATTGTGCAGATCGAAATCGATCTCCTCGATTTCCACTTTGCCCGCTTCGATTTTGGAAAAGTCGAGAATGTCATTGATCACGGACAGCAGCGCATCGGCGGAGCTGCGGGCGAGTTGGGCGTAACGATGCTGATTTGCGGTGAGTTCGGTGGCGCGAAGCAGATCGATCATGCCGGTGACACCGTTGAGTGGCGTGCGAATCTCGTGGCTCATGCGGGCGAGGAATTCGCTCTTGGCGAGGCTGGCGTTTTCAGCAATCTCCTTGGCCTGACGGAGTTCGCGCTCGGCGCGCTTGCGGTCTGTGATGTCACGAATGAAGGTGGTGAAGACGACGTGCACGCCGGTCGTGGCGAAGGAGATCGTCAATTCCATCGGGAATTCCTGGCCGTTCTTGCGAAGGCCGACGATTTCGATGCGCTGATTCGATGTCAATCCCTGGCCGGTTGCCAGAAAATTGGCAAGCCCCTGCGTCGGGTCCTGGCGATGTTGCATTGGAATGATCGTTTCTTTCAGCGCGCGTCCGGTCGCCTCGGCGGCGCTCCAGCCGAAGATCGCCTCCGCTTGCGGATTCCATGTGGTGATGATGCCGTTGGAATCCGTGGCGACGATGGCATCCATCGCGGTGTCGAGCATCACGGTTTTATCGTGGTTGGCGCTCTCGGCGATTTCCTTGGCGCGCTCGAGCTGATTGTCGCGCTGCTGGATTTGTTCCAACATCCCGTTGAAACCGTCGACAAGCGTCCCCAATTCATCGTCAGAAGTTTTGCTGGCGCGGAGCGCGTAATTGCGGTCGGCGGATACCTGTCGAACGGTGCTGCTGAGGCTCTGTACAGAGGAGATCACCGAGCGCGTCAGGCGTCCGGCCAACCCAAGGGCGATGGCCAGCGCGCCCAGGATCGCGGCGGTGAACGCCATGGCATAGCCGTGAGTGCGGGAGCGCAGATCATCGAGATCGGATTGGAGATAAACCGAACCGATGGTTTGGTTATTCAGCTCAACCGGTGCGCAGACTTCGAGCATGTCGTCGGCAAATCGGAATGAGCCGGGATTCAATTTGCCGTGCGGGGCGATCGGAACGGGATCGCCTCGGAAGTAGATCGCCAGTTGTTTGCCTGATGGGTCATACACGCAGGCGGCGACGATGTGTTTCTCGGCGGTCAGGGAAGAAAGAATCTGGGCGGCGTCTTTTTCATCGCCGAATGAAAGGGCGGCACTGCTGTTGCCGGCGATGATATTGGCGGTGGTCTGAGCGTCGATCACCATCGCGTGTCGAAAGGATCGGTAGTCGTAAATGGCCAGTACAGCGCCTGCGGCCAGGAATGCGGCGCCGATCGACAGAATGTTGATCGCACGCAGTTTCGATTGAACGGTTTTGGCCCAAAACATTCGTTATCCAATCAGTCGATTAATTCTTTTTGAAAATCCGCGCCAGGCTCATGAGCTTGGCGCTGGGATGTAATTTGTTGGCGTCAAAGGCGTCGGAGCTCACCTCAAATCTCATTTTTCCATCTTCGAGAAACAGATGCATGGTTCCCCCGGCGGGCATGAAGGCGTCGCTCTCTCCCACGGTGAGGATCGGCTTGCCCTTGATCTTGTCGAAGAGAGCGGCGAGGTTGCTGTCCTGACTGGACGGTACGAAGAGAAGATGGCACGGCCCCAGGTCGTCGAGCGTGGCAAAATGCTTCACCACGATGGGGCGAGTGCCGGCGGTCTTATTTTCCATCGCTTTGTCGAGCGCTCCGGCCAGCGAATCATCGCCGATCATGGCGACGATCAGCGGGGAATCGTCCTTGTCAAACGCTTCCGGCGGCCAGTCTACAAATTGGGTAAAATTGTAGATGAAAGCGGCTTTGACCAGTTGTTCCTTGCTCGGCCCGTCGGCGCGGCAGGGGACGCTGAGCGTCAGCAGCAAGCCGACGGCCATCGTCCAACCGAACTGGCGGGTTCGCCGACTCATCGCGTTGCACCCCCGGTCGAATCATGCGGGCCACCGATTTGGTCCGGCGCGGCAACGTGCGCTGGTCCGGGGGCTTCCACATTAATGGTCATCAGCTCCTGGAGGCTGAGTTGCGTGAGGTCGGCAATATACTCCTTATCACCAGCAGGCGAAGGGGGCGATGTCGGGGACCGCGCGGACGCCGGCCTGGTGGCTGCGGATGGATGCGTAGTCGAAAATCGCGCCAGCATCAGCACCGTTGCGCCCAGCGCGACGACGCCCATGCGCTTCATGAAATGCTGCCATTGGTTCAAATTGCTCATGCGATTACCGAAGCATGGTCCTCAAAAACTCATCTTCAATTCCGCGAACACGGTCCGCGGTACCTCCGTCGGAAGCGCAACGCTATCGATGCTGCCGTATTCAAAATGGCTGTCCTGTAGAAGATTTTGCACGCCGGCCATTGCTGTTATGTTGGGAGTGATCTTCCAAGCCACGTTGAGATCGAGCCGGAAATAACTGGGAACATATTGGAGTCCACCAGGCTGACTCACCTGGCCAAGCGTGTCCACATAATACAGCGAGGTGTTGAACTGCAGGTTCTTGAGCACATCCCAATAGGAGTGGAGCTGGAATTGATTTTTGGGACTGCTGTTGGCGAATTCCTGCGCCTCGTAGGCCGGAACGAATTGATCGGCCAATTCGCGTTGTTCGTTTTGCGCGTGGGCCAGCAGGAGCGAATAGCTGGCGCCAAGCCGCCAACTCGGCGTCGCCTGCCAATTAGCGGAAAGCTCGCCGCCGTAGGTTTGCGCCGCCACTGCATTGCCATATTGAACCGCGCCCGGATTCAGCAAATTTGGCACGGTCACGATCAAGCCCCGGTAATCATTGTAGAAACCGGTAACATCCAGCGTGACGTCTTTGGACGGCTGCAATTTGTAACCCAACTCGGTTGATAGGGTGGATTCCGCGTCCGGATGTTCGGTGCCGACCTGAATCGGCCCAAGGCCCAGATTCGTTTCCTGATAAAATGATGGAATGCGAACCGAGCGCGAGAATGCGGCCCAGATGGAATTGCGCGCATCGGGAGTCCAGAGCAACCGCGTGCTGGGCTGCACGTCGGTGTCGGTCAGATTGTTGTATTCCAACTTGGTGCCCAAATCCCACTGAAGGCGATCCGGCACGATCGTAACCTGGTCCTGAGCGAATCCGTTGAGAATGTATTCATTCAAATACGACGGCGAAACAGTGACATATGAGGGGCTGGTGAGTTGGATGAGATGTTCGCGGGCGCCCATTCCCCAGGTGAATTCCTGAATCTGACCAATGGGGAAACGGTTCTGCGCGGAGGCATCGAAAGTATCCTGGTTATACCCGGCGGGGGCGTTCACCTGGTCTTGCCGGTCATAATAAAATTGTACGTTGGTATCGGCCTGGTCGGACTCGGTATGCGTCCAGCGTCCGAGCAGATTTCCACCGTTGTTGTAAACCGGACGAGCGACGGTAATTGGAAAAGGAATGGTGACCTCGGCGGCGTTTTGTTCATAGACATCGCCTTGAAGGGTCAGAGTGTCTTCGAGAGTGGCATAGCGGTCGATGCGGAATCCGCTCTGCAATCCCTGCCATTCATCGTGGGTGGCGTCACCGGTGGGGGACTGTCCCTCGCCGTTGTATTGGTATTGGGTGTAAACACGGTAGTAGGTGTTGGCGTCGACCTGGCCGCCATAACGGATGACGCCACCATCCTGTTGCGTCCCGCCGCGGGTGTCGACGAGCAGGCCCTGTGTGTCCTTGGCTGATTTGGAAATGATGTTTACCACGCCGTTAACGGCATTGGAGCCCCAAAGGGTCGAGCCGGGGCCGCGGATCACCTCAATACGATCCAAATCGGCCAGCGGATACGAGACCGTGCTCCAATTGACGCCGCCAAACGCGGGGGTGTAGACCGAACGACCATCCATCAGCACGAGCAGATCGTCGGCAAGAGCGCTGTTCATTCCCCTTGCACTGATCGCCCATTCATTGGAGTCGATCTGCGCCACGTCCATGCCGGGAACGAGGCGAAGAAGTTCCGGGATACTGCCCATGCCCGAGCGTTCAATATCATCCTGCCCGATTACAGTCACCGAGGCTGGCGCTTCGGATATTTTCTGCGGCTCCTTGGCCACGCTGGTGACCTGAACGTTCATCAAATCTTCAATGCTCAGCGAAGTCAGATCAGCGGACGATTGCCCCGAGGATCGAGGCGCGACGGAATTCGCCGGCCGAGTTGTGGTTGCCGATTGAGTGGTGGAGGCGCTTTGGGTCGTCGGCATATCGCCGCGCGCCAAGGAGCTGGATCCCAGAACGACCACGACAAGCGTCAAAATGTAGTTTTTCCAAGCCATTTCCGATTGCACCTCTTCTAACGCCCTGCCGGTTTATGACGACTGGATAAACGGGGGCGCGAGTAGCATCGGTCCGGAGCGATGAGATGATGATGAGAACAGCCAATTTAATTTGGGGCGGCTCATTATGTGATTTGCCTCACGCCACGCGGGTTTTTTAGCGCTCCTGAGTCCGATAATCCAAATTCGCGAAAAATCGGGGTGCATCTAACGTGCTGGAACAATCGCCCCGATCCCTATCCGGCCTACAACCGTTATTTCCGTCATAAACGGAGATGAGATACCCAGAGGTGCCATGATCTCGTTGAACTATCGCCAGCGCACAATTCTGTTTTCGTGCCTCGTGCTGGCAGCGGCATCGACGACTTGCCTCGGCCAGACATTGCCGACGACGAGGCCCAAGCAGGACGTGCAGACTAAACCGTCGTCACAGCCATCGGGCCCGGACCTGACCAATCTGAGTCTCGAAGACCTGATGAATGTCGACCTGATGAATGTCGAGGTCACCAGCGTCTCCAAGGCTCCGCAGAAAATCGCCGATGCGCCGGCGGCGGTGTTCGTCATCGGGCAGGATGACATTGCGCGATCCGGGCTCCAGAGCATCCCGGAATTGCTCCGCCTGGTTCCCGGATTGGATGTGGCACAAATCAATGCCGACACCTGGGCGATCGGATCGCGCGGATTTAACCAGCAATATGACCGATCGTTGCTCGTGCTAATGGATGGCCGAACGCTCTACAACCCCGGCACTTCCGGTGTTTACTGGGATGAGCAAGACTATATTTTGCAGGACCTGGATCGCATCGAAGTGATTCGCGGTCCCGGATCGACTCTGTGGGGCGCCAACGCGGTTGATGGAGTCATCAGCATCAAATCCAAGAATGCGGCCGACACGCAGGGATGGCTCGTTGACAGCGAGGCGGGCAGCATCGGAGAGAGCGAGAGCTTTCGTTACGGCGGAAAACTGGATTCGGATACTTACTATCGCATCTACGGCAAATATCGATCGATCGACAGCTTCGACGATTATGACAATTCCAATATCCATGATCCCTGGCAATCCTCACTCGGCGGACTCCGCATCGACCACAACGGCAGCAGGGACTCGTACACCGTCGAAGCACAAGCCTACAACGATCATCGAACCGACCAATATACCGACCCTTCCACAACCCCGCCGTTTTCGTCAGTCGTAACCGGCAATTACGATGCCAGCGACGACTACGCGCTTGCCCGATGGACACACACATTTTCCGACGACTCTGATTTGATGGTGCAGGCCTATTACGATTATCTCAATTTCTCGGGATCAACTACCACGTCTGATCCTGTAAATACTTTTGATCTGGACGCCCAGGACCGGTTCGCGGTGGGGAATCGCCAGGAAATCATTTGGGGCGGCGGAGCACGGATACAATCGGACAACAATATCTCAAATAATGGGGTCGTTGTATTTAATCCAACCGATTCGAATTACAACCGATATAACGTGTTTGCTCAGGATGACGTGACAATCGTCCCGGATCGTCTGCACGTGGTTCTTGGGTCCAAGGTGGAAGACGATGCGTTCACGGGGTTCGAATATGAGCCGACCATTCGGGGCATTTGGACGCCGAACGACAAGAATAGTATTTGGGCCGCCTTCTCGCGCGCGATTCGCACGCCCTCCGGATTTGAAGACCACGCCACGCTCATCACCGCCGACTTCCCCGTAACTGGCGGCGTGGGGCAATCGGAGTTGGTCGGGAATCCTAACCTACAGGCCGAAGATCTGAATGCCTATGACGCGGGCTATCGATTCAAACCAACGGAATCCGTCTCGCTTGATGCGGACGGCTTTTACTATGATTACGAAGACATCATCACAAGCCAATCGCTGGCGCCCGTGGCGTCTGGTTTTCCGCCTTTGCTCATCTTGCCGGATCAGGAAACCAACAATGCGCGAGCCAGCAGTTATGGACTGGAATTCACCGCCAACTGGCAAGTCACCCCCGCGTGGAGGGTGTCGGGTTCATATACCTGGTTGCGAACGAATTTCAGCGGCGGCAATCCCATTATCGTTTCCTATTTGAAAGGCGGAAGTCCGGACAACCAAGCCCAATTGCATTCCTATTACGACGTCACGCGCGACCTGGAATTCAATGCTTCGGTATATTACGTGGACGCACTTTTGCTCGGCAACATTCCATCCTATGTACGCCTGGACCTCGGCACCGCGTGGCATCCGACGCCCACCTTGCGAATCAGCGTGGGAGTGCAAAATCTTTTGGACAGCCACCACGTGGAGTTCTCCAGCCCCAACGGCGATGAGAACTCAGCCGAGGTTCCCCGGACGGTTTACGGCGAGATTTCGTACAAGTTTTAACAACGAAATCACCCAGGGCAGCCGGCCGCAACCGAAAGAAATGCAACCGCCGAGCCGCCGAGGACGCCGAGACAGACGCCGAGGGAAGAAAAATACGTGTAACCACGGATTGCACGGATGGACACGGATAAGAACCACATCTCTCCGCATTTATCCGTCGCCATCCGTTTCATCTGTGGTAAAAATTGAATTTGAATTTCTCGGCGTCCTCGGCGCCTCGGCGGTTGCGTTTGAACGGATGTCAGAAAAATGGGTCGAAAAAATCAGAAACGCGACGATATCAACGAAGAGCGCGAAGAAAAAAGAACCATTCAGGGCGAAGAGCCGCGATCCAGAATTGAACTGGAAACCGCCGGACAACAAAAACCGGAAACATCTCTGCACGAGCGTCGAATCCAGCGACACTTACAAAAACGAATCGAAACGAAATTTAAACCAAAAGATTTCGTGAGTTGAAACGAAAGTGATACCATTCGCGCAGCTGGCCGCGATTGATGCCGGGAAAGTTGGGACATGAATTGGTAGAAAAATCTG
>Ga0302325_10022775_pt1 | contig 13092 bp, 13 predicted proteins | sample Palsa_T0_2_FD_201948 | JGI IMG/M metagenome (GOLD analysis project Ga0302325, IMG submission 201948) | Peat permafrost microbial communities from Stordalen Mire near Abisko, Sweden - Palsa_T0_2 | ecosystem: Environmental > Terrestrial > Soil > Palsa > Peat permafrost | place: Sweden: Abisko... | reverse complement strand
CGGGCGCGGCCGATACGCGCGATGCCTACGAGCAGTTCCTGGCATCCCATCCGGACAGCCAGTGGGCGCAGGAAGCGCGCATCCGCATCGAGAATTTTGCCCAATCGGGCACGGCGGCACCGCCGGCCGCCAACGCGGCGCCAGCGCCGAGCCCGCCACCGCATCGCGCAGGGGCTAAACAGCCGCCCGGGGCGCAAGGCAGCCTGCGCTTCGTGCAGCTGGGTGCCTTCAGCACTCAGGCGCACGCACAAGTGTTCTGGAGCTCGCTGAGCGCAAAGTACCCACAGCTGCTGCAAGCGCTGCAGCCGCGCTATGTGAGCTCGAAGACACATGGGCGCTCGCTCGTGCGCCTCGAGGTCGGCGTTCCCACGCGAGCGGCCGTGACGAGTCTGTGCGCGGGTCTCAAGAAACACGCCCAGTCCTGCGTAGCTGTCAAAGCCTGAGGGACCGTCAACGCCGCGGGCTCGCTGCTGTCGGCACTTCGCGCCAGTAGCGGACCGATTGTGCCTGACAGGATCTGTCAGATTGGCCGCCTGGGGTGACAAAATCCGTCACTCGCGACGCTCAAGCCCCGCTATACTTTCTATAATTGTCTGTTTTTATTGAAGTTTATAATGATGGTACGCTCGTTGCTATATCTTGATCGTAAGGTTTCCCCTGACCTTTGCGAACAACGTTCCCCGGTGTTCGCCTTCTGGCGCCGCGGTCCCCACCGACTCGCGGCGCTTTTCTTTTGGGCCAGGACTTTGGCGGTTGAAATCCCCGTCAGGAGCTCAACAGTTCCTCTATGGACACCGAAGACCTTCGCGGTTCGAAATGGGCGCCTGGCGCGATAGGCGCCGCCGGCATCGCGGCCGAGGTCCTTGCCCGGCCGCGGCGAGGGTTTGCCGGCGCCTGCGCAGACGTCTCCAGCCTCAGGCTCGCCAACGGTCTGAACGTGCTGGTCTGGCCCGATCACAATATTCCGAATATCGCGCTCTATAACATTGTTCGCGTCGGCAGCCGCAACGAAGGCGCTGGCACGAGCGGGCTGGCGCATTTCTTCGAGCACATGATGTTCAACGGCACGACACGGCGTGCTGCGGGCGAATTTGACCGCCTCATGGAAGCGCAAGGAGTCAGCAACAACGCCTACACCTCGCAGGACGTCACGGTCTATCAGGATTGGCTGCCGCGTGCAGCACTCGAGATGGTGTTCGAGCTCGAGAGCGATCGGATCGCCAATCTCGCCTTTGACCCCGAAGTCATCGAGAACGAGCGCAAGGTCGTGTACTCGGAGCGACGGCTGCGCGTTGAGGACAGTAACGCCGCGCTGCTGGAAGAGCAGGTGCAGGCGAGCGCTTTTATTGCGCATCCCTACCGGATTCCGACGATCGGCTGGCCCGCGGACATCCAGTCCTGGACCATGGCCGATCTGCAGCGCTTCTATCGCACCTACTACGCACCAAACAACTGCACTTTGCTGCTGGTCGGTGACGTCGAAGCCGATGAAGCCTTTGCGCTGGCGAAAAAGTATTTCGAGCCGATTGCAAGCCGCGAGCCTGCGCCGCCGGTGCTGACGGTCGAGCCCGTGCAGCGCGGCGAGCGTCGGCTCGTGCTCGAGCGGCCAGGGCAGAACCCGCTGTTGCAGTACGCCTATCACGCGATCGCCGCCGCTGATACGCGTGAGCCGGCGCTCAACATCCTGCAGACGATCCTGCTGGGCGGGGATGCCTCGCGACTGCATCGCGCACTGGTCGAGGAGCGAGCCCTCGCAGTGGCCATCGGCGGCGGCTGGCCCGAAGGCTTCGATCCGAACATCTTCAGCATCCAGGCGACGTTGCCAGAAGGCGGCGACCTCGATGCACTACAGAGCGCACTGGACGCGCAGCTTGCGCGCCTGCTGCGCGATGGCGTCACCGAACTGGAATTGCGGCGCGCCAAGAACCTGGTTGCCGTGGAGTTCTGGCGTGGCGTATCGACGATCGACGGCAAGGCGCGGCTGCTGGGTGAATATGCAGTCATGCACGGCGATTATCGGCTGGCGTTCGCCGCCCCGGAGCTCTACGAGCGCGTCTCGCGCGCGCAGGTCGAGCAGGTCGCGCGCGAGGTCTTCAATTCCGAGCGGCGCACAGTCGGCGTACTGCGGCCGCTGAGCGAGGCGGCGTGAAGATTCCCGCGCACCGGCGTCACACGCTGGGCAACGGTACGCGGCTCATCCTGTTGCCGCGGCATGACGTGCCGTTGATTGCCTTTGAGGCGCTCATGCGTGGCGGGGCGCGTCTGGACCCGCCGGCACGCGCGGGACTCGCAGCGCTGACCGCGGCGCTGCTCACGCGCGGGGCCGCTGGCCGCGATACCTATGCCTTCGCCGAGGCGGTGGAGGGCGCCGGCGGCAGTCTCGAGGCGGATGCGCACAGTGAGGCGACGCTGCTGCACGGCCAGTTCCTCGCGCGAGACCGCGAGCTCATGCTTGAGCTGCTGACCGATGCATTGCAGCGCCCGCGGTTCGAGTCCAGCGAGCTCGACATCGTGCGCACGCGCCGCATCGAGTTCATCAAGGCCGCGAAGGATTCGGAACCGCAGAGCCTGATTGGCCATTATGGGCGCTCGCTCCTGTTTGCCGATCATCCCTATGGCAAGCCGGTCAGCGGCAGTGAGAGCAGCCTTGCCTCGCTCACGCGCGCGGACGTGCTGGGGTTCTACCGCGATCACTTCGGCGCCGACCGGCTCACCCTGGTGTTCGCGGGGGACTTCGATCCGGATTGGATGCTCGATGCAGTGACGGCGGCGTTTGGCTCCTGGGGCGTTGCGCCCGAGCTGCTGTCACCGCTGTGCGCACCGGCGCGCGTGCAGGGTCGCAACGTGCTATTGATCGATGCACCCGACTCGACGCAAAGCTACTTCTGGATCGGCAACACCGGCGTAGCGCGTTCGTACCCGCAGCGTGCGGCGCTCGAAATCACCAATACCGCTTTTGGGGGCAGCTTCGGCTCGATGCTCATGCAGGCGCTGCGTGTCAAGAGCGGGCTGACTTATTCGGTCAGCGCCAACTTCCGGCGAGGCAGCGTGCCGGCGGATTTTGCGATCAACTCCTTCACGCGCGCGCAGAGCACAGGCGAGGCGCTCGACATTGCGCTGCAAACACTGGGCACGCTCAAGCGGGAAGGGGCCGGCGAGCAGGCGCTCGCGTCCGCCCGCAATTACATCCTTGGCCAATATCCGCTCGGCTTCGAGACTGCAGCGGACTGGGCCTCGGCCCTCGCCGAGCTGGATCTTTACGACCTGCCCGAAAGCTACATCGATGACTTTGGGCACTCTTTGCAGGGCGTCGATGCGGCGCTCTCGCGGCGCGTGGTCGAGAATGCCTACCCTGAGGTGGCGGATGTCCAGATCGTGCTGATCGGAGATGCGGCGCGCATTCGCGCTGATGCGGCCCGGCTCGGGCCCGTGCGCGAAAAGTCCCTCGCAGCGCCGGATTTCCACGCGCCAGCGGCCTAAAAGCCAGCTGCCCGGTGGCGCCGTGCGCGGCCGTTAGCCGAAGCGGCGGCCTTCGTGCGCCAGCCACGCCTCTTCGTTCGAATTGCTCTCCCGGCCCAGCACGGCATTACGGTGCGGAAAGCGACCGAAACGCGCGATGAGGTCGCGGTGCTCGATGGCAGCGTGCAGCGCGCTTTTGAATGTGTCGTGCAGCTCAGCCGGCGCCTCCTCGATCAGCCGGCGAAAGGCTGCCACCGCTTCCTCCTGCACGTCGAGGGATTCGGCATGCTGCAGGGGCATATAAAAGAATATGCGCTCGAGCGGATCGAGCGCGGCGTCGGCGCCAAACTGCATGCCCGAGACGCTCAGCGACAGGGCCGCATGGTCCTGCGCATAGGCCTGACGGGTGCCCCGGTAGCAGTGACGTGAAAACTGGTCGAGCACCAGGATCAGTGCCAGACGCCGGCGGGGACTGGATTCCCAGGCTCGCAGCGCGCCGCTCTCGGCGGCCTGCAAGGTTTCGGCGAATCGCTCGCCAATCAGCTCATCGGCCTGGGGTACGAGCTCCGGGGCTACGGCTGCCGGAAACCAGAGGCGCAGGTGTTGCTGCACGCCCGTGCGGCTATAGGGCTTGGGCCCGAACCAGAAGTGCAGGATGGTCTGGGCACTCGCTGGCGCGGACATGCTGGAGCTGACAATCCGCTCACTCGCACAGACTTTCCAGGTAGCCCTGCGCGACCGTGGACAGGCGCTTGCGCGCCAGCGCCCGTGCCTTCGGCGCATCCACGATGTGCTCGAGCGGGCCGGTGACCATCATGCGCCGCACTGCCGGATCGCGGGCCGAGACGCGCGCCATCTTGTTCAGGACGGTGAAGCCGCGGTGGATTTTGTCACGGGTGGCCCGATTGGCCTCGATCGTGCGGGCGAGATACTCGCCGAAGCGGCTGTAGAGGAAGAAATCGTCGTTGCCGACTTGAAAACGAACCTCGGCGAAGAAATCCGGAAAGTTCTTCTCGAGATACTGATTGATATGGTGAAGACGGGGCCCAGGTTCGCTGGTCGCGGACGCTTTGCGCTTCTTCATTGCAGTTGTATCACCTCGTTAGTTCTCGGGCGCGCGCACCATAGGACACAATTTGATGTGATGCAATAGGACGCGCGCAAAAACGCGCGCCAGTTCCTCCACTGCCAGGAATCATCGGCGCGATGGCGTCGAGTTGGGGCGGGCGCGCGGCAGAAGAGCTGCCGCGCCGCCACGGTCAAGGGATCTTGGGAGTCTTGATCGGCTCCGGATCATCCTCGCGGGCTTCCGACTCGTCCGCTGCTTCCTCGACTTCCTCGAGCGTGAGCTCACGACCCGCTGGCGCGGTCGTGCGCACAGAGGGGTTGAGCTCGGGCTCGGAATCGACGCGCGGGCGCCAGGGTGGTTGCTCTTTGGGATTCTTTGGATCTGCGGGTGCCATTACGTGCTCCTTTGCGGTCGCTGTGCCAGGACAGTCAGGCGTTAGCGCCGCTGGCACTCATTCTAGTCATTTGCAGCCCCCTAGTCATTTGCAGCCCCCTGGACTGCAGGACGGGAACGTCAACTGGGGCGGGCGGAGCTCAAGTAATTGGCGTGCGCGATCAGGGCCGCTTCGGGCAGTTCGGTGCCGTAGAGGCGCCGCGCTACGGCGAGGCGCCGCTGCGCGAGCGTCAGGTTACCCGGGAGCGACGATTCGACGATCGCGCGTGCGGTCTCGAATAGCGAGGAGGCGGCCAGCCAGCGCTCTGTCGGAGTCATCTGGCGATGACGGTAGGCGACCGTCTTAGCCGCAGCGGCGGATGTGTCACTCATGGCATGAGCTCATCGAGCAGGGGTCCGACTTCGAGAGTATCAGGTCTTCGCGACTGACGATCCATGTGCGCACGCCGGCGATGGCAACGGGCTGCCGCCGCGCAAACTCGAGCTGACGGTATTCGGCAGACTTGCGCACGATGAGGTCCACCTTGACGCCGCTGTCGATCGAGATCGCGTGTCATGCGCGGCGTTGCGTAGTAGGCCAGCGCAAATGCTCCCGTTAACATGAATGGAAGCTCGTGAGCCGATAGTCTGTCACTGACGATGCGCAGGACGTCGAGCTCGGTCGTCATTCCGCGAGTCTAGTGCCTCCTGGTGGTTAGAGGCATGCCCTTTTTTATCGGTAACCCTGGCATTACTCCAGGCCATCACCGGCAGACGGGCGTCGCTAATGCGCGTTGCGGCCGTGGATCACGATCAACGCAGTCTTGAGCAGGATCTTGAAGTCGAGCCACAGCGACCAGTGGCGCAGGTAGTCCAGATCGTACTCGACGCGTTGGCGCATCTGCTCGACCGTCGTGGTCTCGCCGCGCAGCCCGTGCACCTGCGCCCAGCCCGTGATGCCCGGTCGAACCTTGTGGCGGATCATGTAGCCAGTAATGAGCTTGCGATAGAGCTCATTGTGCGCAACGGCGTGCGGGCGCGGCCCGACGAAGCTCATCGTGCCCCCCAGCACGTTGAACACCTGCGGCAATTCATCCAGCGACGTGCGGCGCAGAAAGCGACCCAGCGCCGTGGTGCGCGCATCGCGCCGCTGCGCCTGTACGAGCACCTCGCCGTCTTCGCAGACCGTCATGCTGCGAAACTTGTAGACCAGGATCTCCTCGCCATGCAGGCCATAGCGGCGCTGCTTGAACAATATTGGACCCGGCGAGGACAGCTTCACGGCGATCGCGGCGATCAGCAGCAGCGGCCAGGCCAGCAACAGGCCCAGGCCGGCCAGCGCAATATCCATCGCCCGCTTGCGCACCGCATTCATGCCGTGGAAAGGCGTATCGCAGATCGCGAGCATCGGTATGCCGTTCATCTCGACGCAGCGCGCCTGCACCAGGTCGAAGGCGAAAATATCCGGCACAAAGTAGACCGAAGCCGTGCTGTCCCGAAATTCCTGCAGCATGTCCTCAATCCGCGGCGCGTTGCTCATCGGCAAAGCGATATAGATCGCATCGATCACATGCCGGCGCACGAATTCGGCGACGTCCTTACACTGACCGACGAAGCGCTCGCGGGTTTGCTCAGGCAGGCGCTCGACGCTGCGGAAGTCGAAGAAACCGAGAAATGAGCCGCTCGCCACGCTCTGCGAGACGCGCCGTGCCAGCTCGACGCCGACCGCGTTGGCACCGATGATGATGTGCCGGTGCGCGGAGGTGCCCGCGCGTGCTGCGATGCGCGTACTGCAGTTATCACCGAGCCAGAGCAATGCGCTCGTGAGCGCGAACCAGTTGAACACGAGCCGGCGCGGCAGCAAGCCGTCGAGCTTCAATGCAAAGCCGAGGAAGGACAGCAGCGCGACGACAATGCCCCACTCCAGCAGCAATCGCGGCAGACTGAGCTTTGCGGGGTCCAGAGCATCGCTCGAGAATAATTGCAGCGGGCTGAAAATCTGACGCGACAACAAGGCCGCGGTGAGCGCTGCGGCGACGCACGCCAGGGTCAGGCCCTGCCTTGAGCACACGGCACAGACCAGCAGCGTGAGTGCCACGACCGCCGGTTTCGACCAGTAGCGTAGCAGCGCGAGCGCGGGCGCCTCGAGCGTGCCGAGCCGAACGATTTTTTGCTGGGCCGAAGCGCTGGGAAAGGCCGACAGGTTGGCGCGGGAGTGCACACGTTCGCGAGACGCAGCCAGCGTACTGGCCAGAGCGCCGTCCACCGTTGCGCCGGCTTCTTGCACCGAGACGTCCCCTATTTCCCTGCGAAAATCACCTTAACGCAGCGGCAAGTCCCGTACCATGGCGTTATGTCACCAACCAAGAAAATTAATGAGACTGAAATCTGCAGTAATTGGATTATGTATTGCGGCAATTTCTGCAAACTCAGTGCGCTGGTATGGGGCCGAAGCGCGCTATTGCGCCAAATTGTCGCGATTGAATCGCAGCGCATTGATTTCGCGTTTGACTTGCGCGCTGCGCCAGTTTGGGGCCTGCTCAGCGTCGAGTAGTAGACTCATGCTGCAGACCGCCCTCTAAAGCGCCGAGACGCTGCCAAATGAAACCACGAAGTGATCTGCGGATACTAGTTACCGGAGGGGCCGGCTTTCTGGGTAGTCACCTGTGCGAGCGGCTGGTTGAAGCGGGTCACGACGTCGTATGTGTCGATAACTTCTTCACCGGATCAAAGAGCAACGTCGCCCACCTGATGGGGCGCGTCAACTTTGAGATCGTTCGACATGATGTGACCTTCCCGCTATATATTGAAGTCGACCAAATTTATAATCTCGCTTGTCCCGCCTCGCCGATCCATTACCAGCACGATCCCGTGCAAACAACCAAGACCAGTGTGCACGGTGCAATTAACATGTTGGGACTCGCAAAGCGTTTGCGGGCCTCGATCTTTCAAGCGTCCACCAGCGAGGTTTACGGCGATCCTCAGATCCATCCGCAGGTGGAAGGCTACTGGGGTCATGTGAATCCCATCGGTCCGCGATCTTGTTACGACGAGGGCAAACGCTGCGCCGAGACATTGTTCTTTGACTACCATCGCCAACACGGTCTGAACATCAAGGTGGCCAGGATCTTCAATACTTATGGTCCGCGCATGCATCCCAACGACGGCCGGGTCGTATCGACCTTCATCGTGCAGGCCCTAAGAGGCGAGCCGATAACAATCAACGGCGATGGCTCGCAAACGCGATCCTTCTGCTATGTGACCGACCTTATTGAGGCATTTGTCCGCTGCATGGAATTGCCAAAAGACTATCCAGGGCCCATGAACCTCGGCAATCCAACCGAATTCACGATCCGGCAGCTCGCGGAGGAAGTGATAGGGCTCACGGGCTCGCGCTCGAAGCTCGTCGAAGGACCGATTCCGACGGACGATCCCAAACAGAGGCAACCGGATATCTCGGTGGCAAAGGCGAAACTGGGTTGGCAACCGACAGTGCCGCTAGCTGAAGGGCTCCTGAAAACGATCGAGTATTTCGACGCACTCCTGTCGCATCGGCACCGCTGATTTCACAGAAAGACTCCAATGCTCCTGTCGATACTAATTCCGCGCTACGAAAAGAAGACTCTGGCGCCGATTAGACAGCGTTTTACATAATCTCGGACCGACTGAGCGCAAACTGCTCCCTCATTTAGCGTCCGAGCTTGTAACGATTCGCTGAAACCGCTGGGCCGATCTCCAATAAGCACCACGTTCGGGCGCTAAAGCCAAGAATTTACGATCGCACGCACCTTGGGAGGGCAGGGCAGAGCGATCCCTCTCCTACCGCTCAGTCGATTTCCAGACGAGAGCAGGACTTGTCGCTGATTAGCGTCAGTTAACTTAACGTAAGCTCGCGAATTGCGCGGCTTACGAACTATCGGAGGAGTTCGACTCCCCGTTATCTGTGCGGTAGCGTACGGATCGTCTCCAGTTCCCGGCGGAAAATCTCAGCCGACCCACAATTTTTTGACTGCTGCTCTCAAGCGACAGCGTTTGGCACAAATAATGCTGATTTTTTACTTATTGCGAGGCCAATAAGGCATTTGGTTATGAGTGCGCGAGTGTGATTGATAGCCTTCTTGGCCGCGCCCGCGATGCCGATGGTCCTTTGCGGGGCCAGATGCGGCAGTTACCGATGTGGCCGAATTGCTCGGCCATGCCACTGACGCTAGTTAACGGACGCCCCCAACTCTCAAAGTCACTGAACAGCGGGAACTTTCCAGCCCCTGTCTTGCGAGCCAGCAGCTATGTCCGTTAGCTCGCTCCGCGTGACCCAAGACTTCGATTTCAGCGGCCTCCCCATCAGTTATGTTCGACGCGGACGCTCGATAGATCCACTCGTCGTCGTCATCATGTTCAAGGGCCTTGATCTGCTAGCTCCATTGCTGCTGAGTTACCTGTGCTACGAAATTTACTGCACATCGTTTGAACCATCATTTTGGGCCATCTGCGGACGACTCGCAGGCGTGGCTACAGTGCTGTCCCCTTTCATATTTCAACTCGCCGGTTGCTATCGAATCGATAAGATCAGTAATCCTATGTGTCAGCTGCGCAGGCTTGTGGTCGGTTTTTCATGGTTGCTTGCAGTCGGGCTGACGACCGCCTTCTTGTGCAAATCACTGGACGACGTATCGCGGGTTTGGGCAGTCCTCTGGGTCGGATCCTGGGCCGCGGTACTCGTGCTCGCGCGCATCTGCGGCGCACGCTTCGTCCAGGCTCGCGCAGCCGCAGGTCGCATGGACGAAACCATTGCGCTAGTAGGCGCCACAACATGGGCCGATCAACTGTGTTCGCGGTTCAGAGAGCTGAAGGGTCCGGGGTTGCGGATCCTTGGCGTATTCGACGATCGGCGGGAGCGGGTCGCTGCTCGATTTTCCAATTCGGTGCGCCCACTTGACGAGCTGCTTGAACTCGGAAGGCGTGTGCATATAGATCGAATTGTCGTTACGCTTCCGCTGCATGCTGAGTCACGCATTCTGAAAATAGCTGATCGACTTATGGCGCTATCGGCTGACATCATTGCATGCCCAAACCTGAGCGAATTAAACCTACTGCGCCGCCCGGTCTTGTCTCACGCGGGATTTCCGGCTATTCGAATCTCCAATCGTCCCATTCCGGATGCGCAATTTCTGGCTAAAGTCGCTGCGGATAAGATCATTGCCTCCTTACTATTGATGTTGTCAGTGCCGCTCCTGGCAGCGATTGCCATTGCCGTCAAAGTGACTAGTCCCGGGCCGGTTCTGTTTCGGCAGCCGCGGCTAGGTTTCAACAACGGCGAATTCCGGATTTTGAAGTTTCGTACCATGCGAACCGATTCGACCGATGCTAATGGCGGTCGCCAGGCAGTACGCAATGATGTCCGCATGACTCGACTTGGGAAGTTTCTGCGTCAATTTAGCCTGGACGAACTGCCACAATTGTTCAATGTTCTTCTCGGGGACATGTCGTTGGTTGGACCTCGACCGTTGCCGATCGGGATGCGCACTCTAGATATGTTCAATCATGAAATCGTCGAACAATATGCACATAGACATCGCGTTCGTCCAGGCATTACCGGTTGGGCTCAAGTGAACGGGTGTCGCGGGGCGACTGACCATCCGGATCAATTGCAGCGACGGGTCAAACTCGACCTGTTCTATATCGAGAACTGGTCATTGGGGTTTGATCTTAAGATCCTCTTTCTAACTGGGCTTCACCTTCTGCATTCAAAGAATGCCTTCTAGGCGACAGTGGTGGAAACAGATCCGCAACATGCCAGTACGAGTAAACCGATGTCTGGGATGAGTCGTATTCCGGAGACAAATGCCGAGACCTACAACGTTTTGGATGTACGCCCGCAAACTACCGCGCCGAGTGTGCAGGCATCGTTGCAGGCAACCTCGGTGATTGCGATGCCAGGCAGAGTCAGGCGCCGTGTGCCATCGGGCTTGTACCCAGCGCAGCAATCCGAAGCAATGTTCCTTCGATTCGAGTCATGGATGCCAAGCCATATACGCAGCTTGGCGGGCAGCGCCCGAGCCGCCGATCTCGGACACGATTTCGGTGGCGCCGCATATGCGACCTCTGATGAGCGCGCCGTAGCGGTGCGGTCGGATGCGAGGCAGTACTTGCAGAGCACCTCATGGATGTCTTACCTCATCCGACGCCCGATACAAAAGAAGGACGCCGTAATGTGGGCGACCTGTCGCCATGCCTGGTTTAATCGAAGCGCACAGCGACGAAAGTCGGATGATTCTGGCTTGCTCCAGCAAAATTACGCGACACAGGACCTACCCGGGCTCGAGGTGGCGAAGCCACCCTTGGTACGGACACCGGCCACCCCACCCGCCGGGCGAGAAATAGGATGATCGAGCGTTTCGAAGTTGCCGGCGTGCCGGTGGCTTTGATCAACATGGATATTGCGTGCGGAGAGGTGCGGCGGCGGATCACCGAGCGTTTGGGCGGCTATGTCATTTTTCGCGACATGAACGGGATCGTGCTGGCGAATGGCGACAAGCAGATTCTTGCGGCGCATCGTGATGCGGCCCTCGTCGCTCCCGACGGCATGCCACTCGTGTGGATGGGCCGGCGTGTCGGGCAAAAAAAAGAGGTGGGCCGAGTCTACGGCCCGGATTTCCTGCTGGAATTCTGCCGCCGTAACGAGCATGCGGGCTTTCGCCACTTCCTCTACGGCAGCACCGATGCGGTGGCCGAAAAGCTGGTGCTCGAGATGAAGCGGCTTTTTCCGGGTCTCGTGATCTGCGGTCGTTACTCGCCGCCGTTCCGCGGCGTCAACGAGCCGCTATGCGGAGAGGATATCGCGCGCATCCTCGCGGCGAAGCCGGATCTGGTTTGGATTGGGATCGGCAGTCCGAAGCAGGAGCTCTGGATGCGCGCGCACGCGTCAGAGCTTCCGGGATGCGTGTTGCTTGGCGTCGGCGCGGCGTTTGATTTCCACAGCAAGACCAAACTCCAGGCGCCACGCTGGCTACGCCAGGCGGGATTCGAATGGCTCTTCCGGCTCCTTACTGAGCCGCGCCGTCTCTGGCGACGCTATCTACTCGGCATCCCACAATTTCTCTGGCTCGTGGCAATGCGCGGGTACAACGCCGAGACGCCTGTCGCTCGGTCTCGATGACGGCACGCATTTCGGCGTCCGCGAAATCCTGACCCATGGGAAGCGAAGCCGCAATTTGAGGCCATTTGGGGGCCGCGCGAGGCACGCCAAGGCCGGGATTTAGGGCATAATGCTGCTGGGGAATCCGTTAGCCAGGGCACCATTGAATGGCACCGGCCCCCATCGCCAATCGCGCAAAGCCGTTCTGGATCATGAGCACGGACAAATCGCGCGAATTCACGAACACTTTCGCACGGATTGCGCCATCGACATCGAAACCAAACGATTGGACGCGGATGTCGGCTTCCGCTTGGGACATCGTCGTCTGCAGAAAAGCGCGCGCCCTTTGTGCAAGGAGACATTCAGCGACACAGCCGCATTGCACGCTGTTCGGCGTCACAATGTCGAAGAGCCGGACTTTCTTTCCTGGGCTGAGCAAGAACGTCTGCGCATCGAGCACGGTGATTGCCGCAGCGTATTTCGGCCAGCCAGCCAGAAGCACCGAGGCCAGAGCCCAAATCACTGCCACATTACGACGTGCTGTGCCGCCTGCCCGGGCACGGCGCGGCCTCAAAGCCATTTATAGATCCAATTCGGTATGTAAAAAGTGCGCCTGTTCAGGATGACGCCGAGCACCTTCGCGCCAGCGGATTCGTAGGCTTTTTTGGTATTTTCCACCACAGGCCAGCGCGTTCGCTCCGAGTCGATAATAATCACGACTCCATCAACGTGGCGTGCAAGCGACACGGCAGTGGCCGAGCTGCCGAGCGCCGGAGCATCGAATAACACGTAGTCAAAATACTTTCGCAGCGCGTCGCCCAGACTGGTTCCCGCAATTCCCTGCCCGGCCGCGCTGTTCGCCATCTCGGGGTCGAAGATGGCGACCGTGACACCGGCTCTTTTTGTGCGCTCCGCGTCGCTCGCCTGCCAGCCGCGAAGCAGATCGGAGAGCGCCGGGGCCTCGGCAACGCCGCAAGCCCGGGTGGCGCCGTGATTGGGATTGGCATCGACGATCAGCACCGAAACCTTGAACACGAGCGAGAGGCTCATCGCAAAC
>Ga0302325_10022774_pt1 | contig 13093 bp, 20 predicted proteins | sample Palsa_T0_2_FD_201948 | JGI IMG/M metagenome (GOLD analysis project Ga0302325, IMG submission 201948) | Peat permafrost microbial communities from Stordalen Mire near Abisko, Sweden - Palsa_T0_2 | ecosystem: Environmental > Terrestrial > Soil > Palsa > Peat permafrost | place: Sweden: Abisko... | reverse complement strand
TGCGTCTGGCGCAAATAAAAGCCCCAAGAAGCGGCGCAAAGTGAACCATGGTAGGTCCAGCACCTCAGCAACTTCGAGGAGAGTCCCTGAAACTTGTACTGATCTTTGGAACGTGTTCCTGCAGCTTGTGTGTATTGTCGCCGATCTGTAAGTTTTGCATTGGGTCTAAATACATGGAGGTACTCGGCGTATGCGCCTATGCGCATATTGTTTGGCAGAAGCTAATTCGATCTGGTATCTAACCAGCATATGACATGCGATTTGGTACGACCTCCCTTTCAATAATGCAGCCACTCGTGATACATAGTGTTCTATGACTAACTTGGTTCTGTCCCACAGGAACGCCCGTGTGCACGCTGTATAAAGCGCAATATCGGACACCTTTGCCATGATGAGCCCCGCGAACCGGAATCGGCCACGAAAAAGTCAAAGAGCCAGCATAGCAATTCTGCGGCGGAGGATGCTGGGACGCCGCCAGATCAACCCCAGGCGAATGTCGAGAGTGGCATGAACAATTCGTTCGAGGAGCAGTCGCAAGATAACAGCCTCGACTTAGGCACAATTGCAGTCTCGCAAGGTGGGCCATTACAGATTGTTCACCCCTCACCGGTTTCTGGAATCCAAGCAAATGCCCTCAGCAGCAACAGCAATCAATGTAAGCTTCGTATCTGCCCAATTCGTTGGCAATGAATTAAGAGAAAACTTAGTTATCGGCTACTCGAACGACTGGCTTGGATCGCAGAATCAATTCCACGATATGCATAACTACCATCCGTCATATATGTTCAATGCGCCGGAGGTCAACAACGAGTATAACCTTTTGAACGATTTTCTGAACAATAGTTTACTTGACGACGGCGCCCTACTTCCTGACGACACCTCAAACTTCTACACAGATCAGTCAGGCGTCATGTTGCCTGGAGGAGTCAACAACAATAACAGCAGCAGCAGCAATGCTGGTCCTTCCGGAACGCAACAACCAGCGGCTTTGGTCCCACCCGGAAACCCTCAAGGCAATTCAATTTCCAGGCCGGCGAGTGTCATTCCAACTGATAAAGCACGCGAGTACTACCTTCAAGCTGCTGATCCAACGGGCAATGATGCGCCTGAAGAGAGAATGCAACGGCTCCTCCGAGCAAAGTACGATGCGGGAATGCTGAAGCCTTTCAATTACGTGAAGGGTTATGCGCGCCTATCTGCTTATATGGATGGTCACATGCATGCGGCTTCGAAGCAGAAGATTCTTCGACAGCTAGATCGGTTCAGACCCAAATTCAGAGAGAAGGTCCAGGCATTGACGGATATCGAACTCATATATGTGGAGATGTGGTTTGAGCGCAGCCTTATGGAGTATGATCGTGTCTTTGCAAGTATGGCCATACCGGCGTGTTGCTGGCGGAGAACAGGAGAGATCTTTAGAGGAAACAAGGAGATGGCGGAGCTGATACATGTCCCGATAGAGAAGTTGAGAGATGTTAGTGATAACAATATGCTCCTTCAACCTATGCTAACAATCCGTAGGGCAAGATTGCGTTACACGAGATTCTTTCCGAGGAGTCACTTGTCAACTACTGGGAGAAATTTGGCGCGATCGCCTTCGATCAAAACCAGAAGGCACTCTTGACGAGCTGCTCTTTGAAGAATCCAGATGATCAGTCGAAAGACCCGACGATCAAATGCTGCTTTTCATTCACAATCAGAAGAGATGATCACAAGATGTAAGCTACTCCCCTAACTCGTTCTATCTTTAGATCATTAGCTTACGAGCATAGACCTTCTCTCATTGTCGGTAATTTTTTGCCTCAAGATCCAGTCAAGCGTTGAGGTCTTTCTACAACATATTTGCGTGTAGATTCTAGGGTGATAAGTACATAAAAGTTGCTGGGTTGGCGTTATTTGGTCACAGAAAACCTTAGTTCGTCGCATTGTAGCAACGATCTGAGCCATGAAATGCAGCATGGCAAGGCGTGCCTTTCTTCCTTGTAAATCAAATCAAAATTCTGTCGCATCAATTCTCAAGGAAGAAGGTCTCGTGCGTAATCAACGAGAACTAGAAATTGTGACTGTTTTTCGACGCTGTTTTCGTCCCGACAATTTTTTTCCGCCTCAAGAAACACTAACTTCAAGGCTCACCAGGGTTCATGCTCTCTAGTCGACAACAATATGGCCCCAGCACAATCAGCGCGTCCTGAGAAAGACAAACGCCTGAAGGCAATCCTAGGCAAGTTCTTCTCTCCTTTAGGCCGCTCCGCTGACTGTTCATTCCACAGCCTTCGCGGCAGACCTGGAGGTCCAATTAACTGGAGCTGCAACAGCAAGAACGTCAGGAACCCTTCTCAATGGAATTGAAAATCAAATTTCAAACTTCCCTAACAAGTTCGGTCCGATCGCTGCTTCAAGGTACGAGGAGGTTGATCGCATCGGTACAGTTATCTGGAATCTCTGTACCCGACTTCGACGCGACTTCGACTCCGACAATCCAAAAGACATTCCAGTAGTTCTGCTTCTTGCGCGTGTCTTTTCATTTCTGCTATTAGATGGCGCACATGACGGCGGGAGGAGTGCTCCTGGAAATCTGGCGAGGCTGATGAAGATTGGCATTAAGGCTGGGAAGAGCTGCATAGGTTTGTGGAAGCTTGCACTTGAAATATGTCTGTTGACGTGATTTTAGAAAGGAGACGGTTTGACCTCGCTCTGAAAGTCCTCGAAAAGGTCGCCGGTTACGTTAAGCCAGATCATCGCATTGCACAAGATGACAAAGAAGCTTGCGAAAGACTCGTGCCAGAATACTATGTTCTAAGAACAGCCTTGGTGAGTAGAATCATGATGTTCGGTCTTCATCTTTGCTGACACCGACGAAGTCGTGGCATCGTGACCAGCTCGACATGGCGGAACACATGTTCAAATTATCGATGTCCTCAATTCAAACCTTCGAGTCGAATACCACGGAAAGCTTAGCAGATGTTCTATACGAGATAGGCAAAGATCTTCTCCATAAACAACAATATTCATTATCCATTAAATGGTTAGACAGGGCATACAATGTCTTAAATGATCAAGAACTGGACAGGCTCAGCATGGACGCGAGCGAGCTTCGGACATCAATTATGCAGACTTTAGTCAAAGCTCTATTATCTCTAAAGGATCAGGAAGCAATAGGGAGAGCTCGAAGTCTTGTCAGCCTCCTCGAGAGTGTTCTTGGAGATAAGTTGATCGTCTTGTTGCTCAAGTTGGAGATTCTCTCTGCCCCTTCCGCAGATGCTTTTGACAGCAGTCAATATAGCGATGTGCTGCAACGAATGACCAGGTCACTACCCATCACAGAAGTTAATTTCAAACTCTTCATGTTCCATGTACGAAAACTCAACGACAAGAGCCCCAGTTTAGCGTGCAAAGCGCTCGATGAGCTTCTGAGCCTGCGAATATTGAGAGAGGAGGGAGAGGAATACATCGAAAGGGTTCTGATTACTCGGCTCTGGATCACAGTTAGCCAAAGGGAAAGCCCAGATGCATTAGCATCGCTCCAGGAATTGTTCACATTGATCGTCACGAACACCAATAAGCCTATCAGTTCAGCGGCTACACATGGGGCTCATACCGTTCGTGGCTAGGTTCTGGCAATTATGAACAGAGTGCTAACATTGTACAGTTATTGTGGAAACGCATCGAGTTCAATTACACACAAGGGCAGTACGACTTGGCCGAGAAATGGTGCCAATTGGCCACGCATCAAATATTTGAGAACTCGGGGGAGCACAACCTGGCTCGTATCTCAAGGTTGGACACCAGCGGATGAAAAGCCGTTGGAGCGCTGACATCTTAATAGAAAGCTTCTCCTTTGTGCCATTACAAGAAAGGACGTTGGCAGCGCCAGGGAAATCTTCTCCTCGATGTCGGATTCTGCTAAGAACGAACCGTTGACTCGATTTCTTATGTATAAGATTGCTATTCGATGTGGAGAAAACGAGCTTGCGGCCGAAAATCTTGAGATCATCAATTCTTCGACTACAAAAGATCCTACACTCTTATATGCTTGTTGTTTGGACGCCCAACAATCCGGTAATAAGCTGCAAACAATAGCCACCCTGCAACTCGTTCTAGAGAAATATGGCTACAGCGCTCCATCTGCGATTCACTTGCCATCTCTCATTCGCACCACAATTCAATTAATGGTATCCCTTCTCAGTGATGCTCAGAATCCCGTAAGCTCGGATGAAAAGGAATTGATTGTGGAGAAATTGTGCAAAGCACTTGAAGGAGGTAAGAGTCCCGGGGCGTCACTTTGGCTGATCTCTGACACCTATGGCAGCTGCGTCATCGATGCGCAAATCAGTTGGCCCGAACACTGTCTGGGACGTACGTGAGCTTGACTGGTTCTCGAAGAACTCCTACAACCTTGTCATTAAGAACATCTCTACTTGGTCCCCGCGCCATTCTTTAAGAATGCTGACATGCTGCATCGCCTTTATTGATCACTACCCAAAGGATATCAGCGACCAAATATCCGACGATCTTTGCCTCCGCAAGATGTTCTGCGAATTCTCCGCGACCACAGCCTTGGTGGCTCTGGCACGCGGTGAAGACAATATCGAAGTTCAGCTACAAGACTATCTCAATCTCCGGAAACATATAGACAGTTTTGATTCCTTGCTTCAAGGGAAGATGGGGAAACTTGGTGATGATGCTGAGGAAGACCTCCTTCGAAAGCTATCAATCCTTATCGTCTTTGATTTCGAGGCAGCGTGTCACTTGAAAGCTTGGGATGATCTTGGCGAGATCATTCTCAAGGCAGAAATATGCAAGAATCAACGAGTCTACGAGCTCATGGCGGATTGTATCCTTTGTTCCCAAGCTCCTACACAAGGTTCGCTCCCGATTAGCACTCTCTCGAATTGTAGCTGATTACCCTACAGTCCTAGTCACCTCTCTGAAGCATATTGTCAATGAGGCTTGGGGTCTTGATACAATGGATGTTCCAAAACTTGCCAAATACATGCGTTGTCTCGTCCATGTTGCGATGTTAGATAATATGGAGCTCGCAGAGCAGCTCATAGATTCAGTTCACGAACAGTCTCGGGAAGCTGCCGAGGCCGGGTTCCCCCTCTCCGTCACTGGAAGCTCGAGGCTAATAATCCAGCAGACTGATCAACCATACCCTTCGGAAGAGCTTGAATGGATCGCCACTCGCTCGTTTAACTACGCAGTGGACCTCTACTGCATAAATGATGATAATGGCTGCAAAAATTGGGCTGGAAAAGCACTTAACCTGGCTCATTACTGCACGGATGAAGGAGCCTTGGAGAGGACATTGCAAAGCAGGTTGGTTGCTTTGAAATTTGAATCTTGAATTGCAATGAGCAGGCGTTGGTATTAGCGTCGCGGAGTAACCTCGTGAGTTAGCCGCTGCTAAATTCTTGATTCAAGTAATTTATGCTAACGACTGGGAAGTTACATCATTGCTGTGTACTGGTGCTTGGAATGGCTGAATACTTGCTGCTATGGAGTTGACAGAAGGTATTAGCATAATATACTTAGCTTATGATATATCCCTGGAAGGGTTGTGCTACTTTGACTGGAATTAACGTTTATATTTGAGCTATTTCTAATTGCATACAAAAAATCCATCTCTGCCCAGCCACTCTAGTGCATTGTTTGGATTAGAATGTGAGTTATGAATGTCGTTAAGAATATTGAACGTTAATCTGAAGGTCAAGTCATTTCAGGGAAAGGGGGATCAGCGAGGCGAGGAGGGAGACCCGGAAAAGTCATATTTACCTCCTTTCAATTAATCGAGTGAGACAAAGACAAAGAGAAGGGGGGAAAGCAATACAAGATCACGAAAGATATTATAATCGGAGGACGAGAACCAATGGTTATTATGTACGGAAGGAAAGTGGGAGATAAGACAAAAACGTCCTCGCACTGCTTTGAAAACTCGCCTTATTCGACTCTTCTTGAATTTTCAGCGACCAAACCTGATATCCTCGACTAGCAAAGTCGCCCAAAAAACACGAATAAAATTCGGTTTGCAAAACGAAATTCTTCGAATGAACAAAGTGGCAAAAACTGGGGGGGAACGGCCCCTAAGGGCGTCCCCTGTAGAAAACCCTCCCCAAGACGGAGAGTTTTTAAAACCGCGGGAAACTTGTCAAATTTGCCCATTGATTCACTTCCTCAGCTTGCCTGACAATACTGATTATTACTACCTAGTAGCTGCCTTGCTGCCCTTGAGATTACACAAAATTCCTTATTTGAATATATCAAGATCAACACCTTCGGCAGCAAAACGCACGTAACCCAACCCTAGTCAAGGTCTCCGTGACATTTAGTTGTGAAGGAAATACTTACATCTTCCTAGATTCAATAATTTGACTCAAAGTTCAAGTCTTATTGAAGTCTTTCGAAACATACATAAAGAAAATCCTATAATTTTCCATCAAACTGTTTCTCACAACACCTGCTTTCTGATCTCGTCATCCAAACAACCTATCTGCAGAATTCTCAATTAAGATGGATTCCGCCTTATCTCCTGGCTCAATCAAGACGTTGCGACTTTGTCTAGGTCTCTTACCCCCTGGAGACACCATAGACATTGAAGAGTATCTCGCTCCAAAATTCGGCATCAGTTCTCCGATGCACCAAGATGCTGTCTTCATAAGCGCTGATACAGAAGGAAATCTAGCCTGGGAAATTGGCATCTCCACCCCGGACACTCGCGATCTCAAGGGTGCTCATTCTCCTTCCGAAGTCCAAATGGAAATCATCACCTACAATTACCAACTGAAGTAACACGGAAGAGCCGAGTTCGAGCGCCCTTTTCAGTTCTGGACCTTTCAGATGATCGATGCACGGTGTCTCAGTCAGCTCCTTCAGAAAATCCTCCGCACCGGACATCCAAATGCGTCGTACCGGGAATCTCGTAATACCATTCTCGTGGGACACAGCCTTGGCGGATATTTGGAAGGTTGCAACTGGTCACTCCAAGACCAGCCTCCTCTCCTCATTTTCAACACCCAACCGCTTCGACGAGCTAAGTTCGGTAGCCCGCCTCGCAATACTCTCAACAAGTCGGTAAAGAAGCTCCAGATCACGCATAAACACCTTCATAATGGCGGCAATGACTCGAACTCCATTTTGGAAGCGCTCTTGCAACTCGCTGTGCTCGATTGCCCGTCGAAGGGAAATTAGGCATTTGCGTTCCACAAAAGAAAGCAAGTGATACACGCCATTGCTCAAATGCCATTGCCTCCCATCATCGATTATCTCGAACCCACTCCGTTTGTTAATGACTTTAGTGTCAAGGACAATACAGCCAGGTGTGATGAGAAGAGAATGGCGTATCTCAAGGATAAAATCTCAAGTCCGGCTTCAAATATTTCTCCTACCTTAAAAAAGGAAGTACGAGATAAAATGTGGAAGTTGGCAAGGATTCGGAAGTCGTTGAGATTTACACAAACTATCTGCATTGCAGCTGTTATTAATGGCCAAAATTGCATAGGCGCCATGTGGTTGAGGGAGTCAAAGTTGCATGCCAAAAAAAAATCTGCACTTTTGGCTCTTCGCAACTTTGATACGCCAAATGAGGAGAAATGGAAGCGGGTTGCGGTGTAGAATAATGAGGGAGCTTGTTTCACGGGACAGAAGTAGAAAAGAATAGAAATAGCATAACAGAAATTTACAATTGTGCACAAAGCTAGTTAAAAAGTACGCAGTACATATTCCAATTTCTAGACTTGGATGCGGAAAGATATCAGACAAGAATGCAAACAAGTGCCCAAACGTCCTCCGCCTTTCTCCAGACTTCACACACCGCCAGCCTCTTAACCTTAAGAGTATCCATACAGCAGTACGATACTTAAGATAGCATCTAAAAAGAAGCCCCAATAGGAACATTCTCACAAGTAGCAGTGTTACCCACCTTATCCCCAGCCCAAGTCCAATCAGAGTAACTTCCCTTTCCACAAAGAATATAATATTCTTCGCTGAGCCAGTCACAGTTCTGGTAACACCGCTAACCATCAAAGCAATAATCAGGACGCCGGAGGTGGGCACTCTGGTAGGGGAGCCGTTCTTGTAATCCTGCTCGATGACGATACCGTATTTGGTGATGCGGTACGCAGATTAGTATGTGATTTTGATGCACGTATTACGAACGACCCGGCTCCTATTAGGCCCCTATAAAACCGTCAATATAAAAGGCAAATAAGACTTACCCTAAGAGAGTGATTTCTTTGTAAGTTACGCTAGAGACAAGGCCAGTAGCTCCAGACACGGTCTTAATGCGTACGCCGTTTTGGGGGTTCTTGATGGTGGAGGAGGAGATGGTGACGGTCTTTATAACGTTGTTAGAGCGGCCGCCGACGGAACCCACAGAAAGGCCTGGGTATGTTAATGTGGGTCTTTACAATGAGTTGGTGGCTGGGGAGATTGGGAAGAAGGGCTTACTATGTCCACCAGAGCAAGTGCCACCTGTGAAGGTAATGGATGTACCAGAATTGATGGCCAGGCAGTCATCTTGGTTTTGACATTCGACCTGTCAGCTTTCAATTGACACAAATCGGCACAAAACTCACATGTTGGCTCCCGAGATAATAACTATACGCAGATTAGCATAGGGTTTTAATGCACGTTTTAAAGTCAAGGGTAAAATAAGACTCACCACTAGTACTTGATTCCACATCGAAAGCAGCAGTGTTATGTCCAAGAGAGTCGCCAGCAGAGTTGTCCATTGTGAGTTTGGAGATAGTCAAATCGGTAGCGCTGTTAATGCTCATGAGCTGGACGGAAGAGTTGAAGTTGAGACCGGTTATAATGGAAGACTTCATGCTGTGTGCGTAGAAGAATTTGCGCTTGGTCTTGCCTCCGTTGCTTCCCTCTCCATCCCACTATCGTGATCCATTGCCGTCGATTGCGTGGCTAGAAGCACTAGTCACCGTAATTGAGGTCCTAGAAACGGAAATCAGAGGGCCAGACCACTCTTTGTAGCCAAAGCTGGGGGCACCCCCAAAAATAATCTGACTCTCTGAGATTATCAGCACTACATATTAAAACGCGTTGAAGCTGGGCTACTTACGTGAGTGCCGGCGGTCAGCTTGGTCAGGTCGAGCGTAGTACCGAATGGAACAGCGACATTTGACGAACAATGGTGGCGCAAGAAGCCTTAGACTTGCTTGCAGAAGCAGCACCATTAGAGCCGGAGAAAGTGCAAGTGGCTCGCTTGTTGAGAGTAGCCGCAGCTACAGGTCAAAATTATCATGGTTAGCATTGCTAGAGAACCTGAGAGATGTAGATGAGGCAATGTCTTGAGTCGTCTGCTCTCCAGACACGTTGAGAGAGCAAATGGACTCGATAGATACCCTACGTATAGAAATTGATGCTCGGAAATTTGACATACGAGTAGGAGCTGGTTCTGCAGCAGGTGCACAAGCAACAAGAAAGGCCGTAGCCAAAAGGCCAAACAGGGCCGAAAGTTGAACCATTTTGAAAGGTTGAACAAGAATACAAGGTGCCAAAAGAATGTAATAGAAGTTAGTGTGCAACAGGACTGAAGAGCGAGTATGGGAAGAAGATATTCTTGCCCTTCTAGAACTGCACATCAAGCCATTCTTATATCTTGGCCTCGACACAAGCAAACACAAGCAACCCATGCAATTCGAGGGCAGCCCGTAGATGTTCCGCCAAGATGAACTCCGCGCATCCTGAAATCTGCATCTCGACCACAGCAGCTTCGACGCCAAGAGATCAAGATGAGGATCTTATCTATATACGGGCTTGACAGCTTCATGTCAGCTACCTACCTACCTAGGTACACCAGTCCACGTGATTTGGGATTTATTGCACGTGCTCTCCTGAATGACAGCCCTGGAGAAGATAACTCAAATTCTCGAGTGAGATTGAGATGCTCCGAATTTTTATCGACAAAGGTAAAAGCGTAATTCAATTAATCCAGCGAATGCACTGCTTGACAAGGGTCCCATTTTTAGGGGTTCAGTGCTTGGTAGAACTTCGAATTTCGCAACTTTTTCTATGCATCAATCTGGTATCTTACAAGTACAATCTAAACCACCATACAGTGCTCTTTCTTTCTTTCTCTACCCAATCTCCAATGCAAATCTTTAGTCTCATTGATTTAAGACCCGAAGCAAAAGCTTCCCCAAGACGCCACGAACCCTCTCTGGCTTCTCACTGACACAGGTAAATACCACTGCAGTGCTCATTGCAAAAGCCAACGTCTCCTTCCACTGATCTTCCATCAAGTATCTCCTCGGCAGCAGAGTTGCTAATGCTCTTGGTGCCACGAAAAGACCGAGCTCTTTCCTTCTTCCTCCATTCTCGATCAGGACACTCCATCCGCAAAGTGCACATCCACTACCGATACAGATGCCGGAGTCAATCTGTTGCCGGACTGGTGTAGACGTTCCTAACACTCGAGGTCCGATTCGAGTTCTGGCTAGACAAATTCCATAATAATACAACGCTATGAAGGTTCCCAAGAAGGCCGAAGAACGTGCTGAGGACTTCACCGCGTTCGTGATCGCCTTCGCCGATGGCTTCCTTAGCGTGAGAACAATGTTCAAAGGGAGATAGGTAGAAAAGGCCCATATGAAGGACCGAACCAATCTTGATAATGCATGGTACTCGCAGTTTGGGCCGGTGCCCATGTGCACCATCTCGCAGGGAAAAGGGATGCTCTTCACTGGGTCTCCGTAATCCAGAGGCCAATTGTAGTGCTTGCACATTCCTTGTAGGAGCGGGGCTTGGCCTGTCTCTACTCCATATTTGAGCTCCCCATAACGACAGCGGCGCAAAGCAATCAGTAACCGTTGATCGACGGCTGCAGCCGTTTTGATCCATTTGTTATAGGAGCGTGGGAGTCGGTCAGGTGTATATATCCATGCCCACATGATTAGTGCACACGAAGTCGAAAAGACCCAGGGGTCAGCTAGAGTTGAGACTGCTGCATCGAGCTTTCAAAAAGTCAGCCACATTTGGGACAGAGTATCGGGAGACTGTACCTTGCTCCATTTGCCAGAAGCCGTTCGGCTTGCTTTCCGCTGAGACCACAGTTCTCCGATGATTACATCAAGAGCTCTAGTGACGGCGAATAGGGACAAATCCATAGTTCGGCCTGCCCAGCGCTTCGGTCTCACAACCCGCCCGGTGGGCGTATCGTACGACACACAATCAATGAATGCATCGCTATCTTTCGATTGGAGGAGCTTCAGGCTCAACCATGCAGCAAGAAAAGTCGAGAGCCATCTTGCAAGTCTATGAAAAAAGTTAGTACATATGACCAGGCTTCTGAATAACATGTGACAAAATATCATCGACCAATATAACGATAGTAAGCTATTGATTTCGCATAGAAAGGGGGAAACATCTAGCCCAAGGCAATGAGCCCTTGCTCTCAAATTTTGGCCCTGTATCAAGGGTGGGGCTTCTTTAATTCCCGAGAGCAGGCTTGCGGAGTGATGAGGTGTGGCAGAGAAAATTGGAAGACCAACCTCAACTGCGCCACCCTTGAAAGCTTCGCTGAAAAGCGAGCAAATAGCCTTCGTAACGGTAACTGGTTGGAGAGTTAGGGGGACACCCAAAATGAGAGAATGGTTGGTCACGTGCCTGGAAAAAAGTTGAGCCTCCGACAAGGGCTGCACAAAAAGTAGGAAATCTCTGAAACTCCAGGCCCCCTTTCAAAATGCGAAACAAAGACAGCAGAAAAGTATCATCGGGCTTTTCGTCAATGCTCTTCCGCCTTCGACTGAGATTCGTCAAGAGCAGAGTCAAGACCCGAGGCACAGTGGAAGAGGCATATCCCAGGAGGTAGGCGCGAAGGACTGGCCTCAACGCAGGAGGCACCCCTTGCTCGATTGACCTGCACCGAAGGATTTGAGGAGAGAGTGTCTGCATGGCCATGGGTGGAGGAGTTCCTCCTGGAAAAGATCAGCGAAGAGTGTGTAGAACTACCTTTAACACTTGCAACGTTGTGTCGGTCAGATGACGAGAATGTCTTGTTTGAACAGGCCTATTCTGGCGCCTTCAGAAGGCTCATATGCAGCTTCGTAGTGGGGGACGACGCGGGTCATGTCGGTTCGAGAAAAACGTCACAGACAGGGGCCTTGGCCGAGGAGCAGTGCAATGACTAGATGTGGAAGTCTACCCCGGAATTTGATCCGTACCACTGAAGATCTGGAGAAGGATAAATGCAACCACATGGAAGCGGGAAATCGAACTCGGTGACTCGGGGGGGAAACTCGGTGGTTTCAGGCGGCCCTTTACGGGGTGCAGGCCATAGAGTACAGGACCACCAGTAGACGATCAGACGATGACCCTAGGCCAGGCGCGCAAAGGGGGTGGCTAGGATGTAAAGCAACGTCAATGGCTGTTTTGGAAGGAGGCTGTCGAGGCTGTCGAGGCTGTCAGCCTGTCGAAGATCTGAGCCCTGGATCCTAGATCCCAGATCCTACAGTAGTATCGTACTGCACATCCTAGATCGACGAGCAGCGCAGGGATGTAATTCAGACGTTGAAGGCTTGAAGCCGTTGAAGGACCGTTTGCGGCTTATTCCGGCTGATTATCGGCTCGAATTCCCTAATACAACCCAGTAATCCATGCAATAACAATGCGAAAAGAGCAGAGCAGCGCCGTGAGCAAGTGAAGAGTTGATTGGCAGAGGGGTGTTGAAATGACGAGGTGAAAATAACGAGGGGACGCTTGGACGGGGGGAGGTGGGGTTGGCCGTTGACCGAGGCAAAAATGGACAGGCAGAAGAGTAGTTCTACCGTATCTGTACTGTCTGTCTGGACTCTTGTACGAAGAAGTCCCGCTGTAGGGGTGATAGGTCGTATGGTCGTATGGTCGCACAATCAAATTGTACCTGTTTGCAGGGCAGGCCAGAGGAGGGAAAAGTGGATGTGTATCACGGGTCTTTACTGTACAGTACCTACTAGGTAGTTAGTCAGTATGTCAGTATGTCTGGCCAACGCCTATCAGCGCGCGGTATGGTCGCAGGGATGGCCGCAGGTGTTTGTGCAGCCCTTTGCAGCCTTTGCAGCCGTTGCAGCCGTTGCAGTCATTTGCAGTCCTTTGCAGTCAT
>Ga0302325_10022773_pt1 | contig 13093 bp, 11 predicted proteins | sample Palsa_T0_2_FD_201948 | JGI IMG/M metagenome (GOLD analysis project Ga0302325, IMG submission 201948) | Peat permafrost microbial communities from Stordalen Mire near Abisko, Sweden - Palsa_T0_2 | ecosystem: Environmental > Terrestrial > Soil > Palsa > Peat permafrost | place: Sweden: Abisko... | reverse complement strand
CGGCGGGCTCGGAACTCTGATCGGGTCGTTCTTCGGCGCCGCCCTGATCTATATTTTGCCAATCGCACTTCGGGCGATCCCCGCGGCATTCGGCCTGCCGATCCGTCCGGCCGCCGCCGAGCAGCTGACCTTCGTGATCGTCGGGGCGCTGATCATCGTGTTTCTGGTGGTAGAGCCGAACGGACTGGCGCGGCTCTGGCAGATCGGTAAGCAAAAGTTGAGGGTGTGGCCCTTTCCGTACTGATGGTGCACACTCCGCCCCAGTTTCCGCCGCCGACTTGATGGTGGCCGGGATGCCTCGTTCCGCTGATATGTCCGAGGGCCATATAGACACGCCGGCCCGGAGCCGGTGCAAACAAGGGAGAAAACAGTCATGCGTTTGAAGCATCTTGCTCTCAGTCTGGCGGTCGTGATGGCCGCGCCGGTCGCCGTCACGGCGGCGCAGGCGGAAGACGGGATCTACATTCCTCTGTTCACCTATCGCACCGGCCCGTTTGCTGGTTCGGGCATTCCTATCGCCAATGGCATGGCCGATTATCTCAATATGCTGAACGAGCGCGATGGCGGCATCGGCGGCATCAAGCTGATCGTCGAGGAGTGCGAGACCGGTTACGACACCAAAAAAGGCGTCGAATGCTACGAGACGGTGAAGGGTCGCAATCCCGTGATCGTCAATCCGTATTCGACAGGAATAACGCTACAGCTCATCCCGAAGGCGGCGGTCGACAAGGTTCCGATCTTATCGATGGCCTATGGGCTCTCGGCGTCGGCTGACGGCAGCAATTTCCCGTGGATATTCAATCCCCCCGCGACGTATTGGGACGGCGCGTCCGCGTTTATCAGGCATGTCGCCGATGTCGAAGGGGGATTCGACAAGCTTAAGGGCAAGAAGATCGCGCTCGTCCACCTCGACGCGCCGTTCGGCAAGGAGCCAATCCCGCTCCTGCAGGCCCTGGCAAGCGACTACGGCTTCGAGCTGAAATTCTATCCCGTTCCGGTTGCTGAAATGCAGAACCAGACCTCGCTCTGGCTGAGCATCCGGCGCGACCGGCCCGACTGGATTTACATGCAGGGCTTCGGCGCCATGAATCCGACCGCGGTCAAGGAGGCGAGCAAGATCGGCTATCCGATGAACCGACTGGTCGGCAATTGGTGGGCCGGTAGCGACGACGACGCGCGTCCTACGGGAGCAGACGCCAAGGGCTATACGTCGCTCGACCTCAACGCGGTGGGTACGAACTTTCCGGCGATCCAGGACATTCTCAAATACGTTGTCGACAAGGGGAAGAGCCAGGTCGCCTCGAAGGACAAGGTCGGCGAGAATTTCTATAACCGCGCCGTTTTCAACTCGGTCATCATGGCCGAGGCGATCCGTACGGCTCAACGTTTGACCAACAAGAAGGTGGTCAACGGCGAAGACGTGCGCCGCGGTTTCGAATCACTCGACATCAGTGCCGCGCGCTTGAAGGAGATCGGCCTCGAAGGCTTTGCTTCACCCATCAAGCTGAGCTGCTCCGATCACAACGGGCATAGCGGTATCTCCCTGGTTGAGTGGGATGGAACGAAGTGGGCGACCGTCGTCGCCTCTATTCAGCCCATCAAGGACAAGGTCCTGCCGCTGATCCAAAGCGCGGCCGAGGATTACGTAAAGGCCAACACCGGTTGGCCGAAGCGGACCGAGCCTTGCGACAAGTCTTCGTGAGCTGACGCTCGCGCCGCCGCGGGAAAGCGGCGAAGGCTATTGCATGAGGGACCTCGTTGTTGCGAGGCCCCTCATCCATTTTCCCGGTTGCGGCCAGGTGTCGATGCCGCATGGTTGCGGGAGAGGGAATGGAGAGAACGACATGGCCGCTATTGCGCCGATGAAGGCGGCGCCGCCGGCAGCGGCGGAATCTGCGCCGATCCTCGCGCTCAACAACATCGAGGTGGTCTACGACCGCGTTATCCTGGTGCTCAAGGGCGTATCGCTCGCGGTGCCGAGCCGCGGGATCGTGGCGCTTCTCGGAGCCAATGGGGCGGGCAAGACGACAACGCTCAAGGCGATTTCCAACCTGCTCCATTCGGAGCGCGGCGAAGTGACCAAGGGCGCCATCGTATTCGACGGTGACGAGGTGCAGTCGCTCTCACCCAACGAGGTCGTGCGGCGCGGCTGCATCCAGGTGATGCAGGGCCGCTACTGCTTCGGCCATCTGACCATCGAGGAAAATCTGCTCACCGGCGCTTTTACGCGTCGCGACGGAACGGCCGCGATCCGCGCCGATCTCGACAAGGTCTACGCCTATTTCCCGCGGCTTCGCGAGCGGCGACAATCGCTGGCCGGTTACACTTCCGGTGGCGAGCAGCAAATGTGCGCGATCGGCCGTGCGCTGATGTCGCACCCGAAGATGATTTTACTCGACGAGCCTTCAATGGGATTGGCGCCGCAGATCGTGGAAGAGATATTCACGATCATGAAGAGCCTCAATGAGAGCGAAGGCGTTTCATTCCTGTTGGCCGAGCAGAACGCCAATTTGGCGCTCAAGTATTCCAGCCACGGTTACATTCTCGAGAACGGGCGCGTCGTACTTGATGGAGCGGCCGCCACCCTGGCGGAGAACGAGGACGTCAAGGAATTTTACCTGGGCGTCGCCGAAGGCAAACGCAAGTCGTTCCGCGAAGGCAAACACTATAAGCGGCGCAAGCGCTGGCTCGCCTAGGCGCGTCCGGGTGCCAGACAGGCTCAGCGGACCAACGCTTCGAGGCTGACGCCCTTCGGCGGCGCTATCTCGGCCGGCACAAAGAAGTCCTGTGCCAGCTTCTGCGTCGGATCGACGCGGTATTGGTCGAAATCAGTAACGCCGCTTTCGGCCAGGAAATTATCGTCGATCAGAAAGTGTCCGGTAAATTGGCGCGATGGACGGGAGAACACGGCGTAAGCGGCGTCGGCCATGATGTCCGGCTTGCGCGATTGGCGCATCAATGCGTCGCCGCCGAGGAGGTTTTGCACCGCGGCAGTGGCGATGACGGTGCGCGGCCACAGCGCGTTGACGGCGATTCCCTTGGTGCGCAGCTCGCCGGCAAGCCCGAGCACGACGATGCTCATCCCGAATTTGGCCATGGTGTAGCCGGTATGCGGAGCGAACCATTTTTCTTTCATGTCGAGCGGCGGCGAGATCATGAGGATGTGCGGGTTTGCCGCCTTTGCCAGATAAGGGATCGCCCACTTCGAGACGACAAACGTGCCTCGCGTGTTGATCTGGTGCATCAGGTCGAAGCGCTTCATATCGGTGGTGGCCACCGGCGAGAGCTGGATCGCGCTCGCATTGTTGACAACGATATCGATGCCCCCGAACCGTGTTGCTGTCTTTTCAATTGCCTCTTTCACCGTCGCTTCGTCGCGGACGTCGACGACGAGCGGCAGGGCCTTGCCGCCGGCACGTTCTATTTCTTCTGCGGCGGTGTAGATCGTGCCGGAAAGTTTCGGGTGCGGTTCGGCGGTTTTTGCCGCGATCGCCACATTGGCGCCGTCGCGGGCGGCGCAAAGTCCGATCGCCAGTCCTATGCCACGCGAAGCGCCAGTGATGAACAGGGTCTTTCCAGCAAGCGACATCGGTTGCCTCACTTTCTCCGGGCAAGGAACGCCGCGAACGCGGCGCGCGCCTCGTCGGAGTTCAGAAGATCCTTGAAGTGCATCGATTCAGTGTCGATCTGCCTGATGACATCGTCGAGGTTGCCCCGCATCAGCCCTCGCGTCACGGCAACGGACCGCGGCGGCAGGGCGGCGATCTCCCGCGCGGCGTTGAGCGCGGTGTCGTCAACTTCGGCGGGATCGACCACCGTGTTGACGATGCCGGCTTCTTTCGCTTCGCCGGCAGTGAGCGGGCGGCCCATGACCAGCATCGAGAATGCGCGGGCGTAACCCATGCGCATCGGTGCGAGCAGCGTCGACGCCGCTTCCGGAATGAGCCCAAGCTTCAAGAATGGGGTCGACAACGTCGCACCGGCACCGGCGACGACGAAATCGCAATGCAGCAGCATGGTCGTGCCGACGCCGATGGCCGCGCCATTGACCGCCGCAACCAGCGGCTTCTGGCGGCGCGCCAGCGCGTGGAGAAACTGGTGGCCGCGCGGATCGAGACCGCCCTGGGCCGCGTTGAGAAAATCGGCAATATCGTTACCGGCGCAGAATACCGTGGAAGCGCCCGCGATCATGAGGCAGCGGATGGCGTCGCTGTCATCGGCCTCGCCCAGAGCCTGCGTGATGTCGATATACATCGCCCTCGTCAGCGCGTTTTTCTTCTCCGGGCGGTTCATCCGGATGATCCGCACCGCGCCATCGTCCGTGACGGCGATTTCGCCGGCCATCGGTTTCTCCTTCGGTTCCGCGTGCAACCGCGTTTTCGGGCGTCTTGGCGCCGTTTGTTCTCGCGCGATGGAAGCCCGGAATTAGCGTTTCCTTCGGCCACTATTATTGATTGCGTATGGTTACGCTACAACGAATAGGAGAACGAGAACGTTCAAAGACACCTCAGTCGGCGGCTTTGTCGTGGCGAATGAGCTTGCCGATGGCCCGAAACTCGCCGCCCGTTGCCGTTCGTGCCTGCAGTTCGACAGCGCGGTAAAGCCCGATGACCCGTTCGCCGACCGGCGTAACCACGGCGCCGCCGCCGCGGACGCCGCCCGTCTCGGCCGTAACCGCGGGCTCGCGCAGCGCTCGATTGATTTCTTCGACCAGCAACCACGCCCGGCGGTAAGACATGCCGGTGGATCGCGCTGCCGCCGAGATCGACCCGGTCGAGCGGATCGCCTCCAGAAGCTCGATCTTGCCGGGGCCGATACGGTCGCCGGTTTGCAAATCAATGCGGATGGAGAGATGCGCGCCGGCCATGGGTGATTCCTCAGGAGGCGCCGATGAGATCACGCCCACAGCCGGCTTTCGTCAAGTGGAGTTTCGAGGCAAGTCGAGAATGCCCAAAAAAAAGTGCGGCAGCCGTAGCCGCCGCACCGAACATCCAGACCCGGCGGCTATTGGAACAGCTTCATCGCGTTGATGAGAGTCTGCAAGACGCCAAGGGCGAGCGGAATGCCGACCAACCCCCACGCGAGCACAAGGTGGAGCGTTGTCGTGCCGGTATGATTTTGATCGGTCATGATCACCTTCCCTCCTTACGCGCTAGCGGGTTTGCGCACGACGGCAGCCGCGGTCGCCCTGCCGGCCGATGCGGCCGCTACCAGGGCGCTTTCGTGATCCATGTGAAACCGCTTGTCGACCGCCTTGATAAGCAGGTTGCAGATGAAGCCGATCACGAACAGACCCGCCATGATGTACATGGTGACGTTGTAGGCATGCGCCTTCGGCACGCCGTGCGTGACGTTGTACTCGCGGATGTAATTCACCAGCACCGGACCGAAGATTCCGGCCATGGACCATGCCGTGATCAGCCAGCCGTGAATGGCGCCGACGTAGCGTGTGCCGAACATATCCCTGAGATACGCCGGCACGGTGGCGAAGCCGCCGCCGTACATGCTGATGATGACGAGGAAGCAAAGTACGAATCCCGCCACGCTACCGGCGGTGCCGGTGTATGGCACGGTGCAGTACAGCGCGAAACCGAGCACCATGAACACCAGGTAAGTGTTCTTGCGGCCGATATAGTCGGACGTGGACGCCCAGAAGAATCGGCCGCCCATGTTGAACAGGCTCATCAGGCCGACGAAACCCGCCGCCGCGACCGCCGTAATCTTGCCGGGGAACATTTCCTGGCTCATGGCCGAGGCTTGGCCGATGACTCCGATGCCGGCGGTGACGTTGACGCACAGCACGACCCAGATGAACCAAAATTGCGGCGTCTTCAACGCGTTGTAGACGAAGACATCGTTCGTCGTGATCAGTTTCGATGCTTGTACCGGCGCCGTGTAGCCTTCCGGCTTCCAGTCCGGAGCAGGCACCCGCACCAGGAAAGCGCCGATCATCATGAAGACGAAGTAGATCGCGCCCATGACGATGAATGTCGGTGCGACGCCGACGTAGTGCTCGGTCTTGAAGTTGCTCATCAGCCAGACCGAAAGCGGAGACGCGATGAACGCGCCGCCGCCGAAGCCCATGATCGCCATTCCGGTCGCCATGCCCGGACGGTCCGGAAACCATTTGATCAACGTCGAGACCGGGGAAATGTAGCCTATGCCCAATCCGCAGCCGCCGATGAAGCCATATCCGAAATAGACGACCCACAGGTTGTGAATGTAGACGCCAAAGGCCGAAACGAGGAATCCGCCTCCCCAACATAAAGCAGCGGTGAACATGGCACGGCGCGGTCCGCCTTCCTCGACCCAGCGGCCGAATATCGCCGCCGAAAAACCAAGAACGAAAATGGCTATCGAGAAAATCCAGCCCAATTCGGGCAGGTTCCAGTCGCCGGGCGCCGACTGCGTAACGCCAAGCAGCTTGGTCATCGGCAGGTTGAATACGCTGAACGCATAGGCCTGGCCGATGCACAGGTGCACGCACAGCGCGGCCGGCGGCACCATCCAGCGGCTAAATCCCGGTTTTGCAATTGTCCGGCTTCGGTCAAGAAAACCGAAAAGCCCTCCCGATGATTGCGTTTGCACCATCGTACTCATCGTTTCCCTCCCATGGCTTTTGTTGTTACGCAGTTTTCTGCGCTTTTAGGTATCCACTTCGATCACTTAGAGATGAGCCTTGTGTTCCCCTGCCTCAGTCTTTGCTCTTGCTAGAAGTTCAAGGGCGTTACGGGCTATCGGATCAAGTCCGGCGCCTCCAGCGTCTAGATGTGCGAAGATCGCAGCGCGCATCCTCAAATCCCAGAATTTTTGGATGTGATCCGCCGTCCCGGCAGCGGCTTGTTCCCGTCCCTGACTCGCAAAGAACTTGGCGATTTGATTGGCCATGTACACCAGCTTGTCAAGCGACATGGGTCACAGTTTCTTTGCTGGTTTCTTTGATGCGCTGCGGATGGGTAAAGACCTCAAAGCCGTCGCTGCGCGCGACAGCAGCAAGCGTGATCCCGGCAGCTTTGGCGGTGCGCACGGCAAGTGCAGTCGGCCCCGAAACGGCAACAATAAGCGGCGCGCCAATAACGGCCGTCTTTTGCACCATTTCCACCGACACACGGCTGGTGAGCAACACCATGCCGCGGTGGCCGGGCACATTGTCACGCATCAACGCGCCGGCGAGCTTGTCGAGTGCGTTGTGCCTGCCGACGTCCTCCCGCACCGCAACGAGACCGGCATCCGCATGCCAAAATGCCGCGGCGTGAACCGCGCGGGTTTGCCGGTTGAGCTCCTGACGCGGTGCGAGCGCTTCGAGGGCCCGCATGATTTCGGTCGGGGTGAAAATCCCGCTGTCTTGTACGCGCGGTGGTTTCCGCACCGCTTCGTCGAGGCTTTCGATGCCGCAAAGGCCGCAGCCGGTCGGACCGGCGAGATGCCGCCGCCGCTCGCCAAGCGCAGTTGCGCGCGGCTCGGTCAACCACATGCGCAACTCGATCCCGGCATCCTCCTCGACGATGTCGAGCTGCCGGATGTCGGCCGGCGAAGAAACAACGCCTTCGGTGAGGCTGAAGCCGAGCGCAAAATCTTCCAGATTCTGCGGCGTCGCCATCATCACCGCATACGAGCCGCCATCATAGGTGAACGCGACGGCGGTTTCTTCCGGAATGATACGTTCACCATCGGTCGTGCCCTGGCCGCGCCAGGCCGATGAGACAACGGTGGCCGTCGGCTGCCGCATCCGGCTACTCCGCGGCCTCGATCGTCGCAGCAACGCGACGGCTTCGGCGCGCAAGCTCGTCGTACTGCTCCTGCCATTGCGTCGGGCCGTTCGACGGCGATACCTGGACCGCAGTCACCTTGTATTCGGGGCAATTGGTCGCCCAATCGGAAAACTCGGTGGTGACCACGTTCACTTGGGTGTTGGGGTGATGGAATGTCGTGTAAATGACGCCCGGTGCGACGCGTTCGGTGATGAGTGCGCGCAGCGAGGTCTCACCGGCCCGGCTCGCGAGCTTTACCCAATCGCCTTCACGGATACCGCGCTGTTCGGCGTCGTGCGGATGAATTTCGAGCCGGTCTTCCTCGTGCCAGAGCACGTTGTCGGTGCGTCGGGTCTGGGCTCCGACATTGTATTGCGAAAGAATACGGCCGGTGGTGAGGAGCAGTGGAAAACGCGGACCGGTCTTTTCGTCGGTCGCCACATATTCCGTGTGCATGAACTTGCCCTTGCCACGCACGAAGCCGCCGATATGCATGACCGGGGTGCCTTCCGGCGCCTTTTCATTGCACGGCCACTGCACGGAGCCGAGCCGCTCGAGTTTTTCGAAGCTGACGCCGGCGAAAGTCGGCGTGAGCCGCGCGATCTCGTCCATGATCTCGGATGGATGATTGTACGCCATGTCAAAGCCCAGCGCCTTTGACAACAGCACGGTAATTTCCCAGTCGCCGTAGCCGTTGCGCGGCGCCATGACCTTGCGCACGAGTTGGATACGCCGCTCGGCGTTGGTGAAGGTGCCGTCCTTCTCCAAGAAGGTCGATCCGGGCAGGAATACGTGGGCGTAGTTTGCGGTCTCGTTCAGGAACAAATCCTGCACCACCACGCATTCCATCGCCGCAAGACCGGCGGCGACGTGGTGCGTATCCGGGTCGGATTGCAGGATGTCCTCGCCCTGAACGTAGAGGCCCTTGAACGAGCCATCGACCGCGGCGTCGAGCATGTTCGGAATACGGAGGCCGGGTTCTTTCTCCAGCGTCACGCCCCACAGCGATTCAAACGATTCCCGGGTCGCGTCGTTCGAGATGTGACGATAGCCGGACAGTTCGTGCGGGAACGAGCCCATGTCGCATGAGCCCTGCACGTTGTTCTGGCCGCGCAGCGGGTTCACGCCCACGCCCGGCCGTCCGATGTTGCCTGTCGCCATAGCGAGGTTGGCGATCGCGATCACGGTGGTCGAGCCCTGGCTATGCTCGGTAACGCCGAGGCCGTAATAGATCGCGCCGTTGCCGCCGGTGGCGAAGAGCCGCGCCGCTTCGCGGATTGTCTCCGCCGGCACACCGGAAATCTTCGCGACGGTTTCGGGGCTGTTGCGCTCCTCCGATACGAATGCGGCCCAATCCTGGAACTCATCCCATTCACAACGCTCGCGCACGAAGGTCTCGTCGGCGAGGCCTTCGGTGACGATGACGTGTGCCATTGCAGAGAGAATTGCGACGTTGGTGCCGGGCAGAAGCGGCAGGTGATAGGCGGCCTGGACATGCGGCGTGCGCACCAGATCGATGGCGCGCGGATCGATCACGATCAGCTTGGCGCCGGCGCGTAGCCGCTTCTTCATGCGCGAGGCGAATACGGGATGGGCGTCGGTCGGATTGGCGCCGATCAGAATAACGACGTCGGTCTGCTCGACCGAGTCGAAGTCCTGGGTCCCGGCCGAGGTGCCGAATGTTTTGCTCAGGCCATAGCCGGTCGGCGAATGACAGACGCGGGCGCAGGTATCGACGTTGTTGTTGCCGAAGGCGGCGCGGACAAGCTTTTGCACCAGGAACGTTTCCTCGTTGGTGCAGCGCGACGACGTGATGCCGCCGATCGAGTCTTTGCCGTACTTCGCCTGGATGCGCTTGAACTCGGAAGCGGTATACGAAATAGCCTCGTCCCACGATACTTCCCGCCACGGATCGCTGATCTTGGCGCGGATCATTGGTTTGAGGATGCGCTCGCGGTGATTGGTATAGCCCCAGGCAAAGCGTCCCTTGACGCAGGAATGGCCGCGGTTCGCCTTTCCGTCCTTGTACGGCACCATGCGCACGACCTCGTCGCCGCGCATCTCCGCCTTGAACGAGCAGCCGACGCCGCAATAGGCGCAGGTCGTGACCACCGAATGCTCGGGCGTGCCGATGTCGATTATGGATTTCTCGTTCAGCGTCGCGGTCGGGCAGGCCTGAATGCAGGCGCCGCAGGAGACGCATTCCGAGCTGAAGAACGCTTCTTCCATGCCCGGCGATACGACGGAGCCGAAGCCGCGGCCGGCAATGGTCAGCGCAAACGTTCCTTGAACTTCCTCGCAGGCGCGCACGCAGCGGGAACAGACGATGCACTTCGACGGATCGTAAGTGAAATAGGGGTTCGATTCGTCTAGTCCCGGATCGGGATGCTTGGCGCCGTCGTAGCCGTAGCGCACGTCGCGAAGGCCGACGGCGCCGGCCATGTCCTGAAGCTCGCAATCGCCGTTCGCCGAGCAGGTCAGGCAATCGAGCGGATGATCGGAGATATAAAGCTCCATCACGCCCTTGCGCAGACGCTTGAGGCGCTCGGTCTGCGTCCGCACCACCATGCCGCTCGCGACGGGCGTCGTGCATGAGGCCGGCGTGCCGGCCCGGCCGTCGATCTCGACGAGGCAAAGTCGGCAAGAACCGAACGCGTCCAGCATGTCGGTGGCGCAAAGTTTTGGAATTTTCGTTCCAAGCTCCATCGCGGCGCGCATGATCGAGGTGCCATCGGGCACGGTGACTTCCGTGCCGTCGATGGTCAGCGTGACCGTCTTTTCCGCCCTTGCGCGGGGCGTGCCGTAGTCGATCTCCTGGATGAGCGACATGGCAGTCTCCTTCATTCGGCGGCTTGCAGGCGCGGCTGCGCGCCGAAGTCTTCCGGAAAATGGTTGAGCGCGCTCATCACTGGATACGGCGTAAAGCCGCCGAGCGCGCAGAGCGAACCGAACTTCATGGTGTTACACAAGTCTTCCAGTACTTCGATGTTGGCGGCGCGGTGGTCGTCCTTGATGATGCGATCGACCACCTCGACGCCGCGCGCCGCGCCGATGCGGCACGGCGTGCACTTGCCGCAGGACTCTATCGCACAAAATTCCATGGCGAATCGCGCCTGCTTCGCCATGTCGACGGTATCGTCGAATATCACGATGCCGCCGTGGCCAATCAGGCCGTCGCGTGCGGCGAACGCCTCGTAGTCGAACGGCGTGTCAAACAGCGCGCGCGGAAAATAGGCGCCGAGCGGGCCGCCGACCTGAACTGCACGTACCTGACGGCCGCTGCGCGTGCCGCCGCCGATATCGTCGACGAGCTCGCCAAGCGTGATGCCGAAAGCCGTCTCGTAGAGGCCGCCATGCTTCACATTGCCGGCGAGCTGGATCGGCATCGTGCCGCGCGAGCGGCCCATGCCGAAATCGCGATAGAAGGCCGCGCCCTTGTCCATGATGATCGGTGCGGAAGCGAAAGACAGGACGTTGTTGATCACGGTCGGGCGGCCGAACAGGCCCTTATGCGCTGGCAGCGGCGGTTTGGCGCGCACCTGGCCGCGCTTGCCCTCGAGGCTGTCGAGCAACGACGTTTCCTCGCCGCAGACATAGGCGCCGGCGCCCACGCGGACTTCCATATCGAAAGCAAAAGATGAACCGGCGACGTAATTGCCAAGGAGCCCGCCGCGCCGCGCCGCCGTGATCGCCGCTTCCATCGCCGCGACGGCATGCGGATATTCGGAGCGGATGTAGACGTAGCCTTTGGTCGCGCCGGTCGCGATGCCCGCGATGGCCATCCCCTCGATCAGCACGAAGGGATCGCCTTCCATGATCATGCGGTCGGCGAAGGTGCCGCTGTCGCCCTCGTCGGCATTGCAGACGATGTACTTTTGCGTCGCCCGAGTTTGCGCCACCGTGCGCCACTTGATGCCGGTCGGAAATCCGGCGCCGCCGCGCCCGCGCAGGCCCGATTGCACCACTTCCTCGACGATCGCTTCTGCGCCGAGCGAGAGCGCCCGTTCGAGGCCCTTGCAGCCGCCATGGGCCCGGTAATCTTCGATGGAACGGGGATCGACGATGCCGCAACGGGCAAAGGTGAGGCGGGTTTGCCGTTTCAGCCAGGGAATGTCCTCGGTCGGACCCAGCCGCAGCGCATGCGCTCCATCGGCAAGGATGGCGGTCAGGAGTTCATCGATATCACTCGGAGCGACTGGTCCGTAGGCCACGCGGCCCACCGTCGTCTCCACCTCGACCATGGGCTCGAGCCAGTAGAGGCCACGAGAGCCGTTGCGGACGATATTCACCGCGACGTTGTGCCGCGCGGCTGCCGCGTGCAGCGCACTCGCGACCTCCTCGGCGCCGACCGCCAGAGCCGCCGCGTCGATGGGGACGTAGAGCCGCAACGTCATTGCTGCGCCTCCGCCAGTAGAGCATCGAGTCGCCCCTGGTCGAGCCGCGCGATCACCCGGCCGTCCAGCATCGCCGACGGCGCGACCGCACAGAGGCCGAGGCAATAGACTACTTCCAGCGTGACGCTGCCGTCGGGGGCGGTCGTTCCGATCGATACCCCCAGCCGCGCCTCGGCATGCGCGGCCAGCGGATCGCCGCCGGCGGCCTGGCAAGCCTCGGCGCGGCACAGTTTGAGCACGTGCCGGCCAGCGGGGGCGCGGCGAAAGTCGTGATAGAAGGTGATGACGCCGTGCACTTCCGCCCGGGTAATATTCAAGGCCTCGGCAATCAGAGGCTCGGCAGCCTCATCGACATAGCCGAATTCCTCCTGCAGGGCATGGAGGATCGGCAGAAGAGGACCCTCGCGATCGAGGCTGCCCCGGATACGCTCCAGAGCGACTTCTTCATTCCAAGGAGCCTGGCCTTGTGTCATGGACATCGAGGGTACTGTTCATCGTATGCGGCATTCCGCATAGCATGCAGATAAGTATGTATTTTACAGTAATTACAAAAGGCTGTCGCACAAAAAGGAATTTCGTCGCAGCGATTTTCCGCACTGCAACAGCGAAGGCCTCCGCCTTAACCTCTGGTAGGCCATGGGCAAAAGCCCATTGACCGGCACCGGTTGAAGGTAAGGCCATGAGCGAACTCGCCGCAATCAGGGAAACAGCCCACAGCCTGACCTATCCTAATTCGCGGCCTCGGGACGCCGCGACACTGATTTTGGTCGATCGCAGCGGTAGCGAGCCGAAAGTTCTGCTTGGAAAGCGCCATCCCGCACACGCGTTCATGCCGGGTCATTTCGTTTTTCCGGGTGGGCGGATCGAAGCCGCGGATTGCGACGTGCCGTTAGCCGAAGGCCTTCACCCGAGCGTCGAGACCCGTCTGATGCGCGCCGTCGCCACGCG
>Ga0302325_10022771_pt1 | contig 13094 bp, 8 predicted proteins | sample Palsa_T0_2_FD_201948 | JGI IMG/M metagenome (GOLD analysis project Ga0302325, IMG submission 201948) | Peat permafrost microbial communities from Stordalen Mire near Abisko, Sweden - Palsa_T0_2 | ecosystem: Environmental > Terrestrial > Soil > Palsa > Peat permafrost | place: Sweden: Abisko... | reverse complement strand
GTTCTCGGTCCGCAGACCTTCTTCACAGGTGAAGGCCCATCCCGCGGGAACCGCCTCGGTGCATCCGTACACGTCGTGGAAATCCGCTTGCCACGTCTGCTCGATCCGGCGCCGCGTCGACGGAATTCCTGAAGCGGGCTCGCCACCGCAGATTATTCGCTTGACCGAACTTGCCGCCGGATCGAGATTCGCCGCGCGCATCGCGCCCGCCAAATGGAGCGCATAGGACGGCGTCGCAACCAGGATTGCGGGCTTGTACAGATCAATCATCAGGACCCGCCGCTCGGTCGGCACGCCGCCGGGCACGATCGCGACGCGCATGTGGTTGAGGCCGTAGTGCACGGACCAGAAGAAGACGTGCGGGTTGTAGGTCGTGCAGGTCAGCGCGAGGTCGCCGGCGCGGACGCCCATCGCGTACATTGCGCGAGCGCTGGTTGCCGCCCATAACTCGCGGTCAAGCTGCGTATACCGAAACGGCCGCGGTGTCGCCGTCGTTCCCGACGTTGCGAAGATCATCCAGCTCGATTCGCGCCAGGCGGCGTCATCGAGCGGCGACGACGTGCCCCACGGCGGATTCGCCAGCACGTCGCGGGTCATGTCTTCCTTGGTCGTCAGCGGGAGTTTAGGGAGGTCGTCGACCGACTTGATATCGGTGGGACGGACTCGCGCGGCTTTGAAGCGGGCGCGGTAGAACCCGCTGTTCTCATACAGATGAGGAATCAGCGCGGCGAGCTTTTCGTTCTGGATGTCGCTGATATTGCCGCGCGAGGCGGTTTCGAGCGCCGGCGCCCAGATGCGATCGCTGGCGGGCCCTTCATTCTTGCCCAAATACTCGCGCAGGACGCCGAGCCAACGCTCGCGCGTGGTCATTTGTATACCTCGCGGATTCCCCGCCGCCGTTGTATCGAACCGCCAGCCACGGCGCGCCAGGCGCTCCCTGATGCGATCGTCATGCGTCAGTTGAATCTGACGTATTCGAATTCCAGCGCGGGACGGCCGTCGACGCCCTTGGCCGGCGGCGCAATCCAGCTCGCGATCTTGCCGGGTTCGTACACTGGATGCATCAGCTGGCGCATCAGCGCACGGTCGTCCTCGGTCGGCAGCCATTCGCTCCGCCGACGATCGAATTCGCCGGTCTCAAGCCGGTTGCCCTTCGGGTCGCACGGCGTTCCGCTCAACGCGCCGACCGAACGGTTGAACGATGGCACCGGCAGGTAGAGCAGCGTGTCGACATTGCGGCGTTCGAGTTCGCGATTCCAGCGGCGCAGCCCACGCGCGCAGTCGGCAACGAACGAGTCTCGGAGTACGGCATTCATCGCGCGGCGCAGCGGAATCTGATCGATCGATCCGTCGGGCTTGCGCAGCTCGTAAATCTGATCGAGCGCCGAATGGTCGGGCTGGTCATCTTCCTGGAAGCGGCCCTTGAGCCCGGTCGCGAAATAGGCGGCGGCGTTGCTGGAATCCTCGCTGCCGAACAGATCGAGCGAGAGCGTGTACCAGTGATTGATATATTTCTGGACGATTTCGAGCGGGATCGCGCCGAGGTCGAGCACGTCGGGGCGGCCCGACTCGCGCATCACGTCAGCGGTGCGGGCAACTACACGCTGGATACCACTTTCACCGACGAACATATGAAACGCCTCTTCGGTCAGCATGAAGCGGGTCGTGCGGGCGAGCGGATCGAAGGCGCTTTCGGCCAGTGCGGCGAGCTGATATTTGCCGTCGCGATCGGCAAACATGCTGAAGGAAAAATAATCGAGCCAGTCGCGGACCGGCGCGTTGAAGGCATTGAGGATGCGCGGATGGTCGGGATGGCCGCTGCGCCGGGTCAGCAACTCCTCGGCCTCTTCGCGGCCGTCGCGGCCGAAATGCTTATGCAGCAGGTAGACCATCGCCCACAGATGGCGCCCTTCTTCGACATTCAACTGCAGGATGTTGCGGAGATCGTAAAGCGACGGCGCGATTCGGCCGAGCTCGCGATTCTGCTCGACCGACGCGGGCTCGGTGTCGCCCTGCGTGACGATAATCCGGCGCAACTCCTTGCGCAGCTCGCCGGGAACCATCTGCCATACCGGTGCGCCGAAATTGTCGCCGAAGCCGATTGTTCGATTCGCCGCCGGCGCGAGGAATATTCCCCATCTATAGTCGGCCGTTTTGACGTAACCGTAATTGGCCCAACCGTCCGCGGACGCGCTGATAGCGGTGCGCAGATAGATTTGCGACGTGTCGAAGCCGTCGGGACCCGAGTCGCGCCACCAGTCGAGATAGTGCGGATGCCACACGGACAGTGCGCGGCGAAGTTGCGGGTCGTGATCGAGATCGACGTTGTTGGGAATTTCGTTGCTCATGTGCGATGCCAGTCGAACTGCGGCCGCTCCGGCCGTCCATAAAGTTTGAGTGCGCCGCGCGGACCGACCGCGTTGGGGCGCTGGAAAATCCAGTTCTGCCAGGTCGAAAGGCGCGCGAAGATGCGCGTCTCCATCGTCTCCGGGCCTGCGAAGCGAAGGCTCGCCTCCATGCCCGTGAGCGCGTCGGGCGACAGCGCCAGCCGTTCATCGACCGCCACCCGGATCTCATCCTCCCAATCGAGTTCATCGGGTGCGAGCGTGACGATTCCCGCTTTCATTGCCTCGCCGGCGTCGCGCGTGACCTGGCCGGCGCATAGGGCGGAAACAGTTGCGGAGTCGCCGAGGAAGCGGTTGGCGAGACGGCTCAGTCCGTTGCCCATCAGAAATGCCCCGCCATTGAGCGGCGTGGTCGCGACGATCGCGTCGTTACCGGCCTGCATATATGAGCGGTCGGCGGCCAGCGCCAGCTCGAAGAGAAAACCGCCGAAGCATGAGCCCGACTCGATCAGCGCGAAGAAACTCTTGGCCGTCAGATCCATCCGCTTGAGCACGCGGCGAATGAGCAGCATGACCTCGGTGACGAAATAGTCATCGTTGCGTTCGAGCAGTTCGCGGTCGAAATCGAGGACGCGGGCCATGTCGCCCTGCGAGCGGACCAGCACGACTCCGATTTCGGGGTAGTTGAAACGCAGGCGCAGCAATGCGTCGTCAAGCTCGCGGAAGAGCCGCAGCGGATACCAGTCCGCGCCGACCTCGACGGACTGCGACGGAAGCGGATCGAACCTTGCGGGTCCTTCGACGATCAGATCGGCTACACGGCGACCATGGTCGAGCCGAAGTGTCAGATGGCGGTAACGGATTTCCGAGGCCGACACGGACGGCGAGAGCGCATCGAGGATGACGCCGGCGCGAGCGGCCCTGCCCGATTCGCGCGGCGCGACGAGACGGCCAGCGCGATCGGCAACTTCGGCGCCAAATCGCGAGCGGGGAATGACGTCATCGACGAGCCGCCACTCGATCGCTCGCGTCCCGCGAACACCCTCGGCGAGCGTGACGAAAATATCCGCCAGATCGCGCCGGACTCGGCGCTTGTCGAGCAGGCGGGTCAGGCCTCCGGTGCCGGGCAGCACGCCGAGATAGGGAACTTCGGGCAGACTGACGGCGGAGCGCCGATCGTCGACGAGCCAGATATCCTCGCAGGCCAGCGCCAGCTCGTAGCCGCCGCCGCTGGTGATGCCGTTGAGGGCAGCCACGTAACGCTGCCCCGACAGGGCGGTAGCCTCTTCCATCGCGAGGCGGGTCTCATTGGTGAACTTGCAAAAATTAACCTTGAAGCCGTGGTCCGACCCGGCGAGCATGAAAATATTCGCGCCGGCGCAAAACACATCGTCGAGGGCACTGGTGATCGTGACGACCGATACTCCAGGATGCTCGAAGCGCAGCCGGTTGACCGCGTCGGCCAGCTCTATATCAACGGAAAGATCGTAAGAGTTCAGCTTGAGCTGATAATCGGGGCGCAGGCCGCCGTTTTCGTCGACCTTGAGAATGATTCGGGCGCGGTCGCCTTCCACCTCGAGCTTCAGATGTTTGTAGCTGCTCGGATGGACCTCAAAATTGATTTCGCCCATGAATCGAATCTAGAACCCTTTGGGAGCCAATGGAAGCGCGCGGCAATCCGGCAGCGGATGCGAAAAAAAGGAATCGGCGCGACGTCAAGTCGGATGACGCCGCGCCGAAATGCTGACGGTCACGAAACTCGGTCAGGCCAATTGACGATCGGTTGAAGATTAGGCGACGTGCTGCATGCCCGGGCGACGGCCGGAACCGGGAAGCTGCCAGAGACGGCCGGCCGATCCGCTTCGATGGGCGAGCAGAGCGAAGCCGAGGGTGAGAACAATCATCGTCGCCAGAGCGATCCCCGCCAGCCCGAAGAGGTCTGAAGTATCCTCGACCGCCATTGGCTGATATTTGACCGCGAAAGCGAAATCGGGAGTCGTGTGGACCAGAGCGATCAACTGCGCTAGAGCCTGATCCCGCGAGGAATCGGCCGCGTACGCCGTCGCGGAGGCGGATGAGACGCCCGGCTGGGGAAGCATAGCCGGCTCGGGAAACACCGCCATCGTCCGGCGCAGATCGTCGACTGTCGCCGCCCTCAGGCGCGCGCGCAAATCGATCACCAGTATCGTCAGCAACGAGTTCGCCAGCCGCGGATCGGTGGCTGAGACGGCGACCGCCAGGTTACCGTCGCGGGTGATTCGTACCGCGATAGCATTGCTGAGCCCCGAATAGACGTCCTCTGCACGGATTGAACCGCCGCGGTTCCATCGGTCGTCGAGCTGCGGAAACTGTGCGAGATTATGATCATCGATTTCTCGATACAGAAAATCACCGTCGCGCAGATCGCTCGCTATCAGGTAACTCGCGTCGATGGCCGGAGCGCGCGCCGATCCCGGCTCGCCGGTGAAGATGCCTGCCGTGGCATTGGGTATCAATGTTGCGCGGGCGGTATAGATGCGAGTCGTTGCCAGTATGTGTCCGCCCTGCGCGATGAACAGCATCACGAGCGCCCCAAACGTCATCAGCACGGCGGTTTCGAGGAGCTGCCAACGATGCATCCTGAGCAGACGGCGCCACGCCTGCGCGCGGCGGTGACGCCGAGTTTTCAATGACCCGACTATCTGTGAATCTTGCAGTGAATCTTGCAGTGAATCTTGCTGTGAATCTTGCGATAGATTTTGCGCTGCATTTCCCATCGGCATCCAAGACACCCGGTGCTGGATTAACTCTGTCCGGGCGCTCCCATTCGGAGTTCGTATAATGCATTTATCCTGCCGGAATGGATTGGTCAGCTACGCGATGCAGGAGCCGTTAGCGCGCAAATTAACGGGATCGGCGCCATTTCTTGGACGTCTGGGGCGCCAAAATATTGCCGCTGACCGACGTGTAGATGGCGACGCTAAGATGACGCCGGAGCCGATCTAATTAACTGTGTTCGTTTAGAAGCGATCAGTAATAGCCGGGGATGAAGCCGGGCTGGCGATTTATTCCCAGAACTTCGAACGGATTGCGTCCGAATGGCATCTGGCCGAACGATCCGATTCCGCCCAGCGTAGCCTGCACCTGGAAGCCGACTTCGTTCGGATTGACAGTATCGGTGATGCCGAAATCGACAGCCCAGCAATCGCAGGGCGACTTGATTCTCACTCCGTACTCGGCCGACAGCATCTGCGACGACGCCAGGTCATACGATGGCGCGAAGTAGACGCCCAAGCGATCGAACAGATCGTAATAGACACGCAAGGCTATCAGTTCGCTCGAATTGTTCTCGGTTGGTGTCAGAACGGTCGCGTGCGGCCCGATATAGTTGTACGACACCTGGAGGAACGAACCGGTCGTCGAGCGGCCCATGTACATCTTCGGCGTATTGTTGGTCCAGGGCGGCTGAAAATCGAAATACACGCTGGTGTAATTGATCTGCTGGCGTTGCCGCGGATCGTAATCCACCTGCGCGCCCAGCGTCGCTATCTTGGTCGGCAGGAGCATCAGGTTCGCCTCGACGTCTGACATTCCCGATCCGTCCGTCGCGACCTCGTGCGACGTGTCATAGGCCTGTTCGAGGCTGAAACGCACCAGCTCCACGATATGATCGCCCTGGTAATTCGACGCTCCCGATGCGAACGGGCTGGTGGCGGTCGGATCGATCAGCTCGGCAGGAGCGGCGGGCTGATCCCCACCCGCCTGCGGAACGGTCGTGAGGCCGGGAATTTTGGCCAGCAACCGGGAGGTGAATCCGTAGGTAAGCAGGCTGCGGCCATTATAACGGTCGACGTAGTCGTAAAGCGGCAGGTCGCTCTGATTAACATTGGGCACGTAGGCGTAACTCACAAACGGCTCAAACGTATGCTTCAACTTCTCGACCGACTCGAAATGAACATCATAGATGCGATCGAGAATCGTCGAGGCCTGGAAATTCATCCACGGGATCTCGCGATGGAAAAACCCGGTCGGTCCCGCGGTTCCGGTCGACAGTCCATTGTTGTACAGCAAACCCTTGGTGCCAACGGGCGTGATGTTGATGTTCTGGCCGCCGGCTTCATACAGCGTCTCGTCGAAGCCCACCGTGCCCGATCCGTACAGGTAGCTGCCCAGCCGCCACGGCACCGTCAGGCTCGGATTGAGGTCCAGGCGCTGGCCGTCGGTGCCCGTCTGCCGCCAGAAATCGACTGCCTGGGTGTCATAGGATATGTAGGCCAGGCCGCCGAAGAGATCCTTGAAACCGTTGACCGAAAGCGACGGCAGCGTCTGCAGAGCGTAGCGTTGCGGCTGAATCAGATCCTGATTGACGACTCCCTGGAACTGCATAAAGCCGCCCTGAAATTCATCGATAAGACCGAAATCGGAAGGCGCCGCGCGCATCGAGTTGAAGCTGTTGCCGAAGCCCCGCGATAGCGTCCACAAGTTGAGCTCGCGGAGCAGGAACGGATCGCTGACGGTCAGGCCGTTACCGTAAATCGTGATGTCGTCGGTAAGATGCTGGCGCGTCATACCGATCAGATCGTAGCGATCGACCGGAATAAACGGCGAAGCGACCTGGTTGTCGACGATATCCGACTGCCGATTGGCGTTGCTGCGGATACTCTCGTTGTAGAATGCGCCATCGACCCAGAAATAATCGTCGACCCCGTTGGTCAACCGATATTCGCCAAGCAGGCCGACTCGCTGCGAGGTCTCGACGTCCATCGCCAGGGTGGCGTCGGAACTCTTGTTGATATCGATATAGTACGGCTGGACATATTGCGCGCCGCGTAGCCCCGATTCGCCCATCCGCGGGCTCAGAAAGCCGCTGTGGCGCGATGTATTGGCCGGAAACGGCACGGCAGGCAGCATCGTAATCGGGTAGCCCAGGATATCGAAATGGGCGCCCTTGGCGACGCCGCTTTCACCCATATGGAGGTTTATCTGCTTGCCGTTGATACTCCAGTCGGGATCCGTCTGGTTGTCTCCGCAGGTCGTGAAAAAACCGTCGTCAATCTCGTAACGCTGGCCGTTGGTCTTGATAATCTTTTTGCCGCGCAGATGGTACGTCTTGTCCGCGGCCAGCACGTCGCCGTTGATCAGGACGAGATTTTCGGTGGGCAGATCGATACTCGCGTACGACGCGGTCAGAATTCCTTCAGGATCGGTAAGATGGACGTGGCCGACCGCTTTCGCCTTATGCTCGGCGCGCATGATCCAGATTTCATCGGCGGTAAGGACCGTATGGGCCTGCGTCATGACCGCGTTGCCGCGGACAAGAAAGGTATCGGTCTTGGAGTTATAGATGATGTCCTTGCCAGTGACGTCCAACGGCCCATGATGGGCCTGGAGCATCAGCGGCGGCACGCCGTGCTGATGGGGCCCGTGGTGGGGCTTGGTCTGCACCTGGGCAAAGGCGCGGCTGACCCATAGCAGGGCAAGAATCGCCAGCCCGCAGGCAGGTAATTTAGACGGCCGCTTCAGGGAAGAGACCTTGTCGCCCTTGTCGGGCTAGAAACCATGGGTAGATTTCTCCGATTAGATAGACCGACCCCGTAATAAGGATTACATCGTCCGGAGTCGCCTCTCCCATCACCCGCTCGATTGCCCGTAAAGGCTCCCGTTCAATCCTCGTAGGCACCTGCGCGGCGAACCTTTCTCTCATCAGTTCAGGCTCGAGTGGCCGCTTCGGTTTTACGCGGGTTAGCGTAACGTCGCTAACTCTGGGTGCCAACAGGTCACTCATGGCCTCCCATCTTTTATCCTGAAGACAGGCATAAACCAACCGGGGGCGCACGTTAGGCTCGAGTTCGACCGCCACGGTTTCCAACAGGGCCTCGATACTCAGTTCGTTATGCGCACAATCCAGGATGACCATCGGTCGGCGCGATACCACGTCGAATCTCCCGGGCCATACGACGTCGCGCATACCGGTGCGGATCGCACTTTCATCGATCGGCCAGCCCTGTGCGCGCATCGCTTCGAGCGCAGCCGCCGCGATCGCTCCATTTTCATGCTGAAACGGCCCCGCCAGCCCTATTTCGACGTTATCGAGGCGCATGCCGAGGCCGCGGTAGCTGAATCGATGGGCAGGCGCGTGCGAGGTGAACGAAAAGTCTCGATCGACCATGATTGACGGGCTATGGCGCGCCGCAGCGATCGAACCCAGCGTCAGTCGCGCGTCCGGATCGCGAGCGCCGATCACCACCGGAATTTCAGGCTTGATAATGCCGCCCTTCTCCGCCGCAATCGCCGCGATCGTGTAGCCAAGCTGCTCCATATGATCGAACCCGATCGGCGTGATCACGCTCAGCTCGGGAGTGATAACGTTAGTCGAGTCGAGCCGCCCGCCCAGTCCGGTTTCGATTACGGCGACGTCAACGCCAGCTTCGGCAAAGTAGAGAAAAGTTAGCGCGACGGTGAATTCAAAAAACGTCAGCTCGAGCCGAGCCTGTTCATAGATCGCCCGCAGCCGCGTGACATAATCCACCATCAGGCGGGCTGGCATTTCGGCGCCGTCGATCCGCGTGCGCTCGGTCAGCCGTACCAGGTGCGGCTTGGTGTAGAGACCCACCCGGAGCCCCGCCGCGCGCAGCGCGCTGTCCATCAGCGCCGCGACCGATCCCTTGCCCTTGGTGCCCGCAATATGGACACTGCGCAACCGGCGATGCGGATCGCCGAGCAGCGCGAGCGCGTGCTCCATCCGTTCGAGCTTGTAGATCTCGCCCCTGGATTCGAGCGAGTAGAGCCAGTCGATTGTCCGCTCGACGTCTTTCATGACGGGGCAATTCTAGCTGCGTTCGCGGACAGGTCAAATCACCTGAGACGGGCGGAAGCTAACTGGAATTGGCGGCGCGTGTCGGCTGCGATCGGCGGCCGTGGATAACGCGTGACGTCCCGGCAACAGCTTGCGTAGCTTCGATCCGCCAGTCGCGAGGGGATTTGTCTATCTGTGTTTATCGCGGTTTATCGGCTTCGAGGATAACAACAGGAGCAAAGATCCACGCAGGAGGATTTGGTCCATAACGGTCCTCAAGGTTTCGGAGCTGCTCCATCCCGGATCCCGTCTCCTGCGGCGCGCATCGGCGCACATTGATGAAACCGGCTGCCAGCAACTCCGTGGAAAGGGATTCAAACGTGTAAAGATGTTTGTGCCCCCAGGCACCAAACATAGCGTTAATCCAAATCTCCGGAGAAAACTCACCCTCGAGCCAGGTCGTGCGAAAATTTTCCATCGACGCCTCGGGCGAGCGACCAAGATAAATTTTGCAAACCTCGATTATGTCCGGAGTGGTCATCCGTAGCACGCCGCCCGGCTTCAGAATCCGCAAGGCTTCCCGCAGGAAGCGACGCGCCTGCGCCAGTTCGATGTGCTCGATGACTTCAGATCCGTAGAGAGCGTCAAAGTATCCGCTCGGGAGCGGCAGGTTCCGATCCGTAATATCCAGGACAAAGTCGATCCCTTCACCGTTCGCAAAATCGACGTTGATCCACCCGGATTTATAGTATTCACCGCATCCGAATTGTAATCCCTTGAAAGTATCTTCCTTGAGCCGCAGGAGGCGCCGTTTGCGGCCCCATTTCCGCAACTCCGAAGCTCGCGCACGTCCGGCCTTTAGCGGCTGGTATGCCCACCTGATTATCGCGGATAAATCGCCCTCTCGGTTCATAGCGAGTAGTGCTTATCACGCCGCAACGTACTTTTAGAACTAGATCATTAAAAACGTAATCATCAGCATGCCATCATCGAACGTTAGCTGATGCGCGGGCTTCTCTACTGTCACCAAAGGCCAACCAAAGGTTTGTCCCCGAGGCCAGTCAGAGCCACGAGCTGAACTAGCGCCAGACGGCCGAGGCGCGCGGCGGGCTAATTTGATTTGGCCGTGCGTTTGGCCAGCGGACGCCGGCCGCGGACTCCCGCCTGACGTCCCGGCAGCAGCGTGCATAGCTCGGCGAGCGTATGCCGCATCCGCGCACGTTCTACGATCATGTCGAGCATCCCGTGCTCGAGCATGAATTCGGCGCTCTGGAAGTTCTCGGGCAGGCGCTCGCTGGTGGTCTGCTCGATCACGCGGCGTCCCGCGAATCCGATAAGCGCGCCCGGCTCCGCGATATTGAGATCGCCAAGCGTAGCGAACGAAGCCGCCACACCGCCTGTCGTCGGATCGCATAACACCGAGATATACGGCAGCCTGGCGTCGCGCAGGCGGCCGATCGCGAGCGCCACCTTCGCCATCTGCATCAGCGACAGCGCCCCTTCCTGCATCCGGGCGCCGCCCGAGGACGAAAACACGATCACCGGGATCCGAGCTTCGACGGCGCGGTCGAACAGGCGGGCCAGCTTCTCGCCAACGACAATCCCCATGCTACCGCCCATGAACTGAAAATCGATTATCGCGACCGCCGCGCGGCGTCCGTCGATCTTACCGACTCCGGTTACGACCGCATCGTTTCGACCGCTGTCACGCCGCGCCCGCGCCATCCGCTCGGGGTAGGGTTTGCTGTCGACGAACTGCAACGGGTCGCCACCCGCCAGGCCCGCGAAAAGCTCGCGCCAGGTGCCGCGATCGACCGTTATCGACAGGCGCTGCTCGACGCTCAGGCGAAAATGATGGTCACACTTCGGACAGACCGCCAAGTTGCGTTCGACTTCCTTGCGGAAGGTGATTCCCTTGCAGGTTGGACACTTGGTCCAGATATCGCCAGCCGGATCGGTTTCAGGTCGCGCGATTGGCTCCCGCTCGATTGCCATCTGACGCTTCTACTCCCCTGCCGCCGCGGCTACCGCACGCGCGGCCCGCATCGCGTCCTTCATCGATCCAACCAGCTCGCCCACCGCCGCCACTCCATCCGCCGGCGTTGCCTGCCGCTCCAGAATCAGCGACAGCGCGCTGCCGACTACGACCGCGTCCGCCACGGCGGCCACGCTATGCGCCTGCTCGGCGCTCGAAATTCCGAAACCCACGCCAATCGGCAGCCGCGTCAGTCCGTGCAATTCGCCCATGCGATCGCCGAGCCCCTCGGGCAGGGCGGCGCGCGTTCCGGTAACGCCCGTCACGGAAACATAATAAATGAAACCGCTGGCCTTGCGAGCAATCTTTTTCGCTCGCTCCACAGGCGTGGTCGGCGCCATGAGAAAAATGATGTCGATACCGCTCCGCCGCGCATACACCGCCAGCTCTTCGCTCTCCTCCGGCGGCAGATCGACCACCAGCAGCCCATCGACGCCGGCCGCTGCCGCATCGGCGCAAAACCGTTCGCATCCGTATTGCAGGATCGGATTGAAGTAGCCGAACAGGATGATCGGGATATTGGTCTCCTTGCGCAGATCGGCGACAGTCCCAAGGATCGCCGAAAGCGAGGCGCCCGACCGCAGGCCACGGGCGAGCGCACGCTGATTCGCGGGACCGTCGGCCATCGGATCGGTAAACGGTACGCCCAGCTCGATCAGATCGGCGCCGCGGCGTTCGAGTTCGAGCACCAGCGCGCGGGTCTCATCGAGGTCGTGGTCGCCCGCCACGATGAATGGTATCAGCGCGCATTCGCCGCGCCGTTTGAGCTCCTTGAAGCGAGCCTCGATTCTGCCGGCCATCGTGCTTTTCACTCCCGCAGCGTTACGCCGAGCGCGCGGGCGACGGTCTGCATATCCTTGTCGCCGCGGCCCGACAGGTTGATGATCATCGTCTGATCGGACGCCATCGTGGGCGCGACTTTGATCGCATGGGCGATCGCGTGCGCACTTTCCAGCGCCGGCACGATTCCTTCAGTTTCGGACAATGTCCGCAGGGCAGCGAGCGCCTCGTCGTCGGTGACCGATACATAGTCGGCGCGCCCGGTCGTCTTGAGCCACGCCAGCTCCGGACCGACGCCGGGATAATCGAGCCCGGCCGCAATCGAATGGGTCTCGCGAATCTGCCCGAGCTCGTCTTGCAGGAGATACGTCCGCGCGCCATGCAGGACCCCGACCGTCCCGGCCGTGATCGTGGCGGCGTGCGACGGCCCCGATATTCCAAGCCCGCCCGCCTCGACGCCGATCATGCGGACGGCGGAATCTTTGATGAACGGATAGAAGAGACCGATCGCGTTCGAACCACCGTTGACACATGCGATCAGAACGTCGGGCAGCCGCCCTTCGGCCTTGAGGATCTGACGGCGCGCTTCGTTTCCGATTACCGACTGAAAATCGCGCACGATCATCGGATAAGGATGGGGCCCGGCCGCCGTGCCGATCAGGTAGTAGCTGGTGCGCACCGTAGCAATCCAGTCGCGGAGCGCCTCGTTGAGCGCGTCCTTCAGTCCCTTGGTGCCCGAGTCGACAGCAGTCACCTTGGCGCCGAGCAGCTTCATGCGAAAAACGTTGAGCGACTGCCGCTCGATATCGACCGTCCCCATGAAGACTTCGCACTCGAGCCCGAGCAGCGCCGCCATCGTTGCCGCCGCGACGCCATGCTGGCCCGCGCCCGTCTCGGCTGTTATCCGCCGCTTGCCCATCCGCACCGCCAGCAGCGCCTGGCCGAGCGTGTTGTTCACCTTATGCGCACCGGTATGGCAAAGGTCCTCGCGCTTCAGATAAATCTTCGCGCCGCCAAGACGCCGGGTCAGATTGGCGGCGTGAAAGAGCGGCGTCGGCCGGCCGACGTATTCTTGAGACAGCCGGCTCAGCTCCGCCCTGAACGCTTTGTCGCGGCGGGCGGCGCGATACGCCTGCTCGAGCTCGAGCAGCGCGGGCAT
>Ga0302325_10022769_pt1 | contig 13096 bp, 14 predicted proteins | sample Palsa_T0_2_FD_201948 | JGI IMG/M metagenome (GOLD analysis project Ga0302325, IMG submission 201948) | Peat permafrost microbial communities from Stordalen Mire near Abisko, Sweden - Palsa_T0_2 | ecosystem: Environmental > Terrestrial > Soil > Palsa > Peat permafrost | place: Sweden: Abisko... | reverse complement strand
ATCCGTCGCCGCAGCGAACGCGGCAATGATGGCACCTGGCATGATTCCCTGCTCATGGACCTCCTTGCCGAGGAACTGGTCGAGGAGCCGAGCGCGTCTGCCGGAGAGCGCGAGCGCCACCAGCCGTCCCGCTGATCGAGCCGACGACGCGAATCCTGGGTAGCTAATACCCTCGCCGGGATCGCAGGCCTTACAGGTCTGCCGCGTGGCCGGCTCGCGCGAGTGCGCGGCGGGCTCGCACGATCGGTACCGGGTCGAGCGGATGGTGCGCGAGGTTGCGCGCGATCGCCCGCGGAACGACGCGTGTGAAGAACGGGCCGACGCTGAACGCTGCGCGAACGGCCCGCACGTGCGCCCGGGGGATTCCGGAGCAGACGAGACCCTGGCTCAGATCGGCAAGGTCGGCGCGGCGGAAAGCCTCCGCGAGGTACGCGTGCTCGCCGCGGCAGGGCCTCAGGCGGTGGTGCTCGGCGACGACAACGGCGAGCTCCGGGCCCCATTCGGCGCGACCGGTGCTCTGCAGCCAGGCATCCTGAGCTCGGATCGATGACGCGAGATAGTCCAGCGACGTGAAAGCGTCGAGGTCGTGAAAGGCGGCAGCCACGGCAAGCTTCTCGTCACGGTCGGGGTCCTCGGGGGCGATCGCTCGGGCGAGATTCAGGACGCGGTATGCGTGGCCGCGGTAGCCGTCATAGCCGGCGTCGTCACCCCTTGCATGATCACGGTGCGCGTCAAGAATCTGCTCGACGAGCGGGTGCGTGTGCAGGATCTCGGCAGTCACGGAAGCATTCTCCCTCACCGCGCCGCGCGCCGGTCGGCTGCTGTCCCCTCCGTGTCTAGGATCCCGGGATGGCAAACGCACCAAAATTCCACGAAGGAGCCAGCTTGAGGGAGCGCACCGGTAGACGCACGTTGTTGCTCGTAGCTGTCGGACTCTCGGGAGTCGTGCTCGCAGCGGGGTCAGCCGCGATCTCGTTTGCGTCGGTCGCGACAGCATCGGGTCCGCCGGTCGTGACGGAGACCTTCACGGTCCTGCCGTGTTCGACACAGACGACAGTCGGGATGGAGGGCTGTGCGGAACATACGGTTCTGGAGCTCGACAAGCGAATCAACACCCTGGCTGCCAGGATCTACGGGCACCTTTCAAAGCGGTTCAGGACTCACTTCGTCTCGGCCGCCCGCGACTGGGTCACGTTTCGCCTCGCCGAGTGCCGTAGTGAGTCCGACCCATATGCGGGCGGAACCGAGGCCCCAGTGGCCTTCGCCGAGTGCCTCGCCGCCCAGGACCGCTCCCGAATCACGGACCTGACAGGTTTTGAGAGGAGCCTGACCGCTAAGTAGCGACCGAGGACGATCACGGCCGGCATGGTCCGGTCACAATGCCTTGGTGGACATCGACGCTGATGATCTGAGGATCTGTCTGGAGGTGCTCGCTCGCGTTGACGAGCTTCCCGTGGAGCATCCCGACGCAGTGGCAGTGCGACAAGCGACTGCTCGGATCTTCAAGTCGGTCAAGGAACGCCGCCGAGCCGCGCGCCGCGCTGCCGCTTCCGCCCAGGATCGCGCCGTGCTCGCCAGTACCGTGACGGCGGCGCCAGGACGCGTCGATGACGAGACGAGCGGCGTCGAGCTCGTGTCCACCGTTCCGGGCGCGAGCGCCGGAACTCTGATCCGGGCACGACCTTGCTATCAGTGCAAGCTCAGGTACACCGAGGTCGACGCTTTCTATCACCAGCTGTGCCCGTCCTGCGCGGCCGTGAACCGAGAGCGCCGCGAAGCGCGAACGGACCTGACCGGACGCCGGGCGTTGCTGACCGGTGGCCGAGCCAAGATCGGCATGTACATCGCCCTGCGGTTGCTGCGCGACGGCGCCGAGACGACGATCACGACGCGGTTTCCAAGGGACGCGGCACGCCGGTTTTCATCGATGCCAGACAGTGGCGACTGGCTTGATCGGTTGGACATCGTCGGCGTTGACTTGCGCCAGCCGGGCCAGGTCGTTGCTCTCGCGGACACCATCGCTGCCGACGGCCCGCTCGACATCCTGATCAACAATGCGGCCCAGACCGTGCGTCGGTCACCCGATGCGTACGCGTTGTTAGTCGCCGGCGAGGTTGAAACGCTTCCAAGCGCCCCCCAGGTCCGCGAGCTCGGGGCGGCGCACGACCTCCATCCGGGCACCACGCTCGCGCTGACGGCGCGCAGTATTGCGATCGACGCCGGTGGACTCGTCCCCGATGAGGTCGACCACAACAGTTGGACGCAAAGGGTCGAGGAGATCGATCCCGTCGAGATGCTGGAGGTCCAGCTCTGCAACACCACCGCCCCGTTCATCCTCATCAGCCGGCTGAGAGCATCGCTCGCGGCCTCGACGGCACGCCGTAGCTACGTCGTCAACGTCTCGGCAATGGAAGGCAGCTTCGGGCGCGGCTACAAGGGCCCGGGCCACCCCCACACGAACATGGCCAAGGCTTCGTTGAACATGCTCACCCGGACTAGCGCGCGGGAGCTGCTCGAGACCGACGGGATCCTGATGACAAGCGTCGACACAGGCTGGATCACCGACGAGCGACCGCACACGACCAGGCTGAGATTGGCTGACGAGGGCTTCCACGCGCCGCTTGACCTCGCTGACGGCGCTGCCCGCGTCTATGACCCGATCCTGCGTGGGGAAGCCGGCGAGGATCTGCACGGCGTCTTTCTCAAGGACTACGCACCCACAAGCTGGTAGCGACGCGGCCTCAGTTGGGCGCAGCAATACGATCGCGCCACTGAGCGTCCCCAGTCTCGATAACGTGGCGACGCGAATGCTCCGTCGGCCGGTTCTCACACGAGTTGGCGTCGGGCTGGCGTTGCTTGTGGTCGCCGGGTTCCTGATGGGTCCTGCGTTCGCCGCGCCTGCGCCCGAGACCGACGAGGGGCTGCTCGTTGCATATCCGGCGCAGGTCCTCCAGGGACGGCTGCCGCATCGCGACTTCCTGAGCTTCTACGGTCCCGGGGAGCCGTGGTTGGTGGCGGGCGCCGACAAGATCCTTGGCACCAGCCTCCACACCGAGCGCGTCGTCGGAATGGGGTTCAGGCTGCTCCTGATCGGTGCGGCGTACCTGCTCGCACTGCCATGGGGCATCCTCATCGCCGCGGCGTCAGCTGCGATCGCTGCGATGGCGCTCGTGACGGTGGTGGCCGCTAACGCGATCGTCGGGGTTGAAGCGCTCGGACTACTTGGTCTGGCCCTGCTGGTGCGCGCGATGCTGACCACCGAGCCCAGCCGACGGCGCGATCGGTTGCTGTTCGGCGCCGGCGCGGTGCTCGGCTTGAGCGTGCTGTGGCGTTATGACTTCGCCCCCGCGGCGATCATCTCAGCGTTGCCGATGTGGCTGCTCTACTCGCGCCGCGAGCGGCGCCACTTCGCGGTCGGGTTCGCCGCTGGTCTCGTCCCGTACCTCGTCCAAATCGTCCTGGTCGGCCCCGCCAACGAGTGGCGGGCCGACCACATCGCGGTCTTCTCGGAATCCGGGCGCCGGCTCGGGCTGCCGCCGTTTCACAGCACCACATTTGACCTGCTGGCCCTCTACGGACTGAGCCTTGCGGCATTCTTCGGCACGGGGATCTGGAGCGAGTGGCGCGACCGGCGCAATCCGGAAGGCCGCGCGCTCCTGTCGATCGGGCTGTACTCCGCTGCGCTGCTTCCGTTCGCCGCCTCGCTGCTCGAACCAGCCCACGTTCTGTTCGCCTCGCTGCCGGTCCTCTGCATGCTGCCGGTCGCGCTCACCGTGCTGGCGCGTCTAGACCCACCCCGTCGACCCACGCCGCGCTGGCGCGCCGTCGCCGCCGCGGCCACAGCCCTGGCACTCGCGCTGCTGGCCGCTCCTCAGGTGCTGCGCGATGGGCTGTTCACGGAGATCCGATACACATTCGACGGGACCCATCTAGCCTCATTCACGGTGACCGGGGAACAGGGGCGGACCTGGCTGCTGGCCGACCCGCTCGCTGCTCACGACGTGCAGTCGATGATCACGGCCATCGACCGGCTTGCACGGCCAGGCCAGTCCCTGTTTGTGGGCACCTCAGATCTCCGAGGCGCGAATGAGAACGACGTTGAGCTGTACTTCCTGCTGCCGGAGCTGCGCCCTGCGAGCTACTACATGGAACTGGAGCAGAACGCGTTCAACGCCCGTAACTCAGGCCTCGCCGGCGAGCTTCGCCGCGCCGACTGGCTGATCCTGACCAGCCGGTTTCCGACCGCGAGGCTCGGTGGTTCCTCCGAGCCCAACGAGGTCGTCGCCAGCAAGTTCTGCGTGCGCGCAGAGAGCGGGACCTACAAGCTGCTCGAGCGCTGTGCATTACAACTATCCCGAGGCTGACATGACCGCATCCACCGGATTCCACGAGATCTCCCCCACCACCCTCGCCGATGTTCTGGGACGCGAGCAGGTCATGGACATTGGCATTCGCCCGGTATGGCAGCCGGTCCCGCGGGTCGCCGGTCCTGCGTTCACAGTGAGGTGCCCCGCCGGCGACAACCTCATGCTGCATGCCGCCATCCATCGCGCCCCGCCCGGCGCGATCATCGTCGTCGAAGCCGGTGACATGGACTATGCAGTCGCCGGAGGAAATGTCTGCGCCGTCGCGCAGCGTCGAGGGATCGCGGCCATGGTCGTTGACGGGGTGATTCGCGACCTCGGCGAGGTGCGCGAGATGGGCTTTCCCGTCTTTGCCAGGGGAGTCATCCCGTTCCCCGGCAGCAAGACGGCGGCCACGCCGCTCAACGCCCCGGTCCGGTGCGGCGGCGTCAACGTCAATCCTGGAGACATCGTCGTCGCCGACGAAGAGGGAATCGTGGTCACCCCCAGTAGCAGCCAGGAGCAGGTGCTCCTCGCCGCGCAGAAGAAGCTGGCCGCGGAGGCCGACGAATCCCTCGATACGTGGGAGGCGGCGCACCGCGCCCGCATCGACAAGATCTTGGCTGAGAACGGCTTCGGGGACTGACGGCACGAGCGGGGACCCTCCTGAACGCCGGGTTCGGCTACGCGGGTGGCGCGATCACGGCGTGAGAGAGGTCATCGAACACGACGACGCCGCCGTGCCGCAGCCATCCAGCCGCCCCGTCCGGTCCGCTGAGCAGCGCGGCCTTGGCCAGCGCCTCCCCCTCGAGCGCGGTCGGCGCCAGCGCCGTGACCTGGACGACGCCGGTGTAGGCCGGCCGCCCGGTTGCCGGATCCAGCAGGTGATGGGCCGGTCGTCCCCGGTCGAGCCAGCTTCGCTTCGTGATGCTGCTCGTCGCGATCCCGCCGTCGGCGACGGCCAGCTCATGCAGCACGCTCCCATCGAACGGCGCCGTCACCTCGACGCTCCGCGCGACGCCGGCAGCGCCTCCGACCCGGAGATCGCCCTCGCAGTCGACCGCGTAGCCGTCGTGCTCGCCAAGTGTCTCCCCGATGAGATCGGCGAACAGGCCTTTGACGATGCCGCCGCCGTCGACGTGAAGCCCCGGCGGGCGGGTCACCTCGCCCGCGTCGCGGTCCACAGCGAGCTGGCGCCACCGCTCGTCCGGAGCCGGGCCGCCGGGCTGGCGTGGCGGGGCGAGCGCCAGGGCGAGCGGCAGGGCGAGCGATGCTCGTAGCCGGTCGGACTTGTAGCCGACCTCCTCGATCTGGTCGAGCAGCGTCGCGTCGACCAGGCCGCCGGTGAGGCTCGCCGAGTCGATCGCTGCCGCTATGAACCGCGCCATGATCGGGCTCACCGGCACCCGCTCCCGAGCATCGCGATTCAGCGCCGACAGCTCGCTCTCAGCCTTGAAGCGCGTGAACTCGGCATGCCAGCGGAGCAACTGGTCGGTCGCCGCGCTGACCGCCTCCTCCGGCGTCCCAGCTGGTCCGGCTCCGTCGACGAACACGGTGCAGTTGCCGCCAAAGCAGGTGAACGTGTTGGCAACCGCGGTCATCGTGGCGAGGCACCCTACTGGCCGGCCGCCGGCCGGCGTTCTGAGGCGTACGCTCTCCGGGTGCGGATCCCCCGTTTCCTGAAGGGTCGCGTCGCCAAGGAACAGGCGATATCAATCGGCGATCCGCGCTTCGAAGGCTGGGAGACGGTCAGCGTGTTCGAGGAGCAGAAGACGGCGTTGGCATGGCGCGACCAGCTCCGAGCGATGAGTGTGGACGCGAGCTGCGTCGCGGATCAGCCGGTCGATCGTTTCGGGCGGGGGGATGTCTACCTGGTCGTCCCACCGGAGCAATGGTCCAGAGCCAATGAGATCGTTTCGAACCTCGAATGAGGCGCGAACCGAGATCTCGCCGTTCCAGCTGAGCGACTTGTCCCTCAGGCGTCCGCTATGCGGGCCAGCAAGCCGAGCGCCTCGTGGACCAGTGCCCGCTCGTCGGCGTCAAGCTCGCGCTCCAAGGCGACGGTCAGCCAGGTTTCGCGTCGGGCGCGGGTCGTCTGCAGGAGATCGAGTCCGGCGGCGGTCAGCTCGATGAACGCTCGGCGGCCGTCGGCCGGGTCGGGGCGCCGGGAGACGAGCCCAGCCGTCTCCAGGTCATGAACGGTCTGGGCCATCGACTGCGGCCGCATACGCTCGCAGCTCGCAAGGTCGCTGATGCTCGACGGGCCGTCGCGGTCGAGGCGGCCAAGCACTGCGAGTCGTCCCACCGACGGGCCGGGCTCAGCACGTAGCCGGCGAACGACGCGCCCGACCGTCTCGCGGAGCTCGTGTGCCAGCAGAGCGGTCGTGGGCTCTTGGATCGGCATGTCGACAAGTCTAATGGCCGCTCGGCAGGCGAACTGTTCAGGTGACCTGTGTACTGTGAGAGGGCGAATGCGCACCCGAGACTCGGATCGCTACAAGTGGATCGCGTTGCTGAACGCCACGCTGGCCGTGCTGCTGGCCACGCTGGACGGCTCGATCACGATCATCGCGATGCCCGACATCTTCCGCGGCATCCATCTCGACCCGCTCGTCCCCGCGAACTCGTTCTATCTGCTGTGGATGATCCTCGGTTACCTCGTCGTGACGAGCGTCCTCATCGTCAGCCTCGGGCGGCTGGGGGACATGGTCGGGCGGGTCAAGATCTACCGGCTTGGCTTCGTGATCTACACGATCGCGTCGCTGTTGCTCGCCATCGACTGGATGCAAGGCCGCGACGGGGCGGCGTATCTGATCGGCCTGCGAGTCGTCCAGGGCATCGGCGGTGCCTGTCTGCTGGCGAACGCGGCGGCGATCATCACCGACGCGTTCCCCGCAAACCAGCGCGGGATGGCGCTCGGCATCAACAACATCGTCGGCGTCAGCGGCTTCTTCATCGGCCTGGTGCTCGGCGGTGTGCTCGCCCCGATCAACTGGCGCCTGGTGTTCCTGATCTCGGTACCCGTCGGAATCTTCGGAACGGTCTGGGCCTACCGCAGCCTGCGTGAGCTGAGCTCGCCGCGCGCGGCGCCGATCGACTGGTGGGGCAACGTCACCTTCGCGCTCGGCCTGATCCTGATCATGACCTCGGTGACGTACGGCATCCGTCCAGCCGACGGGCACCCGGTCGGCTGGGGCAGTCCTCGGGTGCTCGCCCTGCTCGCGGCCGGGTTCATCTCCCTGATCGCGTTCGTGTTCGTCGAGCACCGCTCGCACGATCCGATGTTCCGCCTGCCGCTGTTCCGCATCCGCGCGTTCACGTTCGGCACGCTGTCGACCTTCCTGTCCTCGCTCGCGCGCGGTGGCCTGATGTTCATGCTGATCATCTGGCTGCAGGGCATCTGGCTTCCCCAGCACGGCTACAACTTCACCGAGACCCCGCTGTGGGCCGGCATCTACATGCTGCCGCTGACTGTCGGGCTGCTATGTGCCGGCCCGGCCTCCGGCTACCTGTCCGACCACTTCGGCGCGCGGCCGTTCGCGACCGCGGGGATGCTGCTGACTGCGGTGGGCTTCGGACTGCTGCTGCTGCTGCCAACCAACTTCTCGTACTTGCCCTTCGGGCTGATCCTGCTGCTGATCGGGATAGCGATGGGCCTGTTCGCCTCGCCCAACCGAGCCGCGGTGATGAACAGCCTGCCACGGGCCGACCGCGGGGCGGGTGGCGCGATGAACCAGACGTTCCAGAACTCCGCCCAGGTACTCTCGATCGGCGTCTTCTTCACGCTGATGATCATCGGACTGGCGTCGACGCTGCCGCAGACGATGAGCTCTGGTCTGGAGGCCCACGGCGTCTCCGCCGCCGCGGCGCACGGTGCCTCGAAGTTGCCGCCGGTGTCGATCCTGTTCGCCGCGTTCCTCGGCTACAACCCGATCCAGCACCTGCTCGGTTCCCACGTACTCGCGGGGCTCTCGGCTCACAACCAGTCGATCCTCACCGGCCACTCGTTCTTCCCGACCCTGATCTCAGCGCCGTTCCGCGACGGGCTGCACGCGGCGTTCCTGTTCGCCATCGCTGCCTGCCTGATCGCCGCCGCGGCGTCACTGATGCGCGGTGGACATCCAGCCCATGACGAGGATCCCGCGCTCCGGCCGATCAGAGATTCACTGCCAGCTGAGCGCGCAACTGGCGGCGTCCGGTCTCGGTGATGGTCACCGCGCGGGTGTCTTGACGGCGGCGGATCCAGTCGAGGTCGAGCAGCCGGGACGCAAGCGCCGCGCCGAGCGATCCGGCGAGGTGCGGCCGGCGCTCGGTCCAGTCCAAGCACGGACGGGTGAGCGTGCGGCTTCGGGAGCGCAGGCTCTCGACGTCGATCCCGAGTGCGCGCAAACGCTGCTCGCCGGTGGGTGTTAGCGGGTAGCCGTCGTCGTGAGCTCCGATCAGGCCATGGTGCTCGAGCGAGTCGGTGAGTGCCACGCCAAGCTCGCCCGCGAGGTGGTCGTAGCACGTGCGAGCGTGGCGGATAGCCTCGCCGCGGTTGGACTCGCGCAGGCTGCGCCCGCGCCTCTGCGGCGCGATTGCGAGCAGCGCCTCGATTGCGTCGGCGACGTGGCCGTCGGTGAGGCGGTAGTAGCGACCTCGCCCTCGTCGCTCCGCGACCAGGAGACCTCCGTCGGTGAGCTTGCGTAGGTGAGCGCTTGCCAGCGACGAGGACGCATCGGCGCGCGCGGCGAGCTCGCGCGCGGGCAGCTCCTCTCCCCCGAGCAGCGCCAGCAGGATGCTCGCTCGGTTGCCGTCGCCCATCAGCGCGGCAACGGCGGCGAGGTCGGCGTCGGCAAGCACCTGACGATCATAGGCGAATAACACTTCAACCAGGATTGAGCAATCCAGGGCATACGATCGCGGCAATGACCGTTGACAGATCGATCTCGTCCAGGTGGCGCAAGCCGCTGGCGCTGGCGGCGTTGTGCCTGGGCCAGTTCATGTTGCAGCTCGACACGACGATCGTCAACGTGGCGCTGCCGAGCATCGCACGCAGCCTGCACACCTCGACCAGCGGCCTTCAGTGGGTAGTGGACGGCTACATCCTCGCGCTCGCGAGCCTGCTGCTCAGCAGCGGACGGATCGGCGACCGCTCAGGCCATAAGCGCGTTTACCTCGTCGGGCTGGCCGTATTTGCGCTCGGGTCCGGGCTGTGCGCGCTGGCCACCTCGACCGATGAACTGGTCTGCTTCCGCGTGCTCCAAGGAGTCGGGGCGGCGATCGAGCTCCCGGCTACGCTTGCCCTCCTGACTGCCGCGTTCCCGGGCGCACGCGAGCGCGCGCAGGCGGTCGGGATCTGGGCAGGCTCGGGAGGCCTGTCGCTGGTGCTCGGGCCGGTCCTCGGCGGACTGTTGATCGGAGCGATCGGGTGGCCGGCGATCTTCGTGGTCAACCTTCCGATCGCGCTGCTCGCCGCAGTGCTGACCATGACCGCCGTTCGCGAGACGCACAAGCCGACGGTGGGGCGGCTCGATCTGCCCGGGCAGGCACTCGCCGCCGCGGCGCTCGGCTTGTTGGCGGCGGCGGCGATCGAAGGCGGACGGCAAGGGCTCTCGGCCTGGCTGCCGGTGGTGCTCCTCGCTGCCGGAACCGCCGGACTGATCGCGTTCCTGCTCGTGGAGCATGTGCGCCCGGAGCCGATGCTGCCGCTGGGCTACTTCCGTAACCGAGCCTACGCCGCGTCCAACGCCGACGGAGTGGTGATGGGCTTCGTCATGTTCAGCATCCTGTTCGTCTTCGCCCTCTACTTCCAGCGGATCGCGGGCGACTCGGCGCTCCAAGGCGGCCTGAGTTTCGTGCCTCTGTGCGGCGCGTTCGCGATCACCGGTCCGCTCATCGGTCGGCTCGTCCACCGCGTCGGGCACCGCGCGCCGATGGTCGGCGGACTGACCCTGATCTCTCTCGGCGCCCTCGTGCTGCTGCGCATTTCAGTCCACAGCGGCTACGAGCAGGTGTGGCCGGCATTCGTGATTATCGGCGTCGGTTATGGCATGACCTCGACGCCGATGGCCGCCGCGGTACTCAGCGCCGTGCCGGCCGGCCGCACCGGCATGGCCTCGGCGACCAACAACACCGCCCGCCAGGTCGGCGGCGTGTTCGGCATCGCCATCCTCGGCTCATTGCTCCCCGCCGCCACCGGATCCGGCCCGTACGGTCAACACTTCATCGCGGGGCTGCATGTCGGCTTGATCGCCATCGCGACCTGCGCGCTGCTGGGAGCGGCCCTCGCCGCCACACAGATCCCGAGGCGCTCCGCAACCCGGCTGCGGTGACCACCGGCCTCCGGAGGAGACCCGCGCCGGGAAGGAAAGTCCCGACCAGTACGGTGGAAGGATCGAAGAAGGACAACGCACGCCGCGCCGGACTGCGCGTCAGCTCGCCAGGGCGGTCGAGGACGGTCGCGGCGTGGGCGCCGCATTACGACATCTCGACGGTCACGCGTCCGAGCCAGGGGCGCTGGGGGTGGCAGAGGCGCTCGCGCGGTTTCTCGTCGCACGCTGCGATTCCCACCACACGGGCTGGCGAATGGTCCGTCAGGTCGTCGTCGAGTCCGCGGCGGACGCGCCGTGGGAGAAATGCGCGCGGCGCGCCGTGCCACTGGTAGCCGAGGACCTGATCAGCCTTGCCGGCGACCACGGGCGCATCCAGCTGGCCCACGCTCAACATATCGCCGCCCAGCGCCGCGCCGAGCAGATCGCCGTCCACGTCGATCAAGCCGTGGTGCTCGCCGACCTCGGACTCAAGCACGAGTCAGTGACTCTCGAACGCTGGAGCGTTGCCCTGTGTAGTGCAGTCCAGGCCCGCTCACGCGAGCAGGTCGCCCGTGCGGTTGATCGCTCCTTTCGCGCCTGAGCGAAACCTGCAGCTGCAGTGAGCGCTAGACAGCGGTGCTGCGTCGTGCCGTAACGAGGACAGCGACCGTGCTCGAGCGGATCGGCCGCCCGAGTCGCTGATAGAGCGCGACGTGTTCGCCCTCAAGGGCTTGACGCTGGTTCGGCGAGAGCCGGTGGTAGAACGACAACGTGCTTAGAAGCGCATTGAGTTCGTCGGCCGTTTGCTCGAGGAGCATCGGTACGCTCGCGATCTGCACGTCGCAGAACAGAGCGCTGGCATGGCTCCGCGCCACGTCGTGGTGTCCGATCCACGCCCACACCTCCGAGACGTTCTCGCGGCGCTGCTCCACCCCGGCGGCAATGGTGCCGAGATTCCTCGCTGGTGGCCAGTCCGCGGCGATCTCGGGAGCATTCCTTGCCAGGGCTGATAGGAGCGCTTCGTGGTCGCGGATGGTGTGCCGCTCCTGGAGTCCGCAGTATTGGATCAGCGCGAGCGTCCCCCCGGGAACGAGCACGCGAGCGGCCTTCTGCCAACTGACCTCAGGATCGATCCAATGAAACGCCGACGCCGAGAAGACCGCTCGGAAATGGCTGTCCGGAATCGCGTCCTCAAACCGGGCATTCACGAACTTCACCCGGCCACGACCTCCGAGTTTTTGCTCAGCGAGCGATATCAGGCGCTTCCCGGGCTCGACTGCCGCTACGTGAAGGCCACGCGCGACGAGACTGCGCGTCAGCTGACCGCTACCGCACCCGACCTCGAGCACCCGATCACCGCTCCCGAGTCCCGCGACCCGACATGCGCGATCGACGAGCTCGTCGGGATATGCCGGACGCCTGCGGTCATATTCAGCCGCCACCTCATCGAAGATCCTGCCGTAGCCCCGTGCGAGAGCCGCTTCCGCCATCCCCGCAACGTAGAGGATGCCCCGGACCGGAAGTCCGCGCTGCCGACGGCGCCTCGCTCGGCCCGGACAGCCCGCTCACGCGTTGGCGCGTTCGGGACGAGGCCGAGCGATCAACCGGTTGCGAAGCCCAAGCCCACCTGATTCCAGATCGGTACACCAGTAGCCGGTCGGTAATCAGTAGCTCTTCACGAGCGGGATTCGACGGACAGTCGCGACCGTTCGCAATGTCAGCGGGCGACCGACCGCTCAGTGCACCCGTCAGCCGCGACCTGGCGGGAATCCGACTTGGCGCTGCCCGTCGCTCCAGACGATGGTCGGAACAATCCCTCGATTGTTGGTGTAGCTCATGAGCTCGGCCTTCCATGCTGCGCTCCGCGTCGCGTCCCGTTCCTCAACGGTCTCGCCCTCGACCGCGAGATGCTCGCGGGCGGCCTGACAGTACGGGCAGCTCGGCTTGACGTACATAACGACGCTCATAAGACTTCAGGCGCAGGATAACTACCCTGGGAAAGCGGCCAGATAGGCGGCTTGCTCGGCCAGCCCCCGATCCGGCTCGTGCCAGCGACACCGCGCCCAGTTCCAGGCGATGAAACCCCGCAGCGTTGCCGGCGACCGACGACGCCCAGCAGCATCCAACAGCACTCACTCCATCCATGACGAGCGAAGCCGCCGCTCGCACGCGTTAGCGCCAGGCAGAGTGCGGCGGCGGGCGGCTTCAAAGCAGTAGCGGGGCCTTCGGTCGCGTGGGCGATGAACGCATCACCACCTCCGGTATGCGGACAGAAGGTTGCGTGCAAGCTCTGGCGGTGGTCGCTTAGTCTGCGGACTGTCCTAGCCATTGCTTCAGGCGTGTTGGTGCGGTGGTTCTTGCCGGCCGCCTGCGCTGCGTGTCGAATGCTTGCCAGACCGCTGCATATAGGGCGTCAGCATCGAGGAACGGGGCTAGCGCTTTGAGATCGCGGCAGCCATA
>Ga0302325_10022768_pt1 | contig 13096 bp, 14 predicted proteins | sample Palsa_T0_2_FD_201948 | JGI IMG/M metagenome (GOLD analysis project Ga0302325, IMG submission 201948) | Peat permafrost microbial communities from Stordalen Mire near Abisko, Sweden - Palsa_T0_2 | ecosystem: Environmental > Terrestrial > Soil > Palsa > Peat permafrost | place: Sweden: Abisko... | reverse complement strand
CGGAGTTCACGGCCGACGTCACATCCAGGCCCGGCGACGACGCGCCCATGGCCGCTTCAAGAATCGAACTGAGATCGATGGACGACGACGGGTCGGCCGACGACAGCAACGAATTCAGAGCCGAGACGGAACTCATAGCAGATTGCCTCTGTTTCAGAAACTTCCGGCCACAACGCTTTCTACGGCCGCGACATACTATCGGCACTTCCGTTTCCGCTGTTCAGGGCGCAAAAAAAGAGCGGGGCGCCGGGTTCGGCGCCACCGCTTCAGCAAAGAAGAACTTAACCCGACTACTGGAGCAGCTTCAGAACTGCCTGCTGCGCCTGGTTGGACTGCGACAGAGCCGCCATGCCGGTCTGTTCCAGCACGTTGAACTGAGTCATCGAAGCCACCGTCTGCCCGATGTCCGCGTTCTGAATGTTGTTCTGAGCGCTGGTCAGGTTGGTGACCTCAGTGTTCTCAACGTTCGTGTCGGCTGTCAGCTGATTGACTGCGGCGCCGATCGCACCGCGGTTTGCGGCTACCTTGCTGATCGCTGTGGTGATAAGAGCAAGGGCTCCCTGGGCGCCCGCCGCCGTCGACAGGTCGGTCGCGGTGGTAGTGCCGGGTGTGGCGTCTGCGGTGGTGTTCAGCCCCAGAGCCGTCGTGGTCAAAGCACCGACCGCCGTGCTCACCGTGCTGCTGCCGTTGGTCGTTCCATCGCTGGTGTAGACAGTCGCGGTCGTCCCGAATACCGCTTCGCCGTTGAAGTTCGTGGTTGTGCCGATGTTGCCGATCTCGGTGAGAATCGACTGGTACTCCGTGTTCAGAGCGTCCGCCTGGCTGGTGGAAAGACCGCCGTTCGATGCTTCCGTCGCCAGTGTTACAGCGCGGTTGAGCAGCGACGTCACCTGGGAAAGCGCGCCGTCCGCGGTCTGCAGAAGGCCTACGCCGTCCGATGCGTTCTGGCTGGACTGGGTAAGGGCTGAGATGTTGGCGCCGAGGCCGTTGGCGATCGCCAGACCCGCGGCATCGTCCGATCCGGAGTTGATCTTCAGTCCGGTCGAGAGTTCGGTAAGCGTTTTTTGCAGGCTCATCTGCGTCGAAGATAGTGCGTTCTCCGCAGTCAGAGACGAAACGCTGTTCAGGATTGTCAGTGACATGTTATGGCTCCTTGTATCGAATCCCGCCTGCACCGAACTGCTTCCGTCTTCGAAAGGTCCGGAATCGTTACGTGGAGCAGGTGGTTATTACGCGCACTCTATCGGCCCCTGCGTCACCCGATTCTAGGTTACCGACTAAAAATTCCTTACCTGTCGGTAGAATCTTTATCCCCCATTTGGGCTATCTGCTTGTGTCGATTCCCTCGCTTCGGCTATGCTCAGTCCCTCTATGCCTCACGGCTTCGACACCTACCGGGTCTACATTTCCGCTCCAGGCGATCTCGACCCGGACCGCCAGGCTTGTCACGACGCCATCTCACAGGCGAATGAAACCACCGCGATGCCCGCGAAGGTTCTGTTGGTCGAGGTCGGGCTGCGGGATAACAATCAAATAAGCGGCAGTCGCAGCGCTGTTTCCGATAATGTCCGCTGGAGCACTTACTTCATTCAGTTATTCGAGGACGACTGGGGACCACGCGACTTGTTCCGGAAACTATTTCTCCTGGCCACCGAGTGCCGTGATGACCCGGCCATGCCCATGCGTGACCTCGTTGTCTGCCTCAAAAACGCGCCGAGCGAAACCAACCCGGAGATTCTGGCATTTCGCGGCGAACTCGAACACAGCCCCAATATCCGGGTGCTCCGCTACAGCGAACTAAGCGAGCTGAAACAAGACCTAACGAATATCTGCAGCAGTTGGGCGCAGGACTTAATCGACACGGAGAAAACTGCGAACAACGACCTGCCGTCCGCAGCCGGATAAGCTGGCTGCGCTGTTACAAAAGGGCAACAGACCGCCACTCCATGTAATAGTGCATTTCGTCTTCCCGCATGATGGTAAAGCCCAGCCGCTGATGGAAGAGCAGCGACCCCGGATTGAACCGGAAAACGCAGCATCGGATCGGCAGCCTGGCCTTCGCGGCTTCCTGCTGCAGCCGCCGGATCAGCACCGTTCCGATCCCCTTGCGTTGCAGGCTCGGGTGAACCGCAATATCCACTAAGTGCAACTCATTGTCTGCCGGCGCCACCCACAACCGTCCCACCGGTTTCCCATCCAGCAGCACCACGTGATAACAGGAGTTCGGATACGAGTAGGTATACGCCGACATCTGCGCGCGAAACTGCATCCGGATCAGTTCCTCCCGCTGCGCAGGCGTGATCGGCGCCAGCGCGAACTCTGGCCCGCGCACTGCGGAATACAAATCGTAAAGAAAAATCTCGTCCACCGGCTCGGCTGGACGAACGGCTAGAGTAGACATTGCGTGGATTCTCGCTTCGACTATGCGCGCGTGGGATAGACGCCGACCAAAGCAATGATCCAGTTCAGCGCCTGGAACGGCATCATGTTATTGTGCGCGTTCCCACTCCCCACCGGCGATACAGCCGTCGGCGCCATTTGCGCCACAGGTGTCGTAGTCCCGGTGTACAGACTCCCCCCCGCATTTCGAGCGTCCCCAAAAGTATTACCCCCCGGCCCAGGCATATTCGCTAGGCTTCCGGAGACCATCACGTGATGGATGTGGCTCGGTACGGTCGAGTCCGCCAGCTTCACCAGCGTGACGCCGCCCTTCTCTCCCTGTATGTAATTCTGAAGGCCGTTCCCCTGCCCGAACCCGATGGCGACACTACCTTGCAGATTGGGCAGCCCGAAGGTGCTCTTTCCATCCCCCCCGTACATCGTCCCCAGCAGTGAAAACAATGCGGTATTTGTCGAGATGGACAGGATCTGACCAGCGGCCAGCGCCCATTGCTGCGGTGCAAAGTTGAAACCGACCAGCGCTAACTGACCTACCCATTGATCCGACATATGTGCCTTCTCCTGACTGGCTCTAGTTTGGGCTTGGGAAAATCCCTGCCGTTGCGATGCACCAGTTCATCACCAAAAATGGCGTGCGATTCTCGTGCGGCTGGCCTCCTCCGGCAAACGAGATGCTGCCCCCATTCATCGCCACCACATTCGACGGCGCGGTATAAAGCTTCGGAGTCCCGGTGCTGGTCGCGAACAACGTTCCTGTGGGATTGATACTCGACGGCGTCGCGCCCGATCCCTGTAGTTGGTGGCTATGCGCCGGTACTTCGCCCGGCACCAGCGGATGGAAGTCTTGCCCGCCCACGGCACCCAGCGTGACCCCACCGCCATAGCCGATCGGCGTGCGCCCTTGCAGGTTCGGGAGCCCAAAGGTCTGAACTCCGTTTCCGCCATAGATCGTTCCCAGCAGCGCAAATAACGCCTGGTTCGAATTAATCGCCAGAAGCTGTCCATTGCACGGTGCGTAACCTTTGGGGACTACATTCCACGATCCAAGCACCAATTCCCCTAAATAAGGTGAAGCCATAGCTCTCCTTTTTGTTCTCCTCGTTCTCCGCGCTCAACCTGCCACACCCGGATTAGCTAAGGACTCGGATATACGCCAAAACACGAGATAATCCAGTTCAGCGCCTGAAAAGGCTGCCTGTTCTCATGCGCTGTCGTGCCCCCCGCGCTCGGTGTCAGCGCGCCGGCGTTCATCGCAATTGATGGTGCCGCCGCCGTATAAACCCCGCTCACCGTGCCCGCCACGTTCCCAACCGGGGACCCCGAGCCCCCCGACGAAGTCGAACCAAAAAGGGCGTGATTGTGCGCAGGGTATTGGTTCAAACCGATCAAGACCATCTCAGCGCCGCCGAATTGTCCCAGTACATAATTCGTAGTCCCATTCGAGCCCTGATGAATGGGTACCCGCCCCCGCAGATCGGGAATACCGAAGACTGTCTGACCATTCCCGCCGTAGGTCGTGCCGATTAGGTTGTAAAGTGTGCTGAATTCCGAGATGGCCACCGTCTGACCGCTGCAAGGCAACCAGCCCGCAGGCGCGAAGTTGAACCCAACCAGCCGGACCTCTCCGACATAAGGATTACTCATCCCGGGTATCCTCCATCATTATTTTGCAGGCGTGGGGACGCGTTCACGCAGCCTAACATCCTTGCTCTTCACTCTGTCAAGTATCGCCCTGGTAATATGTTGTTAATTGAGATAGCTACTTTTGGTTGTTACCTGAAACCCCTGCCCCGACCTACCCAACAAGAAACTCTCCAGGACGCTCATCGATCGTGGCGCATCGATCGACCGCCCCGCTCAGTTCACGCTGATATCTCCATCCACATCCACCATGATCGAGTCGCCGTCCAGCGTCATCGAATGAATCTTCAACCGATCCAGCGTCACCTTATACCCCGTCGTCAGCGTCGACCCCTCCAGCGCCTTGCGCAGCATGTCCGCCGCATTCACCTTCATGCTCGTCGGAATCTGATGGCTCAGAAACGGCATCAGCAAAAAATTCAATTCCTTCGACTCGCTCACGTGCTCGACGCGCGCATCGCGAAATCCGATCGTCTCCCCTTCCGCATCCGGCACCAGCGATACCTCCGCCGAAGGCGCAAGACTCAACCCCAGGCAGCGACCGCTTAACGCGGTTCCAAGCTTGGCGTGCACCTTCACCTTCACCCGCACGCGCTCTCCATCGAAGCTCACCTTTGGGTCCTCCGCAAACACCGAGCAACTCGACTTAGCGCTGCCCTTCAGGTAATAACGTCCCTGCGGACCTCCAAACAGTTGCTGCACCAGGGTGCGTTCGAGCGCCTCGCGGCTCACCCTCAATTCCGCCGCATGCGCCGGAAACACAAACCCACCCATCGCCACCAGCGCCGCACCGCTCAGCACGCACTTGCGCAAACAAACGCCGGAAATCCAGGTCATCGTGTCCATAGTTACGCAAATAGACTACGAAACCGTTCCAGCGGCATAAAATTGAAACTTCGGACCCGGGCATGATCTAGCATGATCACCACCGCCATCCCCGTCGCCACCACCGCTCGTCCTCCCGCCGCGCTCCGCCGTTTCGCCTGGAGCGTGCTCGCCTTCAACGTCGCCGTCATCGTCTGGGGATCCGCCGTCCGCTCCACCGGCTCCGGCGCAGGGTGCGGCGACCACTGGCCCCTCTGCAACGGAACCGTCGTCCAGCATCATCCCGCCCTCGCCACCCTCATCGAGTTCGCGCATCGCGCCACCAGCGGCATCGACCTCATTTGCGTTCTCGCACTGCTCGCGTGGACCCTCGCCGCCGCCCCACGCCGTCACCTCGCCCGAGCCTGCGCCATCGCCGTCCTCATCCTCACCTTCAATGAGGCTCTCCTCGGCGCGCTCCTCGTCCTCCTCGGTCACACCGCCCAGGATCGCTCGCCCTCACGCGCCGTCTATCTCGCGCTCCACCTCACCAACACGCTGCTCCTCGTCGCCGCGCTCACCCTCACCGCGCACTTCCTCTCCCGCCACTCTGGCGCCATGCGCGGAACCCTGACTGTCCGCGCCCCGCGCCTCGCCCTCACCGGCCTCATCGCAACCCTCATCGTCGGCGTCACCGGCTCGCTCGCCGCCCTCGGTGACACGCTCTACCCCGCCCACAATCTCCTCACCGCCATCGCGCAGGATTTCTCCCCCGGCAGCTCCTGGCTCCTCCAGATTCGCTGGCTGCACCCTGCCATCAGCCTCATCGCCGGCGCTTTCATCGTCTGGCTCGTCTTTCGGGCTCTGCGAACGCGCAGCCCGCGCCGGCCCGACAACCGCACCCTCGCCATCGGAGTCCTCCTTCTCCTCGCCCTCCAATACCTCCTCGGCCTCGCCGACCTCGCCCTCCTCGCACCCACCTGGATGCAAATGCTGCACCTCCTCGGCGCGGACCTTCTCTGGATCGCCCTCGTCATCCTCGCCGCCCGCGTCTGCCTCATCCCCGAACCAGATGCTTCTGCGCGCTAACGTTTCCGGCACCGGAACATCCTTCCTTGCTTCTCGTCCCCTCGCCGATTAAATTGCTGTGTTGGCGCGTCTTCGGCCTCTTTCCGCCGAACACGCCAATTCAAAACATTCGCCTGAAAGCCGGTAACCCAACAATGCGTACTCGCTGCCGCCTCGCTGCAAACGTTTTCACGCCTTTCCTCGCACTCCTCGTCCTCACCACTCCGCAACTCCGCGCACAGGCGACCAACTACCCCGACAAGCCCCCCATCCTCCTGGGCGCCGCATGGTATCCCGAGCAATGGCCCGAGTCGCAGTGGGACAAAGACCTCACCCTCATGGAAGCCGCGCACATCACCGTCGTCCGCGTCGGCGAATTTGCCTGGAGCACCATGGAGCCTTCCGAGGGCAACTACCAATTCGAATGGCTCGACCACGCCATCGCCCTCGCTGCCAAGCATGACATGTGCGTCGTCCTCGGCACGCCTACCGCGGCCCCGCCCGCATGGCTTACGACCAAATATCCTGAGACCCTGCGCTGGAACGAATACGATCGCCGCGATGAGCACGGCAACCGCCAGCAGTTCTCCTTCACCGATCCCAAATATCGCCAGTTCGCTCACGCCATCGCAGAACAGATGGCCATCCACTACGGCCACAACCCCAACGTCGTCGGCTGGCAGCTCGACAACGAATACGCCAACCCATCCTTCGACCCCACCGCGAAAGAACAGTTCCACCGCTGGCTCGAGAAAAAATACGTAACCGTCGCGGAACTCAATCGCCGATGGGCTACCGCCTATTGGTCCCAGACCTATGACAAGTTCGACGAAATCCCCGTCCGCGAGAACGGCGAGAACCCCGCGCTCCTCCTCGAGTGGAAGCGCTTCGTCAGCGAAACCTGGAAGAGCTATTCAGAAAATCAAATCTCCGCCATCCGTCCCCACGCGGACCGGCGCCAGTTCATCACCACCAACACAATGGGTTGGTTCGACGGCTTCGACGAATACACCGTCCACTCCGTCCTCGACATCGCCGCCTGGGACGACTACATCGACTCCGACAAATACGACTACGTCTCCAACGGCGCGACCCACGACCTCACTCGCGGCTACAAGAACAAAAATTTCTGGGTCATGGAAACTGAGCCCGCCTTCGTCAACTGGCGCAAGACCAACACGCCTCTCTGGCGCGGCCAAATCCGCGACATGGCATGGCAGGCCATCGGCCACGGTTCCGATGTCGTCGAGTACTGGCAGTGGCGCAGCGCCCCCAACGGCCAGGAGGAATACCATGGCGTCCTCGTCGGAGCCGACGGCACCCCCGTTCCTGACTACGCGGAAGTCCAGCAGGTCGGCGAGGAGTTCGCCAAAGCCGGATCAGCCCTCGCCGGCACCTCACCCCATTCCGACGTCGCCCTCGTCAACGACTTCGACTCCCGCTGGGCGATCAACTTCCAGCGCCATTCCGCCAACTTCGATCCCGTCGGCGAGATGCTCGCCTTCTATCGCCCCCTCCGCGAGCAGTCGCAATCCGTCGACATGATCTCCATCAACGCCCCCTTTGATGGCTACAAAGTCATCGAGCTCCCCGGCCTCAACGTCATCTCGCAGAAAGCCGCAGGTCGCCTCATGGAGTTTGTCCGCAACGGTGGCCATCTCCTCCTCGGCCCACGCTCCGCGATGAAGGACGAATTCAATGCTCTCCAGCCCGAGCGCCAACCCGGTCCGCTCGCCGAATTCCTCGGTGGTCGCGTCGACCAGTTCTACGCCCTCGACTACGACGTTCCGCTTACCGGCCACCTCGGCTCCGGAACTGCGAACATCTGGGCCGAACAACTCAGCGTTCAATCACCCGACACCAAAGTCGTCGAGCGCTACGGAAAAAGTAATGGCTGGCTCGACGATCAGCCCGCCGTTATCACGCGCAAAGTCGGTAAGGGAAGCATCACCTACGTCGGCGCCTGGCTCGATGCAGCTCTTCTCAATGACCTCACCACCGGCCTCCTCGAAGAAGCCGGCGTCCACCCCATCCTTCCCGGCGTCCCCAAAGGCGTAGAAGTCTGCCGCCGCACGGGGCCCGGCGGTTCGGGATCCAGCGGCTCAGGTCAGAACAAATCCGTTCTCATCCTCATCAACCACAACGCCACAGCATCGAGCGTCTCGCTGCCCTCGCCCATGCGTGACCTCATCGGCAGCCAGAGTACCGCAGTCAGCACCGTCGACCTGCCGGCCTATGGCGTCGCAGTTCTCACCGCGGAAAAATAATCGGATTCAGGGGGTCCTCGCCCGCCCAAAATGCGTCACAGTGACAGTACCTTGTAGTCCTCCCAAACGCCGGGGATCCCAGTGATCTCCGGCGTTCTTTATGTCCTCCGTGCTGAAGACTATCCGGAGGACCCTCAGGTCGCCGCAACCGACCCTGTACCCTGCACCCTGTACCCTGTGCCCTGTCGCAGCCACACCCGCGAGATCGCCCGCAGCAAAGTCTTCGGCGAAACCTTCCCATCCTCCCCCGCAAATACAATCTCCCCCACCCGCTTCGCCTGCGGCCGGTAATACCAACGACTGAACAGGCATAAATAATCCGCAACCTCGCCGCTCCGAACCTTCTCCCGCGCCCCACGTCGCCGCTCGGTCGCCGGACGCAACTCCCCAAGAGCCGCTTCCACTCTCGACTCCAGTTCGTCCCGCGTAGCCATCGTCACCACCGAACCCTCCAGCGGAATCGCCTCCATCATCCCCACCGGCTGCGCATACAGCGAAGACGACCCCGCCGCCTCATTCGGATGCCGCATCCCCGCCACCGAAAATAGCGCCGGCCCGCACAGCGATCCCTTCGCCAGCAGAAACAACGCTACTTGCTCCGCCTCCGCCGCAGCCTGCACGATCACCGCATTCAGATGCGCGAGCGCGCGAATCACCTCTGGCACTTCCGCCACTACGGCTTCCGCCTTCGTCAGCCGCGCATGCAACTCCGCCGCCCGCTCAAACTCCATCAATCCCGACGCCTCATCGCGCTCTTTCGTGAGAGTAGCCACCAAACTCCCACCCCGCGTCCGCAAAAACGCCCGCACCGCCACTGCCTCCTCCTCGTAGCGCTCATCTGTGCACCCCTTGAAGCAAGGCGCCAGGCACTTCTTCATCTCCGAGTACACACATCCAGGAAAAGCCGGGTCAGGATCCAAATCGTCTACACACCGCCGCAGTTTGAAAAGATCCAGCATGTCCTCAGAAAACCGCTCCGCCGCCAACCTCGACGGAAACGGTCCATACAAATCGTCCATTCCCGCTTTTGTAACGCGGTTGGTTACATATACGCGCGGGTACGAATTCTCCACGGTCATGCGTAACAGCGACGGTGGCTTAAGATGGAGCCGCTTCCGAGCTCGCTCACCAAAAACCGACCAGGCTCCCTCATAGAGTCGCAGCAACGCCTCAAAATCCGACCCCGTCAGCGCATATTCGATCCGCGCCACGCGTCCCGCCAACTGCAATCGCTTCGTCTGATCAGGCCGAGCGTCGAGCAGTCGCTTGATCCGCCGCCGAAGATTCGGGGTCCGGCTCACATACGGTTCAGCCCGGTCATCCTCGCCGAACAGCGCAAAAACGCCCGCAGCCGTGGGAATCTCCTCCCACGCCGGCTTCGCCGCATAAAACGCTATTTGAACCGGAAACATTCGCCCAATTCCCAGGACTATACAGGGTTCCGAAAGGTCGTAGGCATCAGGCCGCTGTACCGTGCACCCTGTTCCTGTACCCTGCCTTTAGGCGCCCGCGATCGTCATCCCATCGATCCGGAGTGTAGGCGCCGCCGTTGCCCCGCGAAAAATCAGATCGCTCCCAATCGCAGTGATATTCCGCAGCATCTCTTTCAAATTTCCCGCAATCGTGATCTCGTGCACCGGATACGTCAGCTCTCCATTCTCAATCCACAACCCAGCCGCGCCCCGCGAATAATCGCCCGTCACCAGATTTACGCCCTGTCCGAGCATCCGCGTCACATATAACCCGCGTTCCACGCCGCGAATGATCTCCTCCGCCGCATGAGCCCCCGCCTCGAGATACAAATTACCAGCATCGAGATAAGGATTCCCCGCCAGCCCGCGCCCCGCGTTGCCCGTGCTCTTCATCCCCAGCTTGCGCCCCGCATACGTATTCAGGATGTAGTTCTGCAGCACGCCCTTCTCCACGATCACCGTCCGCCGGCTCGGCAATCCCTCCGAGTCGAACGGCGATGTCCCGAACCCTCCCGGAATCGTCCCGTCATCCACCACCGTCACCGTGGAAGCCGCAACCGCTTCGCCCAGCTTCCCCGCAAAAATTGAAGCCCCGCGATAAATCGCATCGCCCGCCGCAGCGTCAAACACAGCGCCCACAATCCCCCGCGCCACTTCCGGAGCAAAAATCACCGGGGCCTGCTGCGTCGGCACACGCCGCGCATCCAGCATTCTCAGCGTCCGCCTCGCCGCCTCGCGCCCAACATCCTCCGGCTGCTCCAGATCACGAAACGCCCGCGCCTGCGACCACCAGTAATCCCGCTGCATCTCGCCATTCGCGCCCTGCGCAATCGGGCTCGTCGAGATCGAGCAATACGACGACTGATACTCGCCCGCAAATCCCCGCGAGTTGGCAAAAACTCTTCGCCCCGTTGCTGCGTCGAAACTCGCTCCCTCGCTGTTCACCAGCCGCGTGTCCGCCGCCATCGCCGCGGCTTCAGCCCGCCGCGCCCATTCGATGCGCTCCTGAATCGGCAGCGAGTACACGTCCTCGTGATACATCCCGAGGTCCCCGCTCAACTTCCCAAACTCACTCGTCTCCGCCAGCCCCGCAAACGGATCCACCGACGTCACCTGCGCCAGCCCCACCGCGCCCTGCACCAGGTTCTCAATCCCGTCCGAAGTAAAGTCGCTCGACGAAGTACTCGCCACCCGATAACCGTTCTCCGTCTCGACCAGCACTCGCAGCCCAACCCCGCGCGACCCCGACTCCTTCAGCGTCTCCACCTCGCCCAGCCGCACTGTCGTCGAAAACTCATCGCCCTGCCGGATCGTCACCTCCGCATCCGACGCTCCCGACAACCGCGCCCGCGCCACAATAAACTCCGCCAGCTCCTGAAGGTTCGTTTGTGTTTCGACTGCCCGTGCCTCTGCCTTACCCATACCTTCAAGCTATCAAAACCCGCCTGATGTCATCGGCTTCCACCGCCATTCGCAGGTTTTCTCATGCCGCTTTACAGTTTATATCCATATCGATATAATCGTTCTATATGAAACCGGTCAGGTTTCTCGGCGATTCGCGAAAAGTGTTGCGCGACTTCCCGAAGAGCGCCCGCCACCAGGCCGGGTACCAGTTAGGGCGGCTGCAGATGGGGCTTCAGCCGAACGACTTCAAACCGATGCCGTCTGTTGGCAAAGGAGTCGAGGAAGTCCGCATCTGGGCAGAATCGGGTACGTATCGCGTCGTATATACGGCTCGGCTCGCCGATGCCGTCTATGTGATCCACGCCTTCCCCAAAACGACCCAGGCCACGTCCCGGCGCGATATTGAGATTGCACGTGAGAGGTTCAAACAAATGATGAGAGGGAGAGAATGAGAAAACTGAAGACTGAAGAATTCGCCAACGTTTGGGATGCGCTCGCCGACACGCCGGAAGAGTCGGCCAATCTCACCCTCCGCTCTGAACTCATGACCAGAATCGAAGCGATCGTGAAGAAAAATCGGTGGACTCAGGCCGAGGCGGCGAAGCGCTGCGGAGTAACGCAGCCGCGCCTCAACGATCTGCTGCGCGGACGGATTTCCCGTTTCTCCCTCGATGCGCTGGTCAACATCGTCTCAAAACTCGGTTGCCGCGTCACAGTGAAGATCGGGCGCGCCGCGTAGCATCCGACGCCCCCGACAACCGCGCCCGCGCCACAACAAACTCCGCCAGTTCCCGCAAATTGGTTTGTGTCTCGACCACAGTACTCATCTGGACCCAGTCCCGCCCACCGTCATCCGGTCCAGTTTCACAGTAGGCATCCCCACCCCCACCGGCACGCTCTGTCCATCTTTGCCGCAGGTCCCAATCCCCTCATCGAGCGCAAGATCGTTGCCCACCATCGACACATGCTTCAGCGCCTCGGGCCCGTTCCCAATCAGCGTCGCATCCCGCACCGGTGCTGTCACTTTCCCGTCCTCGATCAAATAAGCCTCCGACGCCGAGAAGACAAACTTCCCGCTGGTGATGTCCACCTGCCCGCCGCCAAAATTCACCGCGTACAGGCCGCGCTTCACGCTGCGGATAATATCTTCCGGCGCATCGTCCCCCGCCAACATATAGGTATTCGTCATCCGCGGCATCGGAATCTGCTGATAGCTTTCCCGCCGCCCATTGCCCGTACTCGCAATCCCCATCAGCCGCGCACTCAGTTTGTCGCTCAAATAGCCTTTTAGAATTCCACCCTCAATCAACACCGTCTCCTGGGTCGCCGACCCCTCATCGTCCACGTTCAGCGATCCGCGCCGCGACGGCATCCGCCCGTTGTCCACCACCGTCACCTTGCTGCTCGCCACCGATTGCCCTACCAGCCCGGCAAACGCCGACGTCTTCTTCCGGTTGAAATCCGCCTCCAACCCGTGCCCCACCGCCTCATGCAGCAGAACCCCCGGCCATCCTGGACCCAGCACCACTTCCATCTCACCCGCCGGAGCCGCAACCGCGTGCAGTTGCAAAATCGCCGTCCGCGCCGCTTCCTCCGCAAAATGTTCCGGCCCCTTCGCGCCCGTAAAGTGGCCAATGTCCACGCGCCCGCCGCCGCCCGAGCTGCCCTTCGACGACCGCTCTCCATCCTTCGCGATCACGAACACGCTCATCCGGGCCAGCGGTTGCGTATCGCTCGCATAGGTCCCATCCGAGGCCGCAATCAAGATCCGCCGCAGCTCATCCGCATAGCTCGCCCGCACCTGAGTGATCCGCGGATCGTAATTCCGGGCCGCGCGATCCGCCCGCCGCAGCAGCTCCAGCTTCGTCGCCAGATCGGTGTCCAGCTCCGCGCCCGCCGCAGGATACAGACTTGGCGCATCCGTCTCCGTGAATCCCTGCACCGTCTGCTTTGCCGGTCCGTTCGCGATCAGCGCCGCCGTCCGTGCCGCGCGCAACAGCCGTTCCGTCGACAAATCATCCGTATAGGCGTACCCGGTCC
>Ga0302325_10022767_pt1 | contig 13097 bp, 16 predicted proteins | sample Palsa_T0_2_FD_201948 | JGI IMG/M metagenome (GOLD analysis project Ga0302325, IMG submission 201948) | Peat permafrost microbial communities from Stordalen Mire near Abisko, Sweden - Palsa_T0_2 | ecosystem: Environmental > Terrestrial > Soil > Palsa > Peat permafrost | place: Sweden: Abisko... | reverse complement strand
AATTATGTAGCGTTATCGGTGTTCAGCTACAAAATCAGGCTCAGCTGAAATACAGTCCTTCTGATTAGAAGCGAGAATCAAAACCCCAATCAAAAACGCCTGGTATTAGCAAGCCTTGCACTCGAATTCATCGACTTTGGAAAATCAGCTTAGAACTTAGCCGGTAAGGCTGTAACCGACAATGTCCTCGGAGAACGCGCTGTCAACGAGACTACCGACATGGGAAATATCCAGAGTCAAATTTTATCATAAAGTACTCGAGGTAGATGGCAACGAGGAGTATGGAAAGGCAATTTCTCGGTGCTTTGTCGAGGGTGAGGGCAACAAGAAGGTGACGGATCCGTTTACGACCCTTTTTGAGAATAATTTCCTGTTCTCTGATAGGGTTTAGTTCGGCCAAATAATCATTAACGATGGAAATGGAATCATCATGTTTGGGGGGGGGGGTCGATAACTGGGGATTAGCGGTGGAGATGCATAGTAAGGCATCGTTGATGCTGGGCACTGAGGCAGATACCGTGGCTGGATCGGATGTCCTCTCTTAGTGGAATTCTTGTCAAACACATGGAACCCGTCACTTTAGAATAGGGGTTAATATAAAGGGAATAGAAAAAAAAAGTCTCCCATTACATTATGAAGGAGAGTGTTCTTTATGTGTCTCTTGCTGGTCAAGTGACGTTCCATGGGGATGAAATGGTGCCAATGTCGATTCGTGATCTCCCGGGGCAATCCATTCATTCTCCAATCCAGAAGTGGCAGTAAATCATGGGAGAGAAGCCGAGAAATCTGAGTTGAACTTGAATTGCGAGATAATGAATACTTGAAGGGGAAGCGGAAGGTGTAAACCAGCAAGGGTGGCAGGCTCCAACGTCCAATTTACGCCCAGTCACGAGAATCCGCTTACCTAACGCCCACTATAGAACTTGACCAATACGAGAGTTGACACTCGAAATCAAGTTAAAGACAGAATATTCATTACTTCGCGACAAAGATGGTAAGGGAGAAGACCATTTATTTCTGAACAATCTTTGCCCTCAATCTTTAAACGTATATGATTCCCAAAACACTCTCTTCAAAGAACACCCCACCTCTAGAACCAGTCGCTTCAAACAAGTTGCATCCTCTTCTTCTCCACATTCAACACCGTCCTCAAATGCTCATACCTCAACTTGATGCCCTTATGCCTTGCCAGTAACTGTCCCGTCTTAAGCACATTCTTAATCTGCCTCCCGTTAATATCTACATCCGCCAACATCCCAACTTCCTTCTCGCTCAACTCATTCTCAATCCCCCTCTTCAAAAAGTTCTCCCAAACCTGCCTCCTCGCCTCTTTATCCAGATCAGGATATTCCATACTAATATGGATCCTGCTTTGGAAAGCGGGGTCCATGTCTTGGATACGGTTGGTGGTGAGGAAGAGGATGCCTTCGTAGTATTCGAGGGTGCGGAGGAAGATGGAGACGATTTTGTTGCGCTCAAGATCGTGTGCTGAGCGTGTTTCGAGGAAGACGTCGCATTCATCCAGGAGGAGCACGGCGTTCCATTTGGCGACCATTTCGAGGATTTTGGTGATGTTCATTTCGACTTCGTGGCTGCGGATGCCGAGATCGCCAGCGGACATCATGTAGATAGGGACTTTCATTGTCTCCGCGACAGACTCTGCAGTGAGTGTTTTCCCGATGCCTGGGCCTCCGGATAAAAGCATTATTATGCCTTTCCCTTTGCCGGAAATGACATCGTCGAAGTCGTCTTTGAATTTCACTTGAGATTCAGCGAAAGCGAGGATAAGCTCCTTCTGGTCAGCTGGGAGAACCAGGTTTGAGAAGGCGGATGAGTTGAATTCGATTTCGGAGACAACGTCAACGAAGAAGCAGAGCCATTGCTTGGATTTGAGGGCGTAGCCACGGACGAGAGGAGTACTCTGGATGAGTTGCTCGTCAGTGAGGGGAACACGCTTGTAACCCCTTGAGTTAGAAGAGCCGTTGGTGTTGGCGAAGGAGTAGGAATCATCATCATCATCATCAGAGTTATATGAGTCATCGGAATCAAAGTCGGAATCATCAGAATTGCTGGAAGGTCGAGCAGGTGCTTTGGGCTTCTCTTTGAGGGGCGCGAGGGTTCCAATACGATTTGGATTGAATTTACCAAAGGCGAAGCTGTCACTGCTTATTGTGAGTAATTGCGGCGGATGAGTGAAGGAAGCACATACATTACGATGCGACTATCAATTGTGACCTTGATTTCATCTCCACACTTATTCCTGCTAAGTGCAAAAGACTTGTATGCCTTGTAGTGGTAACCATGATAATGCTCGAAAAGCTTTCCCCGTTTCAAAAGCTCAGCACTTATCTTCTCCTGCTCTGGATGATATTCCAACGGGAAGGTATCGAGGGAAGAGATCGGCATTGTTCCAGGGAATTCTAGAATCAAGTTCTGAGCACTAGCATAGCCAAACTTGTCTCCATCCCAATCAACCTTTTGGGCCATGACACCAAAACAATTACCGTACTGGTGATGTTCGAAGTAGGTGCTTGACTTGAAACGTGAGCCACAATCACGATTCCACTCTGACGAGTAGAGTGTCGATCCTGGTACAAAGATAGTCCACAGATGCTCGAACGTTATGACCTGGTTCTTGATGTAATCGATTCTGGCAGCAATAATATCCTTGAGTTCCGCCTCGAGGGTCTTGTATAGCAATTCGAGGTGCTTCTTTGTATCTTCATCCTCTTGCTCGTCAAGAGCCTCAGTGAATTCTTGCCATCGGTGGACGAAAGGGCTGAAAGGAGCTTGGAATACAAGCCGTTTAAGTGTTGCAGTGACCCCTTTGATTGAAATTAGCGGGTTTGAAGGAAGCTCTTGCCAATGCTTATAACCCACCTGGATAATCTTTCAATACTCTCGACAAGACATTCTTCAAGAGAGGGCTTTGAATCACGATACTGTCAATTTCAAGTTTCTTGCGAGAATCGAAACTCTTCTTGTTGCGGACGAGAATAGCAAAACGAGCTGTCATCTCATTTTCTGCAGCTTCGTCGAGGTCCTCAGGATAGACATCTGTCCAGGAGGTTCGTCCCTTGTCGTCTTCCTTTTGATATAGGTGTTTTAGGTCGCATTCCATGCCAACCTTAATCACCTTCTCAGCATCCTTAGCCTCGCCGTCGGCATTATCTTCAGCGTCGGCGTCGAGAGTGCTGGAACTTGGTGCAGCCTCGTCTTCTGCCTTCTGCTCCACAACATCCACCTTGGTCTCTTCTGGGGCTTTGGCCTCCGTCGAGACGATAATCTCGGGGGTGCTTGACCCACTCTCTGCAATCACTGCAGCCATTGTGAAATGATACGAAGGAAGCCGTGATGAAGTAGTATGGTGAGTAACGAGATGAAGGATGGCGAGATGAAATAAAGTCAAGAGATATCTGGATCTTATATTTGATATGAGAATTTGGCACTGGCCCAACAAATTCTAGGCTTCAGCACGGCAAGGCTGACGGGTTGACTCATAATCAGTCTACCTGCATGGTTGAGCAAGAAAGCGGGGAAGATTGCTGAGGATTGTTGTCAAATATACTCCAATAAAACAGCTGGGATTAGATCCTGCTCAGCTTTGAGGTATAAAGTCACGAGCATAGCCCAATGGTCACTCCTAGTGCGCCACACCGACGAAACCCCTGGGCGTCTGCCTGAGCTCGACCCCATACGCCATTGTATTTCGATCAATGCATCACTCGAATGGAGAGACTTCGCCTTATCAGAAGCCTAGGCGCGCGTCTGATTGGTCATTGCAAGCTTGCAAGCTGAAGGTAGGCGCCGTGAGGCCTTCGCCGAGTATCTAGATTGACGTTAGATGCAAATGCAGATGCAGGTGCAGGCGCGTGGAGCGAGGTCCGTAAATGGCTTAGTCAGCTTTAAGGCTACCCACCATACCGACTAGCGTAGTGCTAGCGTGGAGCCACGTGATTCTCGCGTCGCGCTTTCCCCACTTAGGCATTCTAACCTTCGAGCGCGTTTTTCGCCACCTTTCTTTCAACTTCAACATTGACCGCCCGCTGCATCATGACAAGATGTTTCGCAGCATTGCGGCTGCTGAGAAAGCAGCCCTTGAAGGCGAAGGTGGCCAGGAGTGGGACACGCAGCAATGCGTAGACCTCCAAAATGAGTTGCTTTCCGTAAGGATCTGCAGCAGCCTCGCCGTGAGGCGTAGGATTCCTAGGATCAAGGGTGTATGCGCTAACCATTTAGGACTTTAGAGCAGCCCAGCATCCAACACACACGCGACTGGTCAGATCGCGTCGACCATCGACGACCTCCTCAATCCAAGGCCTGCTCTTGAGGGGAACGACGACGCCGAAATCGAGAGACATCAGCATGCCGAAAGCGAGATAGAGAAGTCCACTGAGACTACCATTCTGCCACCCAAATCGACGTCCGATTTGCCACCCAGCACTGGGGGCGATGTAGCTCTCGATACTCAGAGACCAACCAAAACCAGGATCGTCAGACGCGATAACAAGGGGAAATTGCGCTTTTTTGATGAAGGAGGGAATGAGTATCGAGCTCTCGACTTCGAACGTAAAAAACAGGCAGTCCGCGAAGCAATGGAGATGGAAGACCTCACGCAGAAGAGTTCGATGTCATTGACGCAGGAGAACCCTCCTTCCGCTTACGATCAATTCGACATTCAGGGAGCCATTCGCGACGAATACCCCTCTACTGCGACTCCAGACGAGGATCGAGATGCCCACGCGGCTCTGCGAACTCAACACGATCCACTTCATTCTAGGCAGCATGCTTCGACTAGGACAGAATCTACGGCTCATACGTACGAAGAAAATGATCCCAAATATATCAAACTCAATTTTGATCCCGCTCCTATCGACGAAGACGCCGAGGAAGACGAAAATGTCTCGCAGGATGCCTCCTTTGCCGCTCCACAAATCGAATTACAGAATAGACGCTCCTACGAACCTCAAACCCCGGCTCCTCCTCTGAATCCTTTCAACCGAAAGGGAAGCGTGTTGAAGGCTTCACAGATGTTTGGTGCCACACAGCCATCATCCATTGGACGTCTTCGAACTAGTCCGACGTCTTCTCGGCCGTCTCCGGACATCTATAACGATTTTAGTTCGCCTCCAAAACGACAGCGCATAGCATCCTCTCCTCTAGCAGCACGAGCCGAAGTTGACGATACCTCACCGCTGCAATCGTCGGTCCGGCATATTCTTGCGAGATCTATGTCAACAGAGTTACCTCCAGCCACTATCCCACGGACGTCTGGCGTACAATCATTCGATGCAGGACCTCGGATACAGCGACCTGCTATTGAGCCTCGACCTTATCTTTCAATGAAAGAAAGCCAAGAGAGAAGAAGTAGAGGGATTGAAGATGAAACTGACACAGATTCTGACGGTTCAGACTCAAGCATAGAAGCGAGGCCTCGGAAACGAAAAATGGAGCGTGAACAATTAATCCGCCAAGAACTCTCTACCGTCGAACGAATGCCGTCTTCATCCGGTCGTCCAGCTTCTGCAACCTCTGCAACCTCGGCCGCCTCAGCCGTCATTGAAGTTCCCTCTACAGGTCGGCGGCGAAGTTGGCAAGAGGATTACGTCGCTCAATGTGAGGGATTTAATGCAAGAAATACCCAGCAAGATGATATCGTTGCGGACTCGCAAGCTAATCCCGACCGAGACGACGCTTCAGAACTCCCAGCTGGCAATCCTTCTACCCGCGCCCTGAAACCCAATCCACCTGATTTGCTCCCCCGAGACCAACTTATCCGTTCAAGAGACCCACCAGAACAGACCACGGACTACGACCCGAACATCGCAACTGTCTCAGTAAGCTCACAATCTCTCAACCCGCAAACCGAGCATCACAGCAAGCTCCACGAAGCAATACATGCCTCCCAGGTCAGAACGAACGCCTTGCCAGAACCAAGTCTTCCTCTGCAAGAACTATCATCGAATCGAAGCAACCTGCGAACTCCAATGGCGAATAAGAATCAACTCTTTTCGGACGGCTCTGAGACTGTGCCAGAGACTAGTCCACCAGAAGAGCGCCTCCGTCCGATGGGGGAAATTGCTAGCATTTCTTTTGGAGCAGATGGTGATGATATGACGAGTATTCCCGGCTTTACCCAGGATGTTGACTTTGACAACGCGATGAGAATGCGATCGTCTCCTCAACCTCCTCCTCGGGCTACGACCACTCGCAACTATTCTGCTCCCACGGTCGAAGCAATGGCCGCGGGCCCCAGTATTCTCAGCAAGGTTGAAGCTGCTCCCCTGCATCAGCCCCCTTTTGCAAGACCTGAAAATTTAGACTTGATTGACTCAGAGAACCCAGAACATCTGAAAGAGATGGCCAAGGCCAGTGATATCCAGGGTCTCGATCATTCGGAGTCTGTGCTGACCAACGAACCGCCGCCGCCCCCCCCTGCTGATACGGAGAACGAAGCGCCGAGCAAGGGCTCAGACGAAACAGACGATATCACACGGAACGATGATCCTGCCCCCGAATCAACATTTACAAGAAGTGGGCTGAGATCGAAAAACGAACTCAAGGGTCCATCCCGAGCTTTGAGGCGGACAGGTTCTACTTCGCGAAGTAATCCTCCATCCTCGCACGTGTCCATGCGAGCGTCGGCAGCAAAACAAAGTAACTTGCGTTCCGCCAAGCCCTCATCCGCTCTATCTAGCACTATCTCGACGCCAGTTGGAACTCCACTTCCTCCTCTTGCTGCGGAGGAAAAAGCAAATGCACCCTCGTCCACTATATCCTCGAAAAGGAAGTCTGCAGCTGTAGCGCTGGCTAAAAAAACGAGCACACCTGCCCCTCTGTCTGGGAAACGCAAATCAAAACGTAAATCAGCTGTAGTGGTCGTCGATAACGATGAGCCAGTGTCTGCCACTCGATCCTCAAAACGTCACTCCACCGCCCACTCTTCGAAAGAAGACAGCGCGGATCCTTTCACCCTACCCGGTCTGTCAACAGTTCAACTTCCCAGATCAAATGCTTCAGGTGAATTATTCGAGAACATGGCATTTGCGGTCTCTTACATCAAGCGTGAGCACGAAAGAGACAATGTAACGAAACTGATTCTTGACAATGGTGGCCAAATCCTTCAAGATGGATTTGAGGTTTTGTTCGAGAAGCCGCGTCCCCAGGAATCAAATGCCAGTCTGACACTCTCTGCTACCGCGAGGCCACTCGGCTTCTCAGCTCTGATTGCAGATGACCATTCGAGGAAGGCCAAGTATATGCAAGCCTTGGCTTTGGGATTGCCCTGCATTTCCGGACTTTGGGTCTTGGCTTGTGTTGGCAAAGGGACCATTCTGGACTGGTCTCCATATCTACTTTCTGCCGGCCAATCCTCCTTTCTCGGTAATGCAATCAAGAGCCGCACTCTCCAACCATACCCTGCGACAGACGCTACGCTTGAAACAACTCTTCAAGCCCGAGCCAAGCTCCTTGATGGAAAGTCCGTACTAGTTGTGACCGGTAAGGGCAAAACTGAAGTCAACCGGAAGGCGTATGTTTTCTTGACTCGTGCGGTAGGCCCAGATCGAGTTGGGCAAGTTGTGGACCTATTAGAGGCACGGAAGAAGTTGGTTTCTTCTGAATCTGAGGGCCAGACATGGGACCTGCTATATGTGGATGGCCTGGAGGAGGCTGCCGCGGCCTTTGTCTTTGGCTCCACGAAATCCAGCGGTGGATCTAGGAAGAGGAAGAGAGGGCCCACTGCTGCAGATGATACGACACCGTCGCCAAAAAGAATTCGCGTCATAAATGATGAAACGATGATCCAGAGTTTAATTCTGGGTCAGCTTCTGGAGGATTAGGAACATTACATTGTGGAACGCATCGGCTGCGCGTTCATCACACAATTGACTGGCGAGGTCGACATGATTTTGAGGCTCCATACTTAATGGAACAGCATTTTGCAAGGCGTATTGGGGCTGGGAAGGCTGCATATCTAAGTGGAGTATCTGCTAATTCTTGGGGGAATCATTTCTGTCCGGTGACACGGAATGCTATTGAGCTTGCTACTGTGAAACCATTTTCTTGACGAGCAGAGGTTTACGCTGCTATGATTAGGGTATGTACATAGTGTAGCCAAAAAATAAAAAATAAAAATAATCATACCTGCTGTGACCCTTGCCTTCGAAGTCCTAGAATTTGTGTGATTTCTTCTCAATAGTCGACGTGATTAAGATACTCCAGTAGCCTCAGACACAATACGGCAATCAGGTTGGGGCGCACCTGGTGAAGGAGCCGCCTTGCTTCTTCGCGGAGTGAAAAATATCTCCTCCGGGGAAGCATCATCCTAGACTCGGCTTTGCAAATCTCCGCGCCCATGGAAGAAGAGAACGCCGCTCAAAGTTGTAAGGATCCAATCCAAGATGAGCTCTGCTCCCTTGCATCAAGGCACGCTGATCCGTTTTGGGAATGGAGATCGCAACATCTGCAAGACGCATCGTGACCCAGTTTAGCCATGAAATCTTGCATGAAGTGTATGCAGATTTCAAAAATTGTATGCTCTGAAATCCACAAGAACTTCTTTTTGTTGGTATCTGAGACCTTGGAGAGTTTCCTATGGGCTGCGTCGAAGGACCACAGAGCTGCCGAGTCTCACGGCATTTCTCGAAAGTCATGCCAGCAGTGGAACTAGATCTGATAATCTTCAAGGGGTGGATCTATGTGGCTTGGAGTGAAAAGTGCTAATCGTCCCTTCACCTTGTGCTGCAGAACATTCACCCAGGACAATTTTCTATTCCCACAATCCCCACAAAGACATAAATAGACGAAATCGTCACAACCCAATTACTTTTGAACTTCACCAATTTCCACCTTTCTTCCTTGCATTTGTCAAAGGCCTCACAGCCAAGTTGTTCCTTGCTTTGTTCACTCAAAGGCGTTCGTTCCACAAAGTCGCACAGAAAATGCGCGTCGCCGTCATCGGAGGAGGTCCATCAGGACTTGTTACACTGAAATATCTCGTGACTGCTCACGAGTTCTTCCCTGGTATTAAACCCATTGAAGCCAGGCTCTTCGAAGCAGATGATTCAATTGGTGGCACCTTCAAGCATCGTGCTTATGAGGATGCAGAGGTATGCTCCCACATCCGGAACTCACTTTTGCACAAACATCCCTCTTTCACCAAACAATCAACAAACTGACATAAACTTAGCTCGTTTCGTCAAGGCAACTCACCACATTTTCCGATTATCGGTACACTCCAGAGTCTCCAGACTTCCTGCTCGCCACCGCATATTGCACTTACCTCGAAGGATATTGCATGCAATTCAAGCTTTGGTCACACATACACCTCTCAACTTCAGTGACCAAGGTCCGTCCTGGTGCCAATGGTGGACACATTGTCGAATACATCAACGATGGCAAAGCATCAGAATGGGCTTTTGATGCAATCGCCGTCTGCTCTGGCTTACACGTCACGCCAAACATCCCGATTATCGATGGAATTGGCAATGTCCCCACGGTTATACACTCCTCCGAGTTCAAGGAGAGGAAGCAGTTTGGAGTCGATAAGAATGTTCTGATTGCGGGAAGTGGCGAGACTGGTATGGATATTGCCTACTTGGCTATCACATCCCCTACAAAGTCGGTCACTTTGTGTCACCGTGATGGCTTCCTCTGTGCTCCAAAGGTACTTATTTTCGGTCAACTTCTCCCGGACTCTTTACTAAATATGCTACTAGCGTGCTCCAGAGCCGTCCTTCTTCGGCATGAAACCTACCTGGTCTCCACAGGGAAATGTCCCTTACGATGTCGGCGCAGCAAGCCTCTTCGATACCGCCTACGTTCATCCATTCCTCCGAGACTCCTTTTTACCCTGGTTCTATTATGATCGGTTCGCGAAGTGGACCACATGGCTCGTGTCAGGCACGAAGGCAGGTCTCGACCAATGGGTTGGGGAGATCTCTCCTGAGCGTTTCCATGCTGCGAAAAGTACATTCCACTTGCCCTAGGTTCCTCTTGATATATGCTGACCAAAAGCCATAGTCTTCTTCAACAAATCCACCAAAGCAATGCCCTACATCAGCGCTCCTTATCGCACCCCCTCTCTCCTCAACACCATCCGCTCCCACATCGCCCAAGTCCCTATCGTCCCAACCCACAATCGCATCATAAACCTCGCACCTTGGCCACTCTCCATCTCCTCATCCGGCACCGTCACCTTCGTCGAGAACGGCCGACCAGAAGCAGAAGTCATCCGCAAAAATACAACCAAGCCAGACATCCTGATCCTCGCAACAGGCTACGCGCAATCCTTCCCCTTCCTCGATGCCACCTACCCGCTCCCTTCCTCTGCCGCAATCCGTGGAATCTGGAATCCGTCCAAGCCTGATGTGGCATTCATAGGCTTTCTCCGCCCCAGTTTCGGCGCTATCCCTCCACTCTCAGAGTTGCAATCTCAGCTCTGGGTTTTCTCCCTCTTGAACCTTCTCCCTTCTCCGCTTACGCCGCAAAATCATTATAAATTGCACCACCCTCCGGGAAGCAGGATCCAGTATGGAGTTGATCATGAGAGCTATGCGTACCAGCTTGCTCTCGATATGGGCTCTGCGGCAAGCATTGGGGAGGTGTTGGGAATGGGGTGGAAAGTTGCGGTTACGTGGGCGTTGGGGGCGAATGTTAATGTTAAGTTTCGGTTGGTTGGGCCTTGGAAGTGGAGTGGGGCGGGAAGGGTTATGGAGACAGAGATTTGGGAGACTATTAGTAGACGACGAGGATTTTTTGGTAAGTGATGAAATTTTGCAAGGGGGGTGCGATGAGGGGAAGGGAATCCACAGTGCTAATCGAACTACAGGTCATTTGACGCTTTCCGCAATGCCGATCGTACTTTTCGGGACCCTGAGTATGGTACTCTATGTTCTTGAGAAGGTTTGGGAGGGGTTGAAGTGGTTGTGGAAGGTTTTGACTCTGGGTTAGCTGGGTGACTTTTCTGTTTTGTCGCAAAGCAAGTGAGCATCGCAAGTGGGCATGTTAGTGAGTCGAACGACCAAAGGCTGTATGCAGCTGTTTTTAGGATATTGGACTTAACTTTTTACGTTCAATTCAGAGCATTGGAAATTTGGGAGGGAGATTGTTTAATTGTTGTTCTAGGGATCGAGAAGTGCATTGATTTTTTCAAAATGACGAAAAAGTCTGCGTGTTTGGTTAGATTATAATTAAAAGTCCTAATTTTCAAAAGCGGAGTATCATCTTGAGGCTCTGTAACTGCACATCTTAGCGACTGTGTCTACCTGGTTACATTTTCTAGTCAGATCTCATTAGAATCTACCCTTCTATTTTATGACCTCGAAGCTCCTTGTTCAAAGTTGAACCACGGACCGAAAAACGCGCGTTTTCGGTTTGGTTGCTAACTCCCGGTTATAATTTCTTCATGTTCTCTCGTTCATTTTGCTTGGTATTATAATGCAAGCTAAATTGTTCCAGTTTAATAATTCTTCCGGCCCGGACGCCGTCCTGTATCAATATGACTGTCTTGAACGACAGCGAAAACCTCATCATTATTAACATAATTGCTAGGTGGCTCGATGCTTGTCAAAATGAACCGAACCCCATCAGGAGCCTTGCTAACTAGCTTCAGAAGCTTTATCATAAAGCCTCCAGCCTCAGTCTCACCATTTTCTCCTCCTTCAAAGATCCGATCAATACGGTCAACTACAATGAATAAGTAATCAACCCGCATTATCAGCTCTTCAAATAAGTTCCAAATCTTGGCATAAGACTTTGCCGCAGCAGCGGCCCGAAATCTCCTTGCGTTGAAAACCCGCGGATCTTGCAGAATCAGGGAAGGCATCTGATCTAAGGTCCTACAGATGAGTTGGCTGCAGAGAAGATGCGCTGTCATTGTCTCATTGGCATCGCATAGAACATAAGTCAAAGGTGCTGCCTGTGATCTCATTGCGTCGATCATGTCGAGAGCGAATGGAGTCACCCAGCTATCATGGCTAGGTCCGCAGCTCCCACTTGCCCATAGGACGTGGTTCTCTTCCGATTTCGCCCAGAATTTGATTTCGTCTAGAATTCCATTCTCTCGCCAGCCGTCTCGGGGCGAGAGGTGGTGATTTATGTCTTTGTAACGCATCGCCTCGTCTTGAGCGTCTTGATCATCAGGATCAAGTAACGACCTCAAATTATTGACGTGTTCTATGATCTGAACATCGTTCCATACTGTACTAATTATCAGTTTCTTCTCTGAGCACGGCAGAGTATGTGGCTTACGCATAGCGTTCAATTGCGCCTCTTCTAATTTTCGATTGAGAACAGCGACGCTGGAGGCCACAACTTTCACATTCTCATGAAGTTGCCCAATGACTTTGTCAACCATTAGAATCATTCTTCAAAGATGTGTAGTTTTCTCATTTACCATAGGCTGAATTCTCAACAATGTCTTTCATGTCGCTAGTTTGAGCTTTGAGCGCTGCATCCTTGAGTGCAAGCATTTGCTGCATGGAGTTTTGGATATTTGTAATGTAGACCTCAAATTGAGCCTCTATCCTGGGAAATATGGCATCTACAAGGCGTGCTAATATCACATAAGCTTGAAATCTCATAAAGTAGTTGTCTGGGTCGAGCTTACCGACACTTCCGCTTGTGTAATATTTGACAGCACGGCCGAGAAAGTCTACAATCTGGACATATATAGCGACCACAATCGATTTCATGCTATTTGTCGGAACCTCCTCTTTATAGAACTCTACTAGCGGCATTTGCTGTTGCAGTTTCAGAATGAAACCATTCAGGTCTTCTTTCTGTTTTCTCTTCCCCACCACCGCCTGCAATTCATGAATTACTCCGAGATCTTGAGACAGAAGGATCCTTTGCGCTTACCTTGAATATCACAATCAGCGCCCCATAAGTGATCGAATACTCAGGACTCTGTGGAACCAGTATGCTCAGTATCCCTGATAACTTATATGTAAAGTCACAGAAGTTATTCGCGAAATCAGCGGTCAGTTTCCACCACTCCGATTGCTCGTCTTCGATCTTCTGTTGTCGTTCAGCCAGCTCACGAATTTGGTTCTGAACGTATATATGTCCATTAGAAGTTGACAGCCACTCCGCCG
>Ga0302325_10022765_pt1 | contig 13097 bp, 14 predicted proteins | sample Palsa_T0_2_FD_201948 | JGI IMG/M metagenome (GOLD analysis project Ga0302325, IMG submission 201948) | Peat permafrost microbial communities from Stordalen Mire near Abisko, Sweden - Palsa_T0_2 | ecosystem: Environmental > Terrestrial > Soil > Palsa > Peat permafrost | place: Sweden: Abisko... | reverse complement strand
ACCAGCGAGATCGCGCGCGCCGATCAGGACATCGGCAACACGCAGGTCGTCGTCAACGATGTCCGCGGCGTGATCGGAACGCAGCAACCCGCCGTCCTGCGTGCCGGAATCGATGTCTTCCAGAACGAAGTCATCCGCACGGCCGACAAGAGCGCGTCGCGCGTGAAGTTCCAGGACAACACCGATCTTTCGGTGGGCGCCTCTTCGGAAGTGACCTTGGATCATTTCGTATTCGATCCCGATCCGACGAAATCGCAGGTGGCGCTGTCGATCGCCAAAGGCGTCGTCCGTTTCACGACCGGCAGCCTGCCCAAGAGCGCCTACAAGATCAGCACGCCCACCGCCACCATCGGCGTACGCGGAACGGTTCTCACGATTACCGTCGCCCTCGACGGCACGACCGTCGTGACCGTGGAGGAGGGCAGCGCGCTTATCACCTCGCATGGCGAGACGGTGACGGTGGATGCCGGCATGACGACCACTATTGCACCAGGCGTGCCGCCCACGACACCCGGACCGACGCCGCCGGCGCCGCTTCCTCCGGTCGGGGAAATGGATTTCCTCCTGGCCTCGAACAACCTGCCGCCCGGCTATGCCGCCGGGCACGCTGCGCTCACCATTTTCGGAAATCCGCTCGTTCCTGCCGGAATTGTCGCGGGCCTCGCAGCGATTACCATCACACTGGTCGTCGGCGGCGGTCACAACCACAGCACCCCGTCCACCACGGGCAGCCGCTGACAGCCGGCGAAGTCTCTATTGCGACGGGTCCGCAACGCGCGTGTCCGTCGCGATCCAGTTCGTTTCCCACGTCTTGCCGCCGTCGTCGGAGAAGGATTGCTCGAAACGGCCGGAACTGGGCGTGATGTCGGACCAGATGTTCCGTACAAGGATCATCCGGTCGCCGATCCGCTCCTGGTCGATGAATTCGCCGCGGCCGTTCGTGAATTCGCCCACGGTCGGCACGCCCATTTCGCCGCCCCTGCTGTTCGCGAAATTGAGGCTCCATTGGTGCGATGCCGGATCGTAAAGCCGGAGGCTCAAGCCTTCGATATGACCCGCGGGTCCGTCGACTTCCAGTTCCACCGTGTTCGCGTTGCCGTTCCAGATCTTCCGCACCACCGATGTGCCGTCGTAATCGGTCCAGCTCGTCGAGCCCGTCAGCGGATGCACGAGGCGGTGGATATGCGTTTTCCACGTCCCGATCTCCCAATCGAAATCATGGCTGCCGTCGCGCGGCGACGGAGTTGCGTGCGCGGCAGTCGCGCAAAGGGTGAGCACCGCAATCGCGCCGCACGATCTCGGATTAAACAATTTCGCGTCCTCACAATCAGTTGACCGCTGCGCGCGCAAGGCGCGCAACGACATCTGATAGGATCGGCGAACGTTGCGCCAGAACGCACCTGAAGGTAACCATGCACGCGAGATTGAATCCCATCGGCAATTGTCCGCTGACGGCGGCCTGGGCCGCCATCGGCGGCAAATGGAAACTCACCATCGTCTATTGGCTCGCGCACAAGCCGCTGCATTTCGCAGGCTTGCGGCGGCAGCTCGATGCCGTGTCCGACGGTATTTCGCAGAAGGTGCTGGCGCAGCAATTGCGCGAGTTGATAGCGGATGGACTTGTGACGCGCGAGCGCACGGGTGCGGTACCTTCGCCCGTGATCTATTCGCTGACGGAGTATGGCTGCTCTGCGCTGCCGATGCTCGATGGCGTCAAGCGCTGGGGCGAGAACCACATCGCGCGCACGCGCCGCGCTGACGGATCGCACGCATCCTTGAGCTGCGATGCGCGCATCGGGAGCGCATCGTGAAGCTCGCCGCTGTCGTTCTTGTCCTGAGCGCTACGCCCGCGCTCGCGAGCGGATTGCCGCCCGATCTCGCCAAAGCTGTCGATGCTTACAGGCAGGCCACGCTGCACAACGACATCCCCGCGCTTGCCAACCTCGTGACCGACGATTTCCTGCTCGTGAATTCGAATGCGAGCGTGGAGAACAAGCGTCAATTCCTCGCCGATTTCAACCTGCCGGGATTCAAGATCGACGGTTACACGGTCGAGCAGAGAGTCGAGAAGGCATGGGGCGATGCTGCCGTGCAGGGCGGGCTGCTTCATCTGAGCTGGACGCAGGACGGCAGGCACCAGTCGCGCACACTTCGCATCGCCTATGTCTGGCAAAAGCGAGACGGCCACTGGCGCGCCGCCTATGCCCAGGTCACGCGCGTACCGGATTGATATCGCGCGCCCCGCGTCTTACGCGAACCGCTCGCCCACCATTTCCTCGCTCTTCGCCCACAGCGCCTTGGCGCGTTCGGGGTCGAGCGCATAGGGCCGCACGCCTTGGCGAATCTCGGCGCCTTCGACGATGCCCGCGACATGGCAATCTTCGCAGTAGCGGCCTCCGACATCGTTCGCGGGCGCGACGAAGCCCGCCCACACCGACGTGGCCGCGCCTTGCGGAATGGATTTCCACGAGAAGGTCGGTGCTCCGGCCGGCGCGCTGGCGGCGATCGACTTCATCAGATTGTCCCGCACTTCCTGCGTCATGTAGCGGCCGAGTTCGGTCTGGATGCCGCCCGGGTGCACGGCCGTCGCGCGAATGCCGCCTGCCTTGTGGCGGCGATCGAACTCGACGGCGAACAGGATGTTGGCCGTTTTGGAGCGGCCATAGGCACCGAATTCGGTATAGGGCGTGCGCTCGAAATTCGGATCTTCGATATCGACATCCGAAAAGCGATGACCGGCAGACGACAGGTTCACCAGCCGCGATCCTGCATGCAGCAACGACGCAATCCGGTTGACGAACACGAAGTGGCCCAGATGGTTGGTGGCGAACTGGGTCTCGAAACCGTCGGCGGTCTTTCCCTGCGGTGTCGCCATCACGCCCGCATTCGCGATGACGACATCGAACGGCTTGCCCGCGGCGACGAGCTTGTCCGCCGTGGCCCGCACGCTCTTGAGCGAGGCGAGATCGAGTTCGACCAATTCGAGCGCGCCGCCCTTCGCGGCATCGTCGCGCACCGCCTGGGTTGCACCGCGCGCCTTGTCGAGATCACGCGCTGCACCCACGACATGAGCGCCGTGGGCCGCGAGCGTGCGCGCCGTCTCCACGCCCAGGCCCGCCGATACGCCCGTCACCAACACGCGCTTGCCCGAGAGGTCGATACCCGCCAGCACTTCGTCGGTGGTCGAGGCCGCGCCAAATGTCTTCGTCATGGTCGTTCTCCTGCTTGAATCGGTGGCGGCATGGCGTTGGTCCCCGGATCGAGAGACCCACGCCTCAAGGCCATGGGATTTTGCCCTCCGAATCGCTATATCTGAGGGAAGCGGAGGCGTCTCCGCTTTGGACGTTATATGCGGAGGACCCTCCGTTTTACAAGAGGCTGCCTTTGCCGAAAGCGAAACCCGTCCGCAGCCCCCGCGCCGATGCAACGCGCAACCGCGAGCGCCTGTTGGCCGTGGCGCTGAAACTGTTCACGTCGTCGAAAGAGGACGTGACCCTGTCGGCCGTCGCGAAGAAGGCCGGCGTCGGCATCGGCACGCTCTATCGCCATTTCCCGACGCGCGATTCTCTTGTGGAGGCGGTCTATCGCCACGAGGTCCAGCGCCTCAGTGAGGATGCGCCCAGGCTCCTGCAGAAAATGCCGCCGGATGCTGCGTTGGAAGAATGGCTCAAGCGTTATTCTGCGCTGATCGTGGCCAAGCGCGGGTTGAAGGACGCGCTGCAATCCATCTTCGAGCCGGGTGCTGCGACTTATGCCTATTCGCGCGATCGCATGACGGAGGCGGCGACGCTGCTTCTCGATACGGCCGCAAAGAGCGGCGCGATTCGCAGCGGCATCGATCCGCAGGATGTGCTGATGGCCGTCGCTGCCAGCACCTGGTCCTTCGCCGGCGACAAGGACTGGAAGGAGCGGGCAGGCCGCGTGTTGCGGCTCGTGATGGACGGGTTGCGCTATCGCGGTCGGTGATGCTTTGCCGCTAGGCGTCCCGCAGGGCGCGCGCCAGGGGCAATCGTGCGGCGCGGACGGCCGGGAAGAAGCCGCCCACGAACCCCATTCCCAGCGTCAGAAGCAGGCCGATCGCAATGGCTTGCGGCGTAACCGTGAACTGGAATTCGGTCAGAGAGCCGCCGAGCGATGTGCTGGCTTCATAGCCGTTGAACAGAAGATAGGCCGCGAGCACGCCGAGGCCGCCGCCCAGAAGCGACAGCGCCAACGCTTCGGAAAGCACCGCGGCAAGAATCGCCGCGCGCCCGAAGCCGAGCGCACGCAAGGTTGCGATCTCGCCCCGTCTTTGCGCGACATTGGCATACATGATGTTGAGCGCGCCGAACACCGCGCCGACCGCCATCAGAACCGTGATGGCGCCGTCGGCCGTGGACAGCAAAAGCGACAGCTCGCTTCCGATTTCGTTCTCGAAGTCGCTGAGCCGCTCCACCGCGCCGCGAAAGCGCGGATCGCGTTCGAGGAACCGCTTGAATTGCGGAAATGCGTCCGGCGAAGTCAGTCGCGTGAAAATGGAGGAGACCCGGGTGCCGGAGTCATTGATGGCCTGAATCTGGTGCAGGTCCGCCAATGCGGAGGAATCGTAGCGGGCGCTGTTCGTGGAGAAGATGCCGACGACCTTCCAGTCGCGTGCGCGCCAATGGACCGTCTTGCCGAGTTCCAGTTGGCTGAACAGTTTTTCGTCGTTTACGCCGACGATCAGTTCGTTGAGCCCGGTGCGGAACATGCGACCGCGCAGGATCCTGAAATTCGGCATGACGGACGGAAATTTGGGATCGACACCGCGCACCGCCGCTTCCGCGAGCAGTCCGGGCGCCCATTGGGGAAGCTCCATGCCGGAAAAGAGCGTGCCGGACACAAGCGGTCCGCGGACAGATTGCGCGACGCCGGGCGCTTCCTGAATCACGGGGATCATGTCGGTCGTGATCGCGCCCTGCATGCCGCCATAAATGAGGCCGACGCCGTCGTCGTCTTTGGTGCTCATCTGGCCGGAGATTCCATCGCGCATCGCGAGTACCGTGACGAATACCAGCACCACGCCGAAGAAACCCAGAACAACAATGAGAGACGATTGCAGCCGCGCCCCCATGGTGCGGAAGTTCCAGCTGCAGATGGCCACAATCTGGCGAAGCGAATCCATGGCTACATCCTGCGCAAGGTTGTGGCGACGGGCATGTCGGCGACGCGTCGGCCGGGCAGCAGCCCAGTCACCAGCGCGAACAGCAATGCGAAGGCTGCCGCAAGCGCGACCGTCACCCAGGTTACGGCGAAGCTTTCGAGCACCCGCATCATCACTTTCGCCATCAATATGCTGACTCCCCAGCCCGCAAGAACGCCGAGGGCTGCGCCCGCACCGATCAGAAGTGCCGACTCCCGAAGCACGATGAAGACGAGCTGCAGACGGCTGAAGCCCAGCGCGCGCATCATCGCGAATTCGCCCATGCGTTCGCGCACGGAATTGGCCATCGTGTTGCCGGTGATCAGGAGCATGCTGGCAAACACCGCAAGCCCCACATAGGTGACGATTGTGCCGATATCGCCGAACTGGCGTATCGCGCTCATCGCTTCCTGTTGCTCGGATTCGGTGCGGGTGTCCGGCGAGGCATTCGTGAATTTGTTGTCGATCGCGACGGCGACTCGATCCATGTCCTTGGGTTGCCGACGAGCGAGTCGATCTCGTTCACCGTATCTTTCGTGGGCGACGCCGCCAGCCCATCGTTGAAATAGTCGTAATTGACGATAAAGGCATGTCTGAAGCCCGACGGAAGATCGGTGTGAAGGATGCCGTCGATGTGGAAGGTCCACAGCGTGCTGCCGTTTTGCTGCGCCGGTCCGCCCTGAACGGGGACGGTGTGGCCGACTTGCCAACCCATCTGTGCCGCAATCTCGTTGCCGACAAGTGCGCCCTGCTTGTCGTGGAGGAACGCCTCTTTCTGGTCGTCCGGTATCAGGAATTCCGGATAGAGCGCCAACACGGACGGAACCGAAGCGGCCATGACGGGAACTTCGTTTTTCGGATCGCGGAAATATCCTTCGAAGAACGTCAGGTAAGTAACCGCAACCACGCCCCGAACGGATCGGACCTGGGCAGCATAGCTCTGCGGCAGCGAGCTGTTGACCCGGCTGAACGTGTCGAGACGTTGCGCCGCCACAAGGCTCATATTTCCGTTCATGCCCTGCTCGATCGCGCCCAGGATCGTGAAGATCGCGAAGGCCGTGGCGACCGACAGCACCGTGAAGATCGTGCGCCCTATGTGCCGCCGGAATGCGCTGAGCGCGAGACCGAAGCGGCTCATTGCACCGACTCCGGTTCTTCGGTCAGCACACCCTTGTCCATGAAGAGCGTGTGCTGCGCGCGCGCGGCGGCGCGCGGATCGTGGGTTACCATCACGATGGTTTTGCCGTGCTCGGTGTTGAGGAGATGCAGGAGATGAAGCACCTCGTCTCCTGCCTTGCGGTCGAGATCGCCGGTGGGCTCGTCGCACAGGAGGATCGTGGGATCGGTCACGATGGCCCGGGCGATTCCGACGCGCTGTTCCTGTCCGCCGGAGAGTTCACCCGGCTTGTGTCCTGCGCGATCGGCAAGCCCCACCAGCGCGAGAGCGGCGCGCGCCCGGCGTCGGCGTTCGCTCGCGCCCAAATTGGTGAGCAGGAGCGGCAGCGCGACGTTCTCTTCCGCAGTCAGAACGGGCAGCAGATGATAGAGTTGAAAGACGAATCCGACATGGCGCGCGCGCCAGCGTGTCAGCGCGCCTTCGCGCATGCGCTGCAACGCCTTGCCGTCGACTAGGACCTCGCCCGAGGTGGGCGTGTCGATGCCGCCCAGAAGATTCAGAAGCGTCGTCTTTCCCGAGCCGGACGGCCCCATCAAGGCGAGGAAATCGCCGCGTGGCACGTCGAGATCGAGACTCTTCAGAACTTCGACACGCTGCGAACCGCGTTTGAACGTTTTGGTGACGCCGCGCAGACGAACCAGCGGTGCAGTTTCGTTGTCCGGCATGGCGTTCCCGTTCGATTGGGCAAATCTCATGGCTCGCGAACCTCCGCTCCGTCATTCAATGCACCGTCCGCCGAAACGATCAGGCGTTCGCCGCCGTCGAGACCCGAACGCACGATGACGTCGCCGCCCGCGGTCTGCCGCGTGACGACCGCGCGGCGCACGGCATGTCCTTCTTGCACGACGTAAACGAATTCGGCGCCGTTTTCGCGGTGAAGCGATGCTGCGGGCACGCGGATGATCGGAGCGACGGCGGGACCGGCCGCCGACAGGAAGCGCACCTGCACGCCCATTTGCGGCAGGATGCGCGGATCGAGCCTGTCGAATGCGACGCGAACCTTCACGGTCGCCTTCTGCTGGTTCGCCGTCGGCACGACTCCGATCACATGGGCTGCGATCGGCCAGTCGGGATAGGCGTCGAGCATCGCTTCGACCGTCTGGCCCGCGTGAACGCGTTGCACATAGGTTTCGTTGACGTCCACATCGATCTCAAGCGATTGCATGTCGACGACCTTGCAGATTCCCGTCTGCGTGAAGCCGCCCACCGCCTCGGGCGAGATCATCTCTCCGGAATGCGCATAACGCTCCGTCACGACGCCTGCGAAAGGCGCGCGAATGACGGTGTAGGACAATTGCGTGTTGTCATAAGCGAGGTTTTTCTCGTCGACCGCGACTTGGCCGATGGCATGCGCAAGCTCGGCCTCGTCAACACCCACAGACGCGACGGCGGTGTCGAGGTTTGTCTGGCTGATCGCGTCGGCCTTGATCAAGGCCTGCGTGCGCTCGAGCGTGCGACGGTCGCGCACGAGTTGCGCCTGAAATTCGGGGGGCAGGGCGCGATCGGCGATCAACTGGCTTTCGGCGGCGGCGACGGTCGCGCGCGCAGCACTGTCGTCAAGCTGGGCGAGCACCTGGCCGGCACGGACTCGTTCGCCCTCGCTGACATAGACTTGCGTCACCATGCCTGTGATCTCGGCCGCGACGGTGGCTTCCTGCTGGGCCACGACATAACCGGACGCGTTCAGGGTCGGGCCGCCGGCATCGCCGCCGCTTGCAACCGTAATGGTGTGAACGGCAATCGCGCTGGGCCTCGACCACCACCACGCGGCTCCTGCGGCTGCAAGCACCAGAACCAGAATCAGTACAAGCGCGCCGGCCAGCCGCCATGCGCGTCCAGGATTCCCGTCATCCTTGCGATCTTCGGTGTGCTCCCGATCGATCTTCAAGGCACTGAGTGCGTCGCGCGGATCCAAATCCCCGAGCCCCGATTGCGCTCCTCACCCAGAATCCGGCTTTCGGCATGCAAGCGCGATGGGAGAGTGACGGCCCGTGCTTCCCGGGGGATGAAGCGTGGCAGGCGTGGGATGGGCTCAAGCCAATCCGAGCGCAGCCTTGGCCTTCTCGCGATAGGACCGGCTCAGGACGACCTTGCTGCCGTCCGCCAGAATCACGGACTGGTCGCCGTTGAACAGCGGGGTGATCTCGCGGACCGCATCGATCCGCACCATCGTCGAGCGGTGGATGCGCACGAACTGGCGCGGATCGAGCTTTGCCTCCAGCTGGCTCATCGTTTCGCGGACGAGCTGCGTTTCCGTGCCGGCATGCAGGCACAGATAATTGCCGGCGGTCTCGATCCTGTCGATGGCGGCCGTGCTGACGAATACCGTCCGGCCGACGGATTTGACGGCGATGCGATCGAGATAGGGTCCGCCGCGCGAGCGCTCCGGCGCGGCACCGCGCCGATCGAGAAACGCACGCGCCTTGGCGAGCGCCTGCGTCAGCCTTGGCCGGTCGAACGGCTTCAGGAGATAATCGACGGCTTCCACCGCAAAGGCCTGCACCGCGAAGCCGTCGAAGGCGGTGATGAATATCACAGCCGGCCGGAATGCGGGCTCGAGGCGCCCCAGCAGGGCGAGGCCAGTGGTGCCGGGCATCTGGACATCGAGCAGCAGCAGGTTGGGCTTGAGCGTGCGGATCGCTTCGAGTGCGCTTTCCGCGTCGCCGCATTCGCCGACGATGTCCGCATCGGGCTCGCCCGCGAGATACCGGCGCGTACGCTGTCGCGACAGCGGGGTGTCGTCCACGATCAGGATTTCGAGCTTCACGGCAGCTCCCGAAAAGGCAACACGATACGCGCGATGGCACCACCATCGTCGCCATTGCGCAATGCGATGCCGGCGGCCGTGCCGTAAAGATGCTGCAGGCGGGCCTGCGCATTGGCAATGCCGATGCCGGCCCGGCCGGCGGCGGGAGGCTTGGGCACGAGACCTTGCCCGTTGTCGCCGACTTCGATGACAAGCATGTCCGCCAGGAGGGACGCCGAAATCCGGATTCGGTTGGCGCCTTGCGCGTTTCGGCCGTGGCCGAGCGCATTCTCGACCAGTGGCTGGAGGATCATGGTCGGCACGCGCGCATGCAGCGCGCGCGGATCGACCACCATCGCGATGTCGAGCGTATCGCGCATCAGCATGCGCTGGAGCGCCAGATAATCTTCCAGGAAATCGATCTCGGCCTGGAGCGATATCTGCTGGCCGTGATTTTCGTCGAGCGACTTCCGCAACAGGCCGCTCAGCCTCGTGATCGCGCGATCGGCTGCTTCCGGATCGTCATAGCCCAGTTCCGAAATCGCATTGAGCGTGTTGAACAGGAAATGGGGATTAAGCTGCGCGCGCAGCTGGCGCAATTCCGCTTCCGCAAGACGGCGGCGGAATTGCCGGCGCTGTTCGACGCACAGCCCGGCAAGAGCTGTCGTCGAGATGAGAAGCAGGACAAGGATGCCGATGAGCATGGTGGGGGAAAGATGTTCCGCCTATACACCTTAGCACGCCGCCGCGGCTGTGAACTGTCGGGTCGTCTCCGAACCCGGTTTCCATCAACCCTGTTGCCGCATCTCGCGCGGGTTCATGCCCGTCCAGCGCTTGAATGCACGCGAAAATGCCGCCGGTTCGGAAAATCCGACCAGATAGGCGGTTTCGTTCACGGATGCCTTTTTCCCGCGCAGATATTGCAGCGCAAGCCGGTGGCGCAATTCATCCAGCACTTTCTCGAACGTCGTGTCTTCCGCTTTCAGCTGGCGGAAGAGCGTCTGCCGGCTGAGCCCTATCTTCTCCGCGATCGCGTCCATGTTCGCCTCGCCCTTGTGCAGGATCGGCATCAGCAGGCTCTCGACGCGACCGCGGACCGTCTTCGAATTCTCCAGGCTCTTGAGCAGCGCGTCGGCATGTTCGCTTAAGATTCCGAACACATAGCGCGGCTGCACGGCGATCTTGTGCGTCATCCATTTTTCGTCCATCAGCACGGCGTTCCATTCGGCTTCGAACGTCACGGGCACGCCATAGATGCGCTCATATTCCGCCCGATAGGCGGGCGCCTTGTGCGTGACATGGACGGCTTTCGCGAGACTGGTCACGCCGAAACGGCGCGGACCGCAAATGGCGCGCGCGAAAGTGGATTCGGTGAGCTCTGGAAACGCGTTCGGATTCTCTCGCGTGTCGACGGTCCACAATCCGCCGTCTTTGGCCACGATCTTGAAGCGGTCTTTCGGTCCGTCGAATTCGACGACCAGGCGGCCGAAGCGATTCACCTGTACCATCGCCTCCGCCATCGTCTCGCAAGCATCGGCAATCAAACCCACGATGGAGATCCGGGACATGTCGTTGGTTTCGCCGTAATGCAGGGCGAGCGCAGGATCGTTCGCGAGTTCCTGGCCCGCCCGCATCAACGCGACATATTTCGCGAACGGGATGCGGCGATCGACATCAGTCAGGTCTTCGGCGGCGATGCCGGATCGTGCCAACAGCTCCGCCTGGCTCGCGCCCTTTGAGACGGCCAGCTCCATCAAGCCCCGCGCCAGCCCTGCCGCAACCGTCAGCTTCGGCATCGGTCTTGGGTGCGGTTGTTACCTGGGATCATCGTTTCCGGCGCCTGATGTCATGTTCCGCAGCATTCGCGGCGGATAGGGTCAGTATGTGTACCGCAATGCCCAGGGGCAAGCATGAACGCCGGCCCGTTCCACAACCTGACGACGCTCGCCTTTGTGTTTCACATCGGCGGCGGCACGCTCGGGCTTATTTCGGGAACGGTCGCCGCGTTCGCGCGCAAGGGCGGGCGCCTGCACCGCGCGGCCGGAAACGTCTTCTTCGCGTCCATGCTGGTGATGGGTGCGTTCGCGCTCTATCTCGCCGTCGTACTCCCTCACCAGATCCTGAATGTCTTCATTGCCACGTTCGCCACCTATCTCGTCGCAACGGGATGGATGACGGTCCGGCGTCAGGACCGCGCCATCGGTGCGCCCGAAAAGATCGCCCTGATTGTCGGGCTCGTTCTTTTCGCGCCCTTTGCCGTCTTGTCGGCTCAACTGGCCATGGGCCTCCCGCCGTTGTTCCCGGCGCCTATCCCGTTCAAAGGCCCGCTTCTCATCGCGCTCTACGGTATCACCACGGTGTTGGCGCTCGCGGCGTTCGGCGATGCGCGAGTCGTGTTCGCGGGAGGCATCGCGGGCGCGCCGCGGATCGCGCGGCATCTGTGGCGCATGTGCCTGGGGCTGACATTGGCCGCAGGCTCGGCGTTCACCAACGGATTGCCGCGGCTGTTGCCCGGTCCCATGCATGTGACGACGATCTTTTTCCTTCCCCAGCTCATTCCCGTGGGCCTCTTGATCTTCTGGATGATCCGCGTGCGGTTCACGGGCTGGTACAATACGGCAGGGCAGGCGGCTTAACGGACGATCTATCCGTCGATCATCTCGCGCACGCGATTGGCGAGGGTGGACATCGCGAAAGGCTTGGCGAGGATTTCCATGCCGGCATCGAGATAGCCGTTTCCCACCACGGCATTCTCGGCAAAGCCCGTGATGAAGAGAATTTTCAAATCCTTGCGCTTCACGCGCGCGGCATCGGCCACCTGCCTGCCGTTCATTCCGCCGGGAAGCCCGACATCGGTAATCAGCAGGTCCAGCTTCCTGTCGGATTGCAATATTTTCAGCGCGGCGGGCCCGTCCGGCGCTTCGAGAATTTTGTATCCCGCGTCGCCAAGAACTTCGGCGACCAGCATGCGCACCGTCGCTTCGTCATCGACGACGAGAACCACTTCGCCGGAGCCGGCTTCGACCTTCTCGGCGCCGGTATCTTCGCCGGCCTCTTCCACCGATCCCGCATAACGGGGAAAATAAAGGCACAGCGTCGTGCCTTTGCCGACCTCCGAATAGACCCGCACCTGTCCGCCCGATTGGCGGACGAAGCCGTAGATCATCGAAAGGCCGAGGCCAGTGCCTTGCCCGATCGGTTTGGTGGTGAAAAACGGATCGAAGGCATGTTCGATCACGTTGGGTTCCATGCCGCTGCCATTGTCGGTCACACACAGCGAAACATATTGGCCCGGCAGCAGGTCGCGCTCGCGCGCGGCCCTCGCATCCATCCATTTGTTGGCGGTCTCGACGACGAGCTTCCCGCCTTCCGGCATCGCATCGCGCGCATTGATGCACAGATTGAGCAGCGAGCTTTCGAGCTGTGACGGGTCCACCCGCACGGGCCACAATCCGGCCGCGCCGACAACGTTGACGTTCACCGCAGGTCCCATCGTGCGGCTGATCAGATCTTCCATTCCGCCAATGAGCCTGTTCACGTCCGTCGGCTTCGGATCGAGCGTCTGCCGGCGCGAAAATGCCAGCAGGCGATGCGTGAGCGCGGCTGCCCGATTGGCGGACTCCATCGCGGCCTTCAGGAAGCGGTCGATGTCGGAAGTTCGGCCCGTGGCGACGCGATGCTGCACCCGGTCGAGCGCGCCGGTGATACCCTGGAGAAGATTGTTGAAATCATGTGCGAGGCCGCCGGTGAGTTGGCCGACCGCTTCCATCTTCTGGGCCTGGCGGAGTTGTTCTTCGAGACTCTGGCGCTCGGTGATGTCGCGCGCGGTGACGGCCACGCGCCGCCTTTTTCCGGGCTCGGCCGGTATCGGCGTCACCACGGCCTCGACCGTGGCGTCGCCTTGCGTCCGGGAATATCTGTACGGCTCGCCCCGGCGCAGCGCTTCCGTCAGATGCCCTCTGAGTTCGGCCGCGGCATAGGGTTCGAAAACCTCATCCAGGGTCCGGCCGATC
>Ga0302325_10022763_pt1 | contig 13099 bp, 7 predicted proteins | sample Palsa_T0_2_FD_201948 | JGI IMG/M metagenome (GOLD analysis project Ga0302325, IMG submission 201948) | Peat permafrost microbial communities from Stordalen Mire near Abisko, Sweden - Palsa_T0_2 | ecosystem: Environmental > Terrestrial > Soil > Palsa > Peat permafrost | place: Sweden: Abisko... | reverse complement strand
CCTGCCCGGCGCGGAGCACGAAGTCATATTGAGCTACCGGTTGTGGCAGCGCCATTTCAATGCCGCCCGCGACGTCCTGGGAAAACCCGTTACTCTCGATGGCGAGTCTTACACCATAGTTGGCGTGATGCCGCCAACATTCAAGTTTGCGCCGTTCTGGGCCACCCACACGGAGCTATGGGTGCCGGATGCCTTCGGCGCCGGCATTCACGACCGCGGCGGCAATCACCTGCGCGTATTTGCGCGGCTGAAAACGGGTGTCACGCTGCAGCAGGCTCGCGCGGAGATCGCGGCGATTACCGGGCGTCTCGAGCGCCAGTATCCGGCCACGAACCGCGGTGTTGCGGTTACGCCGCTGAAGCAGAATGTCGTCGGCAACATCGAAACGCCCCTGTTGATGCTGTTGGGCGCAGTCGGCTTCGTCCTCTTGATCACCTGCGCGAATGTGGCCCACATGCTGCTGGCGCGTACCTCCGACCGGCAGAAGGAAATCGCGGTGCGCATCGCGATAGGCGCTGGCCGCGCCCGCGTCGTCGCCCAGTTCCTCACCGAGAATCTGCTGCTGGCAGCCATGGGCGCTGCCGCCGGCCTGCTGCTCGCGTTCGCTGGAACCAAGGCCCTGGTGGCGCTCAGTCCGGCCTATATCCCCCGCGTGGACATGGTGGGCATCGACACGCATGTGGTGTTGTTCCTGCTCTCCATCACCGTGCTCACAGCTCTGGCCTTTGGGCTGGCGCCGGCCATGCGCGCTGCCGCCGGTAACCTCAGTGCCGCGCTAAAAGAGGGCGGCCGCGGCGACAGCGACGGCGTCCGGCGCAACCGGCTGCGAAGCTTCCTGGTGGCCTCCGAATTCGCATTGGCATTCATGCTGCTGATCGGAGCCGGGCTCATGATCCGCAGTTTCTCCGCGCTCCAATCCGTCGATCCGGGATTCAATCCGCACAACGTACTTTCGATGGTGGTGTCCGTCGCCGGCACGAAAGAAGCCGAACCCTACCGCCGCAAGATTTTCTACCGCGAACTGCTGGAGAAGATTCGCGGGCTGCCGGGCGTGATATCCGTGGGTGGCATCAACCATCTGCCGCTGGCGGGCGATCAGTGGGACCGGGGCTTTGTGATCGAAGGCCGCCCGCAGCCGCGTCCAGGCGAAGGGCCCGGCGCCGTTTACCGCATTGTGATGCCTGGATACTTCGAAACGATGCGCCTGCCTCTGCGCCGCGGCCGTGCCATCGCCGACCGCGACGAAGCCCGTGCGCCGGCCGTCGTCGTGATCAACGAACGGGCGGCCCACGCTTACTGGCCGGGTGAAGATCCCATCGGCAAACGTATCGCGATCGGCGGCGGCGAGCAGAGCGGTCCGCCAAACTGGCTGACCGTAATTGGCGTCGTAGCGGATGCCAAGCAGATGGATTGGGCCCAAGAACCCGATCCGGAGGTCTACCTGGCCGCGCTCCAGCATCGCGATTTCCTGGGCGAGAGCGGCGACCCCATCGCGCCGCACATGACCTATATCACGCTGGTCGCGCGCACGAGTGGGAATCCGGCCGATCTGGCATCCGACATAAAACGAGCCGTGTGGTCGTTTGACCGGAATCTGCCGGTCTCGGCGGTCTTAACCATGGAGCGGGTGGTCGCCGATGCCACGGCTCAGCCCCGCTTTGAGGTGCTCCTGCTCGGAGTGTTCGCCGCCATCGCACTGCTGCTCGCGGCCGTCGGGATCTACGGCGTGATGAACTACGCGGTCTCCCGCCGCACGCGCGAAATCGGCATTCGCATGTCGCTGGGCGCCAGCCGCACGGCGGTGCTCCGAATGGTGGTGCAACAAGCCGCCGTTCAAGCCTTGGCTGGCAGCGTGGCCGGCCTTGTGGGCGCTCTGCTGCTGGGGCGGCTGATGGCCAACATGTTGTACGGCGTGCGCCCCACCGACCCGGTCACCTTCGGCGCCGTTGCCATGGTCCTCGCTCTCGCGGCGCTTTTCGCTACCTATGTTCCCGCGCGCAAGGCCAGCCGCATCGAGCCCATGGTCGCGCTGCGCAACGAATAAGCCGGGCTACCCCACTACGCGGACGGCCACCGCAGTGTACCCACAATATCCCCCACATTTCCGATGCCTTCGTCCCGCAAGAAGCGCCCCAGTTCGCGGGCCACGCGCAGGGGCGATTGCGGATCCCAAAAGGTGGCAGTGCCAACCTCGACGGCGGTGGCCCCGGCTACCATGAACTCGGCGGCGTCTTCGCCGCTGGCAATGCCGCCCAGCCCGATCACCGGAATCTTGACGGCCTGCGCCGCCTGGTACACCAGCCGGAGCGCAATGGGTTTAATGGCCGGTCCCGAGAGGCCGCCGAAACCCGCTCCCAATCGCGGACTCCGCGCGCGCATCCACGGCCAGGGCGACGAAGGTGTTCACCAGCGAGAGGGCGTCGGCGCCGCTTTCTTCGGCGGCCGCGCGAGCGGCTAACAGCCGTCCCCAAGGGGGACCCCAGGGCAGAATTGCCGCCCCACGGTGAAAATGCAGAAACTCCAAGGCCGCGCTTCGCCCCGCGCGACAGGCGAAACCGCCTGTCCTACCAAAACCTGGGTGAGTCGGGCGCGCCCGCCCTCGTGCGCGGCGGCGCGGCGGGCGATCGCTTTTGGCTTTCTCACCGTGTGGTGTATACTTTCTAGTCGCATTGAAGCTGCGGAAGGGAGTCCTCGTGTCTGCTGACGATACCTCCGATCCCAACGCAACCGGCCAGGGACCTACGATCGACATGGACCCGCGTGAAAATGATGGGACGGCGATCGGCCGCTATCGCCTGCTGCAGAAAATCGGAGAAGGCGGCATGGGGGATGTCTGGCTGGCCGAGCAAAAAGAACCTGTACGCCGGCGCGTGGCCCTGAAGCTGGTCAAAGCCGGGATGAACACCCGCGAAGTGATCGCACGCTTCGAATCCGAGCGCCAGGCTTTGGCGCTGATGGACCATCCGGCCATTGCCAAAGTGTTCGACGCCGGATCCACGCCGCAGGGAGCGCCGTACTTCGTCATGGAGTACGTGGCCGGTGTGCCGATCACAACCTACTGCGACAATCACAGGCTCAATACGCGCGACCGGCTGGAGCTGTTCATGCACGTCTGCGAAGGTGTGCAGCATGCACACCAGAAAGCCATCATCCACCGCGACCTGAAACCGTCCAACATTCTGGTCACGGAGGTGGATGGCCGGGCGGCGCCGAAGATTATCGACTTCGGAATCGCCAAGGCGCTGGGCCAAAAGCTGACCGCGGATACCATCTTCACTTTGGTGGGGACGCCCCTGGGCACCCCGGCATACATGAGCCCGGAGCAGGCCAATTCGTCGGGTGAAGATGTCGACACGCGCACGGATGTGTACTCGCTCGGCGTCATTTTGTACGAGTTGCTGGCGGGTGTGCCACCCATCGAGCTGCGCAAAATCGCCTTTGAGGAATTCCTGCGGAGGTTGCGCGAAGAGGAGCCGTCAAAGCCCAGCACCAGGATCCGCACGCAGGACCAGGTCACGTCGGAGGACCTGGCCCGCAAGCGCGGGACGGAGCCGCCCACGCTGGCCAGACAGATGCGCGGCGACCTGGACTCGATCGCGCTGAAGGCTCTGGAAAAAGACCGCGCCCGGCGCTACGGTTCGCCCTCCGATTTCGCAGCGGATATCGGGCGGTACTTGCGGAACGAAGCCGTGCTGGCAGTGCCGCCATCGGCCGCTTACCGTGCGCGCAAGTTCGCGCGGCGCTATCGCGGGGCGCTGGTTACCGCATGCGCTTTCGCCCTGGTGCTGATGGTGGCGGCGGTTGTCAGCATCCGGCAGAGCATCCGGGCGAACAGGGAAGCGGCGGCGGCGCAGGCGGTGAACGATTTCCTGCAGAACGATCTGCTGGCGCAGGCCAGCGCCGCGAATCAGTCGGGGCCCAGCGCCAAACCCGATCCGCACCTGGAGGTGCGGACAGCGTTAGACCGGGCGGCGGCCAGGATTGCGGGAAAGTTCGACCGGCAGCCGGAAGTGGAGGCTGCCATTCGGGACACCATCGGGCAGACGTACATGGACCTGGGGTTGTACGGGGAAGCGCAGAAGCAATTGGAGCGCGCGCGGGATTTGTACCGGCGAGCGCTGGGGGCGCACAACCCGAGGACACTCAAGACCATGAGCCGCCTGGGACGTACTACCTTTTTTCTAGGCAGGTATCCTCAGGCCGAGGCGCTTTTTAGCCAGACCCTAGAGATCCAACGCCGCGTGTTAGGCCCCGAGCATCCCGACACGCTGTCTTCCATGAACGGTCTGGCAAATGCCTACCGCGTGGAGGGTAAGTACGCGCAGGCCGAGACGCTCTACAGCCAGACCCTGGAGATCCAGCGCCGAGTGTTGGGCCCGGAGCATCTCGACACGCTGGCTTCCATGAACGGTTTGGCCAATGTGTACCGTGTACAGGGCAAGTACCCGCAGGCTGAGACGCTCTACAGGCAGACCCTGGAGATCCAGCGCCGCGTATTGGGTCCAGAGCATCCCAACACGCTGATTTCCATGAACAATCTAGCCCTCATCTACGAGACGCAGAGCAAGTATGGGCAGGCCGAGGCGCTCGACAGCCAGACTTTGGAGATCCGCCGCCGCGTGTTAGGTTCCGAGCACCCCGACACGCTGCAGTCCATGAACAATCTGGCGATTGTTTACGACGAGCAGGGCAAGTACGGGCAGGCTGAGCCGCTGTTCAGCCACACGTTAGCGACCGAGAGCCGTGTATTGGGTCCGGAGCATCCCGACACTCTGACGTCGGTTGCCAATCTCGCCGCCATCTACTATGAACAGGGCGAGTACGCGCGGGCTGAGGCGCTCGACAGCCAGAGCCTGGAGATCCGGCGCCGTGTGCTGGGTCCGGAGCATCCCAGCACGCTGAAGTCCGTGGGCAATCTGGCCCTCGTCTATACCGCGCAGGGCAGATACGAGATGGCGGAGGCGCTATTCAGCCAGATTCTGGAGATCCAGCGCCGGGTGTTGGGTCTCGACCGTTCTGGCGCGCTAGAGACCGTTTCGGATTTTGCATCGATGCACCAACGCCAGGGCAAATACGCCTTGGCGGAGACGTATGCAGCGAAGGCCCTGGCGGGTCAACGGCACAACTTAGGATCGGATAGCACGGACACGATGGTGGCGGCGGCCGATCTGGCGCTGGCCTACGAGTCGCAAGGGAAGTTCGTCGAGAGCGAACCTCTCGCCCGCGAAGCCTTGGAGTTCTATCGCAAGAAGCAGCCGGACGACTGGCAACGATTCCGCGCCGAGAGCCTGCTGGGCGCCAGCCTGGCCGGACAGAAGAAATACGCCGAAGCGGAACCGTTGTTGCTCGAAGGCTATCAGGGTATGGTGGCAAGGAAGGAACGGATGGCAGTCCCGGACTGGTATCATCTGGATCGCGCCCACGAATGGCTGGTACAACTGTATGTGGCGTGGGGCAAGCCGGGGGAGGCTGCCGAGTGGAAGAAGAAGTGACGGCCGACGCTACGTGGAGGGCCACTGCAGGGTGCCCACGATATCGCGCGCGTTGGAGATGCCTTGGTCCCGCAAAAAGCGCCCCAGTTCGCGGGCCACGCGCAGGGGCGATTGCGGATCCCAAAACGTCGCGGTGCCCACCTCCACGGCGCTGGCCCCCGCCACCATGAACTCCGCGGCATCTTCGCCGCTGGCGATGCCGCCCAGCCCGATCACCGGAATCTTGACGGCCTGCGCCGCCTGGTACACCAGCCGGAGCGCAATGGGTTTAATGGCCGGTCCGGACAGGCCCCCGAAGCCCGCTCCCAGGCGTGGACGCCGCCCGCGCGCATCCACCGCCAGGGCCACGAAGGTGTTCACCAGCGAGATCGCGTCCGCGCCGCTCTCTTCCGCGGCCCGCGCCAACGGCTCGATGGCGGCCACGTTCGGCGACAACTTCACGATCACGGGCCGCCGCGCCACGCGCTTCACTGCCGTCACCACCTCGGCCAGCAGCACGGGGTCGCTCGAAAAATAGATGCCCCCGTGGCGCGTGTTGGGGCAGGAAACATTCACTTCGTAGCCCGCCAGTCCTTCGGCCGCATCCAAGGCCCGCACCACCTCCACGTAGTCTTCCGTGGCGTATCCGAAGACATTGGCGAAGACCGCCGTGCGCAGGCGCGCCAGCTTGGGCAGCGAGTCGCGCACGAACGCCTGCACGCCCACGTTCTGCAGGCCGATCGAATTGAGCATGCCCGCCTGCGCTTCCCACACGCGTGGCGGCGGATTGCCCTCCATCGGCTCGCGCGAAAGGCCTTTCACTACCAGGCCGCCCAATTCGTTCAAATCCACCAGGCGTTCGAATTCCAGGCCGTAGCCGAAAGTTCCCGAAGCCGCCAGCACGGGATTGCGCAGCGGGATGCCGCACAACGATACCGCCAGGCGGGTATCGTCGCGGCTCACTTCGCGTGCTCGTCTTCGGTGCTTTCGGCGAAAGCGTCCGCCAGCACCTCGCCGGTCGCGGACGACGGCGGGCTGATAGAGGCGGCGCGTGCCACCGTGGGCGCCAGGTCCACCACCTCTATGGCGCGCTCGATCTGTTTCTTGCCGAACTGCGCTCCATAGAGGAACAGGGGCACGCGCGTATCGTAGTTATAGAGCGATCCGTACGATACGCCGCGGTTCCCGCCGAAGTCTTCCACGGTATCCGGCGCATAGGAGAGCATCACATCGCCGGAACGTACTTCGTTGAAACTGTTTTGGAACCGGCGGCGCCACTCGCCGGTGTGCGAACAGTCTCCGTCCGCGGTATAGTAGCCCACCACGCCGGCGTAGCGCAACGCCAGTTCGCCCGCCAACTTACGCGCGCCGCGCACGGGCGTATTCTGTTTGCGCAGCGCGTCCAGTTTCAGATAGAGGAACGGATAGACGTATTTGTCAACGTACGCGTTTTTCGCTGGGGGCTTGTCGATCCACTCGGAAAGGCCCCGGTTGATGGCGCGCGCGAGGCCCTCTCCGGCCACGGCCCGTTCCGAACGTAGGGCTGGGTCGGGCTCCGGGGGCGCGCCGTGCGCGGCCGCGAAGATCAGATTATAGTTGCCTTTGCCCTGCGTTCGGTTCAACAGGTCCAGAGTGTGCTGGATCTGCTGGTCGAGATGCAGCGCCATCTGGTTCATGAGCGCGGAGTCCGATCCGGTTTCATAGCCCAACAGGGCCATGGATCCCAAAGAGACGAAAACGAAATCGAGTGTGTCGCCCTGGCCGAGCTTCTCCCCGGTCGCCAGCGCTTCCAGCATTTGGAATTGTGCGTCCTGGCAGTACGGCGACGACTGGTAAAGAGCGAAGAATTCTTCCGGCCGCCGGGGATCGAAGGTCAGGGTACGCAGTGGCGGCATGTCGGGCGCCGCCCCCATCGCCCACCATTTCTTGTCATGCAGATTCTCCATCTGCAACAAGTTGTTGAACGGCGTCAGCCATTCGGGCACGTTACCGCGGGTGTTGAACTGGCCCGTGTTCTCCATCCAGTAGACCTGCCCCCGCGAACGGCCCGCCAGCAGCGACGTGGGGCCTTCATTCAACCCCAGGCAGAAGATGCGGCTGCGGCCGGCGCGTACGGCCTCGTCGGCCAAAGTGGTGGCTTCCAGCATTTCGCCGCGCGCCTTGATCACCGCGCGTGTGGGGCGGTCGTACCATTGGTCCGCGACAATTCCATGCAGTTGGGGATAGGCGCCCGTAGCCAGCGTCGCCAGGCCGCAGGAGGTGAACCCGCTGGCGGCCAGGCGGCAATTCGGGTAATAGACGCCCTTGCCCATCAACTCGCGGAAGCCGCCTGCGGCGAGCCGGTTGCCGGCCCGGTCCAGGTAGATCTGCCTGAACTGCTCCGCAATCAGGAAGACGAACAGTCGGGGACGCTTCGGGAGGGCCGACAGCGGGCTCGACAGACCGCCTGCCAGCCCGGCCAGGGCTCCGGCGGCGAAGCGCCTACGGGAAATGGGCATCCGGTTAGAGTTTAACAACCCTGTCTAAATTATGGTATGTTTCTAGCTTAATACTTTTTCATAAAGGAACGGGTGTACAGCACTGTGAGGGAGAACCGGCCGATGCAAGAAGAAGATGGAAGCGTTTTGGGCTTGGCTACCATCCGGCGGAATCGAGGCATTTCGTTGGAGCAAATAGCGGAATCCACGAAAATCAACATTCGGAGTCTGAAGGCTATCGAAGGCGGCGATTTTAAGAAACTACCCGGCGGCATTTATAACACCAGCTATATTCGTCAGTACGCCAAGGCCATCGATTTCGACGAAACCGAGTTGTTAGCTTTTTACCGGATCCAAATGGGGGTTGCTTCCGGATCCGAGGGCGGCCAGCAACACCGCAATGGGAAGGACATCGTAGGAGGCGGCTACCGGCCGGCATCGATCGCCGGCTAGTGGGGCAGGCCCTCGGCCTGCGGCGGCCTCCCAGGCCGCCAGCGTTCCGGCACTCCCTACCGCAGCGCCGCTAACAGATCTCCCGTCTGCCGGGCCAAGTCCCAATGGACGCGCTCCACGGCGTACTGTGCGTCGTAGAACGCCACCCACTTGGCGCTTTCGGCGACGCGCGCCTCCTCCACTTGGCTTAAGCGAATCCGGCCCTCCTGCAGTTGCGCCAGGTTGACGGCAACCTGTTCGCGGGCCACCTCCAGATCCAGTCCGGCCACCTCCCGCAGGGCCTCCGCTTTGCGTACCTGGCGGTAGATCTGCCGCGTGTCCGCTGTAATTTGATTCCGTGTATTCGCCAGTTGGATCCGCAGCTTGGATGCCTCCGCATCGGCTTCCGCGGCGGCCGCGCTTACGCCAGGTCCGGGCACGAGCGGCAAAACAAAGGAAACGCCGACCTCGCCGTTGTTGCGCTGGTATTTGAGGAAGTAATCCTGGTAGTGATTGAACGTGGCGAAGAGACCATATTGAGCGACCAGGTCGACCCGCGGCAGGCGCGCGGCTTTGGCGGCGCGGGTCTCCAATCCTTTGGCCGCGATCTGCGATTCCAGCTTGCGCAATTCCTTGCTGGATTGCAATGCGCTTTCCACGGCGGCTTCTTCGGAGAGCGGCATGGGCGGCGTGGCACGTTCCTCCAAGGCGGGGTGCACGCGGTCGTCCGCGTTATATCCCAACACCATGGCGAGCGAAGTTTCGGCGGTTTCGCGGTCTCCGTCCAGCGCCTCGGCTGTCTGCCGTGCGCGCGCCAGATTGAAGGCCGCGCGCTTGCCCTCGATCGGCAATTCGCGCCCTTCCTGCAGGCGGCTTTCTACCGTAGCCAGCACTTTCTCCAGGCTGTCCAGTTCCTTGCGCGCCATCTCGCCGGCGCGCGCGGCGCGTTCCGCGTCCAGATAGAGCGACGCGGTGCGGAAAGCGATCTCGTCCTTCTTGGCCGACGACGCGATGCCCGCTCCGCGGGCTTCTTCTTTGGTCCGCGCCACTACGTAGCTCTGCTGCCGGTTGAACAGAAACTCGGACGCGCGGCCTTGAATGACGGACGGCGCGGCGCCGTCGATGCTCATGGGAAACCCATTGGTGTAGGCCAATCCGCTGCCGAAATAGACGTGCGGCGCGAAGGGGTCCTTTTGCACGCGAACGGCTTCCTGGGCTTTCAGTTCGTCCAGGCGCGCCATGGCAATCTCCGGATTCTGCTGCAAGGCGCGCTCGATGGCTTGCCGCAGGGTCATGGTGTGGACTTCGGCGCGTAGCGCGGCGGCGCACAGCGCCACGGTGACGATTCGAGTCGGCATAGGCATGAAGGTATTGTCGCAGGGCGCGCCGGCGTGGCGCAGGCACTTAGTTTCCGCGAAGATGACATTCTGCATAAATAGTGGGGCAGGCCCTCGGCCGGCGGCGGCCTCCCAGACCGCCATCTTCTCTGCGCAGGGCTCGGCCGCAAACCCGTTGCAGTGACCCGGGAATATCGTTTTGCCCGGCCGCCTCTTTCCCCAGGTTCGACAAGACGAAGCCCGAACCGCGCCGGGTTTGCCGCTAGATCTCCCGCGTGATCGGTACCCCGACGCACCCTCGCCGAGATGCCTTGTGGCGGTTCCGCCTTTGCGAGAGACAACGATCCCGCGTTCGGCCGATTTTTGGTAACGCCGGTCCGCACAGAATATCCCCTTCCACGTCAACAACCTCCTCCGCCGCTACGTTTCGGCGCCCGTCCTCCGTGCTGATGTGGAGATAGGCACGCCTATGACGCCGGTTAGTTAGCGATCCCCGGCGCACTCCCGCACCAGTTCGTTTGATCGATTTCCAAATCGCCCCGGAACACCATCACCGACGCACAATCACGCACTATCGTGCACAACCAAACCCGGAGAATCCGTCAAATTACGAAACGGACCCAAAAAATGAGGGCATTGAGCGTGGCCCAAATCAAATGAGGGTAGCGATGTCACCGCGCACCAGTTCGTTCGATCGATTTCCAAATCGCCCCGGAAATCCTTCTCCCACGCACAATCACGCACTATCGTGCACACTTCTCCCACTGCCCGCTCCGCCCCGACCGCAGCACCGCGTCCGTCACATAGTCGGTGGCCAACGCGTCCCGGAAGCTGGGTCCCGGAATCCGCCCCTCCCCCAACCCCGCCAAAAAATCCGCCACCTGGTGGACGAACGTGTGCTCATACCCGATCTGCAATCCCGGTACCCACCAGTGCTTCATATAAGGATGGTCGCCGTCCGTAATGTGGATCGACCGCCAGCCGCGCAGCCGCCCCTCGTCGCGGTGGTCGTAGTATTCGAGGCGATGCAGATCGTGCAGGTCCCAGAAAATCGAGGCGTGCTCTCCGTTGATCTCCAGCGTGTACAGCGCCTTGTGCCCGCGCGCGTAACGCGTGGCTTCGAAGGTGGCCAGCGACCCGTTTTCAAAGCGCGCCAGGAACGCGCTGGCATCGTCGATGCCGACCTTCTCCACCCGCCCGGTGAGCGCGTGCGGCCGCTCCTTGACGAACGTTTCCGTCATGGCGGTCACCTGCGCGATGCCTCCATTCAGCCACATGGCCGTGTCGATGCAGTGCGCCAGCAGATCGCCCGTCACCCCGCTGCCGGCCACGTTCACGTCCAGCCGCCACAGCCCCGCGCCGCCTTGCGGCAGATCCGCCGAAATGGTCCAATCCTGCAAGAACTTCGCCCGGTAGTGGTAGATTCTGCCCAGCCGCCCTTCGTCGATCAGTTGCTTGGCCAGCGTCACGGCGGGCACCCGCCGATAGTTGTACCAAACCATGTTCGGCACGCCGGCCTTCTCCACGGCTGCCACCATGCGCTCGGATTCGGCCGCGTTGAACCCCAGCGGCTTCTCGCAAAGCACCATCTTGCCCGCCTCTGCCGCGGCGATGGCGATCTGCGCATGCGTATCGTTCGGGCTGGCGATATCGATCAGGTCGATATCCGCCCGCTCCACCATCTTGCGCCAATCCGTTTCGGTGGAAGCATAGCCCCACCGCTCCGCGAACGTTGCCACTTTCGCGGCATCGCGCGCACATACTGCCCGCAACACCGGACGGTATGGCACATCGAAAAACTGGTTCACCTTGGCGAAGGCGTTGGAGTGCGTGCGGCCCATGAAGCCGTAGCCCACCAGCCCGATGTTGAGCGGCTTCGCGGTCATGCTCTACTCCTGCCAGCCGTGGGCATCGCGCACGGCAAGCATCGCCGCCAGAATATCGTTCCAGGTGGATTGCTCCATCATCACCGCGTTGGGGAACATGCAGCCGTCCCAGCAGATGTGGCGCATCGCCTTGGTCAGCCGCCCCTCGCCGTCGCGCAGCCAGTGGCCTGCATCCCGCACAATGTCGAGCTTGCCATTCGGGTCGCGCGGCAGGCAATGGTGGCCCGTGTTATCGTGCGATCCCGAGCCTTTCACGGTGGCATCGTTTTGCGCTACGTGGAAGTCGATAGTCCACGGGCGCAGCGCGGCGGTCAGTTGCCGCAGCGCGTCCTGGAATCGCTCGTTCTGATCCCACTCGAAATCTTCCGGCAGAATGCGATCTTCCGGCGCGTTGTATCCCAGCGTGAAAAGCAGCGTATGCGCCATGTCCGCCTGGAAGCCCAGGACCTGCGGCCGGTCCACCATTTCGAGCAGGTGCAGCATGTGCCGCCAGCTATGCATGCCACCCCAGCAGATCTCGCCTTCGGCGGCCAGGCGTTCTCCCTCCCCGGCGGCAACCTCGCAGGACTCCCGAAAGGTCTGCGCGATCAGGCGCGTGTTGCCTTCCGGATCTTTGGCCCACTCCGTGGGGCTGGCGGCCGAATCGATGCGCACGATGCCGTACGGCCGCGCGCCCAGTTCCCGCAGCTTGCGCGCGATGCGGCAGCCTTTGCGCACCTGCTCGACGAAAGCGCGCCGCTCCTCGGCGCTGCCCATGGCCGACCCGCCCCCGGTCGGCGGCCACACCGGCGCCACCACCGATCCCACTACCAGGCCCAATCCGCTCACCTGGTCGGCAAGCCGCGCCAGGCCATCGTTGGAGATATCGATGCTCACGTGCGGATCGAACAGAAAAAGGTCCACGCCATCGAACTTCGCGCCGTTTACTTCGGCGGCGGCGGTCAGGCGGAGCATGGTGTCCAGGCCGATGGGCGGTTCGGAATCGGGGCCCTTGCCCACCAGCCCAGGCCACATGGCATTGTGGACGCGTGGAAACATGATGCGCCATCTTAGCATGCGCGCCCAATGCCATATACTGTGTGCACCGTGGGGCGGCCAATCATGGCCGCAGCCGCTTCTCAGGCGGCCAGAGCCGGCTAAAAAGCCGTCCCCAAAGGGGACCCCAGGGCAGAATTGCCCGCCCCACGGTGCAAAAAGCAGCGAGCTACTTCCCCGACATCTTCTTCTGCACCCGCAGCGCCTGCGCATTCAGATTGTTCAACTGGCGCAAATCCTCTTCCGCCATGGCGATGGAATCCTGGATGCGCGCCAGGTCCGCGCTGCCCGCCGCGGGCGCGTCAGTTCGCTGCGCCTGCAACACGCCGGCCATCGCGCGGTATTGCTCCGTGATCTGCTTATAGCGTCGCAGAATGCTGTTCAGATAGACCTCGCGGCGCTGGTGGATATCCTGCAACTCGGCGGCGAGCTGCTGGAGTTGCGCCACCTTCTGCGCATCG
>Ga0302325_10022762_pt1 | contig 13099 bp, 9 predicted proteins | sample Palsa_T0_2_FD_201948 | JGI IMG/M metagenome (GOLD analysis project Ga0302325, IMG submission 201948) | Peat permafrost microbial communities from Stordalen Mire near Abisko, Sweden - Palsa_T0_2 | ecosystem: Environmental > Terrestrial > Soil > Palsa > Peat permafrost | place: Sweden: Abisko... | reverse complement strand
TTCATGGGCATGGGCGAGCCGTTTTTGAACTACGACAACTTCATGGCCGCCGTTCGCCTGCTTATGGACGAAGTGGGCATTGCGGCGCCGCGTATGACGGTTTCAACGAGCGGCATCGTGCCTGGAATCCTGCGCTTTGCAGAGGAAAAGATTCGGCCGAAACTGGCTATCAGCCTCAACGCGCCGAACGATGAAGTGCGCGAGGCCATCATGCCGGTCAATCGCAAATGGCCGATCGCGGCAGTCCTCGACGCGGTTCGAACTATTCCATTTCGTCCGCGCGAGAGAGTCACGTTTGAGTATGTGATGCTGGGCGGCGTGACGGACCAGCCGGAACATGCGGAGCAGGTGATTCGCCTGGTGCGCAAGGCTAACCTGCCCGCCATGGTGAATCTGATCGCGTGGAATCCGGGGCCGGGGATTGCTTTTGACAGCCCTACGCCCGAGTCTGTCGCGGCCTTTCAAAAGCAATTGCTGGCAGCGGGGATTCAGACTTACATTCGCCGACCTCGCGGCCGGGATATATATGCTGCCTGTGGGCAGCTCAAACGGACCACCGAAGGGGCTGCGTTGGTTGGCTAATAACCTGGCGTACCCAGACCTGCCGCTCCTACTCCCCGCGCATCGGGATCTGCATCATGTCTCCGCAGTCTGGGCCCTGGTTCAGGGACGAAGATTGCCCGATCATTGGGGTGGATATCTCTCCGGGGGCGGCGTTGCGGGTTTGAGCCCAGGCGATGGCGACTGCTGCCACCAACAAGCAAATCCATGAGGCGGCGGGGATTATGAGGCGATGGGTACGCATAGCTTCTCCAATCGAACGACTCGGGGTGAAGCGAATTCGCCGTCCGAGTCCTGGGAGATAGTGCGGATGCCTTGCCAACCGTTTCGCGGCTGGTGCGTTTTCGGTCTGGCCGTTTACAGGCGAGATGAAAATCTGTGGTACCCACCCTTTGTGCAAAGGACGCACAAAGGATGGGGCACCCGAAGCTTCGTTTACGCTTGAATTGAAAAGGCTCAGAGAAGCTTACGGGATCAGAGAGAGGGAAGCGGGGGAGTGGAAGCGGGAGTTTGCTGCCGGCGCATGCCCATCCGGCCCAGATCCATCAACGCGCCTGTTACGCGGTCGCTGGCGTGGCGCAGGACCATCCCTTCGATGGCGCCCTCGCTGAGGAAGTTGCCGACGATGCAGTGGACGCCCATGCTCTCCACTTTGTCCACGTCGGGCGCAATCGGCACCGAGCCCTCGGCGGCGTAGCGCAGCAGCATCTGCGGCGAGACAGGCGCGGTGTTGAGGATGGCGTAGTCGAAGATGGGCGCGCCGGTGTGTTCGTAGATGCGCTCGATGTGCTGCGAGGCGCTGAGCCCGAGACTCTCGTTAGCCTGGGTCATCAGATTGCAGATGAAGACGCGCAGGCCGCGCGCCCGAGCCAGCGCCTGCGGAATCCCCTCGACAAGCAGATTGGTGATGAGCGAGGTGTAGAGCGATCCGGGGCCTACGGTGATCAGGTCGGCACGATCGATGGCTTCGATGGCTTCCGGCAGCGGTCTGGCGTCGGGAGGGTCGAGCATCAACTCGACGATGCGGCGCTTGCTGGCGGTGATGTTGGTTTCGCCGCGCACCAGGGAGCCATCGTCCATGCTGGCTACCAGGGTAGCGTTGGCGGTGGTGACCGGGTAGATGCGGCCGCGGGTGTTCAGGATTTTTGAGGCGAGCTGGATGGCCTGGCCGAAGTCGCCAGTAATCTCGGTGAGCGCGGCGACGAAGAGATTGCCGAAGTTGTGACCCTCCATATCGCCACCGGAGCGGAAACGGTGACGAAAGAGCTGGGCCAGCAGATCTTCTTCTTCGCTGAGAGCGACCATGCAGTTGCGCAGGTCGCCGGGAGGCAGCATGTTGAAGCCCTTGCGGAGCCGTCCTGATGAGCCGCCGTCGTCTGTGACAGTAACCAGCGCGGCAAGGTCGGTGATGAGGCAGGGATCGCACCCCTCACCGGGCATTTGGCCCGGCGAGGCGACGTGCTTGCGCAGGCCGCGGAGCAGTGTGGACAGGCCGGTTCCGCCTCCAATGGCCACCACACGCAGGGGAACTGGCGGCGCGCTGAGTGAGGAGGTGCTCAAATGGCCTTCCTTTGAGTTGGGACGGGTGGGGGCAGGGCGATTCTCTGACGAAAGCGTGGCAAACTGGAGCAAATTTGTCTGGCGCAAAGCTGTCGAAAACAAATTCATTGCAGAGGAATCAATCGGCCTTTACGGGTCTGCCGGTTACGGGGCTTCCGGGTAGAGCAGCTCGGTGAAGCGCGGATCGTCCTGCATGGAGTGGAAATCGGTGTCTGTGCGGGCCTGCAGGCGGTTTTTCGCGTTGCCGTCAATAGCGCGGGCGAGGTGTTCGAGGCACTCTTCGGTCTGGCCGGTGATGGCATCGAGCACGGCGAGGCCGTAGAGGGCGTAGTCTGCCCTTGGGTGTCCGCGCAGGATTTCGGTGAATTGCTCGCGCGCCTCTTCGTAGTAGTCGGTGTTGAGCAGGGAGACGGCGTAATCGTACTGCTCCTCAGGCGTGACGAACTCAAGCTTCGATTTACTCAGCTCCCGATGGCAGGCGACGAGATACATGCGGCAGCGCTCGGCCAACGCGGGTGGCGCGGTGCCAAGCAGCTTTTCAAAGGCAATCAGAGCCTTATCGAACTTGGCCTGCTGCAGGAGCTGCAGGGCGGCTTGGTAGTGCTGAAGGGCTACGGCATCCTGATGCGCGGTACCCAGACTGCCAGCACGATGCCCGGCGTGGTTCTGGGGACCGCTGCTGGGTGTTTCCGATGAGTTAGCCTTCTTGCGGCTGGACAATGTTGTTTTGGCCTCTGGCGTCATGTTCTATCGGTGAGCGTTACGGATCACCCTCTTCGAGTTGCGACTTTCGACGCGGATGGCCCGTAGAAGTGATTGTAGCTTCAGGCCATTGTTATACGCAGAACCCCGTCCCGCGTCAATGGGGGGTCCCGGCGTTCGATCCCGACGGCGGATTTTGAAGCCTGTACGCCCAGTCTACGAGCGCTTATGGGCGTGAGATTCCAGGTAAACGGCGGGGTTCAGCGCGGGGTCGTTGTACATCTTCAACTGGCGGTAAAGCTTGAAGCGGCGCGCACCGGCCAGGGTCTCAGTCCAGAGCTGAACGAGGCATTCGGCCAGATCGGCGCGCTGAACGGTGAGGATCTCGAGCCGTTCGCGATTGCGTTCTGCGTGGCCCTGGGGCGCGGCGGGGCGTTGCATCTCTTCGCGAGTGTGGAAAATCTTGAGAGCCAGGATGGAGAGCCGGTCGATCATCAGGCCGGGCGACTCGGAGTGCAGCGGCGCTTTTGAGTCATGCAAATCCCTGGCGGCCAGAAAGTCAAGCAGCATCTGGTCTATCTGTTCCGCGAGATCGTTGCGGCGCTGGTTGGTTTCGTCAATGCGGCGCTTGACGCGGGCCAGATCAGCGTCGTTCGCGCCGGGGGTGCGGGCTGCGTCTTCTGTGTGCCAGAGCTCAAAATTCGCCAGGTGCTGCTTGGCTACCAACTCAATCCAGGCCGTATTTGGACCGGATGGAGGTTGCCAGGTCTCGATGGCCTCCTGGTGCCAACGGGTCGTGAGCTGGTCGTGCAGCGGGGCTATGTCGGTGATGTCGTGGGTGAGGGTCAGCATCGCGGATTGATCCTCGGGCAGGGCGGTATTTACCTGTTTGAGTGTATCGCTTCGGATGCGCGTGCGGCATGGGTGCCGTCCGGCGAGGCCACACTGGCAGTTATGGTAGAACTATCCACACTCGGGTTTAGCGGACAGACTTGACGTTCAAGACTAGGCGTTCATGCCCGGCAAATCCTCCCACGAGGTCAGCATGCCTGATAGCAGCGAGCGGTTCCTGTGCATTGCCAGCTACGAGAAGGGCCATGACTTTATGCGCCAGCTTGCCGACCTGGGCGTGAAGCCGACTCTGCTCACCATGGAGAAGCTGCGCGAAGAGCCCTGGCCTCGCGAGATTCTGGAAGAGCTGGTGACCATGCCCTGCGGCCTGACTAACGAGCAGATCACCAACACCGTTACCTGGCTGGCGCGCGGGCGCAGATTCGACCGTCTGGCCGCGCTTGATGAATTTGACATGGAGCTTGTGGCGCAGTTGCGCGAGCATATGCGCATTCCAGGCATGGGGACGTCGGCTACTGCCTACTATCGCGACAAGCTGGCCATGCGTACGGGAGCGCGTGAGGCCGGTTTCCTGGTTCCGGAGTTTGTGCGCGTGGTCAACTACGATGAGTTGCGCGAGTACATGGATCGCGTGCCCGCACCGTGGCTGCTCAAGCCCCGCTCGGAAGCGTCGGCGCTGGGCATTCGCAAGATTCAGGAGCCGGAAGACCTCTGGCGCGCGCTGGACGAGTTGGGCGACCGGCAGAGCTTCTTCCTGATGGAGCAGTTCGTTCCCGGCGACATCTTCCACGTCGATTCCGTAGTGAGCGAGGGCAAGGTGGTCTTTTCGTCGGTGCATCAGTACGGGCGGCCGCCTATGCAGGTGATGCACGAGGGCGGCGTCTTCACCACCCGTACCGTCGACCGCAAGAGCAAGGACTGGAAGCAGCTCACCAAACTCAATGCCAGGCTCGCTCCGGCGCTGGGCATGAAGCGCGGCGTCACGCATGGTGAGTACATCAAGGCTCATGCCGACGGGCGATATTACTTTCTAGAGATTGCCGCTCGGGTCGGCGGGGCGTTTATTGTCGATTTGGTGGAGCACTCGACCGGGGTGAATCTTTGGCGCGAGTGGGCGAAGATTGAAGTAGCGCATCTGCGCGGCGAGAAATACGCGCCGCCGGTGGCGCGTGAGGACTACGCCGGCAGCGTTCTCTGCCTGGCCAAAGAGGAGCAGCCGGATACCGCAGACTTCGACGCGCCGGAGATTGTCTACCGCATGAAGAAGCATCACCATGCCGGCCTCATCGTGCGCTCCGACAAGCCGGAGCGGGTGGCTGAGTTGTTGGAGGAGTACAGTCAGGCATTCGTGAGCCGGTTTCTGGCGACGATGCCGGCTCCGGATCGGCCTACGGCTTGAGGTTTTCGTGCCGACGCATTGCGAAGAACTACTGCATGGAGTTCAATCTGCAAAGGGCCTTAATGGTATGCGAGGGAACATGGACGAGTCCTCGAAGTCAGAAGGTAGATCGGCGCGGTTGAAGGAGTTTCACGGCGTCGTTCGCGATATCCATGAACGAAACGCCGATACGGACCCTTTTGAGTTGCAAAGGAATATCGACCAAGCGGTTCGCGAAGTGCGGAATATTCAAGGTAGTAGGGGAGTTAAGCAGGAAAGAGGAAATTAACTGTATGGAAGTGAGCGAAAAGGAAGTGAAGCAAAAGAAGTGGCAGTATCCGCATCGGCGCTGGAACCCGCTACGGCGTTCATGGGTGATGGTTTCGCCGCATCGCACGCAGCGCCCCTGGCTGGGCGAGGTGAGCAAGACAAGCGCGCCGCAGACGGTCAGCTACGATCCGGAGTGCTATTTATGCCCTGGGAATAAACGCACGGGTGGGGAAGTGAATCCGGTGTATGGAAATGTGTTTTCATTTGTAAACGATTACGCTGCCGTGCTGCCCAATCCCCCTGCACATGTTGACGAGACATCTTCGCCGCTGCTGATCGCCGAGCCGGTTCAGGGAATCTGCAAGGTGCTGTGTTTTCATCCCAACCACAGCCTCACGCTGGCCACGATGGAGCTGCCGGATATTCGGCTGGTGATTGACGCCTGGGCGAACGAAACCGAGGAGATCGGCGCGCTGGACTGGATCAACCATGTGCAGATCTTCGAGAACCGCGGGGCAATGATGGGCGCTTCCATGCCCCATCCGCATTGCCAGATCTGGGCGACCAGCAACATTCCCGACGAGCCGGCGCTCGAGACCGAGGCCCAGCAGGCTTATCTCACTGAACATGGCCGGTGCCTGCTGTGCGACTATTTGGCGGCTGAACGGGCCTCGGGCGAGCGCGGCAATTCTCGGATTGTTCTGGAGAATGAGCATTTCACCGCGCTGGTGCCTTGGTGGGCTGTCTGGCCGTTCGAAACATTGATTCTTTCGCGCCGTCACTGCGGCCAGTTTCCCGAGCTGGCCAGCGATGAGCGCGACGGGCTCGCCGACATTCTCAAGCGCCTCACCGGACGCTATGATCGGCTCTTCGATGTCAGCTTCCCATACACGATGGGCTTTCACCAGGCTCCTGTGGACAAGGCTGCGCATCCCGAGTGGCATTTTCACGCGCACTTCTATCCGCCTTTGCTGCGTTCGGCGACAGTGCGCAAGTTCATGGTGGGCTTTGAGATGCTGGGTATGCCGCAGCGGGACATTACGCCGGAGGATGCAGCGGCGAGGCTGCGCGCCCTTGGCGAATAGAGGCGAGAGTAGCGTCATTTTGCTTGTGCGTTTTTCGGCCGAGGAACGTTTGGTCAGCGGCTCGGCTTGTATATGAGGCCGATCACAATGCCAACGACAACCCATTCGACGAAATATGCGACGGCGGATATAGCGGTGATCCTGAACCCGATGTTCAGGTTTACATACTTGTGCAAGACGAACGAGCCAATCGCAAAGAGCCCGATCAGCGCGCCGAAAACCGCCCCCGTCATCCATCCTGAACCTGGGTTGTAGATCATCGCGTACAACGCGGTGAGCGCAACCATGGACAGGAGCATCGCTGCCATTCCTGTCGGCATATGACTCATCTGTCCCTGATGATCGCGGTAAACCGCAGGATATTTGAGGAATTCGCTCTTGAGGGATGGAATGGCGCCGAACATTAGACCGCCAAGGGCCATGTATGCAATGAAGGCTCCAAGAGAGGCAAAGGCGATTCGAGCGTAGTTCATTGGGATAACCTCGCGACCGAATATTGGCCCCAAGGGTATCACTCACGATCAGTGAATGGGAGATGCGATGCGCATCGTTTCTCACGAGCCTCGTTTCTTTGGGCCTCGTTTCTAAGGCTTGTCTTCGGCTCCTGGGAAGGCAATCGGGGGTTTGATCCCGTTCAATTCGGGGTTCGGGCCGGCAATCTGGTTTGTGTTCTGCGCCTCCACAACCAGCCATACCCCGGATCGCTTTTCGACGATCATGGTGAAGATCCCGAAGCGCGGTTTACGCATTGTCCCGTCTTCATTCCGGTCTCCCTGGACACTCCAGCTCCAATGAACGGCAGCCAGATCGGGACGCAAAAAGCGGACAGAGGTTTGGAGAGGCGTCACTATCGACTGCTTGAAACGGCCGGAGAGCAAGCGCGTGTGATACAGCTCGAAATCGGCTCTTCCGTGCAGCCAATCCCCGCCGACGTTGACGAAGTCCACGTCTTCCGACATGATCTTCGCCAGTTCGTGTCCATCGTGCGTGGCCCAGGCTGCAGCAAACGCACGAGGAACATCACGGACCGCAGCCTCATCTGCCTTGGTCTGTGCCTGAAGAATGCCGCATCCAGCAAGCAGCAATACCACGAGGAGATTGCGAGGTAGCTTCTTCATGATCCTCCACGTCCCTGGAGCGATGCTTTCCGGTCCGGGCGCCAGGCTATTCGGGGCATTTCAAAGGGGCATTGATGTCGCAGAGGCCGCGAGCGCTCTCAAGCGCTCGCGGCAATCCCGTCTCAGCATTTCAGATTGTGTCGTTGAATGATTTGACGGCGGTTGGGTTGGCGGCCTGCGGAGTGGTGAGCTCGCTGGGAATCGAACCCAGGACCCACGCATTAAAAGTGCGTTGCTCTACCAACTGAGCTACGAGCTCCCAAAGGCCTTCCAATTACAAAGGTAGCACAGCAGGTCTGGCCGCTGGGCCCCGGACGGTCGCAACCCTACCGTTTTGTGCAGCATATCTTAAAAAGGCACCAGACTTGCTATCTCTTCGAACCCCGATGCAATGCTACTGTACAGCATGAAAAACTTTGCCTTTGGCTTACAACTCGTGCCTCAGGTTGGCCGGTAACAAAAAAGTAGTACGAGAGTAACCGACCGGGTGTTATTGTTCTGCTAATAGGCTCGCCCTAAAATCAGATCAGTTGCCTATTCTGCAAGAGCTTTATTTGCTGGGGCTCGAGCGTGTCTGGCTTCGATTTTCGAGGAGATTCGATCCTAGATTGCTTCGAATTCTGTTTGCTTCAGATTCTGATTGTTTCAGATTTTGTCTCCTTCCGGCGTGCGTGTGGCGAGAGTAGAACCGGGGCGTAATCCGGCGGCAAACAGAACCGAGCGGAGAGTTGCAGGTGGAATGATGACCGATTCGAAATCGCTAACCGACCCGAACGAGACGCCCGAGGACGTGACAACGCTGTACTCGTGGGCCAATCTGCATGGAGCCAAGTATCGCGACTTTTCCGCTTCGCGAGCCCAGGCGAGAGAAGAGGCACGTCTGCGCGCCGAGGAGGCAGCGGCGGCAGAGCGACGCCGGCTCGAAGAGGAAGCAGAGCGGGTTCGTCAGGAAGAGGCGCAGATTGCCGCGAGGCTGGCTGCTGAGGCTGCGGAAGCGGCGCGACAGGCTGAAGCCGAGCGCCTGGCTGAAATTGCGCGTCAGGCAGAGGCCGAGCGACAGGCTGTACTGGCAGCGCAGGAGGCGCAGCGGCAGGCGGTTCAGCAACGGGGCTGGCAACCACCTCCGGCTGAGGTTTACCAGAGCGAGTATTCTCCTTCGTTTGCCGCGCCCAATCCAGCGTATGAGCCGGAGCCTGGCCGGACGCCAGACTTCTCGAAGGATTTTGAGTCGGAAACAGGTCCAGAACAAACACCAGACCGGATGATGGAATGGAGCATGGGCCGGGACGTGGCTCCGCGGATGAATCCGGAATTTTCCGCGCCTCAGCAACGCGCGGCATCCAATCCGCCGCAGTATGCGGAACCTTACCGAGCGGGAGCCAGTGAGAATTCGGTTCGGAATCCTTCGCAACAAACGGCTCCAATACAGGTGGCGCAACCATCGCAGCCGGTCCAAAATTATCAGCCGCAGCAGACAGTGCCAGCTGTCCCCGATACGCGCCGCGTGTCGGATACGCAATTCCCGGCGCCGTCGACCGCCTTTCGCGAGAGGCCCGTGCCTGCTTACCCCGAACCCTCGTATGCGGCTTCGCAATCGCCTTATCCTTTACCGCAGCAGGACCCGTATCTTGCGGCTCCGTGGCAACAGCCGCAGCAACGGGAGCGAGATCAGAGAGAATCGGTGAGCCGCCCTGCGTGGCTCGCACCTGAACTGCCACCCGCTCCGACCGCACAGCCGCGTAGCTTTCCGCAATCTGTGAATCAGCTTCAGACGCCCGCTCAGCAGCATGGACAGTTTTATGGCCAGGCTCCGTTTTCTGGACAGCCGGTTGTACAACAGCCGGGGCAGGGAACGGAAATGCGTTCAGTCCCAATGTCTGGACAGAACCCAGGACAGAACTCAACTCAAGGTTCGGGACAGAATCCGAATCAGCCTCCAGCGCCTGCCTCCCCATCCAGCCCTGTGGAGGACACGTTGCAGGGGTCGCGCGACCAGATCGCCAATCGCTGGTATGCGCTGAAGCATGTCTTCGATCCCAGCGCCGCTGCAGCAGAGCACGTTCCGGCTCAGCCTCCGGCGCGGGTGCCTGTGCTCGCGGTGTTTTCGCTGGCTGGCGGAGTAGGCAAGACCAGCCTTGTTGCGTCGCTGGGCCGGGCGCTCTCTTCGCGAGGCGAGCGTGTCTTGCTGGTCGATACGGCTGCTTACGGACTGCTGCCATTCTTCTTTGGCGCGCGCGATCAGCGCCCTGGGATGCTGCGTACATTCAATCCTCCGGGCGTGAGCGCCGAGGCTCCGATTCAACTGGTCACGCTCGATCCCGAGGGCCAGCCGCCGGAGAGCCAGACGCTGAATCAAGACCCAAATCGTTCGCAGAGTCCGGAGCCCAATCAGGATTGGCTGGCGCAGGAGGTTGGCCGCTATACCCGTGGGGCCAATCGCGTGCTGATTGACCTGCCTACCGCTTCTGGCTCGACCACGCGGCGTGTGCTGCGTCTGGGGCCGGTAGTTCTGGTGCCGATTCTGCCAGATATGAACTCCGTGGTCAGTGTGGGAGCTATCGAGGCTTTCTTCCGCAACAGTGCAGCGATGGCTGGGATAGGGGGCGGCAAGCCGATTATGCCGTACTATGTACTCAACCAGTTTGATTACTCTCTGCCGCTTCACCTGGATGTTCGCGAGATTTTGCGCGAGCAGATTGGGGATCGTCTGCTGCCCTTTGCGCTCAGGCGCAGTCCGGCTGTGAGTGAAGCGCTTGCCGAAGGAATGACCGTGATTGATTACGCTCCCAATGCCGTCGTAGCCGAGGATTATACCCACCTCGCCGAGTGGGTGCGGAGCCTATCTGCCCCTGCAACTCAAAGCTATCGCGGCGTTCGCTGGAGTGAACGATGAGTCTAACTCAGGCCTGGCACGATATTGGCGCCGGCGAGACCTTCCTTAACAAGCTGCTGCGATTTGCCTTTCTCGTTGTGGCGCTGGTGATGTTTTACTTCTTCGCCACGCTGCCGCTCACGTGGCCGCAACAGGCGGTCTGCGGGCTGCTGACGTTGCTAATGGGCCTCGCGCTGGGCCGCACTTCAGATTCTTACCTGATCACGTTGACGCTGATGATTCTGTCGCTTTTCGCGACCTTTCGCTACGGCTACTGGCGCATGTCACAGACGGTGATGTTCTTTCAGGACCCGGCCAATCACTGGGGTGCGCTGGATGCCTTCTTCATCATGTCGCTGGTTTTTGCCGAGGGCTACGCATTCATCATTCTCTTTCTCGGCTTCTTCCAGACTATCTGGCCGCTGCGACGCGCGCCCATGCCGTTGCCTGACAACTCAGACGAGTGGCCGCATGTGGATGTGCTGGTGCCAACCTACAACGAGCCTCTCGAAGTGGTGCGCTACACCGCGCTGGGCGCGCTCAACATCGACTGGCCGACGGACAAGCTGCACGTCTACATCTGCGACGATGGCCGTCGTAAGGAGTTCGCAGATTTTGCTTTTCAGGCCGGCGTAGGCTACAAGATTCGCCCGGATAACTTCCACGCCAAGGCCGGCAACATCAACACAGCTCTCAAGTCGCTGACCTCGCCTTACGTTGCTATCTTCGATTGCGATCACGTGCCCACGCGCAGCTTCTTGCAGATGACCATGGGATGGTTTCTGCGCGACCGCAATCTGGCCATGCTGCAGACGCCGCATCACTTCTATTCGCCCGATCCTTTTGAGCGTAATCTGGGTCAGTTTCATGTCATTCCCAACGAGAACGAGCTGTTCTACGGCATTGTGCAGGATGGCAACGACTTTTGGAATGCGACCTTTTTCTGCGGCTCCTGCGCTGTGCTGCGACGTGAAGCGCTGGATGAGATTGGCGGCATCGCAGTTGAGACAGTGACCGAGGATGCGCACACCTCGCTGCGCATGCAGTCCAATGGCTGGAACACCGCTTACATCAACATTCCCCAGGCGGCAGGCCTGGCCACAGAGCGGCTATCGGCGCATGTAGGCCAGCGCATCCGCTGGGCGCGCGGCATGATCCAGATTCTGCGCACAGACAATCCGCTCTTCGCGCCTAAGTTGAGCCTTGCGCAGCGCTTCTGCTACTTCAACGCGATGGCGCATTTTCTGTATCCGTTGCCGCGGCTGATTTTTCTTACCGCGCCTTTGATTTATCTCTTGCTTTCACACACCAACGTGCCGGGCTACTGGGCCGCGATTCTGGCCTATGCGCTGCCGCATCTTACGCTATCGAACATTACCAACTCGCGCATTCAGGGCCAGCATCGGCATTCCTGGTGGAATGAAATTTATGAGACGGTTCTATCGCCCTACATTTTGCTGCCCACCATGATGGCGCTGATCAATCCCAAGCTGGGAAAATTTAACGTGACAGCCAAAGGCGGCATCGTCAAGCGCAGCTTTTACGATGTGAGGATCGCGCAGCCATTCCTCGTGCTTTTATTCTTTAACCTGCTTGGCCTTCTGGTCGCCATTCCGCGCTTTTTCATCTGGGACAGAGACCGCCCTGGCACCGTCATCATGAACTGCATCTGGTGTTTCTTTAACATCATCGTTCTCGGCGTCTGCTCCGCGGTCTCGCGTGAAATGCAACAGCTTCGCGGCCATGTCCGCATCCGCATCGTCACTCCGGTGCTGGTCAGGCTGCCGGATGGACGGGTGCTGCATGGTGAAACGATCGACCTATCCAGCGGCGGCGCAGCGATCCGTCTCGATGAGACCTACGCCGTAAACAGTGGCGAGTTGGCCAAGCTATCTTTTCCCGCTGCTTCAATGAATGGAGACCTGCCTATTACACTTGTCTCCAACTCCGACACGACGCTGCGTACCAAGTTCAATGAGCTCACCATCCCTGAGCAGGAACTGCTCACGATGGTGCTCTATTCGCGCGCCGACACCTGGCTGGGCTGGGGTGAAAGCCGCGAGGTGGATCAGCCCATGAAGAGTCTGGGACGCATCTTCGCAATTTCAATGCAAGGCCTCAAGATGACCTTCGTGAGTCTGTTCTTCAAGGAAAAGTCCGCCAAAAAGCGCGGTCAGGCAAAGGGAACTGCCGCCGCTAAATCTCAAGACAAGTCCAAGATCGCTGCTGCTCACCTGCTGCTGTTGGCGCTGATGCCTTTGGGGCTGCTCACCTTGCTCACCGGCAGTCCGTCCCTCATGGCGCAGCCGGGCACCATGGGCAATGATGCTCGTCAGGCGATTGCTAAAGGGCCACAGCCGGCTCCAGGACAGTTTCGCGATGTCTTCAGCCTGGCCGACGCAGGATCGCCGCAGATTGAGATGCACGGCATCGATAGCCAGCACTCGATTTTCTTTACGCTGAACCAGACGCACGTCGTGAAGACGGCAAAGATTCACGTTTACTATTCGTTTTCGCCAGGGCTGCTTCCGGCCCTGAGTCACCTGCAACTTATTCTCAATGGCACGCTCTTTGCCACGCTGCCCGTTCCGCCGGAGCAGACGCAGGGTGGGGCGAGCAAGGACGCAGAGGCGGAGATTTCCATTCCCGCAGAACTTCTTGTGCGCAAGAACGTACTCACGCTGGAGTTCATTGGTCACTA
>Ga0302325_10022760_pt1 | contig 13101 bp, 15 predicted proteins | sample Palsa_T0_2_FD_201948 | JGI IMG/M metagenome (GOLD analysis project Ga0302325, IMG submission 201948) | Peat permafrost microbial communities from Stordalen Mire near Abisko, Sweden - Palsa_T0_2 | ecosystem: Environmental > Terrestrial > Soil > Palsa > Peat permafrost | place: Sweden: Abisko... | reverse complement strand
GCCTTCGGCGACGATGTCCGCCTCGAGGCCGCCTATGGTGACACCGATGGCGACAAGGAGATGTTAGCGCTGGCGGAGGAACAGGGCATGAAGGTCTTCAACGGGACCGGGAGGTCATCGCTGTGAAACACGCCGGCGCCGCCGTACTGGACCAGCTGGAGCCGTTGCTGGGTCGCATCAGGGCATGCGGCGCCTTGCGCGAGAAGAGCCGCGGCATCTTTTATCTGAAGTCGCGCGCCTATCTGCACTTCCACGAGGACCCGGCGGGTGTCTTTGTCGATATCCGCGCCGCCGACGGGAAGGATTTCGACCGGATGAAACTCGACCGCGCCATCGAGACCGAAATCCTGGCGCGGATCGCCGAGGTCGCGGGCGGTTGAGCGGCCTGCCCGCCTGGCCCGATCTCGCTATCAGCGCCGAGGGCGCTGTGGCCGAGGTGCGGCTGAACCGGCCCCAGGCTCGCAACGCCCTCTCGCTGGGGCTGATGCGCCAGCTGATCAACGCGGCCGCGTTTTTCCGGGCCTCGACCGAGATCCAGGCGGTGATCCTGACCGGGGCCGAGACCTACTTCTCCGCCGGCGCAGATCTGGCCGATGAAGAGCGCCTCTCCAGCACTGCCACCCGCCTCGAGCGCCGCCAGGTCGCGCGGCTGGGCCCGGACCTGTGCGCGGCCTGGGAAAGCCTGGAGCAGGTGACCATCGCCGCGGTCGAGGGCTACTGCATCGGCGGCGCGGCGGCGCTGGCGGTGGCGCTGGACTTCCGCATCGTCGGCGAGGGGGCCTACCTGCGCCTGCCGGAGATCGCGCTCGGCATGAACATGAGCTGGGGCGCCCTGCCCCGCATCACCGCCCTGGCCGGCCCGTCGCGCGCCAAGCAGCTGGCGATCTTCTGCGAGCCCTGCGCGGCCGACGAAGCGCTGCGCTGGGGCCTGGTCGACGAGGTGGTCGGCGCCGGCGGCGCGCTGGCCCGCAGCCACGAATGGGCCGCCAAGGCCGCCGCCCTGCCGCCGCTGCCGGTGCGCATGACCAAGGAGGCGATCAACGCCCAGTCCGGCGCCCTGCACCGCGCCACCTCGGCGATGGACCGCGACCAGTGGATGCTGACCGGCGAGACCAGCGATTTCGCTGAGGGCGGGCGGGCGTTTGCGGAGAAGCGCAAGCCGAAGTTCAGGGGTGACTAGGAAGACGCGCTGAATAGGCCCAAGGAGCTGTCATGGTCCGGTGGTGGCATGCCATCCACGCAAGCAGCCTCTGACAATCTTCCTCAAGTCGCTTAGAAACGGACCGATGGTCAAAGCCTGCTCTGTTGTTCTTGTGGTCGGCCTTTTCTCGGCGTCGCTCGCCCGCGCCGAGCCGACGGCGTCCCCGCCTTCGTCATCTGCCGCCGGCGCGGCGAGCGGATCGGTGTCCTGGAAACAAATCTATGAGGATGGCCAGACGGTCTACTACGTGAGGGCGAACGGCCTCGCGCAGACGGGTGAGTCGGACACGCAATCGTTGCTGGAGTTCAAGGTTCCGCAGGTGGTCGGCGGTGTACAGGTCTGGTCCATGGTGTCGCGCATGAAACTGAACTGCGAACAGAACCAGGTAATCACCATCGACAATACGTCCTACGCGCTGCAGATGGGCACTGGCACGGTGATCCAGTCGCAAGCCGCCAACGACACTTGGCATCAGCCGGAGCCCGGCTCGCTCGGCGGACTTATCTGGAGCACTGCCTGCGCGAAGAATTGATCGCCGGGCCTGGGCTATCGATCGGCGCGCCGACTGCGCCCAAGCAACTTCTCGACCGGGCTCTGCGGCAAGCTGGCCAGGGTCAGGTACCCAGTAGACTGCGGGTCCAAGGCAGCGAAGTTGTCGCGCGCGTGGGCCAGGAAATGGCCCTTTCTCACCACAGCGGTGACGACATAGCCGGCGTCCGCGGCCGTCACCGGTTCCGGGACCGGGAAGAGGCCGTATAGCGACGCACCGGTGTTGAGGCTCGTCTCGGTTTCCCGTTTCTGCCGCTCGGGGAGCGCGTCGCGCGGCACGACGTCGCCCTCGCTGGGGTCGCCGCTGCGCCCTTGCCCTGGGCCGCCCTGGGAGCTCGGACCCTGACCCTGGCCGCCCTGGCCAAACGGGCCACCGTCCATCGGGCCCGAGTTGCCCTCCCGCGACCCATATTGGGCCAGCCAAAGCCGCGGCTTGCTCGGGCTGATGCGTACGCCGCCGTCGGCGTAGACCGTGACGCGCATGCCGAGCACTTCTGGTGCGATGCGGTGCTCGTAGAACGAGATCTCGTCGGCGTCGAGCACGCCGTCGCCCTTTACATCGAGGAAGGCGAAGAACGCCGCCGCGTCGGCGACGAACTCGTCGCGGTCGAGCTTTCCATCGCCGTTACGATCCGCGCCCTTGAACCAGTCGACGACCGGATAGGGCGCACCGGCCGGGGCCCGATAGGGCCGGCCATGCGGGCTGAAGAACACGTTCGGCGCAGCCTCGTCGGCGGCGCCGCGCGCAGGGGCGGCCAGGGTCCCGGCCAGGCCGCCGGCCGCAAGCGAGCCCGAGGCCAGGGTGACGAATCGCCGACGTGTCGTGTGCATGGAACTGCCGATCGGAATGGGGCCCGCGGCACAGTTAGCGCCGGTTGAGCGGGCGCGTCCACCTGCACGGGGCGCCGGCCCATTGCACCCAGCGCGGCCTCGGACCACTATCGGCCAAGGGAATAGCGCAGGAAGGCATGCCGTGCACGATCTGATCATCCGGGGCGGGATCGTCGTTGACGGCACCGGCGCGCCCGGCTTCCGCGGCGACGTGGCGGTGAGCGACGGTCGCATCGTCGAGGTGGGCGAGGTGTCGGGTCCCGCAGCGCGCACCATCGCCGCGGACGGGCTGATGGTGACACCCGGGTTCGTCGACATCCACACCCACTATGACGGCCAGGTCTCGTGGGACAGCGTCCTGGCGCCCTCCTCCATCCACGGCGTGACGTCGGCCGCGATGGGCAATTGCGGCGTTGGCTTCGCACCGGCGATGCCTGACAAGCACGACTGGCTGATCCGGCTGCTGGAAGGCGTCGAGGACATTCCCGGCACCGCCTTGGCCGAGGGCCTCGCCTGGGACTGGCAAAGCTTCCCGGACTATTTGGATGCGGTCGGCCGCCGCAGCTACACGATGGACATCGCCGCCCACATGCCGCACGCGGCGCTGAGGGCCTTCGTGATGGGCGAGCCCGGGGCCGACCACACGGCGGCGCCGACCGAGGCCGAGATCGAGCGGATGAGTACGCTCACCGAGGAGGCGCTGCACGCCGGCGCGATCGGCTTCTCCACCTCGCGCACCTACGTGCACCGCAGCCGCGACGGCCAGAACATCGGCACGCTGACCGCCTCGGAGCGCGAGCTGCAGGGTATCGTCGGGGCGCTGAAGCGAGCGGGCCGCGGCGTGATCCAGCTGATTTCCGACGCCTATCTGACCGCGGACGACGACTTCGCCGCGGCCGAGCTGCGGTTGATCCGCGGCCTCGCCCAGACGTCGGGTCGGAAGCTGTCGTTCACGGTCCAGCAGTCCGACGACGCGCCGGACCGGTGGCGGGGCATCTTCGACGAGATCGACGCCATGGTGGCCGATGGGCTCGACGTGCGGGCCCAGGTCGCGCCGCGGCCGGTAGGCGCCATGCTCAGCTTCGCCTCCACCACCAACCCGTTCATCCTCACGCCCACCTACCGCGAGATCAACGCCGGCGTCGTCGCGGCGCGGCTGCGGGCGCTCGGCAGCCTGGAGGTGCGCGAGCGGATCCTGGCCGAACATGGCGCCTACCGGCCCGGCGGCTTCGCCGGCCAGCTCACCGGCGACTTCGAGCGCATGTTCCGGATGACCGATCCGGTCGACTACGAGCCGACGCCAGACGCCTCGATCGCCGCCGAAGCCAAGCGCACCAACAAGAGTCCGGCCGAGCACTGCTATGACGTGATGCTGGAAGCCGAGGGGCGGCGCCTGCTCTACATGCCGCTGGTCAACTACGCCTACGGCAACCTCGACGACGTCCACGGTATGATGAAGGGCGACCACACGCTCTACGGGCTGTCGGACGGCGGCGCCCACTGCGGCACGATCAGCGACGCCTCGTTCCCGACCACGACGATCGGTCTCTGGTCGAAGGGCAGCAAGAGCGGCCGCCGCTTCCCGGTGGAAACGCTGGTGCACGGCTATACCCAGCGCAACGCGAGGCACGTCGGCTGGCGCGACCGCGGCGTGATTGCGCCAGGCTACCTGGCCGACCTCAACGTGATCGACCTCGCGGCGTTGTCGCTGTCGCCGCCGGAAATCGTCCAGGACCTGCCGGCGGGCGGAACCCGGCTGGTGCAGAAGGCCCGCGGCTACCACTGGACCATCAAGTCCGGCGTCGCCACTTTCGAACAAGGCGAGTGGACCGGCGCGACACCGGGCGGACTGATCCGCGGCGAGACAGCGGCCCCGGCGCTTTCAGCCTAAGAGGTCGGGACCCGGCGTCCGGTCGCAGATGTCCGCCGCGGAAACCCGGCGCTTGATCGATACAATCGCAACGTTTCATCCTTAACGTTCGAGTCGGTCCTCCTCGCGCTCCAAGGAGCAGTTGCTTGCGTCTCTCCCTGCTGATCGGCTTGGTTCTGGCGGCGGGTCCCGCCTTGGCGGCGCCCGGCGGCCCGATCGTGAAGGACGGGGTCGAGATCACCATCCTGCCAGCGGGACCGGCCGGCGCCGGCGGCATCGTCGAGGTCACCCTCGACGTCGAAGCGCGCAGCGACGCCGCGGCGGCCAAGCTGAAGTTCCGCTCAATGCGCGGCGTGACCGCGATCGACTGCCGACTGGGCGCCAACCGGTTCATCAAGGCCGACGCCTATCCCGAGGCCAACCTCAGGGGCGAGGTCTCGCCCCGGGTGGTCAGCGGCGAATGGGTGCAGCCCGCCGTGGAGTCCTACATGCTCGCCGTCACCGCGCGGGTCTGCGGCGCCGCGCCGGCAGTCCGGCCGACCACGACCGCCGCGTCGGGACCGCTGCCGATCGTCAGGTTGGGAACGGACAGCGCTCCCGCCGCGCCGACTTCACCGCCGCCGGCGACACCGCCCGCCAGGATGGCGACGGCGATCGCGCCGAAGCCTGCGCTCGCCGCGCTGCCCCCGCGGGCTTTCCGCGCCAAGGCGGATGGGCGCGGCGTGGCGCAGGTCGCGGCCAGCCCCACGGCCCAGGGCGCGCAACACGTGCTGGGCCAGCTGCGCGCGCTGATCACGCCGCCGCTGGCGGGCAGCGTCGAGGCGGCGACGGTCAAGAACGCCGCCGTGTTCCGCGCCAGCGTGGCCGGGTTCGTTTCGCTAGGCGACGCCCAGGCTTTCTGCGCCCGCGCGGCGTCGGTCTCGAAGACCTGCTGGGTGCACTGGAAGACCCCCGCGCCAGCCCCACCGCCGACGCATCACGCCTAGCCGGCCGGCTCGACAACGCCGGCCTGTTCGGCTTCCGCCGCCAGCTGCTGCAGCGTCTCCTGGTGGCTGGCGCGGGTGATGCGGTAGCCGGACAGCAGCGCGAAGGCGATGCCGTAGAGGGCGACCAGCGTCGGCGCGTAGATCAGCGCGAAGTGGCGCATGACCCCGGGCGGCACGTGGGAGGGATCGGTGCCGGGTACGAGGCCGACGATGGCGACGATGCTGGAGGCGATCAGGATACCGAATCCGGAGGTCGCCTTCTGCACGAACGCCGAGGCGGCGAAGAACAAGCCCTCCGAGCGCCGCCCGGTCTTCAGCTGAGAGACCTCGACCACATCGGCGATCATCGATGTGCCCGCGGTGGTGGAGATGATGCCGAACGCCACCTGGACCACGGAGGTACAGAAGATGATGGCCAGCAGCTGAGGGCTGTGGTTCGGCGGCATCAGGCCGACGGTTCTCAGCAGCACGGGCGTGAGTCCCGCGGTCACCGAGAGCACCAGCATCAGCCTCGTCACCGTGCGCTTGCTGAACCGGCGCGAGAGCCTGGGCATGGCGACGAGAGCGATGACGGCCGAGCCAAACACTCCAGCCGTGAGGTAGGAAATCTGTCGGGCGCTGAACGCCCAGAAGAAGGTGTTGAAATAGGCGTTCAGGACAGCGGCCATCCCCATCGCCATGGCGCTGGTGATGGTGGAGGCCAGCAGGAACAGGAACGAGCGGTTCGACAGCGTTTCCCGCATCTCACCCAGCACGTGGAGAGGCGTGAGGCGGCGCCTCGGCGGCGGCGGCATCAGGTGCGGAATGTGCCGGTGCGTCCCGATGGCGGAAATCAGGATGCTGCAGAAGATGATCGCCGCCGCCGCCATGCCATAGTGAGCGTAGCCGGCGGGATTGAGCTGCCCCACGCGGTGCGTGGCGTCTGGCGTGAGAAACACCGCGTAGGCGAGCAGGTTTACCGTCAGACCGCCGACCCAGCCGAAGAAGTAGCGGTAGCTCAGCAGCACCGAGCGCTGCTCGTAGCCGGTGGAGAACTCCGCCGCCAGCGCCGAGCTGGGCACCTCGAACAGCGACGAGAGCGCGCGAATCAGGATCGCGATCAGGATCGCGTAGATGAAGAGCGCCGAGCCGCTCCAGTGCGGCGGGTTCCAGAGCGCCAGGTAGGCGAGCGCGAACGGCGCGGCAGCGGCGTACATGAACGGGTGGCGCCGTCCCCAGGGGCTGCGGAAATTGTCGGATATCTGGCCGATCAGCGGGTCGATGCAGGCGTCGAACAGCAGGGCGAGGAACGCGGCCAGGGCGATCGCTTGGGCGGGCACGCCCATCACCTGATTGTAGAAGAAAACCAGGAAGTAGCTGAAGCCGTTGTCCTTCACCCCGAAGGCCACCGAGCCGAAACCGTAGAGCCAGCGCGTCGGCCGATCGACCTCGCGCTTGGCCGCGCTGACGGCGCCCGCGGCGGCGTCCGGCGCTGGAACGGCGGTCAAACGCCGCCCGCTGGATAGCGGACTGCCAAGCCTGCGGGTGACATCATGGCGCGCCTCGCGGAGGAACCCTGGACCGGTCACCGTTCTGGCCTGCGTCACGCCCGCGGGGCAAGCGCGCTTTCGTTGCCGGCGCCGTCACTCCGGACGGCCGGCATCGCCGATCCGGGCCCATCGCCGACGCTTCCGGCGGCGCGAGAAAAAAGATCAGGCGGCCATATTTCCTTGTAATCGTGCGAATTTGCGCGCATAGGCAGAATATCGAATATCGTTTTGGTTCGGATGCTCTCCACGCTTGCTCTTCGGATCGAGCTCCCGAGTCTTCATGATCCTCTCCGACAATTTGGTCACCCGCGCCAACTGGCGCGCGCGAATAGCTACACCACAAGGAAGACCAATATGACGACTGGGACAGTGAAGTGGTTCAACGCCACCAAGGGCTTCGGCTTCATTCAGCCTGACGGCGGCGGCCAGGACGTTTTCGTCCACATTTCGGCCGTCGAACGCTCCAGCCTCGGCACGCTCAGCGAGGGCCAGAAGGTCAGCTTCGAGCTCGAGAAAGACCAGAAGAGCGGCAAGATGTCGGCCGGCCAGCTTCAGGCCGGCTAGTTTGCCGGAGCCGAGGTTCGCCTGCGCTGCGAACTTCGGAATCGGGATAACATCCCGGGCCTACCCAGCGGACAGGGCGGCATAGCGCCGCCCTGCTCCGTCGGCGCCGCCTCACCCTCAACGGAAGTCGTGCCATGGCGCGCAAGCCCAACTATTCCTTCGAGCGCCACGAGCGGGACAAGGCCAAGGCGACCAAGCTCGCCCAGAAGGCCGACGCCAAGCGCGAACAGCGCGAGCGCGACCGGGCCGGCGTCTCCGACCCGGCACCTCTCCCCGCCCCAGATCCGGACGAGCTGTAGCCATGCAGACCGCGACCATCTTCAACCATGAGACCGTGCCGCTCGATGGCGAGCGCTTCGCCGACTGCGAGTTTCGCGGCTGCCGCATGGTCTACCGCGGCGGCGAACCGCCCCGATTTGACAATTGCACCTTCGACGACTGCGACTGGCGCTTCGAAGACGCCGCCGCCCACACCCTGGCCCACCTGAAGACCGTCTGGGCCGCCGGCGGCAAGGCCCCGGTGCAGGCGCTGATCAAGACCATCACCGGCGCCGCGCGGTAGCTACTCGCCGGTCGGCAACGGCCCGACGTACTGCTGGAAGCCGAGCAGCCAGTTCGGCGCGAGCGCCGCGCGGGCCTGATCCAGCGTCAGCGTTCCGGCGCAGACCATGTGCGACACCTTTGTCTCCAACACGTCCTTGGTCCGCGCGCCGTAGGTGTCGTTGTAGGCCTGCATCCACGGATTATTGGTGTCGCTCGGATCGCCGCCGTCCTCGATCGAATCCAGGTGATCCAGCTCGTACTCGGACGCGGTGTGGCCAGGCGGAATATTCTTCTGCTTGATCGCGTCGGTGTAGGACGGCAGGCTGCCAATCACGCCGCTGACCAGCGAGAAGTTCTCGAACACATAGCCGGCGTAGGCCCCCAGCAGGATCAGGGTGATCAGCAGCTGCTGGATCTTGCCGAGGTCCTGCGTGCCGACATTGCCGATCTCCTCGCCGGTGACGAGGTCGGCCCACGAGGCCTGGGCCGGCGAGGCCTTGTTGGCCAGCTTGCCGTTCGGGACCATCGCCGAGCCCAACCGCGCCGTGGCGGCGGCGGTGTCGTCGTCGGGATCCTGGTCGGCCTTGAGGCTGAGCAGCGCCGGCGCGGCGACCAGCGAGGTGGCCGAGATCCCCATCGCCAGCAGCAGCTCGCCCGGAATGGTTACCGCCAGCGCCTGGACCTGTAGTCGACCCCCGGCGCGACGGCGTTGGAGGCGGCCGCGGTGGCGAACGCGGCCAGCACGATCACCGTCCAGGCGCCGGCCTGCAGTTTCGACAGGCTAAGCCGGTTGCGGTTGTCGATGAAGGCGCCGATGGGCCGGCCGTTGACCAGCAGGCCCACGACCATCAGCTCCAGCGCCAGCAGCGCCACGACGGCGAGAAAGATCAGCCCGCGCCAGGCCGGCCGCAGCCCGGGCACGGTGCAGAGCATCACGCCGATCGTCAGCAGCGGCAGCGCGGCCCACGCCCAATTCTTGATCGGCAACGTTTCGCCCCCCGGCGCACACGCTTAACCGCGGCGGGCGCGGCGAACGACTCAGAGGCGCAATCTCAGCGTGCAGTTGGCGGCGGAGCTGAGCCGAAACCGGGAGGCGGTCAACCCCGCGCCGGCTGGAACCTGCCCTGCCGATCTGCCAACCTCCGCCGCAGGAGGAACGCGCATGCCGGCAAGCCAGACCTGGAACGCCGAGGCGCTCGCACCGCTGTGCGCGGCCGACGGCGAGTTTCGCCTCGCCGCGCGGTTCTGGACCGGCGGCCTGCGGCTGCGGGTCGGCACGCGGACCATCGCGATCACCGTCGCCGACGGCGCGCCGGCGGCGGGCGATCCCGGGGCCGACGCAGCGGGTGTCATCACGCTCACTGGCGACGACGAGGCGGTCTGGGCACAGCTGCTCGCGGCGCGGCCGCCGCGGTTCTGCAACGACCTGTTCAACCTGGCCGCCTCGGGCCGGATCGTGGTCGGGGCCGATCCGGTGCTCTATGCGCAATATTATCCGGCGGTGATGCGGGCGCTGGAGCTGCTGCGGCCGGCCGATCCGGGCGTTGCGACCGCCGCGCCGCCAGTCCGCGCGGCCGGCGCGTTCGACGCCCCGGTCGGCCGCTATGTTCACCTCGACCTCGCCGGCGAGGATCACCGGGTCTATTTCGAGGAGGCTGGGTCAGGCATCCCGCTCTTGCTGCAGCACACCGCCGGCTGCCACGGCGCGCAGTGGCGCCATCTGTTCGAGCGGCGCGAGATCACCGACCACTTCCGCCTGATCGCCTACGACCTGCCCTACCACGGCAAGTCGCTGCCGCCGGTGGGGCCGAAGTGGTGGGCCAGCGAATACCAGCTGACCGGCGGCTTCCTGCGCTCCGTGCCGCTGAGCCTGGCGGCGGCGCTGGAGCTAGAGCGGCCGGTGTTCATGGGCTGCTCGGTCGGCGGCCTCTTGGCGCTGGACCTGGCGCGGCGCCACCCGCAGAGCTTCCGCGCGGTGATCTCGCTCGAGGGCGCGCTGAAGGTCGAGGGCGACCCGGCGACGCTGAGCGGCTTTTGGCACCCGCAGGTCTGCAACGAGTACAAGGCGCGGGCGATGAACGCGCTGATGAGCCCGACCTCGCCCGAGGCCTATCGCAAGGAAACCAGCCAGGTCTACGCCGCCGGTTGGCCGCCGGCGTTCCTGGGCGACCTGCACTACTACCTGGTCGACTATGACTTGCGCGGAGCGGCGGCCGAGATCGACACCGGCAGGGTCGCGGTGCACATCCTGTCGGGTGAATACGACTCCAGCGGCACGATGGAGCTGGGCCAGGCCGCCCACGCCGCCATCCCCGGCTCGACCTGGACCGCGATGCCGGGCATTGGCCATTTCCCGATGTCTGAGCACCCGGAGGCGTTCATCGGCTATCTGCTGCCGGTGCTGGAACAGATCCGGGCGCAGGCGGCGGGGTAAGATCGGGCCTGGACTTCCGCTGCGGCCGGCTCTCAACTTGCGGGCATGACGGATGCTGCAGAAAGCAAGGGCCGGCTCGCGGGCAAGGTCGCCATCGTCACCGGCGCGGCCTCCGGCTTCGGCGCCGGCATCGCGACGCACTTCGTCGCCGAGGGCGCCAAGGTGGTCATCGCCGACCTGAACCTCGAGGGCGCGCAGGCGCTGGCCGCCCAGTTGGGCGCGGCCACGACGGCGATCCGCGCCGACGTCTCGCGCGACGCCGATGTCGCGGCCCTCGCCGAGGCGGCCACGGCGTTCGGCGGGCGGATCGACATCCTGGTCAACAACGCCGGCGTCGGCCAGGGGCCGCAGGCGCTGGAGACGGTCGCCGAGGCCGAGTTCGACCGGCTGTTCGCGGTCAACGCCAAGTCGGTCTACCTCACTGCCCGCCACATCGTGCCGGCGATGAAGGCGGCCAAGAGCGGCGCCATCCTCAACATCGCCTCCACCGGCGGCGTCAGCCCGCGCCCGAACCTGGCCTGGTACAACGCCACCAAGGGCTGGGTGATCACCGCCACGCGGGCGATGGCGATCGAGCTGGCGCGCTGGAACGTGCGGGTCAACGCGATCAACCCCGTGGCCGGCGACACGCCGCTGCTGGCGACCTTCATGGGCGGCGTCGACACGCCGGAGGCGCGCGAGCGGATCCTGACCACCATCCCGCTGCGCCGTCTGACCACGCCTGCCGACATCGCCAACGCCGCGGTGTTCCTCTGCTCCGACGAGGCGGCGATGGTCACCGGCGTCGCCCTGGAGGTCGACGGCGGGCGGTGCCTGTGAGCGGCGGCCAGGACTACCTCGGCAATCCGGTCACGGGCGAGCCCGAGGCGCTGGCGGCGGTCGACGACTTTGTCGCCGGGTTCATCGGCTACGAGACCCGCGCGGGCCAGGTGGTGAAGTCGGCGGTGGCGCGGCCGGGGCATGGGCTGCTCAACCTCTACGCCGGCGCGCTGTTCATGCTGCTGGAGTCGCCCGAGGGCCCGGGCCGGGCGCGGCCATTCCTGGCCAAGGCGCGGGCCGCCGCCCTGAACGAGCGGGAGCGCCGCACGGCCGATTTTCTCTGCGCCTGGACCATCGGCGACATCCCGGCGGCCCAGGCGATCGGCGAAGGCATCGCCCGCGACTGGCCGCGCGACCTGACGATGGTCAAGCTGGCGCAGTACCTGGCGTTCAACCGCGGCGACTTCCCGCGCATGCTGCGGATCGCCCTGGAGGCGCTGCCGGCCGCCGGCGACGTGGCGCAGATGCACGGCATGGCGGCGTTCGGCTACGAGGAGTGCCATCTGCTGGCCGACGCCGAGCGCGCCGGGCGTCGCGCGCTGGAGCTGCGCCGCGACGAGCCTTGGGCGCAGCATGCGCTGGCGCATGTGATGATCACCCAGGGCCGCATCGACGAGGGCGCGCGGTTCCTGGAGCGCGCGGCGCCGGGCTGGGACGGGCTCAACTCGTTCATGGCCACCCACAACTGGTGGCACCTCGGCCTGTTCTACCTCAGCCAAGGGCGCGGCGAGGCGGTGCTGGCGGCGTTCGACGCGCACTGCTGGGCGGGCGATAAGGACTACTCCCAGGACCAGGTCGGCGCCGTCTCGCTGCTGGCTCGGGCGGAGCTGGCCGGCATCGACGTCGGCGCGCGTTGGGGCGAGGTGGCCGAGCGGATCGCCGCGCGCGGGATCGACACCGAGCACCCGTTCCTCGCGCTGCAATACCTCTACGCCCTGATCCGCGCCGGCCGCGCCGAGGCGCCGGCGCTGCTGACCGCGATCCGCCAGCGCGCCGCCGCCGCGCCCGCGTTCGCTCGCCCTGCCTGGCAGGGCGCCGCCCTGCCCGCTGCCGAGGGCATCGCCGCCTACCTCGCCGGCCAGCACCCCGACGCCGTGCGCGAACTCGGCGCCGCCCTGCCGCATCTGCAACAGATCGGCGGCAGCCACGCCCAGCGCGACCTGTTCGAGCAGGTCTGGCTCGCCGCCGTGATCGCCGACGGCCGCTGGAGCGAGGCTCAGCAGGCGCTGGAGCGCCGCCGCGCGTTCGATCCCGACGGCGCGCCGCTCAACCGGCTGCTGGCGCGCACCTACGCCGCGCTTGACCTGCCGGCCCGGGCCGCCGAAGCCCGCGCCCGAGCCGAGGCGACCAGCGCAAAGTACGCAGCAGCATGACCCATCCCCGCGAAGACGCCCTGCTGGCCGAGATCGAGGCCCGCGAGGAGGAGATCACCGCGCTGGCCCAGGCGCTGATCCGCATCCCCTCGGTCAATCCGCCCGGCGAGTTCTATCGCGACTGCGCCGAGCTGATCGGCGCCCGGCTGGCCCCGCGCGGTTTCACCGTCGAGTACCTGCGCGCCGAGGGCGTGCCCGGCGACAGCGAGCGCTACCCGCGCTGGAACGTGGTCGCGCGCCGCGAGGGCGCCGGCGCCGGCCCCTGCGTCCACTTCCACGGCCACATCGACGTCGTCGCGCCCGGCGAGGGCTGGACCCGGCCGCCGTTCGAGGCGCGCATCGAGGACGGCCGCGTCTACGGCCGCGGGTCCTGCGACATGAAGGGGGGCCTGGCCGCCGCCA
>Ga0302325_10022759_pt1 | contig 13101 bp, 9 predicted proteins | sample Palsa_T0_2_FD_201948 | JGI IMG/M metagenome (GOLD analysis project Ga0302325, IMG submission 201948) | Peat permafrost microbial communities from Stordalen Mire near Abisko, Sweden - Palsa_T0_2 | ecosystem: Environmental > Terrestrial > Soil > Palsa > Peat permafrost | place: Sweden: Abisko... | reverse complement strand
TTGTGTTTCTTCCTTAGTAACGAGATGACGCTGAATTCAATCGGGGTATCTGCAGGTAGTGCGGACTCCTAAAGCAGAACGAGCTGAGAACCAAAATCGTATTCGACGCTCTTTTAGGATATACCGCAGATGCAACAGGCGCAATGAAAAAATTGCCTGGGAGGGCAAAAAAATGCTCTCTTCCCTACTCGTACTTCAATGATTCTACAGGATCCATACGCGCCGCACGCACCGCAGGTACCGTGCCGAACGCGATTCCCACCGCACAGGAGACCAGGATGGCGATTACCGCCGATAACCACGAGACCTGAAGCCGGTAGTTGGTAAACAAAGCGATTGCGAGGGGCAAACTCATGGCCAGAATCGTTCCCACGACCCCCCCGCTGAGCGAGATCAGCACGGCCTCGGCGAGAAACTGCAGTTGAATTTCCCGGAAGGTCGCCCCCAATGCCTTGCGAATGCCGATCTCCCGGATTCTCGACCGCACCGTGGCCAGCATGATATTCATGATGCCCACCCCGCTCACCAGCAGGGTCACCATGGAAAACATCAGCAGCACAATACTGAACGCAGTGGCAGTCTTCCCCGCCATGGAAAGCACCGCGGAGAGATCGCCCACGTCGTACACAGATTCAGTGCGATGCCGGCCCTTGATGGCCGCCTTGATAGCCTTTTGAGCCCAGGGCACACTGCCCGAGTCGGTCATCGAGAAATAGATCTGGTTAACGGCGTCGGTGCCGGTGAAATAGCGCGCGACGGTGTACGGGATAAGCACCGTCTCATCGACAATTTCCGACTGCCCAAAGGTCGCTACGCGCTCCCGGAAAACGCCGATGATCACGAAGGGCACGCTGGAGATGGCCAGCGTCTTGCCTATTGCTTCCTGGGCGCTGCCGAACTGGGTCAATGCAAACCGTTCCGTGACCAGAGCCGCATGGCTGTGGGTAATCGAGTCCTGCTCATCGAAAAAGCGTCCCGCTATCAGGTAAAGCCGGCGTATATCGGGATACTCCGGGTTTACCCCCAGGATCAGGACATCCCGTTCCTTGCCCCCACCGCTGGTGAAGTACTGGTGCAGGTTGAGCACCGGCGACGCCTCTGAGATACCGGGCACCTGCTGCTCCACGGCGCGCATATCGTCCACCGTCAGGTAATCGCGCACCGAAGCAATAGTCGCATCCGACAGCCCGGCATACTCGGCCCAAATCAGATTGGTGCCGATGTTCTGAATGGAGGTGAGGACATATCGCCTGCCTGAAAGCCCGATGGTGACCACCAGGATCAAGGAGGCAGTTCCGATCACCATACCCAGCGCGGTGAGAGCGAAGCGAACCTGGTTGAGACGAAATGAGTCAATGGCCAGCAACACGATCTCGCGGAACGCAATGCTCTGTGTACTGCGAACTGACGTCGAAACGCTCATCGATTCCCCAGGAAGACCAGGGTCACGCCCAGCGAGACCAGGAAAACACCCACCCACCGCCGCCGGCTGACGCGCTCACGCAGAAAAAAAACCGCTCCCAGAGCCCCGGTTACATAGCTCAACGCGGTGACCGGCACCACAAAGCTTACATTCAGGATGGAGAGCGCACCCAGCAGAGAAAAAAATGCCAGGGCCATCAAACCCACGCCCGCCCACATCCAACCGACCCGCAGAGCGCGACCAATCACGCGAGCAATGGCTGCGGGACGAAAATCCTTCACTTCTCCGACCGCCTTCATAGCACGGGAGACACATAATTCGCCACCGGTACCGGCCAAGACGATGAGCAGGAAGAGAACGACTTCTAGCAAACTAGCTCCGCTCCATGCCTGTCGGGCTGCGCTCAAGGCTGCGCGGGTTGCTCTGCCCGACGACCAGGACCCCCAGGCAGATGATCGCGATACCCAGCCAGCGCAAGGGCGAAACCGGCTCTCTTAGCATGAAATACCCGAGCAGCGCGGAAACACCATAGCCTACCGACGAAGCCGGTTGTACATAGCTGTAATCCGCCCAGGAAAGGACCAGCACATTAGCCAGGAAAAAGGCGAGCAGAGAGCCAACCCCAAGCCAGATGGAAGCGGTGCCGAAGATGCGCAAAGCAGAGTGCAGCGCCTCGGTAGGCGGCCATACCCCAAGCCTCCCGGCCTGCTTCATGCCCTTGCCCAGCAAAACATTCCCCAGCGGTCCCGCGACGACCATGACCAGGATCAGCAAAGACGTTTTTAGGTGCACCGGCTTCTGAGGCACACTTGATTGTACTAACTGACGCCTGAGGAGGAGAAATCGTGGGGCGGCTGTGCGGGAAAAGAGCCTGGTGTTCGTGTTCAGCGCCTACGGGATGCGCTGCACTGCCAACATGAGCCTGGGCAAAGTTGTTATAACTATAGTTTTAGAGACGAATGCAGAGGTGCTTCCACTTTGTGTGGCATTGCCGGCTTTACCCAGAAAGGCTGGACTTCCGATCCTGATCGGATTCGTGCAGCAACCGCGACCCTGACCCATCGCGGACCAGATCAACAGGGGGTTTTCTCCTCCCGGTTGTGCTCCCTGGGCGCGACCCGATTGAAGATTCTTGACCTGGCTGCGGGCGATCAGCCAATGACCTCGAGCGATGGCGACACGGTCATCGTATTCAACGGCGAAATTTACAACCATCTAGAGTTGAGGCCGGAGCTCGAGGCACTCGGCTATCAGTTTCATACTCATTGTGATACCGAGACCGTGCTTTACGCTTTCCTTGCCTGGGACACTGCTTGTTTTACCCGCATGCGCGGTATGTTCGCGGTCGCTCTGTGGCGCAAGTCCACCAGGCGGCTGATTCTGGCTCGAGACCGCATGGGTATCAAGCCTCTCTACCTGGCGAAGTATGGAGAGGATCTGCTCTTTGGTTCCGAACTCAAGGCCATCCTCATCCATCCTGAAGTGGAGCGCCGCTTAAGCATGGAGGGGCTGGACTGCTATCTGTCTCTGAATTACGTTCCCTGCCCCTGGACCCTGGTGAACGGAGTGGAGAAGCTGCCCCCGGGCTGTTGGTATGAGTGGCATGACGGCCAGGTGCGCACCGAATCCTACTGGACACTGCCCGCTCCCGCACCCCGTGTACGCGATCTCAAGAGCGCTAAGGAAGAGCTCGATTTTCTCCTCCAGCAGTCAGTTCAGGAGCACCTGCTCTCCGACGTCCCCCTGGGAGTCTGGCTAAGCGGCGGTATCGACTCTTCCACCATCCTGCACTACGCGGCCAGCACCAACCATGCCCGCTTGAAGACTTTCTCCATCTCCTTCCACGGCCGCAGCTTTGATGAGACGGAGCATATTCAGCAGGTGGTATCGCATTATGCAACCGATCACGAACAGCTCGACCTGAACCCCCAGGAAGATCTGCAAGGCGCCATTGAGCAGTTCGCGTACTACTCGGATGAACCCAGCGCCGATGCAGGAGCGCTGCCGGTCTGGTTTCTTTCCCGCATGTGCAAGACCCATGCCACGGTGGCCTTGAGCGGCGAAGGCGCGGATGAGATCTTTGCCGGGTACCTTACCTATCGCGCCAACCAGCTTGCCCGGGCCGCCCGGCGCTTGCCTGCGCCCGCAATCAAGGCGGCGCTCAAGAGTTTGAGCCTTTGGCCTGTCTCCGACGAGAAGATCAGCCTGGAATACAAACTCAAACGCTTTCTTGAGGGCTGCCTGCTATCCCCGGAACGGGCCCATGTCCACTGGAATGGAACCTTCTCCGAGCCGGCCAAGGCGGCCTTATTGCGCCGCCCATTGCCGCCCGCCATGGGCAACATCCTGGGGCGGTTGGCCAATTCCCTCGCGGCCCGCGACGGACTATACCCGTACCTCGCGTTCGATCAAAACTACTATCTGGCCGATGACATTCTGGTGAAGTCGGATCGCATGAGCATGGCCCATTCCGTCGAGGTGCGGCCTCCATTTCTCGACCATCGCATCGTCGAGTTTGCCGCCACCTTGCCCGACAAACTGAAAATGCGCGGCTCGCGCCAGAAACTGCTGCTTAAGGAATTGATGAAGGACAAACTTCCGCCATCGATTCTTAATCGCAAGAAAGTCGGCTTCGATATTCCCGCGCACGAGTGGCTCCGCGGATCTCTTCGCCCACTTCTGCTTGATACTTTGAAAGAAGGCCTTTCTGAACACGCTGACCTCTTCCGCGCCGACACCATTGAGAGCTATTTGCAGCTTCACCTGGAAAGGCGAGCCAACCTGGGATACCACCTATGGGGTTTAATGATCCTGTTTCTCTGGATGAAGCGATGGCGCATTCAGTCGACGCCGGCGTCGACACAAAAGCTACCAGTCCTGGTAGCCGAAGGAGCTGGCACACCTACGTAGCCATCTTGCTTTTGTTTGCCGCTGCAGTCTACCTGGCCTGCATCGTCTCTCCGCCCTCGCTGATGGACGACGTCGACGCCGTGCAGGGGCAGATCGCGCGCAATATGCTTACCTCCGGCGACTGGGTCACGGCTCGCCTCGACGGTGTGCCTTACCTGGAAAAGGCTCCCCTCCTCTACTGGACGGTCGCAACCTCCATGAAGGTGTTTGGCGCCCATGACTGGGCTACGCGTATTCCAATTGCTCTCTCGGTCATCGCGCTTTGCTGGACCACTGCGGTCTTCGGGGCGTGGGCGTTCGGCAGGCGGCCTGGATTCCTGGCTGGCCTTTGCATGTCGACATGCGTTGGGCTCTTCCTCTTCACTCGCATCCTTTTGCCGGACGCGATGCTCACGCTCACCATCGCCCTGGCTTTGTGGGCCTTTCTACGGGTGCTGGATGAAAAAGAGCGCCACCCGCGGTCATGGGCAGCGACACTCGCCGCATGCCTGGGCCTCGGCCTACTCCTCAAGAGCCTGATTGGTGTGGTCTTCCCTATTGGGGCGATCGCCATATACCTGCTGCTCACCCGTCAGTTCTTCTCGTTACGCGTGTGGAGGCAGCTTAGGCCTCTCAGCGGACTGGCGATTATCCTGCTTATCGCTGCTCCCTGGCATATCCTTGCCACGCTGCGTAACCCGCCTTATTTCAGCTTCACCATGAGGAGCGTTCCCGGGGAATATCACGGTTTTCTTTGGTTCTACCTGATTAACGAGCAACTACTGCGATTCCTCAACCTGCGCTACCCGCGGGATTACGACACCGTACCCCCTGTCTACTTCTGGCTCTTCAACCTGGCGTGGCTTTTCCCCTGGAGTGTTTATCTGCCGGCTGCCTTCAGGCTCTCTTACCGACCGAACGACCGCGCTGGAAAGACCCGCCTCCTGGCGCTGTGCTGGATTGGTTTTGTTATGGTGTTTTTCACCTTCTCGACCACCCAGGAGTATTACTCGATGCCGATCTACCCGGCGATGGCGCTGCTGATTGGCTCGGCGATGGCGACGGATGGAAAACTTGTGAGAGGAGGGACACGGCTACTGACGGTGATCTTCACCGTTGCCGCGGTGGCGGCAATTGCCATCCTGATCGCGGATCGCCACGTCCCCACCCCGGGAGACATCTCTCAGGCGTTGACATCCAATCCGGGCGCGTACAAGCTGTCGCTCGGCCACATGGAAGACCTGACTTTCAGGTCTTTTGCCTACCTTCGGCTGCCGCTGGGTCTAGCCGCGGTTGCCTTTGTCATTGCGGCCGTGGGCACCCTCCAGAGGGCCAACAAGAAGGTCTACCTGGCGATTGCCCTTGGCATGGTCTTCTTCTTTAACGCCGCCCGCCTGGCGATGGTCACCTTCGACCCATACTTGTCATCCAAGCCCTTGATCGAAGCGCTCCAGAGATCGCCGCAAGGCGAGTTGATCGTTGACCACCACTACTACTGGTTTTCTTCCGTTTTCTTCTATACCAACAGGACTGCGCTGCTGCTGAACGGAAGATTCTTCAATATGGTCTATGGCTCGTATGCTCCCGGCTCAGCAAACGTGTTTATCGACGACAGCCAATTCCAGGAGCTCTGGCGGCGGCCTGAGCGATATTACATCTTCGCCAGGGACAACCAGGTTGATCATTTAAAGTCGCTGGTAAGCCAGAACCAGCTCAATCCCGTCAGTAAGAGTGGCGGCAAAGTCCTGCTCACGAATCATCCAATTCCTGCTTCCGGCCATACAATATAAACAGTTGGTTAACGATCTGGAGAAACTATGAAAATTGCCGTACTTGGAGGCGATGGCTACTGTGGTTGGGCTACCGCTCTCTACCTATCGAAACAGGGTCATTCAGTCGCTATTATCGACAACTTCGTGCGTCGTCTTTGGGACCACGAACTGGGAGTGCAGTCCCTCACTCCTATTCGCCCGCTCGCCGATCGCTTGCGCGTGTGGCACGAGCTCACCGGCAAGTCTATCGAGCTCTTCGTCGGCGACGTGACGGACTACGAGTTTCTGGCTTCGACTATCAAGACTTTTGAGCCAGAAGCCGTGGTCCACTTCGCTGAGCAGCGCTCCGCGCCCTATTCGATGATTGATCGCAATCATGCTGTCGGCACCCAGGTGAACAATGTCGTGGGCACCCTGAATCTGCTCTTCGCCCTGCGCGAATTCCAGCCCGACTGTCACCTGGTCAAGCTCGGCACCATGGGTGAATACGGCACGCCCAATATCGATATCGAAGAGGGATACATCACCATCGAGCACAACGGCCGCAAGGACGTGCTCCCTTATCCCAAGCAGCCGGGATCTTTCTATCACCTCTCCAAGGTCCACGACAGCCACAACATGATGTTCGCCTGCAAGATCTGGGGAACCCGCGCCACCGACCTGAACCAAGGGGTGGTGTATGGAACCATGACCGACGAAGTCGCCCTGGATGAAGCACTGATCAACCGCTTTGACTATGACGAGGTCTTCGGCACGGTGCTCAATCGCTTCTGCACCCAGGCGGCCCTCGGCCACCCGCTCACGGTCTACGGCAAAGGCGGCCAGACGCGCGGATTTCTAGATATTCGCGATACCGTCCGTTGCGTGGAGCTGGCCTGCCTGAATCCCGCGGCTAAGGGAGAATTCCGCGTCTTCAACCAATTCACCGAGCAGTTTTCTGTGCTCGATCTAGCCCACCTGGTGCAGAATGCCGGCAAGCAAATGGGGCTGAAAGTCGAGATCGACTACCTGTCTGATCCTCGCGTCGAAGCGGAGCAGCATTACTACAATGCCAAGCACTCCAAGCTGATCGATCTTGGCCTTGCCCCGCACTTTCTCTCCGATTCCCTGCTGGACTCACTCATCGATATTGCGGTTCGCTACCGCGATCGCATCGACACAGCACTGTTTCTGCCGCGGGTGAACTGGCGCCAGCCCAAAAATGACCGGCGTGCGGAAAAGCCTGTGCTTGCCAAGACAGCACTGTAAAAAACGCGCGCGGCGGAGAGACTTAGACCCGTTCGGGAGCTTTCTCCGCCGCTCGAATGGCTGCAGCAGGGTCAACCGGGATTAATTCTCCATTGCGGATGTAGTAGTAGCCGTCTCTCCAACGAATGCTGTTACGGGTAAAGCTGGTTAGCCATATGCAGGCGGCCAGCAGATCCCATACCGGTAGCAGCCACAGCTTTTTGTAAATGCCTGGCTGCTTCAAACCCCACCTGCCAATCACTTCCATCATGGCGATACGGAAGGCGAAATATGCGCTCAGATATGCGAACGCCACTTCAGGTGTGGGCTGTACCAAGATCGCTGCCAGGGCCCAGGGCAAGCCAAGAGTAAAAATCAGGCCCAGATGCCCCCAGGGACGCATAATGCGCATTACCACCGTCCAACGCAGGCGCTTGAGGAAAAGGTCGCGCAGCGACTGGAAGTCGGACACCGTGTGAATCGTATAGTTCAGTAGTTCTACTTCATAGCCTTGCTCTGCGATCAAGCGTCCCACCAGCAGATCGTCTGCGGGACGGTTTTCAATTGCCGCATAGCCGCCAAAGCCGGCGAGATGCTTACGCGTCGTGGCAATCGTTGGACCCAAGGCAAACTTAACTCCATCCAGCTGCTTGGCAACCAGAATCCCGGCATAAAAGTCAGAGAGCATTCCCACCGATTGAACGCGCTGCACAAAAGTTTTTTCTTCGCTGGGAACGGGCACGTAAAAGCAGGTGACTGCCCCTACTTTAGGATCCGCCAATGGGGCAATGATGGTGCGCAAGTAATCCGGTTGCACACGCACGTCGCTGTCGCTCATCACCACAGTTTCGTATTTTGCTTCTGCAGTCAGTCGCGCCAACTTGGCGACTTTATCGTTAGTAGCTACCCGGCCGGAGCCGATCAGGACGCGAATCTGACATTCGGGAAAGTCACGAATGAGTCTCTGAATCGTTGGCAATGCAGGCTCAGATGAATCCCCTACACAAAAAACGATTTCGTATTCCGGATAATCCTGACGGCAGAAGCTGGCGAGATTTTCGTAGGCATCGGGATCGAGTCCCCGAATCGGCTTAAGGTGACTTACCGGCGGGGTATAGCTGGCAGAAGCGGGTTTCCACCCCAGCAAGCCAGCTTGCTGGGGACCCCGGTTTTTGCGCGAACATCGAAAAAACTGCCAGGCGCTAAACAGGGCCAGCGAGTAATAGATCAAAGGGATTGCAGCCATCCCCAAAATCGCGAAATGAAAAAAAACCAAAATCATTCAGCCCCTAATTCCTATCTGGATTGATTATCTACCAAGCCTGTGATGCAGCATTTCGATGCGGCAGAATGTACCGTCGCATGCAGCCGTCGTCTACTTGAGACGGCCAGAGGAGTCCGGCTGTTTCATCCACTTACGCGGAACAGCAAGCCACGTACCTCATCCCTATCTGTAGAAGAGCCAGAATGCCCTCCAGCTCATACCAAATAAAATTATATAAGCGCCTTACTTTCAATCGCTTGAAGATAAAGATCCGGACTTTTCCCACAATCCTCGGTTGACACTGGAGACCAGCAATAGGCGAAAATAAAGCGAAGATTAAGCCTATGCCGACCGCCAGCCATCTACGCGCACAAATAGAAGCTACCCTGGCGGAAAGAATTCCTTCGGCGCTCACGCCAATGGCGCGTGTTCCTTACCCCGTTGCGCCAACAGGCATTCGCGAAATTGACTTCCTGTTGCATGGCGGATTCCCTATCGGCGCCATCAGCGAGGTGGTTGGACCGGAATGCTCGGGACGCACCTCGCTTGCGCTCACCTTCGTCGCCAGCACAACTCAGGGCGGCAAGGTGTGCGCCTGGGTAGATGTCTCCGACACCTTGCACCCGGAATCCGCAGCAGCCATGGGGGTGGACCTCTCACGGATGCTCTGGGTGCGCTGTGGTTCGTCTCCTGTTCCTGTGCCCTTGCCACCAGCCCCAGTGCGCGGATTGCGCACGGCAGAAAAAACGTCCAAGGTAAAACCGGGGTTGCCACCAGGCGGTGGGGGCCATCCCCGGATGGAGGTCAAAGGCCTTTCTGCAGCCGTCAGCGATTTGCTCGGTCCGGCTCACATCGCTCCTCGTTCCGTCGAAGAGCTGCACAAGCCTCGACCGCAAGACAAGAAACAGAAGGATGGTCCGCAGCCCGCAAAGCTTCCGGCTGCTGCCATACGAACGGCTCCCAGGGGCAAGTCCTGGAGTCGTCTGGAACAGGCACTACGAGTTACGGATCTACTGCTGCAGGCTGGTGGATTCAGCTGCATCGTGCTGGATATGGGCAGCCTGAACGCGGAGTATGCCTTGCGTGTGCCCCTGGCGACATGGTTTCGCTTCCGTGCCGCAGCCGAGCGACTGCAGTCGAATGTGCTGCTGTTGACCCAACATGCCTGCTCCAGGAACAGTGCCGGCCTGGTTCTTCGTCTGCAGCCGGGCAGCTTGCTTGCTCCTGACTCGACCATCTTTACCGGCCTGGAACATCGCGCTGAGTTAGCTCGCCAGCGTTTTCCTCAATCTCCGGGGAATGTATTCCCTATGCGCTCCACGGCAGGCCGGGACAGGAAGCAGCCACAAAGCGTGCAAACAGCGCAGTGGCAGGGCAGAACCCTTTGGGCAGGCAGCAGATGACGGAACGGTATGCCTGCGTCGACGTAAAGGAATTTCCGCTCCAGGCACTTCTGCGCCTGCGGCAGGAATTGCAGAACAAGCCGATAGCCGTGCTCAATGGCGAGCCGCCATTCGAGCAGGTATGTTCGCTCAACGATGCGGCACGAGCACTCGGCATAGCCCTGGGCATGACACGGTTGGAAATGGAGATGTTTCCTACTGCCCTGGCGTTGCTACGCTCGCGCGCCGAGGAGGCAGCAGCCCGCGCCGCATTGCTGGAGTGCGCAGAAGGCTTCTCCCCACGGGTAGAAGATCAGAGCAGTGACTGTTGCTTTACCTGTGTCATCGACATCGCCGGCACAGAGACGCTCTTTGGCTCTCCGGATACATTAGGCGAGAGCCTGCTCAAAAAGACGCAAGCACTGTGCGTAAAAGCATCCATCGCCATCAGCAGCAATTTTATTGCCAGCAAGTGCCTGGCGCGAGGGTACTCTTCAGGCAAATGCGCCGGCATACGGGTGGTACCGAGAGGAATGGAAAGCGCTGCGCTCGCACCTTTACCACTCACGGTTCTCGATCTTTCTCCTGAACATGAGGAAACATTCTCCATGTGGGGCATCACGACACTCGGAGCACTGGCGAATCTCCAGGAAACCGAGTTGATTACCCGGCTTGGACAACCGGGCAAAACAATGCGCCAGCTAGCGCGGGGAGAATCGCCGCATTTATTTCGCGCCATCGAGACCGTGCTGGTTCTTGAAGAGCGAATGGAACTGGACTCACCAGTAGAACTGCTTGATTCACTGCTTTTTATCATGGGAGTGATGCTCGATCAGCTTATTGTGCGCGCACAATCGCGCATACTGGCGCTGGCCTCGATCACTCTCGATCTGGATCTTGAAGGGGGCACGACTCATACCCGAACGGTGCGGCCCGCTCTGCCCAACAATGATCGAAAACTATGGCTGAAGCTCATCCACCTGGATTTGCAGGCGCATCCTCCGCTGGCAGCCATCCTTGGGCTTACCTTGAATGCACAGCCAGGCAGCACCAGCAAGGTACAACTTGGGCTTTTTTCTCCGCAAGTACCAGAACCTATGCGGCTGGATGTCACCTTGGCTCGCATTCGCAGCATTGTTGGCGAGGGTTGCGCGGGTCAAGTGGTGCTCAAAGACACACATCGCCCGGAGGCCTTTCGCGTCGAACCTTTTGCTGTGATTTCTTCTACCACGCTGGATGCGAAACCGGGAACGCAGCGCGTAGCTATGCGGCAATTACGGCCATCGGAAACCGTGAATGTTACCTTGCGTAATCGGCAACCAGCCTCCTTTGTCTTTCGTGAGAGGCGATACAAAGTCGAGCGTGCTTACGGCCCCTGGTCTTCGGGCGGAGACTGGTGGAGACCCACTCTCTGGTCAAACGAGCAATGGGACCTGGTGGCCAGAGCTGACGATGCTGCCGATCATGCAACCTGGCTCTGTTGCTGCCTGACCCGTGATCTTGCCCATGAACTTTGGCAGGTAGAGGCGCTGTATGACTGAGCGCTATATCGAACACCATGCTGCCAGCGCATTCAGTTTTCTTGAAGGCGCATCACTGCCCGAAGACCTTATTCAGCGTGCTGCCGAGCTCAATATGCCGGCCATGGCTCTGCTCGATCGCAATGGGGTTTACGGTGCGGCGCGATTTCATACCCTCGCGCGCAAGCACGGGGTACGGGCACATGTAGGAGCGGAGATTGCAGTATCCAGCCTGGGCAATCGCCTGATGCCTCCCGCATGGTTACCGCATCACCATGTCCCCGAAGCTGCGCGCCTGCCTCTGCTCTGCACATCACGCGCTGGATATCAAAATCTCTGTCAACTGATTACCCGGTTCAAAATGCGCGAGACCTCCAAGTGCGAAGGCGCAGCGACTCTCGAGGACCTGGAAGAGTATTCTTCCGGACTAATCTGCCTGAGCGGCGGCGATGAAGGCCCGGTGGCGGCGGCACTGATGCATGGAGGCGAATCTGCAGCAGTAAGAGTTGCCGAACAGTTGGTTCGCGTCTTCGGACAACAGAACGTTTATGTAGAAGTTCAGCGCCATGATGAGCGGGAGGAGGAATGGCGTAACCAGGCCGCCATCCGCATCGCCCAACGCCTGCGCCTTCCGCTGCTGGCTACCAACGGCGTTCGGTATGCCACAGCGTATGACAGAGAAATTCTCGATGTATTTACCGCGATACGCCACCATACCGACCTGGAGCATGCGGGCCGCCTGCTCACTACCAACAGCCAACGGTATCTGCGCGATGCACGGGAGATGACGGGCCGGTTCCGCGATCTTCCCCAGGCTATTGCGAATACTGTGGCTCTGTCTGAGCGGCTGGCATTTGAACTCCATGATCTGGGCTATGAATTTCCCCGCTATCCGGTTCCGGATGGCGAAACCATGGACAGCTTTCTGCGCCAGCGTGTGGCTGAGGGTGTATTAAAACGCTACGGCGCCAAACACAATCGCAAGTTACTGGAAAAGGCTGAAAAGCAGGTTGAGCATGAGCTGGCCTTGATTCAGAGGCTCGGGTTTGCCGGCTATTTTCTGATCGTGTGGGACCTGGTTGATTTTTGCAAGCGGAACGACATCCTGGTGCAAGGCCGGGGGAGCGCGGCAAATTCCGCGGTCTGCTATGCGCTGGAAATTACTGCGGTTGATCCAGTAGGTATGGACTTGCTCTTTGAACGCTTCCTGAGCGAGAGCCGCGGGGAATGGCCTGATATCGATCTCGATCTGCCCTCCGGGGATAAGCGCGAGCAGGCGATCCAGTACATCTACCACCGCTACGGGGAGCTAGGAGCCGCGGTGACCGCCAACGTGATTACCTATCGCGGCAAGTCAGCCGCACGAGAAGTGGGAAAGGCGATGGGCTTCGATCCTGAGACCCTGGGGCGCCTTTCGAGCCTGGTGTCACAGTGGGAGTGGAAGGGGAAGAACGACACCCTGGAACGTTCCTTTCTCCATGCGGGCTTCGATGTCAAACATGCGCATATCCACAAATTTCTCGAGCTTTGCATGCGGATTCAGGATCTGCCGCGGCATCTCGGCCAACATTCGGGAGGCATGGTGATATGCCAGGGCCAGTTGGATCATGTGGTTCCACTGGAA
>Ga0302325_10022757_pt1 | contig 13102 bp, 9 predicted proteins | sample Palsa_T0_2_FD_201948 | JGI IMG/M metagenome (GOLD analysis project Ga0302325, IMG submission 201948) | Peat permafrost microbial communities from Stordalen Mire near Abisko, Sweden - Palsa_T0_2 | ecosystem: Environmental > Terrestrial > Soil > Palsa > Peat permafrost | place: Sweden: Abisko... | reverse complement strand
TGCTTCGCCACGGCGAACATTTCCAGCTGCAGCCCTCGTTGGCCGACAGTTGGGAGATTCCCGATCCCCTGACTTACATTTTTCATCTGCATCACGGCGTGCGCTTCCACAATGGGCAGCCGCTGACCGCGCGCGATGTGAAGTGGACATTCGATTCACTGCTCACGGGCAAATTACGCAGCACCAAAACCAGCACCTTCGCCAAAGTGAGCCGGATCGATGCACCTGATGACTACACCGTTATTTTTCACTTGAGGGAGCCGTTCGCGCCTCTCCTGTGGAATCTGTCCGGGGCTGCCGGCATCGTTCCCTACGGTAGTGGCGAAGACTTCAACCGTAACCCCATGGGCTCGGGTCCGTTCCGCTTCGTCAGCGCGCAGCAGGACAAGAACGTCGTCATCGAGCGCAATTCGGATTACTGGACCACTCCCGCCAAGCTCGATCGCGTGGAGTTCAAGGTAATTCCTGACGCGACGACTCGCGCTCTCGAGCTGCGCAAGCAGAGCGCCGATGTCGCCATCAACTCGCTGGTTGCCGACACCGTGGTCGCCCTGGAGCGCGATCGTGACCTCACAGTGATGGAAGCTCCGGGCACCATCTACGCCTACATCGCACTGAACCTGCGCGACCCCATTCTGAAGGATGTGCGCGTACGCCGCGCTATCGCCTATGCCATCGATGTGCAGCCCATCATTCATTACTTGCTGCGCGACGAGGCGCGTCCGGCTTACAGCGTGCTACCGCCGCAGCACTGGGCGTACGACGGCAATGTGGAGCGCTATCCGCACGACCCGGCGCGCGCGCGCGCGCTGCTCGATGCTGCCGGATATCGCCCGGTCAACGGCGTGCGCTTCCACATCACGATGAAGACCTCGACCGAGGAGTCGACACGGCTGCTGGCCGCTGTGTTGCAAGAGCAGTTGCGGGAGGTGGGCATCGCGCTCGACATTCGAACCTTCGAGTTCGCGACCTTCCTGGCCGATGTGACCAAGGGCGCGTATCAGATTCATTCGCTGCGCTGGATTGGCGGCAATCAGGACCCGGACATCTTCGAGAACCTCTTCGACACGGCAAGCTTCGCGCCCAAACGCGCCAATCGCACGTTCTACTCGAATCCGCGCGTTGATGAGCTGATCCGCGAAGGCCGCAGCACACTCGATCAACCGAAGCGCAAGGCAATCTACGACCAGATCCAGCAGATTCTGGCCGACGATCTGCCATACATCAATCTGTGGTATCTGGACAATGTGCTGGTCCACACCAACCGCGTGCGCGGCATCCAGATGGGATCGTCGGGGAACTATGGTTTCCTGCGCACAGCAGAGCTGGCGCCGTGAGCGAAACCAAAGCCCGGAATCTAGTCACGTTGGTCAGCAACACAGCAAACCCGACCGGAACACCCGAACGTGCTCGCTGAGTTCCTGGTGGGCCTCTAGAGTCCGAATGCGGTAGCCGATGCCGGAACGCTGATACACCGACCCCACCAGTTCGGCAATCTCGCGATGGCTGCGCTCGGCGATTGCCACAATCGAAGGTCCGGAGCCGCTCAGGCAAACACCCAGCAGATCGGGGTGTTCCAGCTCCAGCGCCTGCGCGAGACCTGGCACGACTTTGTGCCGTGCGGGTTGGTGGACACGGTCGCGCATTGCGTCCTTCAGCAGGGAGAAATCGCCGCTGTGCAACGACTGCAACAGCAACGCGACTCGTTGCAGATTGAATACGACATCGGCGCGCGAAAGACATTCGGGCAACACCGCACGCGATTCGCCGGTTGCTAGTGAGACGTCAGGCGTCAGCACGACGAATGCAAGCGACTCCGGCCAGGAGAACCGCTTGGCTTGTACCAAGCCATCGGGCAGTTGGCAACTCAGCGTAAGTCCGCCCAGAAGCGAAGCAGCGGCATTGTCCGGATGGGATTCCAGCGCGCAGGCCGCACTCAGCATCGTTTCCATCGGGAGGGGGCCGGTGACAGCTTCATACAGACGCAACCCAGCGACGGTTGCAGCCGCGCTGCTGCCGAGCCCGGCTCGCATGGGAATGTCGCTGCGCACCTCCACCGATAGAGAAGGCAGTCTGGAGAAATCCTCGCCAGCGAGCGACCTATAGGCTCGCTCGATGCAGTTCTCGCCGCGGAGTTCGTGATCGAGGAAGCGAAATTCCAAGTGTCCGCGTCCTGGCATTTTGGTAACGCGCAAGGACAAGTACAGTTGCACAGCGACGGCGAGCGTGTCGAAGCCGGGCCCGAGGTTGGCAATCGATGCCGGGACCTTGATTACGAAATTATCCGCAGCACTTCGTGGAGTGGCGGCCTTCTCAATAGGGTTCATGCTGATGACATTCATGCGCAGCACACTCCTTGTAGTGCCGGTTCGCGTAAGTGCGATTTAAGTATGTAGTCCGTGTCTTTGAGGGCGTGGCCGGTCAGGATTGCCACCACAATCGCGTCGCGATCGATCTTTCGTTGTTCCGTCAGTTTTCGCAGCGCGGCCAGAGTCGTTGCCGAGGCTGGTTCGCAACCGATCCCATCACGGCCGATCATGGCCTTCGCTTCGGCGATCTCCTCATCGGTTACGTCCATGACGAAGCCGTTGGTGTTGCGCACCGCGCGCAGCGCCTTCTTCCACGATCGCGGATTGCCGATGCGAATGGCCGTCGCTGCGGTCTCAGGTGACTCGACAGGTTCGAGTTCAGCCGCGCCAGAGCGCCACATCCTGGCCAGCGGATTCGCACCCGCAGCTTGGACGACGATCAGGCGAGGCAGCTTCGGCAAGAACCCTGCTGCGTGCAGCTCGGCCAAAGCTTTACCGAATGCCGAGCTGTTGCCGAGATTGCCGCCGGGAACGATGATGTAGTCCGGCACCTGCCAGCCAAGCTGCTCCAGTAGTTCAAACATCACGGTCTTCTGCCCTTCCAGTCGAAATGGGTTGATGGAGTTCAGGAAATATAGGCCATCGTTCGCCTCGTGCAGGATCCGATCCAGCGCACGATCGAAGCTGCCATCCACGTGGACAATCTCGGCCCCGAAATCCAACGCCTGCGCCAGCTTATTGTTCGAGATCTGTCCCGTTGGCAGATAAACCTTCGCCCTCAATCCAGCGCGTGCCGCATACGCTGCCAGGGAGCCGGAGGTGTTCCCAGTCGAAGCGCAGCCAACAACTTTAGCGCCGACAAACACCGCCTCGGTTACGCCGACGGTCATCCCCAGGTCCTTGAAACACGCCGTCGGGTTCCAGCCGAGATGGTTGAAGCGAAGGTTCCGCAATCCCGCCCAGCGCGCGGTTTTGCGGCCCTCGATCAAAGGATTATTGCCTTCTCCCATGGTGACGATTTCGGAATAGCCGCTCGGCAGGAACTCGCGAAAACGCCACACGCCACTTATGTCGCGTGGATCGTAGGAACATTTCCGTTGAAGCCAAATGCGCTTGAGCTCGGCGGGAGTCATTGTCACCGGATCAACCACAACTTCCAGCAGCTCTCCGCAGACTGGGCACGAAAGCGACCGGTCGTGAAGGTCGAGGGTTGCGGCACAGCCCGTGTTGATGCAGCGCAGATGCATAAAGAGATCTCCTACTTCAGGATCGGCATGGCCATTGGCGCTTCGGCCAGAAAATCGAACGCGGCGATTTTCGTCAGCGCAGCGTCAAGCTGCTTCTGCCTGCACGGCTCCAGGGTAATCACGAAGGGTAGCCCCGACTTCGTGTGTCCCGGTTTCTGGAGCACGGCATCCAGATTGATGTGATGATTCGCAAGCACTCCCGCCAGAGCCGCGATGATTCCCGGCCTGTCGCGAACGACAAAGCGCAGATAGTGCGGCGCCTCCAGATCCGTCGTGAATTCGCAAGGAACAGCTGCGTCACGGCCCGGCAATTCAATTCCTCGCGAGCGCCCACGGGCTGCCTGGAGGAGATCGGAGACGACCGCAACCGCAGTCGGATCTCCTCCGGCACCGTGGCCCCCGAACGTTGTCTCACCACCAAATTCGCCGGTGCTCGCCACCAGATTTTGACTTCCCGCGACTCTCGCTAATGGGGACTCGTTTTGCACCAGCGACGGTTCCACGGCGAGATAGGCTCGCCTGTCGTTCAGTTTCGCCGTCGATATCTGCCTGACCGTGCAGCCGAGAGCGTGGGCGTATTCGAAGTCAAGCGGCTTGATGTTGCGGACGGAGCGGCAGACAACCTGTTGTGGCGAAACATCGATCTTCAGTCCAACGCGTGCCAAAATCGCCAGTTTGGCGGCGGCGTCCTGACCACCGATGTCCTCGGTTGGATCGGCCTCCGCGAAACCCGACTGCTGGGCCTCGCGAAGGGCGTCCTCAAAGGACACGCCAGCCTGCTCAATGCGCGTCAGGATGTAGTTGCAGGTTCCGTTTAGAATTCCGCGGATCTGAACGATGCGATCGCCCGCCAGACCGTCGTGCAGTCCAGAGAGCACCGGCACGCCGCCGGCTACACATGCGCCGAAACCCAGGTACTGGTGGTTTTCGCGGGCCAGTTCGAGTAATTCCGGCCCGAAATGCGCGATCAGTTGCTTATTGGCAGTCACCACGGCCTTACCGCGCTGGAGCGCGCTACGCGCCAACTCATGGGCTGGTTCCATACCACCCATCAACTCGACCACGACATCAACGTCGGAGGCGAGTACCTGTTGGATACTCTCAGTCCAGCGCACGTCCGAGCCCATCCAGCTGACCTTCTTGCGCGCTATGTTGCGATTGCAGACATGCGTGAGCCGCAGCGGATGGTCATGACGCCGGACATGTAGCAATCGTGCCACGGCGCTGCCCACGGTGCCGAAGCCGACCAGCGCAACGCGGCATTGGGTTTCGGCAAGTTGCTTTGGAATGTCGATTCGCGACAGAGCGGTTGCCATATCAGCCGACCTCCGCTCGCGCATTCACCGGTTGCGGACAAGCCTGTATTCCCGGTCCTCCAGAGATCGTTCGCAGACGCGCCACCCTGCTTGACGGTGTTGTCTCGAAGAAGCGCTGATGGAGCTGCCTGACTGCCTCCGGCACATCGTGTTCTTCGATGACGAAGCCGATGTTAATCTCGGAAGCTCCCTGCGAGATCATGTGCACGTTGATGTTGGCGGCCGCGATGGTGTCGAAGACGCTGGCGGCGACGCCGGCCCGGCCGCTGATGTCCTTACCAACGAGGCAGATGATCGCTTTGTGTTCCTCAACTTCGATCTCGCCTAGCTTCGCGAGGTCCCTTAGCAGCCCGTCGAGAGGATGGGAAGAGTTCAACACAATGGAGACGCTGACCTCCGAGGTTGACACCAAATCGGCGGCGCAGCCGTGACGCTCGAATGCCTCGAACACTGCGCGCAGGAAACCATTCGCCCCCAGAGTTCGCGTTGACTTGACGTTGACGACCCTCATGCCAGGTTTGGCCGCGATCGCGCGAAAGGTGGTGCGGCTGCGAGGAGCGCGGGCGCGGATGCAAGTTCCCTGGCTCTCCGCTTGGCGCGAGTTCAACACGTAGACAGAAATATTTTTCCTGACCGCGGGGATGAGGGTTGCCGGATGCAGGACCTTCGCGCCGAAATACGCCAGCTCAGAGGCCTCATCGAAGCCGATGACATCGATCCGGCGGGCGCTCGGGCATAGCCGCGGATCGGTCGTCATCATGCCGTCGACGTCGGTCCAAATCTCAATGCGCTTGGCGTCCAGAGCGGCGCCAACGATGGTAGCGGAGAAGTCCGAACCTCCACGGCCAAGCGTCGTGGGAATACCGTCGATGGTCGCGCCAAGGAAGCCACCCATCACCGGAACACGGCCAGCGAGGAGCAGAGGTTGCAAGTGTTGCCGCAAGCGTTCGTCAGTCCAGCCGAAGAGTGGAACAGCGTTGGTGTGGCTGGCATCGGTGACAATGCATTCGCGGCTGTCCACCAGCGCCGCGTCGATGCCATGCTGCGCAAATGCGGTGCTGACAAGACGGCTGGAGAGCAACTCGCCGGTGCACAGAATGTGATCGGCGGTGCGCGGTGTAAGCTCGCCAAGAGCGGCAACACCGCGCAGCATGTCCTGCACTGAATCGAGCAGCGCTTGCACTTCGTCGCGCACCGGTCCCGCCGGCGGCTTCACCAAGCCGTCGAGCACGGCAAGATGCCGTCGGCGGAGAGGTCGCAACAACTTCAGCCCCTCCTGAATGCGTCCCGCTGCCGCGGCCTGGGACATTGCCAGCAACGAGTCGGTCACTCCCGCCAGCGCGCTGACTACCACGACCGGCCTTTCGTGCAGGCGTCGGAGCACGATCTGGGCTGCTCGCCCAATTGCCTTTTCATCTTCAACCGAAGTTCCACCAAACTTCATTACGATCATGTTGGCTCCGTGAAGCAAATACCCAAAAACGAAAAACCCACCAGCCTTTCGGGCGGTGGGTCCGGATTAATCTTTCCTTGAGAACTACTTAGGAACTATTGCCGATCCGTTTCCCGCCCCGCATTGGGATAGGTGTGTTTGTGAACACACCTGTGCCCGTTGTTGTGTTCATCGCGCGGGACATGGGGCGAAATACCGACATAAGATGCCATACTTTAAACCAAGTTGCCAGAAGAGTCAAAGAATTTTTGTTGAAGCCGTTTACGGCGCACGTCGCGGCCCCCATTTAGGACGCGGTTGGCGCAGTTTTCTCGCCTTCGTGGCTGGGTGATCGAGAGAATTGCCGCGCATCGGGTACCATGCGATGAGACAACCGGTTTGGAGGGGAGAGCCGCTAATGACCTGGGATCGCGGATCGCGCTACGTGGGAACCCTACTCTGCGCTGTCGCATTGTCGGGCAGTTCTGCCATGGGCTGCCAAGAGGGAGGCAGCGGCGGTTCACCGCAGATCTGGGGAGGCAGGGACGTTTCCTTGGAGATGAGCGCAGAGGGTGCGACCCTGGAATTCGACTGTGCGCATGGAGCCATCACCCAGCCAATCAAGCCCAATGCGAAGGGGGAATTCAGCGTACCAGGCGCCTACACTCCAGAACATGGTGGTCCCGTCAAGAAGAGCAATCTTCCGCGCGATCTTCCCGCTGTCTACAAGGGAATCATCGACGGCGATACCATGCATCTCGAAGTCGTTCTCACGGATGGGGCTCAGGCGCCGCCTCCGCTTTCCCTGACGCGGGGAAAACCCGGACGCCTGGTGAAGTGCCGTTAGGCGTTCCGTGCGAGAATCGTCTGGATAAAGAAGGTCATTAGCGTGTTCCTACTCCCGTGAGAAATCCGCCCAAAGGAAAAATCGGCTCCAGCATGGGCAAACGTGCGCCGAGCCGTCGGAATTCTCTGAAGCTTCTTCTGGTGCTTGTTGTGCTTTCTGCTTGCCATGTCCCGGCGAGCGCGCAAGCTCCGGGCGGAAAGACCTTCCTGATTGCGTCCGACCTCCACTTCAATCCAATGTCGGATGGCAGCTTGGTTGCCGATCTCGCCGCCTCTGATCCCACGCAGTGGGAGACAGTCCTCGCTCGATCCAAGAGCACGTCTTTCAGCCAATACGGAGAGGATACGAATTGGTGGCTATTGCAATCCTCGCTGGACCAGATGCGAGTGACGCTTCCACATCCTGCGTTCATTCTGGTGACCGGAGACCTCATTGCACACCAGTTTCCGCAGACGTATCTGAAAACGACGCACGACACCAACCCGGAGAACTATCGCAATCTTGTGCTCAAAACTGTGGAATTCCTGGCCCTGGAATTCCGCAAAAGGTTCCCGGATACGAAGATTCTGTTGACGCCTGGCAACAACGACGAGGAGTGTGGGAACTACAGTATTAGAGCCGGCGGCACTTTTCTCCACGACACGGCCGATCTCGTCCGCAAGCTGGCACAAGCGGACGATGATTTCAGGGGCTCGTGGGAAGCTCTGGGCAGCTATGACATACCTCATCCCACGATCCGCGGCATCCGCATGATTTCCTTGAACACCGTATTCTTCTCCGACCGATATCATGCCGCTAAGTTCAGCGAAAATTGTAGCCTAACAGATTCCACGGCGGCAGTGGATCTCTTTGCCTGGCTGGAGTCGCGCCTCAGCGCAGCCCAGCAAGCGCACGAGAAAGTCTGGCTCATGTTCCACATTCCGCCCGGAATCGACAGCTACTCGACCATTGTCAAATACCAGGCGCTCTCGAAGAGCGCTGCGCCGGTGACGGAGAAATTGTGCGCGTCCTCGATTGTGCCCATGTGGCAACCCAAGTGGACTGCGCAGTTCCAGACTTTGCTAAAGCAGTACGAAGCGACGGTCATCGTCAGCTTGGCAGGCCACACCCACAGCGACGATTTCAGGCTAATCAACTCCTCTGGAGCTAAGCCAGAGTTTGTCCTGATTAGTCCGGCAATCTCGCCGATATACAGGCAGAATCCCGCATTTCGAGTAGTGAGCTTTGCGAATGACGGGTCGCTTAGCGACGAATCGGTGTATTACCTGACAAACCTCGAATTTGCCAGCAGCAAGACTCGCGGGGAGTGGGAGAAAGAGTATACGTTTTCGCAGGAATGGAAGCTGGGGCGGCCAGACGGCGCATCTTTGGCCGCCCTTTATGACCAGATCAAGACCAAATCGGAGGTTCGCGACGAATGGTTAAAGTTTTTCAACGTTTCAAGCTCCGCTGCCTATTTGCCGGCAAACAGTGCGCCCGGCATTTACTGCGCTATCGAGGAACTTGATCCGGAAACATACGCCAATTGCTACTGCGCTACCACGGTGAGGCATGGCGCCATTGTCAGAAAGCCCTGACTAGCACAGCTTTGGAACGCCCGGGAGTTCGAAGTCAAACGGGCATTACGCCCGCCGCCAAGGCATCTTGCACTGCCTTTGCCAGGTCGGCTACGCTGAACGGCTTTTGCAGAAACGGGCTGTTTCGCATCAGGATGTCTCGCCGGGCTGCACTATCCTCGGAGTAGCCGGACATAAAGAGTACTCGAATTCCGGGATAGCGTTCCGCCAGGTCATTGGCCAGTTCCTTTCCGCTCTGTCCTGCCATTACCAAGTCGGTAACGACAAGGTCGATCTTGCCCTCTAGCTCTTCGCAGACGCGCAGCGCAGCTGCGGCACTATCGGCCTGCGAAGCCTGGTATCCCAACTGCTGCAAACACTGGCACACATTGCTCCGAATGTTGGCGTCGTCCTCCACTACCAACAACGTCTGTCCCGAGGGGCGCACGAAAACGTCCCGTAAAGTCGGACGCCTCGGCGACGCCGTAGTGGTGGGAAAGTACAGCTTGAAAGTTGTGCCATGTCCCGGTTCGCTGTACACCCAGATGTAGCCGCCGCTCTGCTTTACAATGCCGTACACAATGGAAAGTCCCAGCCCCGTACCTTTGTCCAGCTCTTTGGTTGTGAAGAACGGGTCGAAAATCCGAGGTAGGATCGATTTGTCGATGCCGGTTCCGGTGTCGCTGACTGCCAGCATCACATAGTGCCCCGGCTGGACGGGTGGATGGTCTCTTGTGTAAGCCTCATCGAGGTCCACGTTAGTGGTCTCAATATGCAACGTGCCGCCCTGCGGCATGGCATCGCGCGCATTGACGGCCAAGTTCAAAATTACTTGTGCAACTTGGTCCGGATCCAGCCGGGAGTTCTCTGTCGTGTCGGAGAGATTTGTGACCAACTGGATATCTTCACCTATGACCCGGCGTAGCATCTGCGTCGTCTCGCTAACCACGGTATTCAGATTGATGACGCGCGGCTGCATCATCTGCTGACGGCCGAACGCCAGCATCTGGCGAGTTAGGGCCGCCGCCCGGTCAGCTGCATTCGAAATCTGCAGCAGCAGTTTGCTGAAAGGGCTTTCCGGCGTGATCTGGTCCAGCATGAGTTCGGTGGACAGTTTGATGACCACAAGAACGTTGTTGAAATCGTGGGCCATGCCGCCGGCTAACCGCCCCACCGCTTCCAGTTTCTGCACTTGGCGGACCTGCTGCTCCAGAGCGCTGTGCTGGGTCATGTCTTCCACGTAAGCGGAGAATACCTCCGGCGCTCCGTTCCCTTCGCCGCTCAGCGAACCGGTGATGCGCACTGGTACGAGACTTCCGTCACGCCTGCGGAAGGTGGTTTCCCAGCCTTGGATTCTCCCACTTCTGCGCAGCACCTCTATGAGGCGGTCGCGGTCCTTCGGATCGGCATAGACTTGTTCGCTTACGTTTAACTGGCGAGCTTCTTCCACGCGGTAGTCACCCAGCATCTTGCGCAGCGCAGGGTTGAGAGTCTTGATGCGGTTCTCCTCGAGCAGCGATTGTTGGATGCCGAAGGGGGCGTTGTCCACCAACGCCTTTAGAGAAGCTTCCGACTCGCGCAACGCTGCCTCAACACGGCATCGTTCGGTCACGTCAATGGCCAGGATCAGTCTTTTCGCATGGCCGTCCTTGTGGAACTCGAAAGTTACGACCTCCGCGGGAAAGATGCTGCCATCCTTGCGGCGATGCTGCCATATCCCGGCATGCTTGTGTCCATCGCGACGCTCGCTGACGTCTTCCAGAAATATGGGAACACCCTCTTCGGGGCGGATATCGAGCACGGTCATGCCCATGAATTCCTCCCGCGAGTACCCATACGTGTTTACCGCGGCATCATTCACCTCGAGAAAGCGAAGAGTATGGCAGTCGAAAATCCACATGGGGGATGGATTGGAGGAGAACAGCAGCCCCTGCCGAAACTCGCAGTCGGCGATAGTTTTTGTTTGCTCTGCCAGCTGCATATTCAGCTGTGTGATCGTCCGGCGCTGACGGCCAGATGTTCGTAGCAGGAGGACGATTGTTACAGTGGTAATGATGACTGCAACGATAACTAAGAACGGCATCGGCCAGACTCCGCGCAGAAGAAACTACGATTTAGAGTTCCCAGGACATTCGCTGAAGCACCCAGTGGTAAATCGTATTCGTGGCAAAACACGGACTACCTCAAAGCGCAGGTCTAGCTAGCACTTCCAAGACCGATAAATCGCGTTAAGGGTCTTTCTGGCAGCCAACGCAATCGATCACGCAAAAGCTAGAGCAAGCACTACAGCTGACGAAGCTTTCTTTCCGCGTGGGAGTGAATGCGATATGCAAGCAATAACAGGTGTGTCGCGAGCGATGCAGTGACGTAGAGCACAATTGTCAGGAACAAGTCTGCAACATTTGTGTCATGCATGCGGTAGTCGCGGGAAAACCAGAAGGGTCGCGTCTTGTCTAGCAGAGCTGGTGTGCTGCCAGCGCAAGTTGAAACGGCGCTCAACTCGAATGCCAAGGAGTGCCCGGACCTGACTCGACTGTCTATCGGCCCAAAATTCGCTGGTTACAGCGGTAGAGGCCCAGCCGGCAAAAGTGTCCGCAGCGGGCATGCTTCGCATCTGGGGCCTTGTTTCAAACAGTAGTGCTTCCCCACCTGTACAAAGAGTCCGTGCATCTCGTTGTAAACCTGACTGACTGGGCTTCTTCTGGCCGCACTCATCGCCGATGGCCCATGGATAGGCACTCTCTTCGGCGGCATAGACTTCACAGATACCAAAGGTCTTTCTGATTGCAGGGCGCGCTGGACAAGAGTGCGAACCTGGTCATAGTCCGCGCGTCCGTCTACCGCGCCATGGCGCTCGAGGACCCGCCGCGTGTAGGCGTCAACTACAAAGATTTCGTGATTACCGGCGTAGAGCAAGATCGCGTCGGCAGTTTCCGGTCCAATCCCCTTAAGTGAGAGCAGCTCTGCCCGCAACTCATCCGTTGGAGTCGCAAACATTGTCTCCAGCGAACCAGCGTGCTTCTGGTCCAGGAAACTGACAAAGTCCTTCAGGCGCTGTGCCTTTTGCCGGTAATAACCGGAAGAGTGCACAAGTTCCTGCAACCTGGCCATCGTCACTGCGCGAATCCCCGCGACACTGAGCACTTCCGCTCCGCGCAGGCTGGCAATGGCGCGCTCGACGTTGGCCCATGAGGTGTTCTGGGTCAGGATCGCGCCAACGAGGACCTCGAAAGGAGTTTCTGCCGGCCACCAATGTTGCCGTCCCCAACTTCGCGCCAGCTTGCGATACATGCCGCGAACCATGGCTTCCGGGCTGAGGGTTCGTGTGGACTTCACTGGCGACGGTGTTCCTCTCGATATACTAACCACACCGAATGCGCAACATCCTGCGTTTTATCTGGAACTCCGCTCGCGGCCATCGCTTGGCGCCATGGCGCAGCCCGTATCTGCGTTGGCGCATCGAAACCTATACGGGCATCAAGATGCAAAGCATCGGCGTCCTTGAGTTCTTCGGATTTATGTGGCGCGAGCGGAAAGAACTGGCGCGGTTCTTGAAGTGGACCGGCGAGATGGAACGGTACGCTCGCGCGAAACCGAAGAACCCGTAAGCACGCTTGCATCTAATCCCAGATCGTGTCCAGCATTGGAAAGCGCCGAGGTTCGGCATCCGCGGTGACATCGCGCAGAATAGATATACCCTTTTCAATCGCGCTTGCTGATGTTCATTTACCTATTTTCGATAGCAACACTCCCCTATTATCACCTCTGTAAACTATTGAAATTAAACGAAAATGCCAAAAAATTCCCGCCAAAAGGTTCTCCCCATTGGACTTATAGGCAAACGCTTCTTAACAAACGACTTACGGTGGCACCAATATCTTTGACAAACATGTTGCTGGCGGGCATAACGGTGCTCGCCGTGACAGGGCTAGTCGGCTACTTGGCCAAATTTGCGAAGGACGACCTTGTCTTTCGGGATTGTCTTATCAATCGGAAAGAACGTTCTAGCGGCATCTGGAACGCTAGCATCTTCGCTGTGCGACAACACGTATACGAAGCCAGTATGATGCGGCTTTTCGGAGGTCGAGTAGCGGTATTCGATACATCCCACAAGCATGGGTATGACACTTCTTCCGACACCCTTACCGCCATCGACGATGGTTCCGCTCACATCTTCGGGCGGCAGGATTACGCTGACGACAAACTCTCGATCATCAGAGGGGAAGATGGAATTGTTCCACAGCCCCGGCACCGCATTAACGGACGCTGCCCTCCTGGGCATATTCTCACAAATCTCAGTTACCTTCTTTCGTGGGGCGTCGATAAAATCCGCGCCCTCTATCGTGATGAGTCTTACCTCCGGGAACACCTCCGTAGCTACGGCATGACCGATGT
>Ga0302325_10022756_pt1 | contig 13102 bp, 13 predicted proteins | sample Palsa_T0_2_FD_201948 | JGI IMG/M metagenome (GOLD analysis project Ga0302325, IMG submission 201948) | Peat permafrost microbial communities from Stordalen Mire near Abisko, Sweden - Palsa_T0_2 | ecosystem: Environmental > Terrestrial > Soil > Palsa > Peat permafrost | place: Sweden: Abisko... | reverse complement strand
GCCATCAGAAACCCAGCACCCAGCGCCACAAAATAGCGCAGATACTTCTGAATACCCTTAGCCCGCACCAACACCAAGCCGCCAGCCACATCTGCCAGCGCCGCCACCGTACCCAGAAATAAAGAGAGTTTCAGCATCCATCAGGATACTACGCGGAGCTGCCGATTACCGGTCAGACCTGCTTCTTCACCGACTCCGCAAACCCCACCAGCCCCACCACCGCAATCCCCAGCAGCAGCGCCGCACCCTCGACGGTCGTACTGCGCCCATGCAGCCGGTCAAAATCCACCCGCGCCGGCGTCTCCCGAGGCACAGCGTCCATCACGCCGCCCACCGCCACCCGATCCCGCTCCATCGCCGGAATAATCCCAAACTGCGAATACGCCGTAAGCGCCAGCATCACCACCACCAGCGCCATCGGAGCCAGCACCAGCCGCGACTGAAACACCCCCCACGCCGGAGCCAGCGCCAGCAACGCCAGCAACACCACCCCGCAAACCATCCCCATCCAATGCAAAATCCGCAGCAACAAACCGACAATCTGCCCAGCCGCATGGGTATCCGGCGCAAGCTGTGTAAACGTCACCCCAGCCACCACCGGAAAGAAAATCTCCGCACCCAGCCAAACAATCAAAGCCAGCAAAATCAGCGTCCGAATCAGCGCCTTCATCGCATCCATCCTGAAATATTGCTAGACAACTTCGGCATGAAATCGTGTCAAGTAGAAGAAATGTGGGTGCCCCATCCTAGACCCTGTCGTTGGGTCTAGGGTGGGAGGAACAGAGGCCGCGTGAGAAGGCTCCGAATCCCAAATGGATGCCCCACCCTCGCCACGCCGTTGCCTTTGCGGCTAAGGTGCGCCAATCCAACCTAACCGCGCCCCAGCGCCCGCCGCAAAACCGTCTCCAGCGCCGCCTTCAACTCCGCATACTCCTCAGCCGAAAGCTTCCCGGCAATCTTCTCGCTCTCAATCGCAAACAGCTCTTCCTTCAGCGCCTCCAGCAAAAGCTGGCTCTTGCTCTGCGGCGATTTCACCGCAAACGCGGTAATCTGCGGCTCAGCCGCTGCGAAAGCAGCGGGCGAATGCCCAACCGCGCCGGCCGGCTTGCGCAGCAGAAACGCCGCCGCACCCGCCAGCACCAGCGCCAGCGCACCCAGAATCCAATACTTGTACTTGCTCAGCGGGTCCGGCGTGTCGATCGGATTACCCAACCCCCCCCCCGGCGTACCACCCGGGCCATTCGGCGCTGCCGCCTGCATCCCACCCGTAGCCGCCCCGCCCGCATCCGCCTGCGTATCCCGCGGGAAAGCCCCAGTTCCGGAAACCGTAAACTCCAGCGCCTGCCCCGGCTTCACATTCCGCATCAAAAACGTCTGCGCACTAGGGTCTTCCGTTACCGATGTGTAGGTCGTCCCCGCGCCCGGCGCAAACGTCATGGTCTTCGGAACCATGATCGCCACATTGTCCGCAGCTTCCATCAGCTTCGGCGTGAACTTGTAGCTACCCGAGTACGGCACATGGTAGCTCAACTGAAACCGCGTCCCGCTGTCGCCCTCATTCGGCCTAATTGGGAACCCAAACGCATAATGCCCCTTCGGCGAAACCGGATCGGGCGTCGCCGAAATCGGCATATTGCTTGGACCCACCGTCGCCGCGCCTTCCAGCGTCGCATCCGGCGGCAATGCCACCTCATACGTATGCTCGCTGGACTGCGTCCGGGGCGGGGAACTCACATTCTTGACGAAGTAATTCTCCGTAATCTTCAACTGCGCGCCCGAAGGGTCCGACTCGATCTTCAGCACATCCGCCTCGGTCGAAACCCCATCCACCTTCGTCGCCACGTCATACACCGGAATCTCGACCGTAGTCGTTCCCGGCGGCACGTTCTTGAAATAGGCGCCCTTCTGGTGCTCCACCTTGATCAGGTACGGAGCCTCGCTCGGCGTGTTCAGCGTAAAGTGGCCGCTAGCGTCCGTACTCGCCGTTCCCACCTCATCCAGCGCCGCCGACAAGCTCAACAGAGAAACCTTGTCTCCCGCCGAAGGCTTCCCGACGGTCATATTCGTCACCGTCCCATGAATCGTCCCGGCATACGCCACCGAACCCGCCGCAAGCACCGCGAGCAAACAAAATCCACGCCCAAATCTCAAAGCAACACCTTTCCAGGAACCAAAATCCGCACTAACCACTATCCGCTAATCACTAACCACTAATCCTATTTCCCAACACTTGCAGCGTGTCCATTTCAGCCAGCACCGCGGCCGCTTCCTTCTCCAGAATCTCCCGCTGCACCGCGTAATCCTCCGCTGGATACTTCCCAGCCTGGTACTCAAAGTTCAGATCCCGCAAATTCAGGTAAATCTGCTCCTTCAATTCCTCCAAAAAGTCCAGCCGCGTCTTCTGCCGCTGCACTGCGGCATTTTTCTCCGGCCAAAACGTAAAAACAAACAGCCCCAGCGCCAGCACCACTCCAGAAATCATCCCAGCATCACTCGACATACCAACCTCACCAATCCCACTAACCTAACCACAGAATCCCCCAGCGATGCTGCGAGCACGAAGGGTACGGGCTTCAGCCCGTACATTTAGGTAATGCCACAATCGGGGCTTTAGCCCCTGAGGAAACCCTACTCCGTCCCAGTCTCCCGCCGAATCCGCTCCCGCATCCCGTCCTCAGCCTTCGCATCCACCGGCCCAGGCGGCGCCAGCCTCGGTTGACTCTTCGCCCAGTGCCTCACCAGGAAAATCGTCCCCAGCAGCGCCAACGCCGACACCGCAAACGGCATAATCCACGCCAGCAAATCAATCCCCTTGGTCGTCGGAGCGCTCAGCACCACGGCGCCATATTCGGCCACAAAGCTATCCAGAATCGCCGCGTCGCTCTGGCCCCCGGCAATCCCCTGGCGTAATTTATCCATCTCGTCGCCGCGGTTGGGACAACCCACATGGTCGCACCCCAGCAGCGCCTGCGCACAGCCGCAGGTGCACATCAGATGCCCGCCCACCTTTTCAAAACGCGCCTGCTGATCTGTCGCTCCCAGCGAAAAACAAACCACCGCCGCAACTAACAACCCCTGCGTCAATTTGATCCAGCGGCGTGCTTGGAAAGGGCGCGGCTTCAGCCGCGCCGCCGCGACAGGAAACGGACCGGGCTTTAGCCCCCGAGGGAATGCACGATTGAAATCCATCAATCCCCGCCCCCAATCACACCCACAGCGGCAGGCCCCGCAATTGGCCGCTTCAACGGCACCACCACCGCCGCCCGCGCCGGATTCAAACTCGGCACCAGCGCCACCAGCGTCCCAAACACCATCACCGCCAGCCCAATCCAGATCCAGTTCACCAGCGGATTCAGCCGCGCCTTGATGATCGGCAGTCCCGTCGTCTGGTCCTCGCCCTCATACACCACATACAAATCCCACCGCAGCGTCGAGTGGATAGCCACCATCGTCTGCGGCTGGCCATTCACCGCATACGTCCGCTTCTCCGGCGTCATCGGCTGCGCCAGAATCTTCTTCCCGTTCTCGTAAACATCCAGCCGCGAAAACTCCGAATCGTAATTCGGATTCGACTCCTGCGTATTGCCCAGATTCTTCAACGTATACGGGCCAATCTCCATCGTGTCGCCCGATCCCATCGCCTTCTCCGCGCTCTTATTGAAGGCATACCCGGCAAACCCGATAAACACGATCACCAGCCCAAAATGCACCAGATACCCGCCATACCGCCGCGTGCTCCGCCGCACCAGCAACACCGTCGAAGAAACAAAATTCTTTCCCGTCTGCCGCCGCACCACCCCAGCTCCCCGCAGGAACTCCGCCGCAATCGCCGTAGCCACGGCCGCCGCCAGCGAAAACGTCACCGTCGAATAAAACACGCCCTCATCCGCCCACGGTTTCAGCCCCACGGCGATCAGCACCACCGCCGTCGCTACAAACGCCACTCCCGGCAAAATGAAATTCCGCCGCAAGCTGCGGAACGAAGAAGCGCGCCAGGCCAACAACGGCCCAACCCCGGTCAGAAACAGCAGAAACACCCCAATCGGCACCGCAACATGGCTGTAATACCCGCCCGAAACCGTCTTCTTCGTCCCGTCGAAGTACTCCGAAAGCACCGGAAACAGCGTCCCCCATAAAATCGTGAAGCAAGCCGCCAGCAGCACCAGGTTATTGAACAGAAAGCTCGATTCGCGGCTTACCAGGCTCTCCATCCGATGTTCGCTCTTCAGATGATCCCTATGCAGGATGTAGGTGAACAGGCAAACTGCCAGCACAATCACCATGAAAGCCACAAACCAATCGCCAATCGAAGACTGCGCAAACGCATGTACCGAACTCACCAGCCCAGCCCGGGTCAGCAGCGTTCCCAGCAGCGTCAGCAGAAATGTGCTGAAGATCAGCCACACATTCCAGCTCTTCATCATCCCGCGCTTCTCCTGCATCATCACCGAATGCAGGAACGCCGTCCCCGTCAGCCACGGCATCAGTGAAGCGTTCTCCACCGGATCCCAACCCCAATACCCGCCCCAGCCCAGCACCGCGTACGCCCAGTGCATGCCCAGAAACACGCCGGTGGTCAAAAACATCCACGTAAACATCGTCCAGTGCCGGGTGATGTGAATCCACTTTTCGCCCGGATACCGCATCATCAGCGCCCCCAGCGCAAACGCAAACGGCACCGTGAACCCCACATACCCCAGATACAGCATCGGCGGATGAATCACCATCTCCGGATACTGCAACAGCGGATTCAGCCCGTTCCCATCCGGCGGCGCAATCCCGCCCCGCACACCGGAAAACGGCGGCGCGGCAAAGTTCAGCAGCAGCAGAAAGAACACCTGCACCCCGGCCAGAATCGTCCCCGCATACGCATACAGCTTCACATCCGTCTTATGCGTCAGCCGCAGCACAAACCCATAAGCCGCCAGCAGCCACGCCCACAGCAGCAGCGAACCCTCCTGCCCGCTCCACATCGCCGCAAACTTGTACGCCCCAGGCAGCGCGATATTCGAGTGCTCCACAATGTATTCCATCGAAAAATCGTTGTGAAACACGCTCCAGATCAGCGCAAACGCCGCCGCCGACACCGCCAGAAACCCGGCAATCCCCGCCCGTCGCGCCGTCTCCGCCAGCCGCTCGGGAGCAACCCGCGCCGGCCCACCGACCGCCAGCAGCCGCAGCGCCACCCCTCCCGCGAACAGGTTGTACGCCGCCAGCGCCAGCGCAATCAACAGTGCAAAACTACCCAATGCCGCCATAAATGACTCGCAACTCCACCCGATTCGTTCTCTTCGATTGTCGCACCAGCCGCAAGGCCAAACAACGCGCCCCAGAAACCCAAGTCCAATCTTACGGAAATCGAACCCGCTCCCGCTCGACCGAACGATTGAGTTCCTGTTAGGACAACTGAAACACGCCCGCTTTGTTCGGCCCACTGTCACAATTTGCGAAAAAACTCGGTTTTAGGCGTAAAGGCATGAAATCAACGCGGCCTTTAGGCCCCGAGGTCTGCTTTCCATCAAGTTCGCCTAAATTCTGGAGTTTTTCCGCAGCATGTTTGGCCCCTGAGGTAGCGTTATCTCGCCGATTGCACTTGGCTGCCAGCTATTCCAACAAGCTCCTAGGCCGGCGGGCCGCCACGAACCCGCCACCGCACCAGCCGCCAATCCAATAGCGAAACCACCCCGATCGTCGCCCAGTACACCAACAGGTGCCACTTGGAAAACACTCGCCCCAGCAGCAACACCCCTGCCAGCGTGAGCCGGAACGCATCCAGCCCCGGTGAGTGATACAGCCGCAACGCCTCCACAAGCCCCGCGATCACCCCAGCCACGAGCGCTACCAGTGTCACCCGCGCGTACGGCATCAGCGCAGCCAGCAGCCAGTACACCATCGCCGCCCACAGGGCCGATCCGCCCCACTTGACCAGCCAATACGGCAGCCCAAGCGGAACCAGCCGCAGCACAAGCCCAGCCAGCATCGTCGCAATCGCCATTCCCAAATACACCAGAATCGCGCTCGCGCCCGCTTGACCTCCGGCTCTGCGAAGCTCTCTCACCCTACGGTTGTATCAGAAATTCCATCCACGAAAGGCATGTATTTCCAATAATTTAAGCCGATTGCCTCTGGCCCGAGCGCGCCAGAAGCCGCACCAGCGATCGAAGCTCATCCGGAGACTTGCTCCCCGAAATCGCCACCCCCGGAATCCCCCGATATTCCTGTTCCGCGCCCGGAACCCCGCTCAACACCAACACCGGTACTCCCGGCATCCGGCTCCGAAACTCCGCCACAAACTCCGGTCCGGAGATCCCAGTCATCACATGCCCTGTCACCACCAACGCCAGATTCTGCGCAAATTCCGGCGATTCCACCAGGCACAACGCCTCGCCCGCATCCATCGCCCTCACCACTTCCGGAACACCCCCCTCAAAAAGGGATTTCCGCATCGAGGCACGGAGCGGATTGTCATCCACCAACAAAATGGTTTCCATGTACACCCGTCGCCGGATGAATCGTAACATCTAGCTTTTCCCCGGTATTTACCAACTAGACACGTACGATGTGCCATTTTGCACAAAGGTTGCTCCAAGCCCGAGCGAAACCAGATAACGCTTTCTCCGCTGAGGCGAGTACGGCAGCCAACGCTCGGCAAGGCGTTGCCCTTGCTCTCCTTCTCAAGTTCGTAGAAATTACGCCATCCGGAGCGGACCTTAGAAAAGCCGAAGACCTGTGGTTGTTCTTGCTTTTCTTTCTGTCATTCCCAACGGGAATCTGCTGTTCCGCGGGCCACATCAACTCACCAAAAACTCCTTAGCCCGCAAATCCTTGATCGTATCCCGCAACTTAGCCGCCTTCTCAAACTCAAATTTTTTCGCCGCCTCGCGCATCTGCGTCTCCAACCCCGCAAGATACCCATCCAGCTCTTCCTTTGAAGCAAACTCCGGCACCCCATCCGCCGCTTCTTCCAGCGGATCGCCATACTCCGCCTTCAAAATCGCCGCCAGCGAATTTTCGAGCTTCGACAAAATCGAAGTCGGCACAATCCCATGCTCCTCGTTATAAGCCCGCTGAATCTCCCGCCGCCGGTCCGTCTCGTCGATCGCCCGCCGCATCGAGTCCGTCATCTTGTCGGCATACAAAATCGCCCGCCCCTCCACGTTGCGAGCCGCGCGCCCAATCGTCTGGATCAGCGCCCCCGTCGACCTCAGAAATCCCTCTTTATCCGCGTCCAGAATCGCCACCAGCGAAACCTCCGGCAGATCCAATCCTTCCCTGAGCAGATTGATCCCAATCAGCGCGTCAAATTCGCCCTTCCGCAGCCCCGCCAATATCTTGATCCGCTCCAGCGTCTCAATCTCCGAGTGCATATACCGGCAGCGCACTCCAACCTCCGTGTAATACGCCGCCAGATCCTCGCTCATCCGCTTGGTCAGCGTCGTCACCAGCACCCGCTCGTTGCGCTTCACCCGCTCCCGAATCTCGCCCAGCAGATCGTCAATCTGCCCCTTCACCGGCCGAATCTCAACCTCCGGATCGACAAGCCCAGTAGGCCGGATCACCTGCTCGACAACCACGCCCGCAGCCTTCGTCAGTTCAAACGGTCCCGGAGTCGCCGAAACATAAATCGTCTGGTACACCCGGTTCTCAAACTCATCGAACTTCAGAGGCCTATTATCCCGCGCCGAAGGCAGCCGGAACCCATAATCCACCAGGTTCTGCTTCCGGCTCTGATCCCCATACCACATCCCATGCACTTGCGGGATAGTTACATGCGACTCATCCACAAACAGCAGAAAATCCCTCGGAAAGTAATCCAGCAGCGTCGGCGGAGGCTCACCCGGCAGCCGTCCCGAGAAATGCCGCGAGTAATTCTCAATCCCATGGCAGTAACCCATCGACTTGATCATCTCCAGGTCAAACCGCACCCGCTGATGAATCCTCTGCGCCTCCACCATCCGCCCCTGCTTCTCTAACTCAGCCTCCCACTCGATCAGCTCAGCCACGATCGTCTCAATCGCCGCCGCCTTCCGCTCCGGCTGCACCACATAATGGCTCTTGGGATAAATCGGCAGCCGCGCATACTTCTGCTTCACCGTCCCAAACAGCGGGTCAATCTGCGAAAGCGTCTCAATCTCATCCCCAAACAACTCAATCCGGTAGGCTAACTCGTCATAAGTAGGGAAGACCTCAATCACATCCCCGCGCACGCGGAAAGTCCCGCGCCGGAAATCGTGATCGTTTCTTTCGTAGAGAATCTCCACCAGCCGCCGCACAATATCGTTGCGATGAATCCGCTGCCCCTTTTCGAGCAGCAAAAGCATCCCGTAGTAAGCCTCCGGCGATCCCAGGCCATAAATGCAGCTAACCGAAGAAACAATAATGCAATCCCGCCGCTCAAACAGCGACCGCGTAGCGGACAATCTAAGCTTATCCAGCTCCTCGTTGATCGTAGCTTCCTTCTCGATATATAAGTCCCCGGCAGGGATATAGGCTTCCGGCTGATAATAGTCGTAGTAACTCACAAAATATTCGACAGCATTCGAAGGAAAAAACTGCTTGAACTCGTTATAAAGCTGCGCCGCCAGCGTCTTGTTATGCGCCAAAATCAGAGCCGGCCGGTTCAACTCCTCAATGACCTTAGCCATAGAAAAAGTCTTCCCCGACCCAGTCACCCCCAGCAACACCTGATGCTGCTCCCCAGCCGCCACACCAGCCACCAGCTCACCAATAGCCCGAGGCTGATCCCCACGCGGCGAATAAGGCGTAACCAACTGAAAGTCCATAGACCAGCAGTATACAACAAAGGCGAAACAAAGGCGAATATGACTTCGGCGAACCCTCCACTGAGTTCCTGACAAACGCTATAGACTTTCTATTCCCATCTGGGCATAATGATGGGATGGCTCAGCCCATCAAGCCCCTTCGCTGGATCGGCACGGCCAAGAAGGATCTGCTGGCCATGCCGGTAGAGGCGCTGCAGTCCCTCGGCTTTGCGCTTTATCATGCCCAACTTGGCTTGCTCCATCCATCCGCCAAGCCGCTCAAGGGATTCGGATCGGCAGGCGTTCTTGAAGTCGCAGAAGAATGGCGTGGCGATGCGTTTCGAGCGGTCTACACCGTTCGCCTCGCAGACGCAATCTACGTTTTGCATTGCTTTCAAAAGAAGTCGAATCGCGGTATTGAAACACCGAAACGAGAAATGGACCGGATTCGCGAACGGCTCAAAGAAGCCTTGGCGCAAGCAGGTTTAAGCCAATAGAGGAGCTAACTCATGGACAATACAGAGCGCGTGAAAACCATCTATGAAGAATTGGCATTCCCAGATGCCCCGGAAATGCTCATCAAAGCGCAGTTAGTCATCAAAATTGCAGAGAGCCTGCACCAGCGCGGATGGAGCCAGCAATACGCCGCCAAGATGCTGGGCCTGACTCAGCCCAAGCTCTCCAAAATGCTGCGAGGCCAGTTCCGCGGCATCAGCGAGATTAAGATGATGGACTGCCTCACCAAACTCGGCAGAGAAGTCAAAATCCTCATAGGCCCGGAAACGGAATCCTCCAGAGGAAGAGTAGAAGTCGTCGCCGCTTGACATACCGCTGCAATCTGCTTGGCACTCACGTCGCGATCAGACTGAGGCCCCTTAGCCACGCGGCCAATAAGGCGCAACCAACTGAAAGCCCATAGATCAGCAGTTTACGACGAAGGTAAAGCGAGGCGAGCAAAACTGAATGCTACAGCAACTTGACTCGCCGGGGGATTAGGTGAGATTGTGCAGCCGTGAGATCACTTAAGAGGCTTGAGTTCATCCAGCTGCTACGAAGCGCTGCTTCGTGGGCGCGTATCCAAGAGCGCGCGCTTGCTGTCAAGATTGCAATGCGGTGGACCGTTCCTGAAATCGATAGGTGGGGACTGTATCTCACCTGTGTTGTTGCTCTCTTCAGTTACGCGTGGTGGAAAAGTCTTCCGGTTTTGCCCGGCTATTCAATCGGGATGCTGGCGCTCGTCGCTGTCATCATGACTGTCCGAGCGGACAAATTCAAGTCGGTCGAAAGGGTATGTTGGGTAGTTATCGGAGCCTTCCTCATGTTCGCCGAGATAAGAACGGTGAGAGACGATAGAAGAAGTCAGGATGCCCAGCAAGGCGTCGAGCGAACCACCCAACAAGAGAGATTTGAAGGGACCGCATCGAGCTTACGCCAGGTCGCCGCGGAGGAGAGGAAGCACTTCGATGCTACATTGAACAGCATGGAGGGGCTAGACCGGTCTGAAGGCATGAGGTTCAAAGAGCTAGTGAAAAAAAGCGAGAGCCTTTTGGAGCACGAGGATGAACTCGCAGACGGACTTCGTGGGCGCATCTTACCGGGAAACGTACCAACCCCCGAAAATTCTTGCGAACAAGTCCCAAACAACGGGATACGCGTGTTCATCGGCAAGGAATCTGAGAAGAATGTTATCATCGTCGACAAATTTCCGCGCGTCGTTATCGCCCGAGACCCTAAGTGGACAAACGGCCCCAGCAACGGAGTCTCCTTTGCTGGACCCAACGCACCTGTCATCCCCATTGTAACCTTGGATAGAAATCCAGGCGGCGGGCTGGACGTAACGCTGGAAGTAAGGAGCGACGACGGAAAGCTCATTGCAAGAATGGACAAGCGTGGATTTGTGATCAACCGGAACAAAATTCTCGAGATTGAAACACCGAGGGATAAGAGCAGCCTCTTGCTCGTCGACGATTCGGGCGACGAAGTATTAAATATCCGCTACCTTAACCCCGAAGCGATCGTGATCGGAGGCAAAGGCATAAGAATGAGCGGTATTGGCGGTTCATGCTTGCAGATCACAGGTTCCATCATTCTTCCGGCAACCGCCCGATGAAGAGACCACCTCCAGAAATCCTTCGCGCTACAACTGTTCCGTCGCCAACAGGTGTCCACGGATACCCGATCTTGCTCGGCCGATCCGGCAACGCGTTCGCGCAAATCGTCTGAAAGTGAGACGCTCTTTATACTCAGCTCCTCAATTCTGCCCAGGCAACATCGGCAACCCCTTCGCCGAAGCAATCTGCTTCAGAATCACCATCGTCTTCTTCCTCTCAAAATTCCCATTCATCAAATAAACCGTAACCGGCGGCCCACCCACCGAAGGCACAGCCCGCGCAGCAATCTGCAACATCAGCGCCACGGCCTTCGGATCATCCCACGCCCCATCCCGCACACTAAACGAAACACTCGTTCCGCCCGCACCCTTCTCCAGCCAAACCCGGGCCCCGCGAAGCCCAAAAAATCCGGTCTCCGTCAACGACTTCCCAAGCGCAGCAGCGTCCGCCGCCGTCGCCGATCCTGAATACCAGATGCTATTCGCAGCCCCCACCCGCAGCTGCCTCTGGGTGATCGGAATCGCCTTCATCACCTCGCCCTGCTTATCCAAAATCTCAACGCGAATCGGCGGCCCTCCCACAGACGGCGCCACCAGCACGCCCGTCACCTGCGCCCAGGCTAACATCTTCGGATCGTCCCAAGGCGCAGGCACCAGCCTGGCCTCTTGCTTACCAGCCTCCCCATCCACATTGGTTGGAACCGATACTGCCGTCCCATCCGCACCCTTATGCAGCAGCACTAACTCACCAGACTTGCTAAAGAAGCCATCCTTCGTCAGCGCCGCCACCAGCGACTGCGCATCCGCCTTCGTCGCCGTCCCGTCATAAAGCAGCAAGCTATCCTTGCCAACTTTGATGCTTTCATCTCCAGCCAGCCGCGCAATCCACCGCCCCTCATGTGCGTCAGGCCTCGGCAAATGCGCCACCGCCGCATAAATCACCGCCAACCCAACCGCCGTCACCACCAGCGTCCGCAACGGGTAAAGCTTCTGCCCGGTCGCCAGCATCGGCCGCGCCAGCACGCAGCCCAGAATCAACCCGGAAACCAACCCACCCCCATGCGCCTGTATATCCGTCCCCGTGCTAGCAAGCCCATACACCAGGTTGTAGACCAGAAACACTCCCGCCGACCGCCCAATCCCCAGCGAAATCCGCGTCGGCACCACCCCGCGCTGCACCAGCAGAAACCCCAGCAACCCGCCATACACCCCAAACACCGCCCCCGAAGCCCCAGCGCTCACCGACAGTGGATGGCTGAACAAACTCACAACGCTCCCTCCCAGCCCCGCCAGCAGATACAGCACCAGAAAGCGCACATTGCCAAACAGCTTCTCCGTCAGCACCCCCACCTGGTACAGGATGAACATATTCATCCCGACATGAAGGAAGTTGAAGTGCAAAAAGCATGAGGTGAGCATCCGCCACCACTGCCCATTCAGCGTAAGCGGCCCAAAATCCGCACCCCACCGCAACATCTGCGGATTCGTCAGATTCGCAAAGCTCGGAGCGGTGCAGACCATCGCCAGAAACACGGCCACATTCACCGCAATCAACGCATAGGTCACAACCGGCGTTGGAGCGGCCGCAAAAGCCTGCTGGAAGGCAAACTCCCGCTGCCCCTGCTCATCGATCAAATGGAGTGAAGGGATTTCCGACATCAAAAATTCTCCCATCTACAGTACAACGAGCATAACTTGAATCACCCTTTCGAACCCATCGGACTCGACTCGTCGCAACCTCATCAAAACCAATTGCGTGGAATTATCCCCAACAAGCGCACAATAGAAACAAGCATCAAAAATCGCCGCAGGCAAATCGGCACGGGAGGAGAAAACCATGCGCCAAACTGTGCGCTAAATTGTGCACAAAAACGCCATAAAAGCGCATACTAACGGCCCTCATTTCGCGCATAAACGCTGCGAAATCTGTGCGATACGGGCAAATCATACTACCCGCCCCTCCCTTTCAGCGCAAGAATCCGCATTTTCCATGCCAAATCGCCACTCCGCTCCGGCCTCCGAATGGAATAATGCCACCATGACTCCCTCCGACCGGCAGCAGGTTTTGAATCAACTCGCCTCCAGCCAATCGCGCCTACTCGCTGCTGTTGCCGATCTAACTTCACAGCAATGGCACTTCCGCGAAGACCCCGATCGCTGGTCGATCGCCGAAAACATCGAGCATCTGATCCATTTCGAATCCTTCATCACCCAGGCAATCTCCAACGTC
>Ga0302325_10022753_pt1 | contig 13103 bp, 7 predicted proteins | sample Palsa_T0_2_FD_201948 | JGI IMG/M metagenome (GOLD analysis project Ga0302325, IMG submission 201948) | Peat permafrost microbial communities from Stordalen Mire near Abisko, Sweden - Palsa_T0_2 | ecosystem: Environmental > Terrestrial > Soil > Palsa > Peat permafrost | place: Sweden: Abisko... | reverse complement strand
TACCGCACCGCGTTGCGAAAGACTCGCAATCCATCTCCGGTCGTTTCCAGAGGATCGCTGCCGCGCGTCCACTGCGGATGCTGGGTTCGCACGACGTGCCGCTCCGGATGCGGCATCAGACCGCACACGCGGCCCGAAGGGTCGCAGATGCCCGCTACGTCGGCCAGCGAGCCGTTAGGATTGGCGGGGTACGCCAGACGGCCCTGGTCGCCGCCGCTGTCTGCCGCAGCGGTGCCGGCCGCCCCCGTGCTGCTGTACCGCAGCACGAGCTGTCCGTTGCGTTCCAGTTCGGCCAAGACCTGCGGATCGCGGGTGACGAACTTGCCTTCGGCGTGGGCCACCGGCAAATAAATCGTCTCGATTCCGGCAAAGAAAATCGACCTCGAGCTCGTGGTCTTGAGATGCACCCAACGGGCTTCGAACTTGCCCGAGTCGTTCCAAGTCAAAGTGGCCGGCGCCGTGGTCGCCGGATCGTGTTCCAGCAGGATGCCCGACTTGATCAGAATCTGAAATCCGTTGCAGATGCCCAGAATCAACTTGCCGTCGGCCTTGAATTCCGCCAGCCGCGCCGCCAGGTGATGGCGAATCTGATTGCCCAGAATCCGGCCGGCGGCGACGTCGTCGCCATAGCTGAATCCGCCCGGAAGGCAGAGGATCTGGAAATCGCCCAGCAACCGCGGCTCGGCCAGAAGCTGGTTTACGTGCAGCCGCTGGGCGCGCGCGCCGGCCAACTCGAACGCATACGCCGTTTCGACGTCGCAGTTCGTGCCGGGGGCTCGCAGGATCAGGACGCGGGGCTGAGCCATAGCTGGATTCGCGGTTTGAGGATCTTGAACGCGGACAGCAGGTAATCCGCAGTGGTCGCCGTTGAACGCCGATCTCGTCGTCACCTGTTCTCATCGGCGCGGATCTGCGTCATCTGCGGTTATCTCTTCGTTCATCTTGTCGTTCTCGGTTCGATCCGTCACCAGTCGAGCGGCGCCTTCCACGCGGCTTTCAGTTCGGCCAGTTCGCAGGCCAGGACGGGGGTCTTCTCGCTCTCGTTCGAGTCCACGATTTGCAGGCGTTTTTCCGCGGTGACTTCGCCGATCTTCGCGCAGGCCAGGCCGGCTAGCGCTCGTTGAAACGCGGCGGCCGATTTCGCCGGCACTTCGCAGAGAAAACGGGTGTTGCTCTCGGCGAACAGCAGGATCGCCTCGGTCTGGCCGTCGCTTGCCAGATCGTGCGGCACGCGCCGCAGTTCGACGCGGGCTCCAAAATCGCCGGCAAACGCCATCTCGGCCAAAGCCACGGCCAGTCCCCCCTCGCTCAAATCGTGGCAGGCTCGCACCAGGCCCGCGTCGATTGCCGTGTGCAAGGCGGCAAAAGCACGCCGGGCAATTTCCGCATCGACCTGGGGAACCGCGCCTCTCGCGATCGCGTGGACCAGCGAAAAGTGCGACCCGCCCAACTCGTTCCGCGTCAGCCCCACCAGGTAGAGCAGATTGCCGGGCCGCTTCAGGTCCATCGTGACGCAGCGGGAAACGTCGTCTATCTGCCCCAGCGCGCTGATCAAAAGCGACGGCGGAATGCTGATCGAGCGGCCGTCGCCGGCGCGAAATTCGTTGTTCAGGCTGTCCTTGCCGCTGATGAACGGAGTGCCCAATCGCGTGGCCACCTCGTAACAGGCCAACGCGGCGCGGACCAGCGAACCCAAGGTTTCGGGCCGGTCGGTGTTGCCCCAGCAGAAATTGTCCAGAATGGCGATGCGGCCGGGGTCGGCGCCGACGGCCACGCAATTCCGCACCGCCTCGTCGATGGCGCTGGCGGCCATGTGGTAGGTGTCGAAATCTCCGTACCGCGGATTCATCCCACAGGCCACCACGATCCCGCGCTGCGAGGTGAGCACCGGCCGAATCACCGCGGCATCGCTCGGACCGTCGCTGGCCGCGCCGACCAGCGGTTTCACGACGCTGGTGCCTTGCACTTCGTGATCGTATTGGCGGATGACCCATTCCTTGCTCGCCACGTTGAGCGAGCCCAGGATGGCCAAGAGCGTTTTGGCGTGGTCCCGCAGCGCGCCCGCGGACAGTTCCAGCGGCGCCGCGGCCGGCGGCGCATACACCGCCTCGCGCACGACCGGCGGCCGGCCGTCGTGCAGAAACTCCATCGGCAGATCGGCGACCCGCTGGTTGGCGTACTGCAATTCCAGCCGCCCGGTCGGCACGAACTTGCCGATGATCGTGGCCTCCACGCCTTCGGCCCGCGCCAGCGCGGCGAACGCTTCCCTCTGCTCGGGCGAGACCGAAAGGACCATTCGCTCCTGGGCCTCCGAGATCCAGATTTCGGTGTACGAAAGCCCGTCGTATTTGACCGGCGCTCGATCGAGCCAGACGACGGCGCCGATTTTTTCGCCCATCTCGCCCACGGCGCTGGAGAATCCTCCCGCGCCGCAATCGGTGATCGCGTTGTAGAGCCCTCGGTCCCGGGCTTGCAGCAGGACGTCGAGCAGCATTTTTTCCGTGATCGCGTTGCCGATCTGCACCGCTCCGCCCGACAGGCTTTCGCTCTGGCTGGTGAGCTCGGCCGAGCTGAACGTGGCGCCGTGAATGCCGTCCCGGCCCGTGCGCCCGCCGAGCGCCACGATGTGATCGCCGGGCCGGGGCTCCTTGAACGATTTATCGCGCGGGATCAGTCCCACGTTGCCGCAATAAACCAGCGGGTTGCCCAGGTACCGCGGATCGAAGTAGATCGCACCGTTGACGGTGGGGATGCCCATGCGGTTGCCGTAGTCGCGCACCCCGGAGACGACTCCCTTCATCACGCGCCGCGGGTGCAGCACGCCGGGCGGCAGCGCATCAGCCCGCGTGTCGGGCGGCGCGAAGCAAAACACGTCCGTGTTGCAGATCGGCTTGGCGCCCAGGCCCGTGCCCAGCGGATCGCGGATCACGCCGCCGATCCCGGTATTGGCTCCGCCATAGGGCTCGAGGGCCGAGGGATGATTATGCGTCTCGACTTTGAAGACGACGTTGAATCGCTCGTCGAACCGCACCACGCCGGCATTGTCGCTAAACACGCTGACGCACCAATCCGCCTCGCCCTGCCGGCGGCGGATCTCCTGGGTGGCGGCAAAAATCGTTTCCTTGAGCATGTTCTGGAAATGCCGCTCCCCTTCCGGCCCGCGATAGGCGATCCGCCCGGCGAGCGTCTTGTGGCTGCAATGCTCGCTCCAAGTCTGCGCCAGCGTTTCCAGTTCGACGTCGGTCGGGTCGCGCCCCAGGTCGCGAAAGTAAGCGCGAATGGTGCGCATCTCTTCCCGCGACAGGTAAAGCTGCCCGTCGCGGCTGAGTTTCACGAGCGCCGCGTCGTCCGACTCGCGGAGCGGGACGGTCACGAGCCGGAACGGATAGACCGAGCCCAACTCGAGACGCGCAAACGGCAGCGGGCCGACGATGACTTGTTCGATCGCGTCGTTCGCCAGCACTCTCGAGCAGAGCACCGACAACTTGTCGTCGGCCAGCCCGGCGATCCAGTATTTTTTGAACGTGCGGACGGCCTCGGCCGCGAAGCCGAAATCGGCGATGGCTGCCTGCGCGCTCTGGGCCACCGGGTCCATGACGCCCGGCTTGGGCAATACATAGACCTGCCGCGGGGTTGACTTCGGTGTTTCACGCCCCGCTACCCGCGGCGGCTCGCTCAAGCTTGCGTCGCCGGCGATCCCCAAGATGCCGCGCTCGACGACGCCGTCGACCAGCAGCTCCCGGGCAACCTGCTCGATCTGCTTGCGGTCGAGATTGCCTTGCACGAGATAGCCGTGCGCCGCCAGCACGTCCGGTTTTTCCGCCCAGCCCAGATCGGCTGCCTGCGCGGCAATGGCGGCGCCGGCGCGATCGGGCTCGTCCGGCAACGGATAAATGTCAACTTCCCAGAGCATCTCGGATGCGCTTTGCCTCCGCCAGCAGTGTTTCGAGTTTTGCCGCGTCCTGCTGCTCGACGGCAGTTCGCAGCGCGGCGAGCACCCCCGTGAATCGAGCCAGCGAGGCGAGCACGTTTTCGCGGTTTCCCAGCAGGATTTGCTGCCACAAGGCCGGGTCGCCGGCGGCGATGCGCGTGGTGTCGAGCCATCCGCCGGCCGTGAGCGTAACGTACTCCTCGGGGGTCGACGCCGCAATGGCCGACGCCACCAGGTGCGGCACGTGACTGGTCGCCGCCACCACGCGATCGTGTTGGGCCGCCGACATTTCCACCACTCGGGCTCCCAAACTCATCCAAAATTCCTTCAACGTTTCGCGGTCCGCCGCGGTCGTGTCATCGGTGGGAGTGATGATGACGGCGCGTTTTTCGAATAGCTCTGCCCGGGCATGCTGAGGGCCCTTTTTTTCGTTGCCGGTCAGCGGGTGGCTGCCCACGAAGCGCACGCCCGGCCGCCAGGAGCCGCGGCGGCGGGCCGCGTCCAGTTGCCCGACGATCTCGGCCTTGGTGCTGCCGGCATCGGTCAACAGCGCGCCGGGCGGACATGCCGCCGCCGCGATTGCCGCCTGCTCCACGATCTGGGCCACCGGCGTGCAGACGATGACCAGGTCGGCGGCCTTCACGCCGTCGGCAATTTCCAATGTGGTTCGCGTCACGGCGCCCGCGCGTTTCGCAGCGGCGAGGCTCTGGGCATTGCGGCCGATCCCGACCACTTCCTTGGCCAGCCCGCGGCGCAGCAAGGCCAGCCCGACCGATCCGCCGATCAGTCCGACCCCCACGATGGCGACACTGTTCCAGGTTTTCATGATCGGAGGTTTTTTGCCGGGGAGAACACGGAGGACACAGAGAAAACGAGAAATGCGCGTGGAAAACGAAGTTCGCCGTCGTCCCTCTCTTCCCCTTGCAGCGTGTTGAAATATTCTGTAGCCGGGGTCTGTGACCCCGGATTCCTTGAGAAAACACCGGCCTCACAGAGGCCGGCTACAATTCTTCAACGGCTACAATTCTTCAACGGACTGCTAGAGCCGATGCGAAAACTGCCAGGGACTGTCCCCAATTTGCGCCGTCCGCAGAGCAAAATGGGGACTGTCCCTCTCTCCCTGGCGGTTTTCGGATAGGCTCTTACCCCTCGGTGTACTCCGTGTCCTCGGTGGCTGACCTGCTCCTTGTCAAACCGCGGCTCCGCTCGCGGGCTGAGCACGAAATTGTACCAAATGGCCGAATTCGCTGGCGAGCGCCCTAAGAGCGCAACTTGAAGCGAGTTTTTGCCTGTTCTATCATGGGTTTCCAGCAGTCGGCGTTTCGCCGCAACCTGATTTCCCGCCCGATCCGCCCTCCCATAAAGGCATCCCATGACCGCGCGGTCCCGATGTTTGCTCATTTTCCGTGGCGCTTGCTTGCTGGGCGCCGGTGTCGCGGGGCTTCTTTGCGCCGTTCCGCGTGCCCACGGCCAATCGTACATCGCGCCGACCGAGCCGCTGACTGCCCAGGAGGAGCTTAAAAAATTCCATCTGCCGCCAGGCTTCGAAATCGAGCTCGTCGCCGCCGAGCCGGACGTGCGCAAGCCGATCAACTTGAATTTCGACCATCACGGGCGACTCTTCGCCACCGAGTCCGTCGAGTATCCCTTTCCGGTCAAAGAGGGAACGCCGGGCCGCGACAAGGTGGGCGTTTTCGAAATAGATCCCGTTAGCGGCCGGGCCATCAAGGTGACCACGTTCGTCGACGGGCTGAACATTCCGATCGGAGTCGCGCCCGTCGGAGACGACGCCCTGGTCTACAGCATCCCGTATCTGTATCGCTGCCGCGATACCGACGGCGACGGCCGCGCCGACACCCGCGAAGAACTGTACGGCAAGTTCGAATACCATAGCGACACCCACGGCATGTGCAGCTCGCTCACGCGTTGGATCGACGGCTGGGTTTATGCCAACCACGGCTGGAACAACCTCTCGCACGTCCGCGGCAAGACCGGACCCGAGATCACGATGCGGGCCGGAAACACGTTCCGCGTGCAGCTCGACGGCTCGCGCATCGAGTATTTCACCCACGGCCTGGTCAATCCCTTTGGTCTCTGCTTCGATCCGCTGGGAAATCTGTATGCGGCCGACTGCGAAACCTGGCCGGTCCACCTGCTGCTGCGCGGGGCGTGGTATCCGCAGTTCGGCCGGCCGCACGACGGAATGGGCTTTGGACCCGAGATCATCAAGCACCATCACGGTTCCAGCGGCATCGCGGGAGTCGCCTATTACGCCGCCGACCAGTTCCCTGCCGAATATCGCGATACGCTCTTCATCGGCAACCCGGTGACGGGGCACGTGAACCACGACCGCCTGACCGCGCACGGCTCGTCCTACGAGGGGATCGAAACGCCCGACTTCATGACCTGCGACGATCCCTGGTTCCGCCCCGTGGCGATTCTCGTCGGGCCGGACGGGGCGCTGTATCTCGCCGACTTCTACAACCGCATCATCGGCCACTACGAAGTCCCGCTCAACCACCCGCAGCGCGATCGCCAGCGCGGGCGCATCTGGCGGATCGTCTACCGCGGACCCGACGGCAAGGCGCCCCCGCCGCGGCCGATGCCGGACCTGGCCAAAGCCTCGATCGACCAGTTGATCGGCCTGTTGGCCGACGTCAACCTGACCGTGCGCACCCTGGCCACGCACGAGCTGGTCGACCGCTTCGGCGTCCAGGCGATTGAACCCGTGCGCGCGATGTTCGCCCGCTCGCCGCAGCCCTTCCAGCGGGCGCACGCCCTGTGGATACTCGAACGCCTGGGTGCGCTCGACGACCGGTTGCTGCTCGCGCTCTTGGACGATCCCGAGCGGCTGGTCCGCGTGCACGCCGTCAAGCTGCTGGCCGAACGGACCGACTGGAAAGCCGAAAAGATTCCCGCCGCGGCCATCGCCATCGCAAAGCTCGAAGACCCGGACGCTTTTGTCCGCCGGGCCGCCGCCGATAGCCTCTCGCGGCATCCCGACGTCAAAAACGTCAAGCCGCTTTTGGATCTTTGGTCGGCCACGCCCGCCGACGATACGCACCTGATTCACGTCGCGCGGATGGCCCTGCGCGACCAGTTGGCAGAGCCGGGCGTCTACGCGGCGCTCAGTTCGCTGCTGGCCGCCGAGCCGGCCGTGCGCGGCCGTCTGGCCGACGTCAGCCTGGGAGTCAACGACGAGCCGTCCGCCGAATTCCTCTGGCGGCAGATTCTTTCCGCCCCGCCTTCTTCGTCAGCACCATTAGCCCCCGGCGAGCCGCCGGGGGCCAAACCGCCGCAAGCACAATCCTTCGCCGGCCCCAATCGCGACGTCGTCTGGCAGTACGTGGTGCAACACATCGCGGCCGTTTCGCTGCCGGACGTCTACAAGCTCGCCGCGTCGTTCCACTCGGCTCCGCTGGACGAGCAGCCTGCGATCCTGCGGGCGGTGACGCGGGGGACGCAGGCGCGCGGGGCAAAACTGCCCGACGACGTCTCGGTCTGGGCCGTCGACATCGCCAAACGGTTGCTCGCCGCCGAGGATGAGCCGCAGCAGCGCGCCGGCATTGAGCTGGCCCGCGATCTGAAGGCCGCCAGCGCGTTTTCCGATTTGGCCAAGGTGGCGGCGCCGGGCGCAAAGTTCGCCGGGCTGCGCGGGCCGGCGGTCGATGCTTGTGTCGCCGTCGATCCCGTGCGCTCCGCTCCGCTCGCTGCGGGCATCCTGGATAATTCGGCCGAGGCGCCCGAATTGCGGCAAACGGCCACCTGGGCGCTGGCCCGCGTGAACAACGACTCCGCGCGGCAGACGCTCGCCGCGGCGCTCGTGACGGCCCCGGAACGCCTGGCTTTGCAAATTGGCGCGGCGCTGGCCGACAGCCGCGAGGGCGCCGAACTTCTGCTGACCGCCATCGCCGGCGGCAAGGCCTCGGCCCGGCTGCTGCAAGACGCATACGTGGACTCGCGTGTCCGGGCCCGCGGCATCCCGAACATCAACGAGCGGCTGGAGAAGCTCACCGCCGGCTTGCCCCCCCGCGATCAGAAAATCAACGAATTGATCGGCCGCCGCCGTAAGGCGTTTGCCGCAGCTCGCGCCGACGCTACGGCCGGCGCGGCCCTGTTCCAGAAGCATTGCGCCATCTGCCACCGCATCGGCGGAACCGGCGCCAAGATCGGGCCTAACCTGGACGGCATCGGCGTGCGCGGGATCGACCGGCTGTTGGAAGACGTGCTCGACCCCAATCGCGACGTCGACCGGGCTTTTCGCACGACGCAGATCGTGACGTCCGACGGGCGGATCATTTCCGGGCTGGCCTTGCGCGAGGAGGGACAAGTGCTCGTGCTGGCCGATCCGCAGGGGAAGGAAATCCGCGTCGCCACGGCCGACATCGAGAAACGCAGCGAAAGCCCCTTGTCGGTCATGCCCACGAACGTTGCGGACCTTGTCCCAGAGGCCGATTTTTCGAACCTGCTGGGGTATCTCCTCTCGCAAAAGCAGGCACTCGGAGCACCCGCCGCGCCGCCCGTCGGGAAATGACGGAAGAAGGGTTTTACCACAGAGTCACGGAGGTCACGGAGAGGAGGCAGCGGAAGGTACGAAGGTCGAACTGTGAACGGGCGGCCGGTTGAATCGTCGCGAATCCTTTCGAGCTTCGCTCCTTGTGCTTTATTCTTCCTGCCCTCCTCTCCGTGTCCTCCGCGCCTCCGTGGTGAATCCTCTTCGTCTCGCCACGGCAGGACTCACTTGCGTTTCATCGCCCGTTGCAGGGCGGTGCCCATGTCGGCGGGGCTTTGGGCGACTTCGATGCCCGCGGCTTCCAGGGCCGCGATCTTTTCCGCCGCGGTGCCTTTGCCGCCGGAGATGATGGCGCCGGCGTGTCCCATGCGTTTGCCCGGCGGAGCGGCGCGGCCGGCGATGAACGCGGCCACCGGCTTGGTGACGTGAGCTTTCGCGTACGCCGCGGCTTCTTCCTCCGCGGTCCCGCCGATTTCGCCCATCATCAGGATCGCTTCGGTCGCCGGGTCGGCCTCGTACATCTTCAACAGGTCGATGAACGACGTGCCCACGATCGGGTCGCCCCCCAGGCCCACGCACGTCGATTGGCCGAGTCCCAGGCTCGTCAGTTGCCACACGGCTTCGTAGGTCAGCGTGCCGCTGCGGCTCATCACGCCCACGGGGCCCTTTTTGTGGATGTAGCCGGGCATGATGCCGATCTTGCACTCTTCCGGAGTGATCACGCCGGGGCAGTTGGGGCCGATCAGCCGCGAGCTGCTCGTGCGCACCACTTCCATCACCCGCACCATGTCCAGCACCGGCACGCCTTCGGTGATGGCCACGACGACCTTGATCCCGGCGTCGACCGCTTCCAGGATCGCGTCGGCGGTGAAAGCGGGCGGGACGAAGATCATCGTGGCGTCGGCCCCGGTCTGCTCCACCGCTTCGCTCACGGTGTCGAACACCGGCAGGCCCTCGACCTTCTCGCCGCTTTTTCCGGGCGTGACGCCGCCGACCATCCGCGTGCCGTATTCCAGGCAGCCCTTGGTGTGAAACTGCCCCACCTTGCCCGTGATGCCTTGGCAGATCACCCGGGTGTTTTTGTTGATCAGAATGCTCATGAATCGATTTTGGATTTTGGATTTTGGATTGAAGACGAATCCGGAGACGGCTTCTCCGCCGCAATCCAAAATCTAAAATCTAAAATCCAAAATTGGTTTCTACGCCGCTGCCGCCACGACTTTCTTCGCGGCGTCGGTCAGCCCCTTGGCGCCGATGATGTTCAGTTTGCTGTCCGCCAGGATTTGGCGGCCTTGCTCGACCTCGGTTCCTTCCAGCCGCACGACCAGCGGGACGTTGAAGCCGACCGACTTGTAGGCGGCCAGAATCGCCGTGGCGATGGTCGTGCAGCGCATGATCCCGCCAAAAATGTTCACCAGCACCGCCTTGGTGTTCTTGTCGTCCAGCAGGATGCGGAAGGCTTCGGTCACCTGGTCGACGTTGGCGCCGCCGCCGACGTCGAGAAAGTTGGCCGGCTCGCCGCCATGCAGCTTGATCAGGTCCATGGTGCTCATGGCCAGCCCGGCGCCGTTGACCAGGCAGCCGATGTTGCCGTCGAGCTTGACGTACGACAGGCCCGCTTTGCCGGCCCGCAGTTCGGCCGGCTCTTCTTCGCTCAGGTCGCGCAGCTCGGCCAGGTCCTTGTGGCGGAACAGGGCGTTGTCGTCGAACGTGATCTTGGCGTCCAGCGCGAGCAGCTCGCCCGCGCCGGTCACGACCAGCGGATTGATCTCGGCCAGGCTGCAATCCTGCTCGACGAAGACGCGGCACACCGCCTTCATGAACAGTTCGGCCGAGCGGACGCTCGCGCCTTTGAGGCCCAGCCGGGCCGCCAGCTTGCGGGTCTGGTAGCTTTGCAGCCCGGCGTCGGGGCGAAACGGCTCTTTGAAGATCAGCTCCGGCGTTTCGGCCGCGACTTCTTCGATGTTCATGCCCCCTTGGCTGGAGACCATCAGCACCGGGCCGGCCGCCGCGCGATCCACGACGATGCCCAGGTACAGCTCGCGGGCAATGTCGCAGCCTTCTTCCACGAGCACCTGGTTCACGGTCTGCCCTGCGGGACCGGTCTGAATCGTGACCAGCCGCTGGCCGAGCAGGTTTTTAGCAACCTGAGAGGCCTCGCGTGCGGTCTTCACCAATTGTACGCCGTGCTGGGCGGGATTGGATTCGATCGTGCCCTTGCCGCGTCCGCCGGCGTGAATCTGCGCCTTGACCACGGCCAGCTTGCCGCCGAGCTGGTCGAAGGCGGCCGCGGCCTCGTCCGCCGTCCGGGCCACGACGCCCCGCGGCACGGGCACGCCGGCCGCGCGAAGAATCTGCTTGGCCTGATATTCGTGAATTTTCATCGGGGATTTTTAATGATGTATCGCGAGGACGTTCGGCGACATTCTCGCCTCGCAGGCCGTGTGCCGTGTGCCACTGGCTGTGCCTCAGCCAGTGCTTCCGTCGACAGGCGGTCCCGCCGGCCGGCGCTGCTGAACCGCAAGGCGCGCGGTTCGCGACGCGTAAGGCGGGATTATAGGTGCCGCAAAGCGGAAGGGTCAAGCGGCGGGAGAGCGCGGGTGTGCCTTGACGGTGGGTTGTTTGCCCAACGGCGAATTATTGGGCTTTGGCGCGAGCGTGGGGACGGCGGTCGACGCGGTATTGCACGAGCGCCTCGGGAAACGCCGCGATTGCACGCAGGTCCTGCGCGGTGAGATCGCGTTGGAAATCGATGCACCGCACGCGCCGATCGCCCATCAGCCTGCGCAGCATGCCAACTCCGTCCGGGGATATTGGTAAGCGACGGGCGAGGGTGTATGCGTCGAAGCCGTTTCCCGGTCCACCGACATATCCACCCGACGTCACGATCTGCATCAACATCGCTTGCCTGTGCTGAACGACGTGCGTCTGCCATCCAAGCAGCACGCAAACGACGGCCACAACCACGAACAGCGTTCTCAGGCTGTAGCCGAACCAGCGGCGGCGGGGATTGTCGAGAATGGTCATCTCTTCCGAGCCTGTCGAGCCCCGGAGGGGCAAAAGTCGTTAGCCAGGGGCGTGAGCCCCTTGGGAAACGGCTCCGCGCTGTTCCAGAGCCCTATAGGGGCGACAGTCGTTTCTGCCGCCCCGGCCAGGGCTCAACGGGTTTAACCGGCATCGGTTCCTAAGGCTCACGCCCTGGGCTAACAACCCCCGCCCCTGCCGGGGCTGCTCGATCAACGCGCAATTATTATATCGCGTTCACGCCGCAGCACGCACTTCATGCCGCGACCGGCTCACCGTGGTTCGTCGGCACCGGCTCGTCGCCACACGGCTTTCCGGCCGTTGACCCACGAAGCCGTGCCGTGCTTTGCGTGCGCCCGCGCTGGCTGGGGCAAGGCCAGCGTGCGCGGCGAGGGCGTGCTGCACGGCCTGGGAGGCCAGCGAGTCTGCAGCGGGCCGCGGTCGCTGGCCTAGCGCTGTCCTCTGTTGTTGCGCTCGCGGGCGGCGGCGCCGCGCGGGCCCAGGCCGTTGGGCGCGACGTTGAACCGCCGATTGCCGGCTCGTGACGCATCGGCGTTGAGCACCGCCGGGCCGGGTTGGACGATTGCAGACGTGGCCGCACCTCCCGCCGGCACGTACCCCGGAGCGTACGGAACACCGAAGCCAACGTAATGGGTGTCGACGTTCGTTGTTTCGTCGACGACCGGCGCGACGACATACGAGGGCGAGCCGCTTGCAGCCCAATTGTTGCCATACCAGCCAGCCGCCCCCAATCCCCATAATCCCAGGCCGGCCCAGCCCGCGGAACGGTTCCAGTTGTTTCCGTTCCAATTGCCGTTCCGATTGTTGCCGGCCCAGTTGTTGCCGGCCCAGTTGTTGCCGGCCCAATGGCGATGGTCTCCAGGGTGGTCGTTGAGGTGACGATCGTTGCCGTGGTTGGCATCGGCATGACGCGCCTCGTGGTGCGTGTTGGCATGGTGAGCATCGGCATGGCCAGCCTTTTGCCCGCTGGCGTGACCCTCGCCGTGCTCCGCGGCGTGGCCGCTGCCATGGCTGCCGCTGTGACCGCCTTTATGTCCGCCTTTGCCATGCGCGGTTGCAACCGGCAACAGAGCCGCGGCCAGCAGCGCGAAGGAAAAACTCAGGTGTCGTGTGTCGATGCGCATGGCGAAGCCCCTTATCGCTGAAGGTGAAGTGACCATCTCGCCCTTGAAAACCTAGGTGGCAGGGGGGCCGAAGCTTTAGCGAAAGGCTCCGCTTTCGCGAAATCCTTGAAACCGCGCCGTTTCCCGCGGAATATCCGGAACAGGTCGACCGCGGAAACGCAGCGACGGAAGCCTGCCGTCGTGCCCGGCCAGGCAGCTCAACTGCGCCGGGGCGCCGGCTGACGCCAGGTGGAAAAAAAACGCCGCTGCAAGAAACTTGCAGCGGCGCTTCGTCGATTCGTTCCGAGCGCGGATCGCGCGCCTATTTGGAAGGCGTTTCGATCGTGATGTCCAAAGGATTGCGGTGGGCCGGGGCGTCGGCTTTTTTCGCGCCGCCCGACAGCTTTTCCGCCGTCACGTCGCGCAGCCGGCGGGCCAACTCGTCCTGGGGCGCCAGGGCCAGCGCCTGGTCGAACTCCGCCAGCGCCTTCTGCGGCTGATTCTGATAGGC
>Ga0302325_10022751_pt1 | contig 13103 bp, 10 predicted proteins | sample Palsa_T0_2_FD_201948 | JGI IMG/M metagenome (GOLD analysis project Ga0302325, IMG submission 201948) | Peat permafrost microbial communities from Stordalen Mire near Abisko, Sweden - Palsa_T0_2 | ecosystem: Environmental > Terrestrial > Soil > Palsa > Peat permafrost | place: Sweden: Abisko... | reverse complement strand
TTCAGCGACGGTCATAAATCGCGCGTTACGATTGGCAGCAAACGAGCAAATGGCCGCAAGAAGTTGCGGGGTACAGCCAAACCGCGTTGGCTTTGCAGTGACATCATGGGAATAGAAAATAAGCCAGCCCCTTTGCTCTTCATTCTCCAGGATCAGCCGCTTGGCCGCTTCGGCGCCCTCGATATCTCCATAAATGCTGTTAGCGCGAAGCAGATTCAGATCAACATCTGGCCCGTTCACGCCGCCGAAATTGCCGCGGCAACTCGTCAGTTGCGGTCCGAGCTTCTTCTTGACTTCGAGTGTCACATCGCCGTATGGGTATGCAAAGTTACGGGATGACGGAATCCCCATCTTTTCTAGGATGGCTCGCTCGCCTTTTTCCACGTCATGTTCGAAGACGTCGTAAGCGACGCGTTTGGCAGAAAGATGGTTGAAGGTATGGCTTGCGAGTTCATGCCCTCGATCCACCAGAGAAGCCAAATCCTCATCACGGAACTGCTCTCCGAGATCGTTCGTCGTATTCATCAACGACATCGCTACATAATAAGTCGCCCGAGCTCCGACCCCTTCCAGGATTTCAGCGCCGATGGTCAGCGCTGTCCGCGGGAAGTCATCGAAGCTGAAGGTGATGATCGGGCCGCGCGCGCCCAGCGGCACGATCCGGCTATTAAGACGGGATAAAACTCCTCGACGCACGTTGCCAACCTGCGAACGCAAGCTCATATCTTAGTCGCTTCAATCGCCTCATGGGCCACAACGTCGATGATTCTGTCATCGGGCACTTCCCGATCGTGGGGAAACATCAGACGGGACACTCCTTCATCGATTCCTTGCTCCTGCAGCAACATGTCGGAAAAAACCCGACCTGAGGGGGCATTTCGAGAAGTCTTTCTGTAGTTGACAAAAAAATCCTTACCCGTGATCGCGATATATTTCCGGATAAGGTATGCCAGGAATGCGTGCTCCACTCTCTTAGATTGAACCCGGCAGCTGAACATCAGGTCGGTCATTAACGACACACGATTGTCAACGATGGAAAACCCAACCACCCCGTAGCTCCCAAACCGGTCCTCGACATCGAGGACATACGTATCCAAGTGGGGAGTGGAGAGAATGCGCTCCAACACATTGTTCTCGTAGCGATTCCCAGAAAAATTCATCTGATTCGTACGTTGTGTCAGCTCATGCACGCGGCTGAGGTTCGCTTCGGTCATCGGCTGGATATTGAGCCGGATATTACAGTAGCGCAAGAACGTCAGGTAGTCATCGCCGAAGCTGCCAGCAATACTTTGCCGTTCCGACTCCACCTGATACATCTTGCGCCGCTCTCGACTTTCGTCAGTTACGGGAACCCGGCACGCTTCCATGTCCGCGATACCGGGAAATTGTTCGGCGTTCAGCACGCGTACCTCAGGATGAACTGCGTGTACCTGCTGCAACTCGAATTCGGAGTCATCCACAAACAGCAGCGTATCCGCTCCGATATTGAGCCGGCGCGCAATGGCCTCGATCCCTTGACTCTTGGGCTCCCACGAAATTTGCGGGCACAAAAAGTATTCGTCGATACCGAAAGTCTTGAGCACAGCCATTGCTTCGTCGGAGTTGTTCTTGCTTACGATGGAGTGCAAAATCCCGCGTTCGTCCAATTCCTTGAGCGTCTGCGTAATTCCGGGCTTTAATCTCAGCTTTGCTGGACCATCTTCCACCAGAATTCCGTCCCAGAGCGTGTTGTCAAGATCCCAGACAACGCACTTGATTTTCTTGGATTCCTTCGGCTTTCTGTCCTCCGGCAAAGATTTTGGCGGCTTCGCAACTTCCCGCACAAACTCCATGAGCCCAAAGTAAAGTATGGTCTCGGTTTGATCTTCATTCGGAACCAGCTCGACATTGAAGGGAGACCCAAGGTCGAGAAATCTGGCGATTTCCTCGTACTTCACCCTTATGCGATGGAAACCGGGAGTGAGTTCAAGCAATTGTTGGAACGGTATTTTTGCGCGGCCGTCGACGGAACGCATGGTCAGCGATAGCCGGACAACCTTGGGCGAGGGGTTGTAGCATTCCAGGAAGAAAGCCGTTGGCAGGGTTTCATCTGTGCCGGCCTGGTAGGCCATTCTCTTCTTGAAGCTGTACCTCTTTTGAGTAGCAAATTGTTTCAGCGGCGCCGGCACGGGCAACTGATAAAGAGTCGTGCCGATCCAATGATCCCGGCGCTCGAGCTTCAATGCATCCTCCACGGAGCGTAGCCGGATGTTGCCCGGCGTCCACAATTTTCCCCACTGCTTGAAGCGGATTTTCAGCACGTACGAATTGAGCGCTTCGGCGCAGTCGATCCTGACCATTCCATCGGAAAAGCGTCGGCAGCGCCCATCTTCCCGTGGGCTGTAAAGATCGCATGTGCTGTAGCAGGTAGGCCAGACACACTCCGTGCAGTGTTCGCTCCAGGGCAGGACGGTGCGCCCCAGCAGGGCGTCCTTAAGCTCCCCGAATTGGGCGAGAATTTCCCCGGGAATCTGCTCGGATGACTCTTTCTTTCGATTGGCTTCAGTTTCGTACAAGATTTATCCAGTCACGGGGGAACCGCTCAGTCGCCGACAGCGACGGCGGGGGGTTGCGCCGTAGCCGACGTTTTCGGGGCGCTCCCGGTTAAAAACGATCGATGCCACAGTTCCAGCACCGCCAGAGAAAGCAATTCCTTCGAGTACTTGCCAGACCGCCCGTTCTCCGCGATAAGACCCTCGATGCTGCTGCGCCTAAAATATCCTCGCGCCATGGTCTCTCGATCGAGCAGCACATCCTGCAGCCAGCCTTTGAGTTCCGTCCTCAACCACATCTCGTAGGGCACCGGAAACCCAGCCTTCTTGCGATGCAGGATCTCGTGCGGCACTCGATTTTGCAGCGCCGCCTTTGCAATGTATTTTGTGGTGAAGCCGCGCACCTTGAGATTCTCCGGCAGAGTCGCGGCAAACTCGAGGATTTTGTGATCGAGGAGCGGCACTCGCAGCTCGATGGAATTCGCCATCGTCATTTTGTCGGCCTTCAGGAGCAAATCGTCCGGCAGCGTCGTCTTCGTATCCACATACAACATCCGGTTGAGCACGCTCCTTGCATTACCGCTGTGCAGATGCTCCCGGGCGGGTGCGACTGAGAATTCCTTGTTCACGAAGCCGGCAAATTCGCTCGAATACAAGCGGCTGGATTCCGCGTTGAAGTACGCCTCGGGTACATACGTTCTACCGTAATAATAATCGTCGAAGGGAATGCCGAGTAACGGAGCATACTTCTGCAGCCGTTGCAGACCCACCATACGATTCAGATAAGCAGCTGCGGATGCCGCCACGGGTGTCAATGGGCCCAGAACAGACTTCAGCCGCTCCAGCCACAGAACTCCGCGATACGTTTGGTATCCCGCAAAAGCCTCGTCTCCGCCTTCACCGGAAATTAGTACCTTGACGTACTTCTTTGCCAACTGGGAAACATAGAAGAGCGCGACGGCCTGGGGCTCACAGACAGGCTCTTCCATGTGCCATGCAAACTGCGGCAGGAAATCGGCGAATTCCTGAGAACTGATGGTGGTCTCATGATGTTCCGTGCCAAAGCGCTTCGCGGCCAGGGTCGCATAGGGTCGCTCATCGATAATGCCCGGGGACGAAAATCCCAAAGTGTAACTACTCAAGGGCCGGTCGGTTTGGCCCACCGCGAATCCGAGCATTGCGGTCGAGTCCACACCCCCACTCAACAGAACCCCCACCGGCACATCGCTGATCATGTGCAGCCGGACTGACTCCTCGAATAATTCCAGAAGTTCGGCCTTCGCCTGCTCATCCGTCCGGTACCTCGGAGAAAATTCGAGCTTCCAATACTGCTTAATCTCGGTTCTGCCTTCCCGCGCCAGCAGATATGAGCCAGGAGCCAGCTTGTGGACATTCCGCAGCAGGGTCTCCTCACCGGGTACGTACAGAAACGTAAGAAACCGATCGATCATCTCCGGAGATATTTCCGGCTTCACTTCCGGATCCGCCAACAGGGCCTTAATCTCCGAACCAAACACCAGAGAGCTCTTGGAAAGCCAGTAGTACAAAGGCTTGATACCAACCCGGTCGCGGGCCAGGAGCAGTTGTTTCCTGTTTTCATCCCAGATGCCGAAAGCAAACATTCCCCGTAGTTTCTCGACGCAACCCACGCCAAATTCTTCGTAGAGATGGACAATCACTTCCGTGTCCGTTTGCGTCGTAAAGACATGTCCACGGGCCTCTAAACCCTGCCGCAGTTCCTGATAGTTGTAAATTTCGCCATTGAAGACGATCCAAACCGTCCCGTCTTCGTTGCTGATGGGCTGGTGTCCGGTGTTGAGATCGATGATCGACAGTCGACGGAAGCCGAAGCCGACAGGTCCGGAACGATAGTAGCCCTCATCGTCCGGCCCGCGGTGCTGAATGGCATCGGCCATCGACTTCAGCAACGCGCCCGACACGCCTTTTGAGCTATCAAAATTTAGCTTGCCGCAGATTCCGCACACAGTTCATTCTCCCAACGCATTATCTGCGTTCGACCGCCACGTCTTGCCATCCGGCTGACAATTTCAAAACCGTCGTCCATTTTTCCCGAGAATGCTTCATCGATTCGCGGTCTGAAACCAGATTCCCAAAGGGCGACAAGAGCGCTAGGAGGATTAATCTTCCAACTGCCACTGCGCCCATTGCCACGCGGTAGCCAAGCGCGTAAATCCCGCCCCGCGTTTTGCGAAATAATTGCACCATGGCTCGATACTTCATGATAGTAGCCCACTGACTAACCTTCTGCCGTGAACTGCTCGTGCCTCCGTGATGAATAATTGCTGTTTCTCCAACGTAATAATTCGTGAATCCGGCAGCCTTCACCTTGTAATTCAGATCCAGGTCTTCGGCGTACATGAAATATTCTTCACTGAAGAGTCCTGCTTGTTCGAATACCGTTTTCCGCAAAAGCATGCATGCGCCTGGAATTATGTCGACCTTAATCAGGCTCACCTTTTCGGAAAACAGCGGCGCGATCTTCCATAGCGGGCACTCCGGCCAACGCAGCCGCAAATACTCCGCATCCATAGCCTGGTTGAGAATTGTCGGATAGGTCTGAATCGAGCTCAACTGAACCGTCAAATCCGTGTTCAACAACTTGCATCCTACGATTCCCGCATCCGGCAAAGTCTTGGAACGAGCCAGCAGCAGATCGATTGATGGTGCAACCAGCTTCGTGTCGGGGTTCAGGAAAAGAACATACTCGCCTTCCGAATGCCGGAAGCCGAGGTTGTTTGCGCCCGCAAAACCGAGATTTTGTTCGCTCTTTACAATCTTGATGTCGGGAAAGATCTCCTTAAGAGAATCTACCCCCGGTTCTGGAGAGGCATTATCCACCACTATGATTTCGAAGGAATGTTCACGGGTGTGCTGAAAAACGCTGGCAATCGACTCGCGCAAATAGTCGAGTGAGTTCCAGTTCACGTAAATGATGGAGAGTTCTTCGGAAAATTCCTTCGGACGTTCCTTGCGAAGTTCCATGCGATGGCTATCTTCCAACCGGGTTACGTCCTTCATTTCCAGATCGTCGCTTGACCGCACAGCTTCGCCAGTTGCTGCCGTTGCAGATACTTGATCAACTCCGGATCATCCACCCGGGGAGTCTTTTCCACGTACGCCGAAATGTAACCGTATAACAAGGCGACGCTACCGATAACGTACGGCCGCTGCCACAGTCGCGCGACCGATTTGGCGATAAGAAATAATGGGTGGTATCCCGAAACATAGTCGGTCTTGCCGTTCTTCGCGATGCCGCCCCAGCGCCCATAAGCCGCGCCGGTCCATCGATGGTGCTGGATCTGCAGATCCAGAAAGCTTCGCGTAGTCCAACCCAGCATGTTCGCTTTCACTTCGTCGACCGTGTCCGAACCCGGCCCCACCCACAGACCGTCAATTGCATCCCAGCAAGCGCGGCGGTAGATTTTTGCGCCGCCCCGAACATGGAAAATTGGATTCTGTTCCAAGGTCTTCTGTCCATTATCCAGGTGGTACAGAAAACCTCCGCCAATTCCTAAACGCGGATTCTCGGCAAATTTGCTGAACATCTGGGCGAAGTAATCCGGCTCAAAGGACAGGTCGCCATCCATCTTCGCCATAAATTCCCAATCAGGACAGGTAAGGGCATGGAAGCCATCGTAGAAAGCTTCGATAATCCCCGCTCCCCACTTGCGAAACCCCCGATCCTCGCGCCGCAAGCCGCGAATCCATGGATACTGTCGAGCGGCTTCCTCGATAATGTTGCCGGTACGATCTTTCGAACCGTCATCCACGATGATCCACTGTTGCGGACGAACGGTTTGGCCCGCCATGCTTTCGATCGTGCGCGGCAAATAGGCTTCTTCGTCTCGAACCGGAGTGACGACAACGTATTTTGTGGGATCGCAGATCATAGGGTAACAGCCACTAATCAGCACTTCGTGTTCCCGCTGATATCAAAGTATGTGACACGTTGGCGTTCTCGGTGTCGAAGGCCGCGTGTTGGGCTATCGCCGTCTCGTAGACGCTGAATAGCTTCTTGCCCGCCACTGTCCAGGTGAGTCCAGTGCGTTCGCGAATGCACGTTTGCCGCAGCTCGCCTAAAAGCGAGCGATCCTGGTAAAGCATGGTGATGTGCTTTTGCAAGGTTCTCACATCCCCGACTTCATGGACCAAAGAATTGTGCATGTGCTGACACACGTCCGTGCACGCATTCGATGCGAGCGGAACACACCCGCTGCCGATCGCCTCCACACAAACCAGACCGAATCCTTCCTCCAGAGAGGGCATAAGCAGAATATCGCTCTTGCGCATTAGCTCCGGAACATCGTTTCGATGACCGAGCAGGCGCACGCTGGCATGCCCGAGTTCCTTCGCGAATCGTTCCTTGTATTCCGCGCTTAGTTCACCAGCCACGAGCAATTGTCCATCGTGAGACGCGGGCGAGGACAACCACGCTTCAAGAGCGAGATGCAGCCCCTTCCGTACGGCATCGACACCTACGAATAATGCTGTGAATTTTTCCGATTCTCTTCTGTTCGACAGATCTGGAACAAAGGCCGATTCGTCGAAGCCGTAAGTGTGCCGCAGCAGCTTTTCGCTACTAAAACCTCTATCCAAGAAACTTCGGGCAGTGAATCCTGAGGGGCACAGCAAGCGGAAAGCCAGTTCAAATTCCTGCTCTTCGCGGGCCAATACCTTTTCATCCGGCTTGTAGTCGTGATGAGGCATACTCACCCCGATGCGTCGGCACTCCTCTGCGACCGTTTCGTAGCAAAGGCGTGTGTGCGCATTGGGCCGTTCAAGCACCGCGGGAATGCCCAGTCGTTTAGCCGTTTTCAGCGTCTCCAAGGATCCCAATGGCCAGCAGTGAACGATGTCAACTTCGCCAGCCATGCCTTGCAGCCTGCGCGCCACGATTCTGTCGTGCAAGACACATGCGCCCATCCGACCGAGCAGTTTGTACGGAATCCGCACCTTGCCCCTGGCCAGAGTCGGACGGACATTTACGTTGCCCGGCAGAGTGCGAGATACCACGCCCGGCATGGCGGTCACCTCTGCGCCCGCCGCTGCTAAGCCGCGGACCTGTTCCCAGGCGGTGTAGCAGATTCGAGCAGCGCCAATCTTATGTGGAAAACTGTAAAGGACTCTCATGGATGGCAATTAGGCGCTATGTCATTAGTTGAACGTGCTGAATGCCTTCGAGGAGACCCCGTAGACAAGCGCCAGTTCAGGCTCGACTATTTGCCGCGGCTCGTTACGAGCGAGCTTCTTGGCCATTGTAGGGACGGTCACTGCAGAAATTATGGCGAGTAATAGGAACCAGCTGACAACCGACTGATCAAAATAGTTCACACCAAAGAAGGCTACAAGATGCGCAAATAATGCAGCGCCAAGAAACCAGGCAAACCACTCGTCCTGGCCTCGGCTCGCAGCCCCTTTCCTGATATTTCCAATCCGACCGTAGCAGCGACGGATCATGGTGATGAAGAAAACGAATGCCACGAATCCCCCAGCCTCACCGACATTGACATATTGATTCTGGGTGTCCCACAGATCATAGCCCCAGGTTCCCGCATCCTTAGTACCGATCAACCACCAATCAAAAAAATGCCTTATGAACTGATCGATGAGTTCGGCACGATGGTATCCGGACGAGCCACCGGTTAGATCGATATGGGCGATCACAAACCAGACGGGCGCTTTCATCACCATTGCCAGCCCCAGCAAGCCAACAACCAGGCCCCACCGCAATATCTTCATCTTCTTTCTGATCGGCCAGAGACAGATCGCCAGAACACCCGCAACGTAAGCCAGCAAAGGCGTGCTGGATTGCGACGTGATTGTCATTACCGTGCATCCAACTATACCGACTACCGCGATGAGCTTGGCCTTCCCGTTCTTCCACAGGAGTGAAAACAAGGGCAACAACGTGGCGGCAAAGCTTCCCGCCATCAAGGCGTGTTGAAATACGCCTTGTGAACGTATCTTGCCTTCACGAACGGTTGGCACGAGCTGCACACCGCCGAGGGTGCCGAAGATATTTTGCAGCGTCAGCTGTTCGCGTACCATGCAGTAGCCCAATATCAGACTCAAGAATGCGAGACATTTAAGCGCTCGATAAACGTCTTCCTTGTCCTGAATCAGATATCGTAGTAGGAAATAGGCACCGAGATGGTCAATCAAAAAGCCTAATTGATTAACCAAGGCCTGAGACTGCATGTACTGTAGTACGGTGCCAATCGCTTCGCAAATGACGCAATACAAAAAAGCCTGATCAATAGGATTAAATCCCCCAGCAAAGGGACTGGTTTTCGACGAAAACCTGTTCCGGGTCAGGCGCACAAAACCCGCGAGAATAATGATTCTGAGCGTTATCCAGTGAACTCCCAGCAGATAGACTTGCTGGCCCGCGGGAACAAGGAAAGCAAAGAACAGGAAAGGTATGATGAGATATTTTCGCGGAAGGATCAAGATCATTACAATCGCGATCAGCATTCCAACCAGAACGATTGGGCTGAGAATGCTTTCGCTTGCGCCACCTCCGAATGCGTGGCTCTGATCTGGGTGGTCGGGCATTGTTATCGCGTGACCGCGTCCTTATCCTAAGCTATGCTTTCGTGAAAACCGCGTGAATGCTTTCTCCGTCCCCTACGATCGACGCCAAAGAAGTGAGCACCGGCAATATGGTCAGGCGGAACGCCTTCCGAACCGCCCTGTACGGAAAGCTCGGACGTTGCAGCTTGGCCATGGGCGTTCGCGCAAAACCCAACTTATAATACATTTCATCAACTATATAGCGCGTGCTTTGTTCAATGAATACTTCCCGGTTGGTGGTCAACGAAAGTTGCTGAAGACCCACCGAGAGAGCCAAGTTACTCAACGATCGTGGGGAGAAATGGTAGGTGTGACGCGGTAGTTCGAGAGGGTACCAATAGGACTTAAATATGCGCCGCCCGGCTGAGTCGATGTTCGGCATCATCGTAAAGAAAACGCCTCCTGGCTTGAGCCATTTCGCCACTCGCAATAGGACTTCTCTCGGTTCGTAGAGGTGCTCGAAGACGTGGAAACATGTAATCGCATCAAAGCTATTGGAAGGAAACGGAGCATCTAGAATATCACCAACGAATACTTTGGCTCCTGTGCTGGCTTCCGCCCGTCTCGCAACTTCCTCGGACATTTCAATCCCAAAGAGCTTCCATTCAGGACCTTTCAAAGACTGCATGAAGCCGCCAGCGCTACAACCAAGGTCCAACAAAGAACCGCCGGACTTGTATTTCAGCAAAGTATCTCGCCTCTCCAACCAGTGGTTCGGATCCTCTCCGGCCGCAGCAATCGCGCGATCGTAGTCGACCCCATAGTGATCCCCCATTTCACTCGGACTGGGCGGATCCTTCAGCCACACCAGAGAGCATGACTGGCACCGTACCAACTGGTAACGTTTCCGCCGTCCATGATAGCGGTCCGGTGCCTGCAGGCAATTATCAACTTCAGGACGCCCGCACCCTGGGCACAGAATTGACGCGGACGTGCACCGCTCAGCCCCTGCTGTTTCCATCGAAGCTCCTTGTGTGCTCCGTGTCGGAAGTTCCGGCCCCGACGCGGACCCAACGTCCCAATTTTTCATCGTAGATTTTGACAAGTGTTGCGGGGTTGCCCGCAATCACGCTCATCGGCGGGAAACTTTTCGTCACCACAGAATTTGCCCCAACTACGCTATTGTGACCCAGAGATAACTCCCCGTTTCCACAGAAAATTACGGAGTTGTACCCTAGCCAACAGTTTCGTCCGATGGTGATTTTTCCTCCGAGAGTGACTCCCTGGGCATGAATGGGTGCGCGAGTATCTGAATATTCGTGGTTATGATCCATGATCAAAACTGAAGGGGCAAGCAGTACATCCTCTTCAAGAACGATTCGATTCCTGGCGGAAATTGTCGACCGTCGGCCGACTTTACAACCACTCGCTAAAACGATCTTGGGTCCCGGTTCCTTTGAACCAGGTGCAGTGTTCAGCCACACATTGGCTCCCATGTAAACATGGTCGCCCACAAAGATATCTTGAGAGGTGGGTCGCCCAATATCACAGGAATAGTGTATCGAAACGCCTCGGCCAAAACTAGAAAAGAGATACGTTCTGCGGAGCCACACCGTATTAACCTTCGTCGCTAGTCGTGAGAGGACATTGAGTGGATCATTAGCAGTCATATTAACCACTCCGAAATAATTTCAATTCTTATTCCGCGGCATGGTGGGCGAGTACTGGAGTTGTATTGCGGCTTTTGGGAATAAATGCACTGAATAGTGCTCGGCCTTCGGCTCGGGTTACCGAGCCCGTGCAAGCTAATGATGGAAACCCTACGATCACGCACGCGAGGCATATCTCAAACAACTTGAGCGTTGCCGCGAACCGCCCCTCGATATGCAGCGGGAGGGGTACACAAGAGACCAATGCTCCCATCCCTAAAATCAAAGTTGCAGCTGCGACTACTCTGAGTGTATCGGGTAACAGCGACTTCACTCGAAATAGATCAAAAGTTCGGGTAAGAGCGAACAACATGACACTCATGCCGACAAACTCTGTTAACACCATTCCCGCTAATACTCCGCGAAAACCAAGTTTGTGTGACGATGCAACGACTGCAATCAAACAAATAGTGCGTAACACCTGTACGACATTATCCAGCAAAGCGCGACCGGATGTTCTATAAAGTACAAAGGACAACATTGATAACGCCCTAAAGACAAGCGCAAAACACACAAGCCAGAATGTGGCTCGAAACGCGGGATCTTGTTGACCAGTCCATGCATAGGCCAGCGTGGGACCGAATGCTGCTATAAACCCCAGCGGTAGAATAGCCAGCGCAAGAGTCACTTTAAATGCCTTCTTGATTAAAGCCCGCATCCTCTCGGCCGAACCGGATGCGAACACCATCGTCGCGCCCGAAAGGATTGGGGTTAGAAATGCATCCTGGAGCATTCCGGCCGAGGTGGCCACTCGGGTCACAACGGCATACACTCCCGCCGAGTTGGCGCCAAACACCCTCAGCAACGCCAGCGGAATTATGGAACCATAAAGAACTTCCAACAGATTTAATATTTGGTAGCTTCCGGCAAACCGGAACAACTCAATCAGCATGCTCTTGTCCACGAAACCGAGACCAATGTGAATTTGCGGAAGAACGCGATGAGATGCAAAATAACAACACGCGATGTACAGCAATTCAGACACTCCCATCACTGCAGCCATGGCAAACAGACCAAACCCCAGACGCAGAACGACAATGATAGCGACGGCTTCGCAACAGGTCAGCACCGTCCCAAATTTCCTGACCAGGTCGATCCGATGGCCACCCATAACAACGGCCTCATAAGCCGCGCCGACATTCGCCATCATCATGATCAGGGCCAGTAAAGAGATCGAGCCTGCCGCAGGACGCAGAAACTCTGCGGGGACGCCTGCTGACCTTGCAATCCTTTCCGAGAAAAGTGAAGCTGGAATCAAGATAACCGTTGAAATCACGAACATGAGGGCACATCCGGTGCTTAACAGCCTATTTGCCCTATCATAATTCTCATTTCCGGTCGCTTCGGCCACATACTTCTGAAACGCTGTTTTCACTCCGACGCTGCCAAAGCGCATATATGTGGCGGCCATCATGATGACATTCCAGATTCCGTAGCCGCTGAGACCGAGATAATGAATTACCACGGGAACCGTGATGAGGCGTGTTCCCAGTTGCGCGAAATTGGACACAAAGCCGAACAGAGTGTTGCGTCCTATCGATTCGGCAAGATTTTGGCGGGACACGGGAAGATTCTTGAACTTTCGTTCCGACTATGGATTCGTCGAATAGCTACGATCGTCGCTGAGGGGTTAGGTTTCAGAAAGGCGGGCGCAACACAAGTGTCAATAGTGTCACGCCCAAGAACCAACTGAACAACAATTCTACAGGCAGGTAACTCTTAATGCACAATAGCGGTTAGCCCGGTAGGAGCTGGCGGGGTTGGCGCCGTTGTCGAGGATGCAAGTTGGTAGGCTCCAATGTCCCAGCAAAGGGCGCTCCCTTGCACCAAACAGATCCCCGTCGGCCTCGACCCCGCAGTACGGGTGCCGCCTTGGGTGGTGTCGCTTGCTAGGGAGGCGAGCAGGGTCGTCGCAATACTACTCAGGTCTGCACCTTCGTTAATCACCGGCGATCCAGATTGTGGGGATCCATTGGCGTTCAACATCGGTGTCATACTCTGCACTGCGTGGGCGTCGTGCCCAGAAGCGGATTTCCAAGCTGTAAATGATCCTGTGAATGATCCATTCCAGATAAAGCAATTGTTCATGTTCCCACAGGACGGTCCGTAAAAATTGTAGTCTGCAACTGTTACCGTGGTCCCGCTAATATTAACTGGATCGCCGCAGTTCGAAATCGCATTGTCTTCATAAGTCAAGCCGGAGAGATTCTCCATCCCCAGACAGAGCGTATTGTCGGTGTTGTTTGGACCAATCATCGTATTGCTGTAAACCTGCTGCGTGCCGCTGTCCCCCGAGGCGAGGTCAAACCACCCGTTCGTGTTCACAATC
>Ga0302325_10022748_pt1 | contig 13104 bp, 14 predicted proteins | sample Palsa_T0_2_FD_201948 | JGI IMG/M metagenome (GOLD analysis project Ga0302325, IMG submission 201948) | Peat permafrost microbial communities from Stordalen Mire near Abisko, Sweden - Palsa_T0_2 | ecosystem: Environmental > Terrestrial > Soil > Palsa > Peat permafrost | place: Sweden: Abisko... | reverse complement strand
GACGACCATTACGGTTTAGACAAGGTCAAGAAACGGCTGCTCGAGTACTTGGCCGTACTCAAGCTCAAGCAATCAATCAACGAGGATGTGAATGCCCAAGTTGCGAAGGCGGAAGAAGAAAAGGCAATAGAGAAGGTGGAGATCTTGAAAAGCAAGCGAATGATCGACAAGTCACCCATTCTGCTGTTAGTTGGACCCCCCGGAGTTGGGAAAACGAGTCTGGCAAAATCTGTAGCAACTGCATTGGGACGGAAATTTCACCGCATCTCTCTTGGCGGTGTCCGAGACGAGGCAGAGATTAGAGGGCATCGCAGAACTTACGTTGCTGCTATGCCTGGTCTGATCGTTCAAGGTCTCAAGAAAGTCGGGGTTTGTAATCCTGTTTTCTTGCTTGATGAGATCGATAAAGTTGGGTGAGTAGTCATCTGGTACGTATCATTATACTTCTAACAAGTCGCAGAACATCTAACTTTCATGGCGATCCCTCTGCCGCTATGCTAGAGGTCCTCGATCCAGAGCAGAACCATTCCTTCGTGGATCACTATGTCAATATCCCAATTGATCTTAGCAAGGTTCTGTTTATCGCCACTGCGAATAGCCTCGATACGATGCCCCCGCCGCTGCTAGATCGAATGGAAACAATTTATCTTTCAGGATACACTACTCTCGAAAAGCGACATATTGCGCTCCAGCACTTGATTCCCAAGCAAATTCGAACAAGTAAGTCTTGCATACCGTTTATGCTGCTCAACTCTGACGCTGTGTAGACGGTCTCGGTGACGGGCAGGTCGAGTTCAACCAAGATGTCGTGTCCAAAATCATAGAGTCATACACCCGTGAGTCAGGTGTTCGGAATCTAGAGCGTGAGATTGGTTCTGTCTGTCGTGCGAAGGCTGTGGAATATGCTGAAGCTAAAGATGCTGGGCATACTGGTAAGGGCTCTGGCACGTTACCGTAAAAGCACAAACTGAGTTGATTGCAGAGAGGTACAAGCCTCAGCTAACCGTGGAAGATATCGAGGAGATTTTGGGAATCGAGAAATACGACGAGGAAATCGCCGAAAAGACAAGGTACTTCATCCGATACTCCTACCCTAATTCCGGTGCCGCCGTATTACCAATGCGTGGGCAACCGTGTGAGAAGCTAGAAAGAAGATACAGAGATCCCCGGATGATAAATTAGCCAAGATCAGCAAGCTGACAATTTTATGCAGCCGTCCCGGGATCGTGACTGGCCTCGTGGCCTACAGCTCAGGTGGCAACGGGAGCATACTTTTCATCGAAGTGGCTGATATGCCAGGCAGCGGGAGCGTGCAGCTTACAGGCAAGCTCGGAGACGTGTTGAAGGAGAGCGTCGAAGTCGCACTGAGCTGGGTCAAGGCGCATGCCTACGAACTGGGATTGACACACGACCCCTCCGAGAACATCATGAAGAACCGGAGTATTCACGTCCATTGCCCTTCTGGAGCCATTCCAAAGGTAACTTCTTCCCTTTATTGGAAGGTAAGACATTTTTTGACAATCGCAGGATGGCCCTTCCGCCGGTGTTGCACACACCATCGCGCTGATCTCGTTGTTTTCTGGCAAAGCGGTACCGCCGACGATGGCTATGACTGTGAGTTCTACCCGCTCTGTACTTTTCGATTCCGCTGACGCTCCCTAGGGTGAAATTTCTCTACGAGGTCGCATCACTGCAGTCGGAGGCATCAAGGAGAAGCTTATTGGTGCCTTACGAGCTGGTGTCAAGACAGTTCTCCTGCCTGCTCAGAACAAGAAGGAGTAAGCCTTATTACCCCACTAAATATTTCATTGATCCGGTGCTAACCTCCATGCAGCGTAAAGGATCTTCCCCAAGAAGTCAAGGATGGATTAGAGATCATCCATGTTAGGTATGCCTCGTTTATGCACGCATAACCAAGTGAAATGCACTTGAAGCTAAAAAATACTGAAATAGGCATATCTGGGAAGCCATGCGTCACGTCTGGCCCGAAGCTCACTGGCCAGGGGAGCAAAATTTCGCTGGGATCGAGAGCCAGCTGTAATCCATCCTCTCAAACCCGTAGCTACAAATTAGCAAGACAGTTAGTAGTGTTTAGTCTGTGTCATAACCTTTCATCTCCCCTTTTTTTAATGCATTTTAGCTTAGCGCGGAGGTTCAGGTTGCGGCGTAGACAGAATGTTATCAACAATTGATCTTATTACCTAAACTGCATTCAAAAACTTTGTATGTACACAAGCCATTCGATCTGCGCAGCAGCGCAACGTTCCAGCTCCACCACCATCTGCATAACGAGCCGACATCCGAGAAATACCCCGTTTGTGTTCTCTTTCATTGGCTTATCTCTCGTTAAGCTTTGTTGAGAGTACGGCATATGCAAGGCATAGCCACCTCCCAGCTAGTCCGTACCACACCCTCGGAAACTAGATACTACCCATCCACGGAAATGGCTGCTCGAGTAAGAGATATGCATGCAGGTAACCTTACCTTCCTACCTTGTCACTACCACAAGCAAGGGCAAGGAAGAAGGCATGCGTGTATGCATGCGAGCTGCCGTCCGTACGTGAGTGTTGTGAGTGCACGACAGGAGTTCATCTATTTTCCTGCTTCTGCCATCGATCACGTGGGGAGTGTTGGGTACCAAGGTGAGCTAATCTTTCTGGAACGGGATGTTGTATTTCCTATTTCGTGCGGTTGCAGACAGTTGTGGGAATATCTTTCATGGGACTTACACTAGCACCACATAACGGGAGGAAGGGCCGAGGAAATATCACGAGTATATCCCTCGCCACGCTGTGTTCATCGAGGAAAGAGTTCCCACCTAGCAGCGTGCCTAATTGCCACATCTGTTTTGGCAATGCGCTTGGGAGATTCACTAAGGGTAGTATGGTGCAGGAAAGAGCACTTTTCAGTGCAAAGCACAACTCAACTTGAGAGTACAATACAAATGGGGACGGGGTCCAGATAATTTTGCATTGCGTCCATGCAGCGGTCCGTTAATGAAAACAATTGCGTTATTTGTCAATTAGCTTTCTTTTCTTGTGTTTACTATCATCTCCTTCCCCTTCCGGAAAAGGGGTCGAGGTCGGCATAGGCTGGAACAAGGGCTCGAATACCACTTCGCTGGGCGGAGAACTCGGAACTTTTGCACTCGAAGTTTTCAAGATCAGCTCTCGAAATCTCAATTGAGAATGGCACGTGCCTGTGTACATAGGTAACGTCCAGTTCGATCACAACAGTTCTGCGTAACCAGGAGCACACACGGAAATTTAGCTCTTCCCGGAAACGGCATGCCGAAGTTAAGGTATCACGGCTCGAGCTTGCCATTCCCGCTTCCCGCTCGGGAAGATTTTTCTCTCTGATCTATGCCGAGACATATGTCTCTCAAGGCTGCAAAACAACTTTGCATAAGCAATAATAGGTCAGTGCAAAAGGTCTTTTCCTCTCTGCCTCCTATATCTCACACTAATAGCCTGAACGAAGAACATTCCTAAGACTTAAAATAGTCGCGATCGCGAGTCCAAGTCATGTCCAAATGGAGATTTCGGTCCGCGAATACATTAAAGTTTGCGATAGCGTCTGCGCTATGTCTTCGATCCGTGTCTAGGATCGAACGCCGGGAAAATCGACAACGAACATGTCTCGGAGGATGGAATATGCACGAGTGAGACAAATGCTTAACCACGCACTTCTTGCATCTTCATTGCTTTTTCGATCGACAAGCGATGTGGCGAACGGCAAAAAATTGCGTTGCGTGCACGACTCGCTGAAAACAGAAATCGGAGACTAGAACAAACTCTGTGGCCTGACGTGCCTTGGGAAGGTGAGGATCGATCAATTGCTCCTTTGAGTGCGGAGGACTTGCTGACGAGTTAGACCTCGCTTAGAAAATGTCTTTAAAGGGGCATTTTGCAACGTGAGGACTTCCGTCACGGCAGTTCGTGCAAGTTGCTGCACGTCGTATAACTTTTTTAAGCCTGTGCTGAGAATAAAGTATCAAAGTACTGCATCTGACGATCTCGTCACATTTTTGAAAAGAAAGAACAGGCTTTCAAAACTGAACCAGTCGGAACTGATAGGAAGATCTCAAGAATGAACAAGAAGCACTGCATGAGTATCTATGGATTGATTGATCCGTTCAGCTTAGCTAGAGATTGACTGTTTTACAGCTGAACTTTATAGGACTCACCGTGACATGGTCGTTGAACTCCAATCCTTCGAAGATCACAATGATGGTGTTTGGGCCGAAATCCCAATTCCTGAAGACTCCGTATAGACTTTCGCCCGAAACAACGACAAGTATTAGCAATTGCACACTTGCGCTGAAAAGAAAACCCGTACAGCGCCTAGAAATCTATAACATGATTTGATCTATATATTAGATGTTTCATTCGCCTAGAGAAACGCTGAATAATGAACGCGATATGAAGACAGTACACTAAGGTGCCAACTTCTTGAGATTGTATTGGAGAACTCTCAGCTGCAATTTATGAGCCTCTTCCAAACCTCTGACTCCTTCGAAGATGCACTGAACGCCAAAAAAAAAATTTGCACATGAGTCAACGTAGTGTTGCATAGCTCGCTATTCGCGTGCCGCAGCGCAAATGGTTTCGGCTGTGACACCCATCTAGCTCTCCAGCAGCACCTTTCAAAAACGTATACTGGGTCGAATTCCCACTCTGCATGTGCAAATAACCCAAGCGTATGAGGGTGAGCCATAAAGAAACATTAACAGAGCGCCGGTACAGAAGAAACGGCTTCTAAAGCCGTGAAACAGCACAGCGCGTAGAGAAAGAAGAGGCCGTTTGACCCCCATACACATGTCTTCCTGGCTACCAGAAAGCTAAACGCGCGGGATAAAGGAGTTGCACTCGCGGAGAATAGAGCCTCCCAGTTCTTCGGGTAGATTTGAGCTTGTTTCAGGTGCCGCTTGGCATTGGGAGGGAGGTTTGAATAGCTCGAACTCTACGAGGTTAAATTCTGCTTGATCGGTCTTGGTTGAAGAAATAAAGCCTTCGGGGGGTCAAGTGAGCAAAAGGGACATGAAGTGGGTGAAGACCGCTGATGGCGTTGAAGGTCATCAAAGTCTGTATGCAGAAGAGTATCGTTAGTGGCTAGCCTAGAAAGGTACGAACTGCCTGTTGGAAATGTAATGACACTGTTTTGCCAAGGGGGAGGCTATCCCCTTGAAAGGGGATGGAGATTAGAAGCTAATTTTTATGAGCATAGCTTAAAGTTCTATTGAACTTTACTTTGTTGTCTTCAGTTTTGTATTTTCCGGGCAAACCATCCGCGTGGCTTGAGTGACATCCATTGGCTTGGCAGCGATATGTTCCGGCACACCGACCAAGTACAACCGCTTCATCAATGGCCACTATTCACGATTCCTATCTATGCCAGCGACGAATTGGTCCTAATTACTCCGATCCACGACTAGTACATGCCACTAACAACGGGTCGGCTATCATATTGGCATATGCCGTTCGATATTAAGATACCTCTTGGTAGGTGGAAAAGGAAAGCATAAACGCAGTAGGATTTGGGATGGATAAGGATATACTGAGACAGTAAGACCAGAGAACGATAAGAGATAGGGGATTGATTAATCAACGCTGGAAATGCAGAATATTAGGGAGGCTCTGCCGCTACTTGGGAATTAGCAGACTAATAACACTAATTACTAAGTGAGGGTATTCTCCGAGTAGCACTAGCCATTGATAAATAGGGGGACGCTAGCTCTTTAATTCCCGGCCGGCGGATAAAATTCCTGAAAGGGATGCGCCTGGAGCGAAGCAGTGCTATTCGTAAATAGGTGAATTCGTGGTTGGGCTGGAACAGATGTTAGTTGGTATCGGCATTTGCCTTACCGTAATGAAGGGGGCCATCCCGGCAGCTGCACATTATCACATATCATTTTGAGACAATAGATTCATCTCTCCACAAGTCACCCTAGGTGCGTTGGTGTTGCGGATCATTTGAGGTCCGCCCAATTGGTGCTGCTGGTGGTTGGGGCGGATCAGTGCTGGCTCGAGCCATAGCTTGAGTGTTGCCAAACCACGCCCCGCACTGTGGGGAAACTGAAGGGTCGTGCTAGAAGAGCTCTTCAACGAAGCTGAGCGGCTTTGGCAGCCATAACATTGACTGTATGAGGGTTCTGCGGTTGTAACTTGTAAGCGGTAAGTGGAAGTGTAGAGCGTTAAGCCCTGGTAAGGTCATGCTTAATGAAGGGCAAAATTCTTAACGAACAACGTGCTAGGAAGCACTGCCAGATGTCCTGTTTTGTAGAGCTGATACACAGTGGCGAGGAGGACTCTTGGATCTGGGAATTTCTGTCGGACCCTTTCCGCTGCAGATAGGAAGTTCCGGAATATGACCTTCGTACCTAAGCAGTTGCCAGGCTGAGCAGCCTCGTCCGCACCCCTGGCCCGGCAGCTACCACAGGAAAATTAAGCGGATGTTGCAGCGATGGCTGCATCAACTCAAGCCACTACAACGGCATTAGCATAACCTTGGTGGTGGGGATATTATTTGCCGTGATGGCTTTTGCCTTAACGGCATCCATTTCCTGCTCCTCAGCTTCGAGGCGCACAAGGGTGTCCTCTCCTAACGGATTCCTACAGGAAGTTCCTCATGGATCCGCAATCGATAACTTGAGTTGGCGTTCCAGCGCTCTAACAATTTCCCCTCCACCCTCCCCCCTCCCCCATTCCAGTTAGGTCCGGGATTAAAAACAACCGCGCCTCACGCGCGTGTACCGACGAAGCTCAAACCTTCTTGCCATGCCTGCGCCAGCACAGGCACTTAACCTGAAGCACATTCGTGAAATTAGAGACCGAGCCACTGCACAGTACACAAGACTCATCTGGGTTGCACGCTGCCAAATTCCAATTCATCCAATATTGACAGGGATAGCGGAATATCGGTCAAGGTTACGTGCGGCCATCCCAGGGGCTTGACTAGCTTCCATGAGGAATCATTTCGATGATCGACAGCTACCGGTCCCATTGCTACTGTACCACTGCAGTTTGGCACACAACGATCTACGCCTGCGCTTTGTGCTCAACCAGAATGGCGGATAATTTTAAGAAATAATTGTGTGCGGCCGGATTGGTGCAAGCAACTGGGAGGGGTATTGTCTCCACCCTTAACTGCGACGTAGCAAGGCCTTCGAGGTTACTATCGATGTGGTTGAGATGCGACTAACATTGATGTCAAAAGACAAAACGGCTAGATCCTGAGGCATGGGTTGCATGACATTGCGCACAGAGGCTACCTTTCGGACTGAATTCTCCAAATGGACCACAGAGGGGCTCGTGCTGTGCGATGTATTTCTCCGTCCGAAATGAGAGTGTTCTTTATGCCTTCGGCTCCCGCAACCTGCGAAGCACCTGTTTCGCACCACCACCGGATATTCATGCCCCCCGGATTTTGCGACGAGTCAGACCTGTTTTGTTAGTAGTGACATGCCCTTTGATGGGACCCGTGTCAGAAATTGGGCGTTTTTAACAAGAAAAACGTCCCACATCGGCCGATTTGGCCGGATCTCGAGGTGCATCTGAGAAGATGAAGCCGGTTTCTGTAACAAAGAGCTCTCTTACGAGTCTTCATGTCGACTAAAAGTGCCGGAAATTTCCTCCGCGAAGTGAAGATGTTGTCGACTTTGCTTGAGATAAAATGGTCCGTAAGCTTGTCGAGACGCGAAGCCCACTGCCGAAAATGGTCACTGCACATGTCACCGACCTTTGATGGGTTTGCGAATCTGCAATGTAAGTTAAAGCTGGCCAAGCTGGACCAATTGAGGGAGTCCAGTGCCAGCGCTGGCGCTCAACTCTCCGAGGCAAAAACCCAGTTGCACGATCATCATGATGTCTCTGCGCCCAACGCGAAGTCCCTCAGTTTCGGTTCGCGGTCTCATCTGAGATTAGATGAGATCTTGACGATACCTTTTTAGCGAAGATGATGCCACTCTGCCACGAGGCCCAGGGCCCTTTAGACATGCATAATATACGAATTACCCGTGGCTATATGAAGATTATCATATTGCCTGGGAACGGGTAGGGCCATAAAACGCATCGTGAACCATGGTTTCGATAGCGCCCCCATTAGCATCGAATTGAGCACGTCCGACGCCATGTTCTATTTAAATGGCGGGAAATTATCGATTGTCAGAGACGTCAAGCTCGAGCCAAGGGACGGTCGTAGCGTTTTCCACATTTTCCACATTTGCTTCGGTGATTTGGTACAGTTCAGGTTGTCGCTGGAATTGTGTCGCTTGCATCGAAGCCTTTTGAGATGCGCAGAGACATGGCCCCGCGTCTCTACCCTTGAACAACCCCGAATCATTTGTTGGGAAACTGGGGCTGTCATTTGGGCCAGCTCTGTCTGAATAAATTTCCTGATGCTCGTACTCGTACGCCGCATCACATGCTGTATTTTCCTCGTGAGCGCAATTAGCACCCCCAGATGCGCTCGGTCGAGCTCACACTGTTACAGCCTTGTGAGGCCTCCAATGATGGCCTGACAGAAGCATGAGTGGGGAAAACGCATAATTGTCTACCCCGCCTCAAGGATGAGAAATGGAGGGTGAAATTGAGACAGGGTACATGCCCATCTCACACATCTTGCCAACCTGACTCCCCTCCCCGCGAAGATACATACACAGTAGCGTCCACTGAGTCCGAGCTTTGGAACTTGGCCTCTCTTTCCCTTCCCTAATGCTCAAAAGGGAATGGCATGCATGATGATGCTGCCGAATTCAGCCACAAGCCCTTGCGTATATTGAATGGGATAAGAGTCGGCATGCTGGGCCAAAACGTGGTATCTTGGGTGAGGAGGCTTATTCTCACTACGCCTCGGTCCGCTGTCGTAGATTTCCATAATGAATTGAGATGAACCACTAACAGGGCTATGAGGTTTTGTGGAGGCGTTTATGCTTTTCTTGAGGTGCCGAGCGTGAAGTTGTGATGAGTGTCGTCGTTGTGCCAAAAAAAAGTAGTAGTTCCCGGGAAGCTCCTCAGACGGCAGAACGCTGGCGTCGAGTTGAGTGCAAGTGGCCGTTGGGAAAGTGGGTGCAGAATTCCAGAACAAAAGCCACCTTCCAGGCTCTGCAGTTGGAAAATAGTTAGAGCTAAGTTGCTTCGGGCAGCTGTCAGTTGGACCCAGCAGCCTGGAGGCCCACAGATGGCGCATTCGGATGCGGGAGCAGCTCTGGCGAGGACAAGCACCAGCACGCCAGTGGTTGGGGCAGGTCGATGGCTGCACTCCGCCAGCAGCAAATTTGAATGTACCCTTACGTACTGTAGGCTGTAGCAGTCAGGGATCTGGGTTCCAGTCAAAGTCCCTGGGGAGGTGACCGCTACCGCGGCAAACTGAAATGATGACACTGCAGTTTAACCTCCTAACCAGCCCGCGTACTCGATGCTGTTCGTGGACTTGGAAGTTTAGGAGCTGCCCTCGGAAAATAGGCGCATTGTCGTTTTCATCTGATCAACACTCATACGATGCAACGTTGATGCAAAATGATGCTTTTGTTCTGTATCGTTTGGAGATTGCAATTGATTACGAGCCTCGTGCGTGCATGTGCTGGTACCTTGGATGGTCCCAGGCTGCCAGGTGAGGGTATGCCCATCATTGAGCCCATCGACGATACTTACTCGCATCCTGGAGCCTGCTAATCGCCGATGTTGAAGGTCTCAGGTGGAGACGCCAGGGACGCCAAGGGGCGCGGCATCGTGAACTCGTGGCGCTGTCAGTTGTGTTGAGGTGAGACCGTGAGATGGCTGGAAAGGGTGTTGGTACTGTAGTACTCCGTGGTTTGGTGGTGCCTGCCTGCCAACCATACCGAGAAATTCCAGGATTCCGGGATGGCACAACAGGTCAGATGCCGTTTGTAGATGAAGGTTCAGACAGTCAGAATCGGACTCAGGGCTTGGGGAGTGAAGCTTCTGTGGTTGCTGCTGACTGGAGCAATGTACACGCTCCAATGGGGTGGTTTGATGAATGGCAAGGCTAGCCCTCGTAGACTTTGCGGCGTCAGCCGTGGCAACAGTTCAGCGAAATGAATCCGGCTGGCCAGGAGCAGTTCGAGCGACGTGCAGCAACATGCAACCGCCCGTACCTGGCGGCTTGGCTGTCTGGAGATTTCGGGAGGTAGGAAAGCAGATCAAGATCGGCCAAAGGGTCGGACTATTGTTTGTGGCAGCGGTTTCGAACAAAATTGTTCGAACTTCGAACGCGCGCCTGAGCACCAAGCCAAAAACTTGTCTGTGCCTGTGCTTGTGGTCCTGGCGCCTCGGGCCATGTTATGGGGTGTGGCGGCTTTCGAAGCAGAGTCCTGAACTTAATTACTTCGTAAGTTGTGAGGCATGACGAGTGAGAGATATGGAAAAGTGAGGTTCTTCCGTCGAGGCGGCAGCTGGAGAACACCCTCAGGACCAACAATAGGTAATCCGTGGGTGGGCAGCTCCAGCCGTATTTGGAAACACAGGAAGACTCAATATGTGAGAAAGATTAGGAACGGGCGAGAGGGCGGCTGCCGTAAGGAGAAAATGGCTGTTTAGGTTTGATGGTTTGGGTCGACGAGTTTGATAGTCGAGAGGGATGTCTCAAGCGAGCGTAAAGCTCCGCTCATGAGGGAAATTCGTTGATCCTGAACAATCAGAGCCTTCACCAAAACAGACGGCTGCTGTCGCAATTGGGACCGTGATCGCGGAGTCAGAACGGGAGGCATGAATGATCGTGACCAGGTGGATGGAAAGATTACCAGGAAGGGCTCTTTGGTCGCGCTTCGTACCTGGACTCCTGGAAACTTCAGGGACGAGGCGTTGAGCTTGAGGAGAGACAACGACGTCGAGGCAGATCAACCACCAACGGCCCATTTGGCCGACTGGTAAGGTGGTTGCCGGTCCGCTCCTGTCTCCGAGACCTGCTGCAGCATGTAGCTGACTGCAATCATATCTTATTGCATTATGATGCTCCACCGGATCTACCCCATCATTTCTTCAAGAACCCATACTCTATTTGATGAGGCAAGGCACAGTAAGTTAAGTAGTCCAGCACACGACCAGAAGCTGTATCTCCTTCTCAACCATTCCAGAACCCCATCCAGGCCGCATCCCGATCCTCACGGCTGACCGACGGGTCTGTACGAATACGGTACGGTTTCTATATCATTCCCAAGCTTGCCCGAAGCTCCTCGCCCTTCCTCCCTCCTCCTCCTCCTTTCTTCCTTTCTTTTTCTCTCCTCCACTCGGACGAGAGCTCGGCACGTACTCCTCAGCACCGGCAACTTCGACGGCACGAGCAGCCAGAGCAGGACATAGAAACAGAGGCAAAGACTTCTTCCAACAGTCGTTTATCGACGGAGATTGTCGTCGTGTCCAGAGCCAGACAGCTGTAAACAGAAAGGTACGAAGCCAATCACGCATCATTGTTCTTCCTTTCCTCACACGGCCTTGTCCGCTCCCCTTGTACGCCACGACCCCTCTTCTGTGTGTGCCTCCTGCGCAGCACTCCCCGGCTCTCTCATTCGCCCGCCTGCGTTGGTTCTGCGCCTGCACTGGAAAGGTTGTGAGCAGAACCAGCAACTGTTGCACGGCGCTGAGTTCGCAGCTCTACGTTCCCAGCAGAGGCCGCAGCTGCATGCATGTGGGCTGCCAGTATCATTTCCTCCTCCTCCTTCTCCTCCTCCTCCCCATCCCAGCCCCAATCCCCATATATCCCAATCCCATTTCCTCTGGCAGCGTACGGTCTTGGTCTTCTCCAGCGGGATCGCCAATCCGGAAAGCCAATCTTTTCCAACGGCGTCGGCCCCTGTCGTCCTTACGTGCCCTGCCCTGCCCTGTCCTGGCCTCCCCCTCAGCGTGGCAGGCAGCCCCTGCTGGGCATTTTCCAAGCCTGACCTGAATCTGAATCTCGGAGACCTGAACTAAAGTTGAGCAGGGGGTCTTACCTTAGCCCAAGCAGATCAACCTCCCTAGTCTGGCTGGCGAATATCCTGTACGCCGCCGCTGGCTAGCCGAAATCCCAAAATTGTCAATCCCCAGCCACTGTCGGAAACCCGCAACGCAACGCTCGACCTCGATCACGGAGTCGAATTCGAATTCGATACTGGACGGGCTCTCCCCGGCAGAGGGCTCCTCGCCCACTCGTTGTCCACCACTGCTGGCCCCATTGACAAATTGGCCGTCAGCGCCAGCAGTGTTGCTCCAAGTTCGCTCGCCTTGGAGACAAACCCGCGCCTGCATTTGCATTGCAGCTGCACTACGGTTGCGCGGGTCTCCCAAATCAAAGGTCTACTCCCCACCCCCCCAGCCGCTCCTCTTTCTCTCTAGCCCTCTCCGGTTGCTCCTGCTGCTGCCGCTCCTCCTGCTGTTACGACTACGGCTTTCCCATTGGGAATCCACGCTACGCGCGCCCTTAACAAGCCTCAGCCATACTCAACCTTACCTAACCTTGCCGGTTCCGACCCTAATCCTTACAATTATCTTTGGATTATCCAGAGGTACCGTCTCTCATCTTCCAATCCTATCTCATCAAGCTTAATTCCTCCCGACCTGTGCCACACTTCAACCCACCTCCACCTGGCCCTCGACTCTCCATCTCCGTACTACAGTCTCGCACCCTGGCAATTTTTGCTCTTTTCGACTCGAGTATTTACTTCTTCTTCGTCGCCCTCAGTGTTACTATTCACAAGCCATTGTTACGACTACGAGTACGGGCCATCTTTACAAGTCACTACAGCATTCCAGCATACCGTTTCCGTCCTCCCAGTAAGATCCCCCTCCTCCCTTCACACATTCTACCACGCACGTTGCACACCTTTCAAAGATTTGCAGCTGCAGCGCTCCGACCACGTCAGTTCCTCACGAACAACTTGCATCTGCAGTATTACCCGCAATACTTGTCTTGTCCGATCTTGTCTCCGTCTGACTTCAGAACTAGTGCTTTCCGTGCTCTCAGACAAAACAGACCTTTTGACACTCGTCCAAAGTAGAACCATCCCATCACACGATACCCTAGCTTCCCCAGGACTTTCCCGAAGATTCGAAACCGCGCACAGCACTTGTATTAGAGTTTCTCTCACCTAAGAGGTTAGTGATGTAACAA
>Ga0302325_10022747_pt1 | contig 13104 bp, 8 predicted proteins | sample Palsa_T0_2_FD_201948 | JGI IMG/M metagenome (GOLD analysis project Ga0302325, IMG submission 201948) | Peat permafrost microbial communities from Stordalen Mire near Abisko, Sweden - Palsa_T0_2 | ecosystem: Environmental > Terrestrial > Soil > Palsa > Peat permafrost | place: Sweden: Abisko... | reverse complement strand
GCAACCGCTGCTGCGCCTCGCGCGGGACGCCCATTTCAACCTGCTTCGGGGCTGGGGCGGCGCGATCGTGAGCCCCGAGGCGTTCTTCGACCAGTGCGACGATCTCGGGCTGCTCGTCTGGCAGGAATTCCCGCTGGCGTGCAACAACTACCCCGACGACGCGGCCTACCTGCGCATACTGGACCAGGAGTCCCGCGCGATAATCCGGAGGGTGCGGCAGCACCCGTGCCTCGGAATCTGGGGCGGCGGAAACGAGCTCTTCAATTCATGGTCGGGCATGACCGACCAGTCCCTCGCCCTGCGTCTCCTCAATCGAAACTGCTACGACCTCGACCCGTCCACCCCCTTCCTGCCCACGGCGCCGCTGGGGGGAATGGGCCACGGCGACTACCGTTTCCGCGACGCCCAGGGACGCGAGGTGTTCGAAATCTTCCGGAATGCCCGAAACACCGCCTATTCCGAGTTCGGCTGCCCCGGTCCCTCGCCGGTGGAATACCTCCGGACATTCATTCCCGAGGCCGAGCTCTGGCCGCCTCGCGAGGGCGGGAGCTGGCAGGCCCACCATGCGTTCGGGGCGTGGGAGCCGGACCCGTCGTCATGGCTCTTTCGCGCGACGCAGGAGCACTATTTCGGGCCGGCAGGCGACCTCGACACTCTGGTTGCCCGGGGAACATGGCTCCAGTGCGCCGGCTACCAGGCGATCTTCGAGGAAGCCCGGCGCCAGAAGCCGCGCTGCTCGATGGCGCTGAACTGGTGCTTCAACGAACCCTGGCCCACGGCCGCGGGCAACTCGATCGTCAATTGGCCTGCCCTGCCCAAGGCGGCCTACCGCTCGGTCCAGGCGGCGTGCCGGCCCGTACTCGCCAGCGCACGCGTGGCAAAATTCCAATGGCGTGCCGGCGAGGCGTTCTCCGCCGAGATCTGGATTCTGAACGACGCACCGGCCGACATTCCGGCGGGTGAGATGGAGGTGACGCTCACCGCAGGGAGCTCGTCGACGAGGCTGCTCTTGTGGTCCTATCCGAAGTTTGCGGCGGGCAGGAACCTAGCAGGGCCGAGCGTTCACGCCGTGCTCCCGCCGGTGCCGGCCGGCGAATTCGAGCTGATCCTGACGGCGGGACCCGGGGGCGCATGGTCCTCCCATTACAGGCTGAGCCTGGTCCCTGCAGGGGATTAGCCAGCCGGCTCGCGGGCCACGCGCCGTGAACGGCGCAGTTTACTTGATCCACGCGGGCGGACCTGGACCTGCGTGCGCGTCACTTCCGGAGGCGCCGACGACGTTGTCTGCGCACCGCCGTTGCCCCGCACAATAGAAGGGCCGCCCTTTTCTCGGCCGCTGAGGACTGATTGTGCGGGGACGCGCGGGCCGGTTCTGTTCGCTTGCACACCCGCGGCGGCGGCGTTGGAAATGAGGCGTGAGACGATCGCCACAATACCGGGTTTCATAGTCCATGCAGAAGTCGACGCGGGATTTTAACCGGGAAATACTTGTCGGGGAGTGCGGCGCCCTCATCGCCGCCAATCCGACCGCGATACTGGCTTCGCACTTCACAAAGAGCGCCGCGGTCATTTCGTCCTCGGCCGTCGCGGGCACCCTTGTCGGAGGGGCGACGTTCTGGCTCGCCGCTCGGGTCTACGACAGGCTCAAGGCAAGGCGTCTCGACGCAAAGTCGCTCGCGAGCGACATTGGCTACTTCACGCCTGCCGCGGTCATTTTCGGCTTCCTTGTATACGACCCGTCGATTTATTTCACGTCGCACCACCTCCTTGGGGAGGGGGACAGGGTCGTGTATTCCGTGATAGTGGGGCAGGCCCTGGCCTTTGTCTTCTTCCTGCTCTGCATGAACGTCTATAGGCTGCTGCTGCTAAGAGTCCGCGGCAAGAGCCTCTGATCCAGCATAGGGCGTCCCGTTCTTGACAGCCATCTCGCGAATGATCGCCAGAAGCGTTTCCTCCTGCTCGGCGGGGTCCAGGTCGTACGTTGAGAGCCGCTTGGCGTAGCGAGGGAGATCGGCGAAGAACCTCTCAAGCTCGGCCTTCGTGATGGTCTCGGAGTACTCGCCAAATCCGGACTGGACCAGAAAATGGGCGTTGTGCGTTTGCTCGAACTGCTTGCGCAGCGGCGCGCCGAAATAGGGCTTCTTGAGGTAGATCGAGTCGGCGATGAGGGAAAACCCCGTCGTGGCGACGATGGCCTTGCACCCGCTCAGGTCCTGAAGGTACGTCGCCCCCTGGACGCGGTAGCTGACGTTTCCGTCGTCGCCCACCCTGTTGTTGCAGTAGACATAGAATGTTTCGTCCATCGTCTTCAGTATCTCGACAAGGCCGGGGTTCGGCTTCGTCAGGTACACGAGCACATGGCCGCCGGCGGTGGGCGTCAGTCGCCTGATCTCGTCCTGTATGATGGGAGACACAAAACGCACCCTGTCGCCGCCGTTCTTCGGCTTGTCGAACGACTTCACGATATAGACCGCGGCACCGTGGGTGCAGATCCGCGTGGCGAGCCGCGCCAGCCGGAAGGCGAACATGTTGGTCCCGGGCGGCGCCTCGATATGAAGGAGCTCGTTCTGATTATCCATGCTGATGAGCGGCTTTCCCATGCAGTGGGAGGCCACCATGCTGAAGGGCTCATAGGCGGTCAGGAACAGGTCCGGCCGAAACGCCTGCAATTCCCGCTTCAGGCGCCTCCAGTTTCGCAGATAGAATGGCACAATCCGCAGGTTCTTGATCACCGTACTCACGAGGGACATCCCACTGTGATTGAAATGGAGGTGCACCCCCTCGATCCGCGTGGGGTCGAAGGCGCTCAGGGAATTCAGGGCCCGGTCACCGTAGGTCAGCACCTTCACCGAATGGCCTTCGCGCCGCAGGCGCCGTATGATTTCAATCGCCTCGAACACGTGCCCCAGGCCCTCGCCGGAGACGCCGTAGACAATGTTCATTTTCTTGCGCCTTAGGAGTGCGTCCCTGAGAGGGCCGGATCCATCTGCACGGCCCACTGGTTGTCGAGCCGCACGGAAAAATCGATCGGATCTCCGACCCCGACCGTGCCGCGCGATACCTGGTAGGCCCAGACGTCAAAATAGGTGAGATTCGCCGCACCGTAGATCGTCGAAAACGCCCCGTCCACGGCATCGAGGCCGCAGGACACCTTGATCCGGCCGATGCGCGGGACGTGGAACCGGGCGTCGGTCGTGAACCAGTTGCCTCCCAGGTAAACCTCCGCATAGGCGTGGAAATCCATGTGGCCCTCGGGATCCGGAAAGGCGATGTCCGGCAGGTGGCCGGTGACGTAGCGGGCCGGGATGTTGAACGTGCGGTTCAGCGCGACGACCAGGTGGGCAAAATCGCGGCAGACGCCATATCCCCGCTGCAGGACGTCCCACGCCGAGAGGTCCGGGCGGCCGGAAAGATAGCGGTACTCGATGTTGTCGTGGAGCCATTTGCTGATGGCCTGCGCCCTCGGCCAGCCATGCTCGACCTTGCCGAATTTCTCCCAGGCGAAATTGATCAGCTTGTCCGAGTCGCAGTACCGGCTCGGCAGCGTGTAGCGCAGGATGGAGGGCGGGATGTCCTCCGGGGCCGAGGCGGTCATGTCCGTGAAGTCGTAATTGTCGGGCTTCGACGGGATCGCCACAATGGCGTCGTGCCTGATGTAGTTGACGCCCCGCTCGAGGACCACCCTGTAGTAGGGATTCCCGTGGCTGTCCGTGAACTCCTCTGAGGGCAGGTTGTTCCCGAGGGTGATGGCCTCCGCCAGAACCTTGTGGTGACGGTCGGGCCTCGGCTTCACGTTGAGGAGCAATGACGCGGTGCCGGTCACTTCATACGCCAGGCTGCAGCCCACGCGGACTGTGAGGTCAAAATCTGAAGGGACGTCTTTCGGGACCATGATCCCCGACTGTGGACCACAACCCATCACCTAGCAAACGGTTTCCCGGCGATCGCCCCATTTTCCTGCGGTCTTGCAGTTGGTCGGCAGGGTGTTCTGATTTCAGGCACCCCCAGAATGACCTCAACCAAGCACGTGTTTATCGGATCCGACAGCGGCGCAACGACGTCGAAGACGGGAGGCGTCTGGTCCGACGGCTCCATGGTCTCGATGAAGCTCCTCCAAAGCTCCACCAACGCCCATGCCGGCACCGAGGCCGTGATCAAGGGCTGGGTTCAGGGAGTCGTGGGCTTCCTCGCCGAGAACAGCCTCACATGGCAGCAGGTGCGCGGGGTCGGTCTTGCGATCCCCGGCCCCTACCAGCGCTACGGCGTCCTCGGGCGCACCGCCAACCTGCCGGCCAGCTTCGACGGGTGGAACTTTCATGAGGACTACAGCCGGGCCCTGGCTGCGGCGGCAGGGCGCGCCGTGCCCCTGGTCGTCGGCAACGACGGCAAGTTCGGCGGCGTCGCCGAGGCCAAGCTCGTGCGCGCCGGCAAGAAGTCGTCGGTTCTCATGCTCGCCCCCGGTTCCGGGCTCGGGTGCGCCTACATCGACCCGAATGGCCTCCCGCTCGACGGCGAGACGATCGCGGGAATGGAGGCGGCCCACATGCCCGCTCCGCTCCAGCTGCTGGGGATGAGGCCGCTGCCCTGCGGATGCGGCCGCACATGGGGATGCATCGAGGCGTACACCACCCTTTCCGGCATGCCCCACGTCCTGCAGGAGATGCTCAAGAAGCATCCCGACCATGAGCTGGCGCAGTCCCCGCTGGCGCCGAAGGAGAAGGCGATGTCGATCCGCGGCCTGGCGCAGAAGGGCGACGCCCTGGCGACCGAGATCTTCGACTTCCAGGCGCGGGCGTTGGGACTCCATGCCGCCGCGCTTTGCCTCGCGCTGGACCCCGGCTTTGTCGTCGTCGGCGGAGGCCTCATGGACCACGAGTCAACGACCGCGGAATTCCGCGAGCGCTACATCAATGTCCTCAGGGAAGCCGCCCTTCCCTTCCTCTGGCCCGCACAACGCGCAACGATCAAGTTCGCGGCATCGGAGCTCGGAGAGTTATCGCAGGCGATTGGCGCGGCGTTGGTCGCGCTTTACACTTCGAAGGCCGGGTAGGCCGGCGTTCGCACAGGCGCCCATCCCTCCCCGCCCGGGTCCGGCCTCTTGCGATCAAAGGAACCCCATCCCCGCTTTTCCTGCAATGAGACCATCGAGCCCGGCATGCAATTGGTGGGTTACTCGGGTTTATTCCGGAGGGCCCGGCGGGCGGTTGTCGCTCTGGTTGCCAGCTGCCTTCCCGCGCGCCGCGCGGCGAGGACCGATCCGGTTGAGGCGCTCAGGATCGAATGAACATGACGCGCCCGGGCGCATTTCTGAGGCGATTCGGGGAAACCCGCCTTCCCCAGGCTGAGCACCGTTGCCCGACCGACCCAGTCGAGATGCAACGCTCCAAGCGCTTCGCCCTTGCGATCATGGTCTCGCTGCTCGCACAGGCCGCTGGCGGGCCGCCGCTGAAGGCCGACGCGCCGTTCGATGATGCGGTTGTCGCCAGGCGCCTCGTCGCGGCCGCCGCCGCGGGCGATCTCGATACGCTCAAAGGGCTGCTCCAAAAGGGTCCCGATATTGACGGGCGCGACGGCTCGGGCCTGACCCCGCTCCTCGCCGCTCGCCTTCACGGGCAGGCCGAGGTGGAGGATTTCCTTGTCCGACAGGGCGCGAACACGCACGCGGCCATGCCGGCCCCGGGGCGGTTGATCGACGAGTTGCTGAAAAATCGGGTGAGCCCTGGCGGCGCCGGCGCGGCGGTTCTCGTGGCGCGCGATGGAACGATTCTCTTTGAAGGGGGCTACGGGCTGGCCGACATCGAGCGGCGAGTCCCGGTGACGCCGGCCACCAAATTCCGCATCGGCTCCATCACGAAGCAATTCACCGCCTCGGCCCTCCTGAAGCTTCAGGAGGCTGGAAAACTGCACGTGACCGACAAGCTTTCGACTTATTATCCGGATTTCCCCGGTGGCCGCGACATAACCCTCCAGAATCTGCTCACACACACCTCGGGCATCCACAGCTATACGGACGAGCCGGGCTTTCTGGAGAATGTCGCGAAGCCGACGACCACGGAGGACCTGGTGGCTTCAATCAAGAGATTTCCGCCCGATTTCAAGCCCGGCGAGCGCTGGAGCTATAGCAATTCGAACTACATCATCCTCGGGGACATCGTCGGGAGGGTTTCAGGCGAGAACTATGACAGCTATCTGCGCAAGGCGCTTCTTGCCCCGCTCGGGATGACGTCGACCGGCGTGTATCGCAACGACAACCCCCCGTCCGGCGCGGCGACGGGCTATGGCTTTCAGGCGGGCCGCTACGCCAAGTCGATTGACTGGGACATGTCCTGGGCGGGCGGCGCCGGTTCCCTCTATTCGACCGTGGAGGATCTCTTTCGATGGAACGAGGGGATCTTTGGGCACAAGGTCCTCGACGACGAGAGCCTCAAGGCGGCCCTAACCCCCGTCGTGACGCTCGAAACCAAGGACAAAGGCAGCGACGTGGGCTACGGGTATGGCTGGGGAATTGCCCGGTTCAGGGGCGCCCGCGTGATCTGGCACAACGGAAGGCTGGACGGGTTCCTGTCGTACATACTTCGGCTGCCCGACAAGAACCTGACCGTGGCCGTACTGATTAATTCCGCACCCCAAAAGCCGGGCACCGATCCCGACCGGCTCGCCCACGAGCTGGTCGAACTGTCCGCGGGAGGGGAACTGGCGCCGCTCCCGCCGAAGCCCACCGCAGTGTCCGTGGCGCGCGAGACATTGGCGGCAATTGTCGGTCGTTATGACTACAACGGCCCCGTAATGACCATCACGCAGGACGGCGACCGGGTTTTTGCTCAGCTGGCGCTTCAGCCTCGGTTTGAAATCTACCCCAAGTCCGACACTGAATTCTTCTGGAAGGTCGTCGACGCGCAGATCACGTTCGTGAAGGATGCGTCAGGCAAAGTGGTCGGAGCCGTCCATCATCAGGGCGGAGGTTCGACAAACGCCCCGCGACTGCCCGACCTGGCCGAGATCAAGCTCACGGATGCCCAGACCGACCCCATGCTGGGCATCTACGACTTTGACTCGACCGGAAAAGTGACCGCGACCATCAGCCGGGACGAAGGGCTTCTCTACGCCCAGTTGACGGGCCAGCCCCGGTTCGAGATGGGTGCAACATCCGAAGCCGAGCTGTTCCTCAGGCAAGTGAACGCACGGGTGACGTTCATCAAGGATGCGGACGGCAAAGTCAGGAGCCTCATCCAGCACCAAAACGGGCACGATCACGAATGGCTTAAGGAGAAGTCGCCCTAGGGGCAGTCCGAGCGCAGGCGCGGGAAATGGCCGGAAAGGGGTTGGGCCATGCCCAGGGGCTGCCGGCCGCGATGTGGTAACCTGCCACAAATGCGTCCCTGCAGGAGAACGCGGCTTTTGGCATATTCACCCAAGTGGCGGCGAATCCGCGACTCCTGGCGCCCTCAACAATGTCGTAATCTATTTGGCATAAATTACTTAGTGCCGTCTTGACCCCAGTGGCACGCCATGAGCAATCGGATGACTCCGAGATGCCTCAAGATCGGCTTTTTCCCGGCGCCGCCCCCAAGGCGAATGCCGTGGCCGCACGCGTACCGATTTCCGCACCCCGTCGGCGCGGTGCCGCGACAATGAGGGCAAGAGGGCCAGTTCGGTGCGCGGTCCCTTTGATTCTCGGGATGGCGCTCTGCCTTCTGATCGGGTGCGCCGCGGCGACGGCGACGCGAACGGGCCCCGTCGGGCCCGCAGGCGCCGAGCGCACGGCCGTGTATTCGAGGACGGACAAGGCCTATGTTCGCACCCAGAACGCCGACGGCTCATTCAGGCCCGAATCCTACGTTCTGAAGAATGGCGGAAACTTTGGCGGGCCCAGGGTCGACGCGACGATGGACCTGTTGAGCTTCGAGGAGGTCTCGCGCGTGATCACGGGGCCCCTCGCCTCCCAAAGCTACGTCCCCAGCGGGGATCCTGCCGCGCCGGATCTGCTGATCGTCGTCTATTGGGGGACGACCGTCGTTCCTGACGACATCTATCCGCATTCAGCCAGGCAGTCGGGGAAGGCGTGGGACGTCGTCGAGAACGGCACCTTCCTGACGTTGGAATATGAGGAGAAGCTAAGGGAGGCCAAATCGCTCTCTTATGTGGAGGCCATTGAAGACGGCAGAATAGATGCAAAAAACACGAACATCCTTGGCTATACGGACGAGGTCCTAAGGACGTCGCCGCGCGACCCGAATTTGAGCTCGTTGAAGGACGAGATCGAACACGATCGGTATTTTGTCGTGCTCCTGGCTTATGATTACCCGTTCGCCCAGAAATACGGGATGCACAAGCTTCTCTGGGAGACCCGGTTCAGCATCGCCGAGACGGGAAATGACTTCGAGAAGGCTTTCCCTGCGATGGCTTCAATCGCGGCGCGGTATTTTGGACAAGACAGCCACGGCCTGATCCACCACAACCTCGCGGACACGCACGTTGAAATCGGCGAGCCCAGGTCCCTCGGCACGGCGCCTGAGAAATGAAAAAGGGCGGCACGATGACACCCCATCCCGCGCGCCGACTGTCGCTGCGCAGCGTCCTGGGGGCCTCAAGCGTTCTGACCTTTGCCAGCCAGCTTGCATTCCTGATTCCAAGCTCGGCCCATGCGGATGCCACGGCTGACAGCCGCTTCCTGCAGCTGCCGCCGTTCCTCGTTCAGGACTCGAAATACAGGTTTTCCCTTTCAAACTACTGGGGCTACATGTCGTTCCCGGGCTATGAGGTCCTGACCGGATGCGATCGGGGGGCCACCAATGCATTCGTGATGGGCGCCGCCCGGCAGCTTTCCATCCTGCACGACATCGCCCCGGCCGTATTCGAGGCGCAGGCATCCGTGCCCACCTCCTTGATACTGATGAATGCGGTCCAGGCGCGAAACATCACCGACGACATGGAGAGGGTCATGGCGGGGCGGCCCGCCGACCCAAATATCGGAACCGCCAGTCTGACCACCCACGTCATATACTTTCCGCAGCTGCGCCTCCACGATTCCGAGTCGACAGTCATCAATCTCATCCTGGGCGATCCGAGAGCCGCCGAGGCCGTGATCCTTGAACCCGGGTATGTCCGGTACCTCATGGAGAGCCGCATACCCCGCCTTCCCGCCTGGTACGTCGAGGCGATGACCGACCTTTATCGAAACGCCATTTTCAGCACCTCGGCCGTGGAGACCGACGCCCAGGGAAGGCTCACGCTGGGCTCCATGTCGGTGACGTTTTCCCCCATATCGTGGATTCCGGAAGGGGATTCGGCGGCTACCCGGCCGGGCTACACTCGCGGGTCCGAGCTGCTGCCGATGGAAAGCATCCTCTTCGCACGGACACCGCCCGGGGGGCCCGACGAGGCCTCCCGGACGCGGGGCCGCCTGTGGCACGCCCAATCCGATCTCCTGCTGCAATGGGTCATCACCGACAAGCAGGGCGGCCGGATCGGCGCGCTCAAGAGGTTCCTCGATTTCGGCGACGCCGGCCGGCGGGACGAGGTGGCGTTCCGGGCGTGCTTCGGACTCGGCTTCGCCGAGATCCGCGAGGAGCTGGCCGACTCGTTGCCCAGGGCGACGGAAGCATCCATTTCGTGGCACTCGAAGGGCGGGGACGTGGACGAGCCTTACCGGGACGCGACGGCCGCCGAAACCTCGCGCATCTGGGGCAACTGGGAGCTGATGGAAATCCAATATGTCAGGGCACGCGATCCCGGCATGGTCTATCCCTACGTGAACCAGGCGGAACACACGCTGGACGACTCCTATAAGAAGGGGTTGAGGGATCCGGGATTTCTATCTGTCATGGGATTGTACGAGAGCGACAAGAACAGGCCGACCGTCGCCGCTCCCCTCCTGGAATCAGCCGTGGACCAAAAGGCCGAATATCCACGCGCCTATGTCGAGCTCTCCCGCATCCGCCTGAGGGAAGCGCTTGGCGATTCAAAGGGCGCCCACGGCAGGCTTGGGCCCGCGCAGATCGCATATGTGTCGCTTCCCCTGCGGGCGGCCCGCCGCCTTTCGCCCCCGCAAAAGGCGACCTATATGCTGCTGGCACTGGCCCTGGTGAACAGCGATGCCCCGCCCTCTCCCGAAGACTTCGCTGCGCTCGACGAGGGCGTTCGCCTTTTCCCCGCAGAATCGGAGCTTGCCACCATGGTGGCCGCGCTCAAGGACCGACGCGAAGCAAACGGGGTTCCGCCAGAATCAAATGGCCGCTGATTTCGCCGCGACCGGCATCGACCGCCCAAGCTCCACAAACTCCAGTACCGCATGCCCGCACAACCAGAGCCGGCCTTTCACCAAGGGGCGATCTCGCCCGGAAGCGGAATACTCCTGCTCGAGGACGACGCCCCCTTTCGCAAGCGCCTCGCCGCGTACCTGCGCCGCCTGGGCGCCGAGGTCACCGAGGCGGGGCGCCTCGACGAGGCGCGGCGGCAGTTGCGCGACCTCCGATTTGAATACGCCCTCGTGGACCTTCATCTTCCCGACGGGGAGGTCCTCGGGCTGCTCCGCGACGGGGCGTTCTCCGAGAACACGGGGGTTGTCGTGATGACGGCCTTCGGCGGCGTGAAGCAGGCTGTGGAGGCGATGCGCCTGGGGGCGGGCGACTACCTCTCCAAGCCGTTCGAGCCCGAGGAACTCCCGCTCGCCTTCGTGCGCTGCAGGTCGCAGCGCCTCGCCGCGCGGCGCTCCGAGCATCGCCGGGCGGAGGTGGCGGCGGATGTCGACCAGATCTTCTTCGGCCACAGCCTGCGCGGCGTGCAGGCGCATCTCGACACCATCGTCGCTGCCGAGCGCCGCCTCCAGCGCCGGCTGCCTCCCGTGCTCATCGAGGGGGAGACGGGCACGGGAAAGAGCGTGCTTGCGCGCTGGCTGCATCGCCAAGGCCCCCGCGCAGCCGAGCCGTTCGTGAACCTGAACTGCGCGGCGCTGCCCGACACGCTTGCCGAGGCCGAGCTGTTCGGGCATGAGCGTGGCGCGTTCACCGACGCGAAAATCGCTCGGGTCGGCCTGTTCGAGGCCGCCGACGGCGGCACGCTGTTTCTCGACGAGATTGGGTCGCTCGCCCCGCCGACGCAGGCCAAGGTGCTCACCGCGATCGAGGAGGGCACGATTCGCCGCCTTGGCGGGACGCGGGAGATATCCATCGATGCCCGGCTCATCACGGCAAGCAACCGCAACCTTGGCGACCTCGTGAGGCAGGGCGCATTCCGCGAGGACCTCTATCACCGCCTGAACCTGCTGCGCATCGAGCTCCCGCCGCTGCGCGCCCGCGGCAGCGACATCCTGCCGCTCGCGCGCCACCTGCTCGCGAAGATCGCCGCCCGCCACAGGTTGAAGGCGCCGGCAGTGACGGCCGAAGGCGAGGCGCGCCTCCTTGCCCAGGAATGGCGGGGCAACGTGCGCGAGCTGGCACACGAGATCGAACGGGCTTTGATCTTCGGGGGGGAGGCGCCGCTTGACTTCGCCGCGTTGGGCGGAGGGACCGGTCCCCGGGCGGCCGAGTGGCGAAACCCGGCGTGGCGCCTACCCGATACTGGCTTCTCGCTGAACGGTGCGGTCGACGAGATGATCGCCGAAGCAATGCGGGAATCGGGAAACAACGTGTCCGCGGCCGCGCGCCGTCTCGGCGTCACCCGCGATTTTGTGCGGTACCGCCTGCCCGGCAAGAGGGCGGGTTCCTAAAATGCGTCCCATGCGAGCTGGGAATTTACAACCATCGGCGGCCACCGGAGCGGACGCGGCATTGCTGCATTCACCCAAATGGCCCGCAAGAAATCGCCGCAACCAGGGATCCTTTCGTATTAACTTATTTGTCATCAATCACTTGATGCGCAGTCGTCCCGTCTGGCACGGCTTGAGCAATTCCGCTGGTTCCATGGAATCTGAATGGCGCACTTCTGGCGGAACCCTAGCCTTCCGCGAGCGTGGGCAATCGACCTCGGGGTGAGCCGAGGCCCAATCCGACGACGAAAATGGCACCGAAGAATGTCCTGCGGGTCACGGTTACGGCGGCGCTCCTCGCGCTGGGCTGCGCCGTGGCGCCCGCGCTGCCGCCCTTCGACAGCGAGTTCGAAAGCAGCAACACGACGACCGCCGTGTTTTCAGGCGTCAGCGAGGACTATGCCCGCGACAAGTTGCCGGACGGCTCGTTCCTGGGTGAAACCTATGGCTTCGGCAGGGGCGGCTACTACGGCTCGGCGTCCCGCGATGAGACCATCGACAACGAGAGTTTCATGGACATCGCGCGCACCGTCGCTCGACCGCTGGCCGACAAGAATTTCATCCCGACCCGGGATCCAAGAAAGGCGAAGCTCCTGATCATGGTCTACTGGGGGGCCACAAGCGGGACCATGGATCCCGCATCGGCGAACTTCCAATACCAGTCCGGGAACGGGCCCGCGGCGGCGAACCGCTCGTACGGTCTCCTGGGACCCATCTCCCTCCAGGGGGGCTTGGTCGACCTTCAGAACGCCATGATCCTGGGCTATGCCGGCGAGATCGCGGCGACCCACCCGAGGCTCGGCCTCATCAACAACGTGAAGCGCGACGACCTGATCGACGACATCGAGCACAACCGCTATTTCGTGGTCCTGATGGCCTACGACTTCCAGATGCTGTGGAAGGAGAAGAGGCACAAGCTGCTTTGGGAAACCCGATTCAGCATTCGGGAGCAGGGCAATGATTTCAGAAAGATGCTGCCCTCGATGGCGAAATATGCGTCGCAGTACTTCGGGCAGGACAGCCACGGGCTGGTCCGCAGGGCAATCCCGGAGGGCAACGTCGAGATTGGCGTCCCGAAGACGCTCGGCATCGACGGGGAGAAGAATAAGCCGGTTTCCGACACCACCCTCATCGAGGACGCGGACAGCTTCCTCTCCAGGTCGGCAGCCGCGAAGCCGGACCTGAATTCGCTGCCCGCGCCGCTGGCGGCGCGCGTCGCCGCCTATGAGACCGAGAAGACCGCGCTCCAGGGCGCCCTCGCTGATAGGATCAAGGCGGGAGAGGACACGCGCCGCGCCATCGACCTGTTCAACTCGGAGAACTCAGCCCGGATCGCGGCCCTCAACCGCGACGCGGAA
>Ga0302325_10022745_pt1 | contig 13105 bp, 10 predicted proteins | sample Palsa_T0_2_FD_201948 | JGI IMG/M metagenome (GOLD analysis project Ga0302325, IMG submission 201948) | Peat permafrost microbial communities from Stordalen Mire near Abisko, Sweden - Palsa_T0_2 | ecosystem: Environmental > Terrestrial > Soil > Palsa > Peat permafrost | place: Sweden: Abisko... | reverse complement strand
TCCTTCGCTAATTTGTGCAGCACCCGCCGGCGGTAGTTGCCGGTGTCCATGAATCCGCCCTCGGCATCCGGAAAAATGAAGGCTTCAGGCGACGAGTCTGGACACTCCTGCTTCCAGAGAACAGATCGTCCGCCAGTTCCTTAGGCAGGTGCACGCGTCCCAAACTCTTCTTGGTTTTGCCCCAAGGCCGAATAGCGCCTTTGTAGGCGGTCTCGAATACGTACATTTTCGATTCCGCTTGGTCGAAGCACTTCCAGCGAAGAGTGGAAATAAATGGCGCTGTGCGGTAGAACTAGACGGGCTCATGCAAATCGACGGCTGCACTTTCAATTCCAAGCTTCTCGTCCTTTCAAGGAGTAAGATCACTCGAATGTGTGTGCAGACTTGACGGCTGAACCGCAAAGGAGGCCTAGCATGGTACACCGCAGTACGGCAATGCTTCGGCGGTTTTTTATACTCATCCTGGTCGGGTGCGCCGCCTGGTCGGCCGCAAGTCCCGGTGCACTGGGACAAGACACTGCGACGAAGGAAGTGCCTGTCCAGGGAAGCCGCGAAGCTGGTCTTGCCGCTTGGGAGCGCGTCTATTCCGTGCTGACGCACCCCCGTTGCATTAACTGCCATACCGCTACGAACTATCCGCAACAGGGCGACGACCGGCACCGCCATCTGTTTAACGTGGTCCGGGGGCCGGAAGACAAGGGCGTGCCGGCGCTGAATTGCGCGACGTGCCATCAGGGCGCGAATGCAGACAGCACGGGCGTTCCCGGTGCCCCCAACTGGCGTCTGGCACCCTTGTCTATGAAGTGGCAGAGCCCCGATGACAGAATTCTGTCGAGCGCGCAGGTCTGCCGGTCTCTTACGAATCGGGCGAAAAACGGTTCCGGAATTTTGGACCATCACGAAAAAGAGTCGCTCGTGCTCTGGGCTTTCCAGCCGGGCCGGCGTCGCGACGGCAGCGCACGCTCGTTGCCGCCGCTCACGCACGACGAACTCGTGGCGGCGACGCGGGTGTGGGTCGAAGCTGGAACGCCCTGTCCTCAAAATCACTGAACTCGGAGGTTCGTCTTGGAAACCTATAAGCTCACTGTGAACGGTCAGGCAAAAGAAGTGACGGTTGATCCCGGAACGCCGCTGCTGTGGGCGCTGCGCGAGGATCTGAAGATGACCGGCACCAAATATGGTTGCGGCATTTCCGCTTGCGGCGCCTGCACGGTGCATTTGGGAGGCATTGCGACTCGTTCCTGCGTCGTTCCTGTGTCTCTGGTGGGCGACCGGCCGATCGTGACCATCGAAGGCATCGGTCAGGATCCGGTTGGACGCGCAGTTCAGAATGCCTGGGTGTTGGAGGATGTTGTCCAGTGCGGTTACTGCCAGAGCGGGCAGATCATGAGCGCGGTAGCTTTGCTCAAGCGCACGCCGAGACCGACTGACACCAACATAGAAGAATCCATGGGCGGGAACATCTGCCGCTGCGGCACGTACGTTCGCATTCGCGAGGCGATCAAGAGCGCTGCGCAGCAATTGACGTAAGGAGACCCAATGGCAGCCACGACAAGCATTGTTAACGAATCGAATCTCAGCCGACGAAGCTTCCTGCGGGTTTCAGCGACGGCCGCAGGCGGCTTGCTGGTCTCGTTGTATTTTGATTTTCCCCTGGCAGGGCAGGAGGGTCAGCCCAGGGCCAAGGTTTATCCGCCGGACGCTTTTGTGCACATCAAGCCGGACGGCAAAATCATTATTCAGGTAAATCGCCTGGAGTTCGGGCAAGGGGTTCAAACGTCGTTGCCAATGCTTTTGGCGGACGAGATGGATGCCGATTGGTCGCAGGTGGTGGCGGAACTCGCGCCTGCCGCCGACGAATACAAAGATCCGCTCTTTGGCATACAGATGGTCGGTGGTTCGGGATCGATCGCGCACTCGTTTCAGCAGTACCGGGAACTGGGCGCGAGGACGCGCGCCATGCTGGTTGCGGCTGCCGCACAACAATGGAAAGTTCGGCCGGAGCAGTGCCGCACCGAAGCCAGCGTGGTCTACGGTCCGGGCGGAGTTTCGGCGAAGTACAGCGATCTGGCGGAGGCAGCGGCGCACGTGCCGGTTCCCGAGGCCGTGACGCTCAAGAGTTCGGCTGATTTCCGACTGGTGGGCCATAAAATTCGACGGCTCGATAGTCGTCCCAAGTGCGATGGCTCGCAAAAATTCGGGCTCGATCTCGACCTGCCCGGAATGAAGGTTGCCGTGGTGGCTCATCCTCCGATCTTTGGAGCAGCGCCGAAATCGGTGGACGACAAGGCGGCACGCAGCGTTCCGGGAGTAGTGGATGTCTTCGAGATACCCGTGAGCAGAAAAGGGCGCGGTATCGCAGTAGTTGCCGACAAGTTCTGGACGGCGAAGATGGCGCGTGAGCGGCTGCAGATTGATTGGGACTTTTCTGGAATCGAGCGCCCTGACACTTCGCAGTTGAGGGAAAAATATAAGGAACTGGCGGGCACTCCGGGAAATGTAGCGGTGGCTCGGGGCAAGGAAAATGCGCTGGATGGCATAGCGTCTGGAAATCGCATCGTTGCCGAGTACGAATTTCCGTACCTGGCGCACACTCCGATGGAACCGTTGAATACAACCATCCGGTTTGATGGGGATCGCGCGGAAGTGTGGGCCGGATCTCAGTTCCAGACGGTCGACCAGGCGGCGATCGGTCAAGTTCTCGGTTTAACACCTCCGCAGATCACTTTTCATACAGAAATGGCCGGAGGAGGATTCGGGAGAAGAGCGGTGCCCGACTCTCACGTGCAGCGTGAGGCGGCTGCCATTGCGAAGCGCTTTACCGGAACTCCAGTGAAGCTGATCTGGTCCCGCGAAGACGACGTGCAAGGTGGTTATTACCGTCCGATGCATGCGCATCGCGTAGAAATCGGAATTGGCGCCGATGGAATGCCGATTGCCTGGCGGCACGTGGTTGTCGGTCAATCCATAACGGCCGGTACCCCGTTTGAAGCGTACACCACGAAGAACGGGGTGGACGAGACGGCGGTCGAGGGCGTGGGGGATACTCATTACGAAATTCCGAACTTCCTGGTCACGGTGCATCATCCCACGGTGAGCGTGCCGGTGCTGTGGTTTCGCTCGGTTGGGCACACGCACACAGCTTTCGTCATGGAGACGTTGATTGATGAGTTGGCGATTCGGGCAAAGATGGATCCCATTGCGTACCGCCGCAAGCTTCTCAAGCCTGATGCCAAGAAGCTGCTGGGCACGCTGGCTGTGATGGAAAAAGAGAGCGCAGCCTGGCGCTCGAATCTGCCGGTCGGGCACGCTGCCGGCATCTCATGTCACGAATCGTTCGACACCGGCGTGGCCTGCGCCGTGGATGTTTCGATCGTGGATGATCGTCCGAAGATCCACCGCGTAACGCTTGCGGTTGATTGCGGCGTGGCAGTGAATCCGCTGACGATTGAGAGCCAGTTTCAGGCTGGGGCGTGCTTTGCTGTATCCCAACTGATGGCGAAGGGGGCGATTACGCTGAAGGACGGATATGTGGAGCAGAGCAACTTCGATGGCTACACTCCCCCCTACATTGTCGATGCGCCGACTGCGGTCGATGTTCATATCGTGCCCAGCAGCGAGAAACCGTCTGGATGCGGCGAGCCGCCTGTTCCTGTGATTTCGCCCGCTGTGGTCAACGCCCTGTCACGGCTGACCGGCAAGCGGTACCGAACCTTGCCTTTAATGATCCTCTAGCGCAGAACGCTTGAAATTCGTCAAGGTAAAAGGAGTCGATTGTGAGAACGGTGTCGGGTACCGCCTTGGGCACAACCACATCTACGGGCGGGCAGCGCGTAACCCATCGAATAGACTTTGCGGTATACAACCAAAAAGGCTCGCGAGGAAGGAGGCGAAGATGACGATTGTAGGCTGCGATCTGTACGCAAGAAACAAAACCGTAGCCATGGTGATACGGAAAGTGGTGAGTTCACTGAGAGGACCTTCCGCAAGGTCTCGCCTCGACTTCACGCGCCGGGTCTCTCTTCTTTTCAGTTCGTACGCCTTGACCTTTGCCCGGTTCTGTAATTGGCTCGCTTGATTGCTTTTCGCGGCGGGGCTTCGCGTGGCCCCGTAATGAGGCCGTTTCGCAAGAATTCCTCAATCGTGCTTGCGGCTTCCCGTAGAATGACTGCCCGGAAAATGAACGCCCGGCGCGATTGGCCGAGATATTTCGAAGAGAGCTAGACGCTCCCATCCTAGCCCTTCATCGTGCGAGGATATAAGTGGAGCTGAACCCTGAGCAATTGGCTCAGATCGAAAAGGCCGCAGCCAGGTTCATCGAAATGAATGATGGACGAGAGCAAAAGGACGTAAAACCTAGCCAGGGTACTCTTGAAAAGTTCCCAGCTGCAATAAAGACGACTCTACTACTTCCCTCAACCCACAGCCATGAGGGTGACTCGTTCCTAGCAAAATAACCGGGGTTTTTTCATCAACTGATTTCCACGGCGTCGTGCAAGTCCCTTTCGCTTATTGACTTGCTGTCTAGAAACTACGCATAGCATGCATGCCTGCTTCACCTGATTTGCCAGCTCCGCCCACAGCTACAAAGAAATTCTTGCTCTAACGTGTCGTCTTTTGCCCGCCGTTCCCGATTTCATGATTAGGGAGCAGAATCGGGGGCCTCCTGAGAGAACTTCTCAATGCCCGACGTTCTTTGCTCCGAATTTAAACGCTGCACTTCTAATGGCAGCAAAAGGAGGACTTATGTCCCGTACCAAGTTTAGTTTCGTGGCTTGTCTTCTGCTGATTTCCTGGACTGCCGCAGCAGTCCCTGCATCGGCACAGCATTTTCAACAAATCCCGAGTATTACTCTCTCACGGGTCGCTGCAGGCCGCAATGAGGTCTGGGGTCTGCAATTCCCTGGCGGTGAGATCTGGCGTTACAATCCCACCAGCCAAAGGTTCGCGCCGGTACCGGGGTCGCTCTCGCAGATCGCGGTGGGCGGCGGCACACTCTTGCAGCCGGATCAGGTGTGGGGAGTTAACGGCGCTGGTGTCTTTTCGTTTAACCTGAGCACCAATGCCTATACTCAGCACAACCCCCCCGGCACGGCGATGTTCTTCAGCCAAGTCGCGGTAGGTGAAGGCGACTTGGACAGTTGTCATCCCTATGAGGTCTGGGGACTCGCCTGGACCGCTGCTGAATGGTATGGGCTGCCCTACAGATACAACTTCTGCCAGGGCCAGTTCGTCCAAATCCCACTCCCGTCCAACGCGGCGGCCGCTTTCTCAAATATCGCGGTCGCGGCCCGTGGAAGCGATGTCTGGGCGCTCGACACAAATGCTCACATCTGGCACTTGAACACGTGCTTCTGCGCTGGTGGTTGGACACAAGTTTTCGGCGGCTACGACGGCGACACCTTGCAACAGATCGCAGTTGGAGTGAATGATGTGTGGGGGCGTGATGGTAACGGCTCGATCTACCGGTACAACCCCTATACCTTCAATTTTTTGCAGGTGCAAGGCGAGAGCAATGCAGGCCTTGCCATGCAAATTGCGGCCGGTGGGGATGGCGTGTGGGCGATCGAGGGATCTGACTCGTACAACGGCCTTCGCTTCTGCCCTATGTGCGGAGATTCTCCCGGTAATCAATCAGGACTGTTTGTTCCCGTAGGCAGCTTTTGGACACAAGTCGCCGTCGGTTCTGGTGCCGGGGTCTGGGTGATCAATTCTTCCAATCAAGTCTTTACGTGGGTCCGACCGTAACCCACAAAGAACCACGAGTGCCCCACGTCTCGCGATGTTTGAGGCGTGGGGCTTTGCCACGTCCTCAGGGATGGGAAACTCCTAGCTGCTAGTAAAAATTACACGTTGCAAAACCCCGATCTCGCCGGAGGCCCGGTTTTCGCGGGTTCGGAGGGTAGTTTACCCCCTCTGCGCGTCGGCCGGACCTGCTGGCCTTGCAATTTCAACCGGGCCGAATACTCGCATACTAGCGGTGAATCTTCTGCCGATTCCTGCATTCGCGCCGCCGTTACCCTTGCCGACTCTGAGTCGCGCTTCAGTCAAGGAAGGAGCAACTTCTTGCACCAATTGGGCCTTGGGCTGCTGCGCCGCTCGCAGCTACAAAGAAATCTTGCCCAACTTGTCCTCTTCTGCCCGCCATTTCCGATTTCATGATTAGAGGCAGGAACTCTGGCGTGTCCGGGATGTAAGCCACAGTGACCAACGGGATAGAAAACCTTGCCAGATGACTCTGATTTTGAAACTGACAGGAGCGTGTCCAATGAAAGTCGCTAAGATCCTACTACTTCTCTGTTACTCACAGGTTTTTCTGCTCGCCGCCGCACTGAACGCACAACAGGCGGCCACGTCGTCCACCCCCGCCGTCGTGCCCCAGCTGGTGAATTTCTCCGGCAAAGCCACTGACGTACAAGGCAAGCCCATTGCCGGAATTGCCGGCATCACTTTCTCAATTTACAAGGACCAGCACGAGGGGGCTCCGTTGTGGATGGAAACCCAGAATGTCCAGGCGGACGCCAAGGGCAATTACACGGTTCAGCTAGGCGCTACAAGTTCCACCGGATTACCGCTGGATGTGTTTACCTCCGGCGAGGCGCGTTGGCTGGCAGTGCGTGTAAACAATGGCGAAGAACAGCCGCGTGTGCTGCTGCTGAGCGTGCCGTATGCGTTGAAGGCAGCCGATGCCGAAACCATCGGTGGATTACCGCCCTCGGCATTCGTACTCGCCGCGCCGAGCGTGGGCACAAGCTCGATGACATCAAATTCTGCCACCGATTCTGCCGGACCCAGTCCCAGTTTCAGTGGCACGGGCACCACCGACTACATTCCTCTGTGGACCAATAGCAGTACACTGGGCAATTCAGTACTGTTTCAATCCGGCTCAGGCACCACGGCCAAAGTCGGAATTAACACCGCAACTCCAGCTTCGACGCTGGATATCAAGGGCAGCGGAACAGTGCGCGGGCTGCTGAGCCTTCCAGCGCTCGGTGCGGCTACTTCGACTGCCGGCCAGAACTCGCAGCCATTTGATTTCACTGCTTCGGTCTACAACAGCAGTAGCAAAGGTGCAGTGAATCAGATTTTTCAGTGGCAGGCGGAGCCAACGGGCAACGATACCGCAAGCCCGAGCGGATCGCTTAATTTGCTGTTCACGTCGGGTACGGGGAAGCCTGCCGAGACCGGATTCCACATCACAAGCAACGGGCGAATCACGTTCGCGTCCGGCCAGACGTTTCCTATCGCTGCAGGTGGCGTCACTAACACCGAGCTGCAACATTCATCCCTGACCGTCTCGGCAGGCACAGATCTCACGGGTGGCGGATTGGTGGCCTTAGGAGGCACAACTACGCTAAACCTCGACACTACCAAGGTTCCACAATTAGCTGCAGCGAATGTATTTACGAACCAGAACACCATACAGGTAAATACCAGCGATACCAACTGCAACGGCCCTACTGATTGCAACCCCGGCCTGTCCGTAATAAACGCAGGTAGCGGTAATGGAATTGCTGTCACCACAGGGAACCAAAGCACCGGCCTCACAATCAACAGCGGCTCTGGGGGCGTTTATGTGACTTCGGGGTTCGACGGCGGCGTATTTGAGGGCGATGGCGGCGGTGGTATTTATGGGGACGAACAAGTCGACGAGGACTTCTTGGCTGGCGTGAACGGATATCAGATCGCTTCGCCGGCCACCCACGCGACCATAGGAGTGTGGGGATCTAGTGCGAGCCCAAACGGATTTGGCGTCTATGGCAACCAGGTCCTAGGTAACCTAAGCGGATTTCAACGTCCCGCCGGAATCTGGGGTGATTCGTCGGCCAGTGCCGGCATAGTGGGAACTTCCGATTCTGATGATGCGGTGGTCGGGCTTACGGCAGATACCAATCATAATCAAAGGGCAGGTTTTTTTGACAACACGTCCTCAGAAGCGGGCGACGTCGTGCTTCAGGCCGAGGGCTTCACCGTGGGTGGATTATGCATGATCACCACGGGGGGCGACCTATATTGCTCGGGTTCGAAGTCCGCCGTAGTTCCCGTGGCTGGTGGCTCCCGCAAGGTGGCTCTCTACGCTGTCGAGAGCCCTGACAACTGGTTTGAAGATGCCGGTTCTGGCCAGCTATCGAGCGGAATGTCGGTGGTAGATCTCGAATCCACTTTTGCTGAGACGGTCAACACAAACTTAGATTATCGCGTTTTCCTGACTCCCAACGGTGACTGCAAAGGCCTCTACGTCGCGCAAAAGTCGCCAACTTCCTTCATAGTGCGCGAATTAGGTGGAGGAACTTCCAATATCGCGTTCGACTATCGAATCATGGCGAAGCGCAAGGGTTACGAGAACGTTCATTTGGAGGATAAAACGGCGGCTTTCCACATTTCAGAGACGCCTGCTGGACTAACCAAGGCTCAGGCCCATCTGGTGAAAACGCCGCCGACACCACAGCAGGTTCGCGAGAGACTCCTAAAGAAGATGGGAGTACGTCCCGTTGCGGAGCTGAGCAAACCAGCTACGGGACCTGTGGGGAAGAGATAATCTACCACCGGTCAGCACGGTGCAACAAAGGTCTGGCAGTCGTTGGGAGAGGCGGCAAAAGCCGCCTCTTTTCGACCTCCCGCCAGTGGAAAGCGCGAGGACCTTGCAGCTCAGCTTCTCGGTGCGTGTCGCGTTTCCTTTAGTCGGGGGCGCGGACTGCGGGGTCCATGGTGAAACCTGCGCGAGATCTTCGGCAGAATCTCCGTAGCCAAGCTCGACAGCTATGGTCCCAATCTGTCTGGTGCCTTTGTGCCGTCAACTAGTCTGAGTTGGGTTGTCGCGGTCCATTGAGCCGGCAAGGTAGCCTCCCAGGGCTATTCGAGATGACCTGCATGTTCGACAGTTTAATTTGTGTGTTGCGAGCTGCTGGTCCGCTCCTTGGCGTGGGCGACCAGAGCAGCGAAACGAGGATCGCGGTGGAGTGAATCAAACAAAACGTCTTTTTCGATTTGCGAATCCATTAGAGGCGGCAACCCGTGGTCAATCGCATCACGCAATAGCGAGAGGGCCTCGGCTGTTTGCCCATCACGCGCGAGAAGAGTCGCCAAATCGTATTTCGTAACTGCTGTTTCAGGCTGGTTCGGTCCAAAAACGCGTCTTTCAATATCCAGCGTCTGAAGAGCTAGCTTTTTGGCATCTTCGGTTCGGCCTAGATCACGCTGAAACTCGGCGAGGTTGACCATGGCATTGATCGTTGAGAGATTTTCCGGGCCAAAGACTCGGAGGTGAATCTCCAAGGCCTCCTGTTGCAATTTCTCCGCCTCGGCCGGCCTGCCGTCTTCTGCCAGCAGGATTGCTAAATTGTTCATTGTCACCAGTGTGTAATAGGCTTCCGGCCCCATGATGCGCTTTTGTTTGTCAAGCACCTCTTGGTTCAATTTCACTCCTTCGGCGCAGTCTTTCTTCTCCTCGCAGAGTGTGTAACCCAGCTCACTCATCGTTGCCAGCGTGTCTGGATGGTCGACACCGAGCGCCCCCCGTTGCAAGTCAAGCAATGTGCGTTCCACACTCTCCGCCTCAGCCTGACGACCTTGCTGAAGTAGTGCCCATGCCAAATCATGCATGGTATTCAACTTTTCCCGCTTCTCTTGCTGACCAGCAGAACTGCTCAGGTTGATAGCGCGCTCGAACAGTGATTGTGCGCGAGGGTAGAGCCCCTGATACATGTAGGCCCTGCCAATAACATGCATCATGCTTGCCTGAAGTTCGGGGTCCTTCGAGAGCCCTGTATCGATGTCGTTCGCTGCTTTGTCGAGGAGTTCCTTTGCTGTTATGGTGCCGAGCCTCTCGTTTGGATCCGACGCCTTGAAAATTCCGGTCATAAACTCCGCAATGCGGTCTGCTCGGTCACGTTCTCGAAATGCTGAATCGCGCTGCTTGCGGGCGGTTCGTGCCTGAATCAATGTGCCCGCAACCCCGGCCGCCACCAGGATCAGTGCCAGTCCAACCAGTGCGACCGGCACGCGGTTACGGCGTGCGAACTTGCTCGTACGATATGCGATGGTGTCCGGTCTCGCACTGATAGGCTCGTGTTTGAGATAGCGTTTAAGATCATCGGCCAGCGCGGTCACCGAGCTGTAGCGTTCCGCTGGAGGCTTTTTTAGAGCCTTGGCAATGATCGTGTCCACGTCTCCACGAAGCCCGTGACGGAGTTTCTCGGGTGTAGTGGCGCGTCTCTCCGCCAGCGCCTCGCCACCAACCGACGAGATGAGCTCTGACGCAGGCCGTGGCTCGGTGTCTACGATGGCTTTAACTAATTCTGCTGGAGAGTGTGGGCCGGGACCTGCCGGATGCTGCCCCGTTACGAGTAGGTACAGCAGCAACCCTAATGCATAAACGTCCGTCGCTGTTGTGATTGCGCCGCCGGTGACCTGTTCAGGCGCCGCAAACAGCGGCGTCAAAGGGGCGCCTCCTTCCGCTGTCAGCGTGTTTGTAGCAGAAGTCATATCATCGGCCAGCAGCTTGGCGATTCCAAAGTCCAAGAGTTTCACTTGCCCATCATTGCTGACCAGCACATTCGAGGGTTTGATGTCGCGATGCACGATGAGATTGGCGTGAGCATGGGCTACGGCATTCAAAACATCGAGAAAAAGATGAATGCGCGCATCCAATTCGAGCTTATGGCGATCACAGTACTCATCAATCTGTTCTCCCTCTACGTTCTCCAGAACCAGATAGGGTTCTCCATTCGGAGTTACACCGGCATCGATCAGCTCCGCGATGTTAGGGTTACCAAGCTGGCCCAGAATCCTGCCCTCTCGTTTGAATCTTTCCGCGCCACCTTGGCTAGCAACGGAAAAGCGTAAGAACTTTATCGCCACCTTTCGCTCGAACCTTCCATCACTGCGCTCCGCCAGCCAGACACTGCCCATGCCGCCCTGGCCGATGGGTGATATCAGCGTGTACGCGCCGATCTTCTGTCCCGGCAAAGATGATTCTATGGTGTCTGAAACAGGTGATTGTTCGAGAAAGTGCTCGTGTGACAAAGCCCGGTGCTCTTGCAGAAGCTCTTGAAGGAGATTTGCTAAGTCGGGTCTTTCAGCTCGAAACAATTCCAGCCAAGTTGCACGCTCGTCTTCTGGGAGGGAAAGCACCTGGTCGAGGTATGGACGCACCGCCTGCCAACGCTCCGGGCTCAGCGTGGACATGGCAGTCAGGCCTCCAGATCCCTCGAAATCCTGCGGTGCAGGTAAATACGGGCTTCTTCCCATTGTCGCCTTACCGTCCGCTCGGAAACGGCTTTCATCGCTGCAATTTCGGCAAACGTGAAGCCGCAGAAGAACTTCAGATCGACGATCTCAGCAAGCGAGGGATCGGTTCGGGCAAATTCATCGAGGGCTTCACCGATACGCGTCAGTTCGCGATCGTCAGCGGCGTTTTCTAAAGCAGCGCCGCTTGAGGTGATGTGAAATTGCCCGCCCCTTTTCTGAGCGCTCCGGCTGCGAGCGTGGTCAATAATCAGCCCACGCATCACCCGCGAAGCATACGCCATGAATCTGCCGCAATCGGGAAACGACGTCCCCTCCTTGGCAGCAATCTCTATATAGGCCTGATGCAAGAGTGTGGTCGCGCCAAGGCTCACCGCGCCTCCCTGTCGCGCCAACTCGCGTTTAGAAACACGGTGCAGTTCGGAATATAGGGCACTGAACAGAGCATCGGCAGCGGACCGATCTCCGCGTTCAGCAGCTTCAATGAGCGGACGAAGTGTCGAGTGCAAGGCGATGCCCCTTTTCGCATGGGGTGCCCTAGAGTTGGTGCCCCGAAAGACGTTCCCCTATTGTAGTAGGTAAGTCAATGGTCCTTCAGTTTCATGTCCTAAGCGCTCGAATCGGAGGGTCGAAGCTGACGCGCTCACAGACGGGAAATCAGGAATCCTTGCCCCGGCCACTTTATTCTCACCTTCGCGGAGGCCCGTCTTAACGAGCACTACCCGCAGCGACAAAAAGCCCCGTTTTCGTCAAATCGATGCTCTTCAGATAGGTGTGGCAGTGTGTCGCAGACATCCACGCGGACGTGCACGATCTCGGGCGGTGAATAATATGCCATCTGCGGTTCTCGTTCTTCTCCGCACGCCGGACAATAAACTCTTCGAAAAGCCCAATCGTGAGCCCAGAGCATGCAAATCAGCGACTTCTTCGCCCCGTCGCCTGCGCTCCGCAATATGCCGACGGCGGGTTTGGCGCCGCAAAGTGGGCAGGTCGATGGAGTTCCGTCGAAAACGGCGATTTCGCGGTGATCTGCAAGATATTCAGCATACGGTTGAAGAAACATCCACGCGAGTGCTCGATCGGAAGACTGGGCTTGCGCAGTGTCGTGCATGCCTCCAGCCGATCTGACAAGATCGAGCCCCTTGGTAGTCCCGAGTGAACGCGAATGGCATAGAGGCGTAAAAAAGCCTTGACTCTGGAATGCGTTCAAGAGTTGATACTGCATATGGTGCAAAGTGCCGGTTCCAAAACCCTTCGCTCCGGGGCCTTGGCCAAGTCGGCGGGGGTGAGTCCAGACACGATTCGACATTATGAAAGGATCGGCGTTCTCCCACGGGCCTCTCGAACAGACTCCGGTTACCGCGTCTATTCTGCGAACGCGTTGGAGAGAGTTCTTGTCGTGCAAAGGGCACTCCGGATCGGATTCACTTTGGCTGAGTTGGCTGAAGTTCTGAAAGCTCGTGATGCCGGGGGTGCTCCATGCCGTCGTGTGTACCAACTTGCCCAGGGCAAGCTCAAGGGTATCGAGGCAGACATTGAGGCACTGAAGCGGACTAAACGATACGTGAAGAAAGTCTTGCGTGACTGGGAACGGCGCATTGAGAATGCCGGTTCGGGAGAGAAATCGCACTTGCTCTATTCGCTCACTGACGCAGTAAGGATGGCTGGTACTCCACCAAATCAGTTTCGGAGGAAGAAAATAACATGAAAACCGTAATCGCGTTTCTGATACTCGGAGTGCTGCAGTTGGCAGCACAAGACATGCAGTCTTGCCCCATGCACAAAGAACACATGAAAGAGGCTGCGCACCAGGCTGATGTGGAAAAGCACAGTGATGAGGCGATGGAATTTCCGCATG
>Ga0302325_10022744_pt1 | contig 13105 bp, 17 predicted proteins | sample Palsa_T0_2_FD_201948 | JGI IMG/M metagenome (GOLD analysis project Ga0302325, IMG submission 201948) | Peat permafrost microbial communities from Stordalen Mire near Abisko, Sweden - Palsa_T0_2 | ecosystem: Environmental > Terrestrial > Soil > Palsa > Peat permafrost | place: Sweden: Abisko... | reverse complement strand
CGCATCTTATATCGCGATGCGCAATTCCGGCCCTGGAAGCGAAAGCAGCCCGCGCACCAAGCCGAGCGAAGCCTGCGCCCGGTACTGCGGACTCTCGACCACGAACGCGATGAGGCCGGCCACCAGTTCGCGGGCGCTGTCGTCCCAATGCGGATCTCTGCTGCTCTGGCTGATGATGAGCGCGTCCGCGAGATAAGCGAGATCGTCGACATACTCCTCGGATTCAGGATCGAGGATCGACAGCGGATTGAATCGCGCGATCGTTTCGGAGACTCCAGCCCCCATCCCTGCCATCGAGCCATAGCGGCGATTGACCTCGCCCCAGGGATCGAGGATCACCGTTTTTTGACCGTGCGCCTCGCGCCGGAACGCCGCCGTGAGCCAGGCGTTCTCGCCCTTGGGATCGACCACGAGAACGGAACCACGGTACGTCAACAGGTTCGGGACGATGAGCGAGACGCCCTTTCCCGATCGCGTCGGCGCGATCGAGAGCATGTGCTGCCGGGGAGCGCGCACATGCAGATTTCCCCGGACGTTCAGGGCCTCTCCGAGCAGCAGAAATCGGCCGTGCAGGGGCGAGCCGTCCTCCCCGAGCGCGTTGTAGCGCCAGTGCCCGGTGTCATCGCTCCATGCCGCCGTGCCAAGAACACCAGACATAAGGAGCGCCTCCTTTGACGCCACCACACGGACATTCAATGAATCCGGTACGCAATCCCCTCAATGCAGGAAACGTGCGCGTATCGGCTGCTATTATCTTGGGCTCCGGTCTTCGGGTCGAGCACGCTATACGAAACACATGTTGTCGGCGGGCCTTGGTCAAGGCCGACGCGCGGGGGAACCTGGACCGTGGCGAAGTCAATCTGGAGAATGCGCGGGCCGCTCCAAAGCGTCACCGGAATGCGGGTGCCCTTTGTCGCGTGCGCCAATATCGCTCGCTTCAAGGCAGGGTCGATCCGCTGGGTGTCATAGTCGGAATACCAAACATTGAACCAGGCAAGCCCGCCCAGGCCCGCAAATACGAGAAGTATGATCAGGCCCACCGGGAATCGCCGCGCCGCCCTGCTAGTCGTGGCCTGCCCCGGCATGATCGGAATACCCGCCGGCAGAGGGGGCACGATCCGCTGCGGACCTAGCGGCCCTCCGCGTCCCGGTACTGGCGCGATGGCAGATCCCATACGTCTAAGAATATGACAAATGACGCCCGGCGGCGGGCTGAGGTTGCACGCCGTCAACGCCAGCGAAAATCGTTTAGGATGGCGACGGTCCCTGAGTGGTCCGCCCACCCTTGCCTTGCTCGGCAGGGCGCGTCGCCGGGGCGGGCTGTTGCTCCGCCGCCGTTGCTGCCTCTGCTGCTGCTTCCTCCTTGGCCTCGATGGCGGCCTTCTTCGCCGCCGCCTGCATCGCTTCGATGAAAGCCTTCTCGTCGAGGAGATCCGGGATCACGGCCCGTTGCTTCGGCTCGGTTACAGCCTTGTTCAAAGCCTCCTGCACCGCCTTGCGGAAGCGCGGATCGATTTTAATGTGAGCCATAATCCCGGCTCCGACGACGATCTTGCGGTGATTGTCCCGCTTGCGATCTTCGGCCTTCTGGCGGGCCTTCAGTTCCGCCATCCTCGCCTTGACCTGCTCGCTCTTCTTTTCCTCTTCGGCGATCAGCTCCTCGATTGTCTTGCGGACATACGCCATAGCTGCCTCCTATCCGGCTATTATCCGTCCGCGAATGTGCTTGTGGGTACGCGGGTATATCCAACTCGCATATACGGGGGTGCTGGAAAATTGCATAGCATCCCAGCGGACCCAGAGTTGCGAATCCTCCTCCGGCCTGCGGAGAGTCTGCAATTCGCTGAATACGCCAGTATGATGACCGGCTGCGGTAGGGTTGGCCGCGCTGCTGTCGAAAGCCGCGATGTCCGCTTTCAGCTTACGTTTCCCGGCTATCAGGTCATAGAGCGCCTGGGGTATTTTGCGCAGCCATTGCATCGGCTCCTCGCTCGTTTTTCATTAGCCTTCCCAGATATCCTACTCGGGAATGTTTGCGGTTTGCCTAATCGCGCGGGTACCTCGGTATGACACCCAAAAAATCCTTGCCGCCGACATTGGTGCCTTGAATTGGGTTTGGTGCGGCGAGGGTGGTTACCTAGGTATGCACGCTGATAGCCGGATGGCAACGCACCATGGGTATGATAACGAAAGGGGCGCCGCCAGATCAGCTTGGAGTAAAGCACGATGCCGCGGAGCTGGGATCATGAGCTAGCGAATGCGCACTTATACACTCCTTCGGAGTGTGTGCGGCAGAGACTCCGCCTCTGCACTCCGGCGGGGCTTTCGCGCCCCTGCACCACGACGATGGGCGTCCCTGCCCCTCGACCCAGGTCAACCGTGCGCCGTTTGGATACGCGCCAGGGCCTTCCCGCCCTGGACCTGGACTCAGAAGGGCCTTGCCCCTCCGAGACCTCCCGCGTCAGGGCCTCTGCGCCCCGACACCCACGGCCAGCGTTTTCCCGCTGGATCAGGACGAGCGTTTCCGCCGCTCGATCACGGCGCGCATGGTGACCCATGGCCGATTACCGCCTCCACGCCCAGATCATCAGCCGCTCCACTGGCAAGTCGGCGGTGAAGGCGGCGGCGTACCGGGCAGTTGAGAAAATCCTCAACGAACGTACCGGCAACTTTGAGGACTATACCCGCAAGCGCGGCGTCCTCTGCACGGAAATACTCACCCCAGAGAATGCGGCAGTGTGGATGCAGGACCGCGCCCGCCTCTGGAACGGCGTCGAACACAGGGAAGACAAGAGCACCCGTCCCGGAGATGCCCAACTCGCCCGCGAACTCCAGCTTTCCCTGCCTTGCGAGCTGACCACGGAGCAAAACCTCGAACTGGTCCGCGACTTTATCAAGACGAAATTCGTCGAGCACGGAGTCATCGCCGACATCGCCATCCATGCCCCGTCGCGCCATGGCGACGACCGCAATTATCACGCCCATGTGCTCCTGACGCTTCGCGAGGTAGGCCCCGAAGGCTTCGGCAAAAAGGCCCGTCTCTGGGAGCAGCAGAAGGGCGAAGGTAAGAGGAAATCCTGGAAACAGTTTGAGGCGGAGCGGCTAACTGAATGGCGCCGGGAGTGGGCCGAGTACGAAAACCGCGCCCTTGCGCGGTACGGTCATCCAGAGCGCGTCGATCACCGCAGCTTGAAGGACCAGGGCATCGACCGTGAGCCGACCACCCATGTCGGCCCGGACGCCAATGAAATGGAGCGGCGCGGCGTTAAGACCGACCGGGGCGACCAGAACCGCAAGATCAAGAACGCGAACGACAATATCGATCTTCTCAAGAAGGAACTCGCCAAGTCCGAAAAACAACTGGCCGAACTCAAGCAGCAGCAGGCGGCCGAACGCGCCGAGCGGAGGGAGGGCATCCAGAGGACCGTCCGGGCCGCGGATGCCGTCTGGGAAAAGCCCGAACCGCGCCAGATGCCGCCGCCGGAACCGCCCGTACCGCACCCATCGCCGCCAACGCCAGCCCAAGAGACGGAGATTCCTACGATAACGTGGAACCAGCCCCGCCCATCGGCAGCCGAGCGGATACAACAAGCTCAGAAGATCATTCAGGCGGTGAATGCCGCCTACGAGAAAATCGAACAGCGCCAGGCCCCACCTCCGGACCCTCCGCCCGAACCGGGGCCACGCGCACCGTCTCCCGCGCCGGAACGTCCCGCAGAACCGGAGCCTCCCGCGCCAGCCAAACAGTCCGAACCTCAACAGCCGCCCCTTCCCGCTCCCACCCCGCGCCGTCGCAGCCCATCCCGCTATGCCGAGCTGATCGGCCAGCAGAAGTACGACGAGCGCGCCAAGAAGGACGAGGAGCAGAAGCAGGCGGACGAGCGCGCACGGGAGAAAGACCAGCAGCAAGAGCGAGAACGAAAGCCCGACCGGGACCGATGATGCGCTCCGGCGTCGCGGACCAGCCGGAGCGGCCCAAACCCATCCTCCGCCCCTTCCCCACCCTCATGGGAAACCTGTTGGATATCTTCAGGCCGGCAAAACCCCTACGCGCGATCTTCAGGCAGCTTGCTTGGCTCATGGCGACCAGCAACCTGCCATCAAAGCTCAGAACGCTCTGGCGCGTAACTGCCCGAGAAATGACGTTCGGATTCCACCATTCCAAGCGGCCGCGTAAGGCCAAAACTCCCCGTCCATTTTAATCAGCGCCCTGCCCTCTCTAATTCTAGGAAAGTAGCATTGTCTACAATCCTACTTTTGAGGGCGAGGCTGGGCCTGACCTACTACTTAGGATCTGATTTTTTCACGGTCGGATCTGCGGGCAACTCCGCAAGATTCACGGCACCAGATGCTGCGTGGAGCTTTCCAATAAGTTGAGCGACGTGCCAGTGAAGCTGGTTGGCCAAGATGTACGATCCCATCAACCCCCGGCTTGTCGTGGCCAGCCGTATGCACTCGTTGAAATAACCCAGCATTAGAGCTTCCGGGCTGCTGCCGGATTCTTTCAGCCAATCGGTGATCGAGAAAAAGCGCAAGACGAGATCGTAGCAGTCGCTGCGTACGAGCGATTTTTGCGCGTCGGTGAAAAAATCTCCCGACGGTCTGAAATCTGAATGTTTGGCGGACCGCCCCACAGATTCCATGGATTGAGATGCGGCATGGAGCTTTCGGATAAGCTGAACGGCGTGCCAGTGAAGCTGGTTGGCCATGACGTAGGCCCCCGTGATGCCACGGCTTTTGGTTGCCACATTCATGCACTCGTTGAAATAACCCAGCATCAGAGCTTCCGGGCTGCTGCCGGATTCTTTTAACCAATCGGTGATCGAGAGTAGGCGAAGGCTCATCTCCAGCGCCTCGGCCTTCACGACAGAGTGTTGCGATTCGGCGAAAAAATCCTCTGGCGCCAGTTCTCCTTCCGTACCCATGCGCGTTCCCCTGTTTCATAATGAAGAGGGCATAGTATGGGCTCTCCAACGCCACCGGATCAAGCCAGAACAGGCAAGACGCCCGAAGAGATACGAGCCGAGCGGATCGCTGCCATCGGCGATCCGAAGGTGCGGCAGGAGCTTGTCGACATAGCCAACGCCCGCGACGCCAAGCTTGCCCAGGAGCGCGACAAGCAGCAGCAGAAATTCGACAATCGGGTAGCGGAGCTGCGAGACCAGAAGATTCGCTCCGCCAATGCTCCGCAGCTCGTACCTTCAGGAATGCAGCGCGCGCCGTATCTGGGCGAGACTGGCCACGCAAGGGCGGCCAACGAGGCCACAGCCCAAATCAAGACGCTAGACCAGCAACACCTGAAAGACGTTGCCAAGGAGTACAACGTCCAGATCGACAATCGGCTCGACGCCCACCGCGAGAATCAAACCGGGCGAGCAATCCAGCCACCAGGCGCGGAACCTGAGCGAGGCTCCGCGGTTCCTCTGAGGCCAACGCGCGGACCCAACCGCTACGCCGAGCTGATCGGCCAGCAGAAGTACGACGAGCGCGCAAAGCAGGCCGAACCGAACCGTGAAAACGAGCAGGAACTCGCCCGGCAGCAGCGCCAGCGCGGCCCCCAGCGCTAATCTCTCCGAACTATAGAACTCTACTATCCTAGTTCGCTCGTTTGAGCTTATGCTACACCTAGCAAAGTAGAGAATCAGGAGAGGATACACCCCATGCGCACGCTTTCGCTCATCGCCCAAAAGGGCGGGACCGGAAAGACAACGCTCGCGCTCGCGCTCTCCGTTGCGGCCGCAGGAGCCAAGCTCAAGGCTCTGGTGATCGACCTCGACCCACAAGGGACCGCTTGCAATTGGAGCGATCGCAGGCAAAGGGCCGACAGCCCCATAGTCATCGACGCGCAACCCTCGCGTCTATCCGCCGCCATTCAGAAGGCGGAACAGAATGGCATCGATCTCGTGATTATCGACACCCCAGCCAGGTCCGAGCAGTCCGCGCTTGCCGCCGCCGGCATCGCCGATCTGATAATCATTCCTTGCCGCTCCCAGGCCTACGATCTTGAGACGGTGCCCAACACCGCCAAATTGCTCGCTCTAGCCGATAACAAACCGGCTCTCGTCGTTCTCAACGCCGTGCCAGCGCAAGGCAACCGCCAGGAACAGGCCCGCCAGGCCCTCGATCAAATGGGTATGCATGTTTGCCCGCATACGATAGGCGCGCGCGCTTCCTTCGGAGACGCAGGCGCGCTCGGCCAGACACCCGAAGAATACGATCCGGGCAGCAAGGCGGCCGAGGAAATCAGAAAAGTCTATAAGTATATTTCTAGGATTCTAGCAAAGGAGGAAACTAGCAATGAGCAAAAAGCCAAATCTGGCCATGCTGTTGGCCGATAGCGCCGGAAGCACGCGCAAAAAACCTACCCCGGCGGAGACGGGCTCGTCAAAAACCATGGCCGCGCCGCGCAAGGGCGTCCGGCCGATAACCGTGCATTTCCCGCCGCTGGTCCGCGATCAGATCAAGATCCTTGCCGCCGAGCGGCACACCACCATGCAAAACGTGATCGCCGAGGCCTACAACGATCTCTTTGCGAAGTACGGCAAGCCAGAGATAGCGCCGCACGAACAAACACAGTGACACAATGGGGCAGGGGACTCACTTCCGGGGATGGAAAACTTCTCCGGCCCGCAACACGAGCCGGAATGTTAAAGTGAAAAGGTGCGCATAACTGCGCTGTGGCGGGCTGGCGGAACTGGCAGACGCAGACGGCTCAAAATCGTCCGACCGCAAGGTCATGGGGGTTCAAGTCCCTCGCCCGCTACCACGAGCATTAATGCCCTCAGTTCTGCCCATAACTTACACAGTTTATTACACAGTTTCACATCTAGAGAATATAACTGCCGTATTAACAGTATGATACAAGGAGATCTAGGGGACTCAAAATCCGGCGCACTTCACTGGGCGTGTGGGTTCAAGTCCCACCTCCGGCACCAAAGCAGAATCAACAGCTTACAGAGAAAAATAGCCAGTCAGCGTGCAGCGCTGATCTTTAATGGGTCACCCCCATGGCTCTAAGGCTCTTCCGCAGACATCGCAAGGAATGCGAAGGCGGCTACCCCGAAGACACTCGATCCGGTGAATTCGAGGAGGGCCAAAGCCAAGACACTGGACCGCCTGAAATCCTTCGTCAGGTTCTGTCTCAAACGCAAATGCCTGGATGACGATATCGCCGAAGACTTAAAGGCCCCCGAAGGGTCTTCCGTCCCGGCGAATAAAATGCCCTTTACTGACGCGGAATTGAGCCTCCATCGCGGTGGAAGAAACGTCATCCGTCGACGATGCGTCGTTTTAAAGCGGAGCTTACCTTCCCATTCGGGCACGCCCTCACGCTGCGCGCTCACAGCATCACGATGGATGGCCATGTTCAGCCCAGCGTCGTTTGCCGTTCGCTTGGCTGTAGGTTCCACGAGTTTGTTCAGCTTAAAGACTGGGACGGAGGGTATCTTCAGTGAATGCGAATAGCACTGAGGTTGTTCCGGCGCATATGATGCACGGCCCATCCCTGATTTTCGACAAATCCTCCGTGGAAAGTCTCAATCTCGATGAGGCGGTCCTGCTCGATAATTTCTATTCCTCCGTCATCACGCCGATCTTCTTCGTCGGGTGTCTTGTTGATCTGGAAAAGAATATTCGCAGCAAGAGCACGCCGGAGCAGCTCGCCCGATCGCTCGCGGAACGCACGCCTGAGTGCGGATGCAGCGTCACGGTTCATTGTCTTTTGCGCGCCGAACTTTGCGGGAGATTCAACTTGTCCTGGACTCTCGGAAGGCCCTACCTATATGTCGCGGGCGGCAGGACCGCGCCGCAATGTCGAATGCGCCGAGGCATTCCCCCGGGGGGCTCTGTCCGTACCGGAAAACGAGCCTCTTTAAAAGCCGATTACGGCCTAAGTGGTTTTTATAAACGATTGATAAAATTGATACATCTACTTCATATGAAGCATTCGCTTGTATTGATGCAGCATCATCTTCTTGTATAGACGCATCATCATTTGCTTATAGACGTTCGACATCGTATGCATGTAGGCGCACGGCAACAAAGGCTTGGACTCGCACATAGAAGACAAGGGGCTATGGCAACTCCCCCTGAAAAACTTGCGGCATCGCTCACCGTCCTCCGCGACCTGCAGAGGAACGGACGACGGGCGTTCCAGTCCCAGGACTTCAGACGCCTCCACCGCGAGCGTCTGCTTCAGAATGGGTTTATCCAGGAGGTTAGTAAGGGATGGCTGATCTCCACCAGCCCTGGCGCGCGCGACGGCGACAGCACGCCGTGGTATGGTACGCCTCCTTCTGGGAATTCTGTGCCCGCTACTGCAACGAGCGCGTAAGAATTCCGGGCGAAAGGTATCCACCCGCGACCAACACTTTGCCGTTGGGTAGGGGTTCGGCGATGTGATTGAATCGCGGTACGTTGGGCGAAGCGGTTAGGGTCCAAGAGGCGGAGGCCGGGTCGTAAAGTTCAGCGATGGAGCCACTGAAACAGCCCGGGTCGCAAAGCAGCGTGCAAAGCATCAACACTTTCCCATTCGGTAAGAGCGTGGATGGGGCCTGGGTATGTGGAACATTCATGGGGCTCGTCGGGATCCACGCTTGCTGTGCGTAGCTGGGCGCGAGGAGCGTCAGCAGACAGGCAAGGAGCACAACTGTTTGGGGGAACGCGGCATAACTGCCGATAGGAGAGCGAGTGGGTGTGGCTTTGCTCATGTACACTCCTGTTGCTTGATTAGTTCTACTATGTCAAGAGGCGTTGCCGATTACAAAGGGCGCTTATTGCGGGGCTAGCCCTTTCGGGCTAACTTCTCCATTCAGTAATGCAGCCACTAACTCCGTGGCAGACCCGGCGATGGACTATTCACCCTGGCGCCGATGGCAGGCTAATGCGAAACGTGCAACCCTCGGTGGGCTTGCTCTCCAGCGTGACCGCGCCGCCGTGAGCCTCCACTGTCCACTTCACGATCGAAAGCCCTAGACCCGCGCCGCCAGATTCGCGCCAGCGTGCCTTATCGACACGATAGAACCGGTCGAATATCTTCGGTTGATCCTCCAGAGGTATGCCTGGTCCATTGTCCTCAATTTCCGTCAGCACCTGATTGCCATCAGCGCGCTGCACGCGCACGTGAATCGCTCCCCCCACCGGCGAGTACTTGATAGCATTGTGAAGCACATTGACGAATGCCTGCCGCAGAAAGACGTAATCGCCTTCCACCTGCGGGGATTCTTCGCCTTCCACGGTGACCTGCAATGCCTTTTCTTCGATCAGGATTTCGAATATCGCGGCGGCCTCGCGGGCCAGCGCCAATACCGGGACAACACCGCGATGGAGTTGAATGTGGCCGGAATCGGCGCGGGAAATCGTCAGCAGGTTGTCGATGAGCGAAGTCAGCCGGTTGACCTCCTCCAACATGCTGCCCACCATGTCGCGGTAGTCCGCGCGCGTGCCATCCTTCTGTAGTCCGACTTCGCCTACGCTGCGGATCATGGCAAGCGGCGTTCGCAACTCATGGGAGGCATCGGCGGTGAATCGGCGGAGTTGTTCAAACGCCGTCTCCAGGCGCGCCAGCGTGCCATTGAACACGCCAGCGAGTTGGCGTAACTCATCGTCTGTGTAATCGTTCGGCAAGCGGGCATCGAGACGCTCGGGCGTAATCTCCTGCGCACGGCGCGCCATCTGCTCGATGGGGGCGAGCGCTCGCCGCGCCAGTGTGTATCCGGCCAGGCCGGCTGCCGCCAGGACGACCGGTAGAACCAACAGCGAAGCCAGAAGCAAGTCTTTCATGCGCGAGAGCAGCGGTTCCTCACTGTGCGCCAGCCGGATCAGAAGCCGGCGCCCTTCCAGAACGTGTACCCGGCTTACTAATCGCACCGGTGTTCCGTCGGAAAGCTGCGAGGTCCGCTGGGAGTAGCCGCCGATTCCCTCGCCCGAAAACGTCGCGCCATCCAGTGAACGGTTGCCGAGCCGTTCGTTGCGGAACACAACCGTGCCATCAGTCGTCAATACCTCCAGGTAACGCTCGATCACGTCCTTCGATTCGGGATGATTGTGATAGTCCTCCCGCATGTGGAGTTGTCCGTCCGGCGTGAAATAGAACAGCCCTTCCACAGTCTCAATCTCTTGCACGGCGAAGTGATCGAGTTGTGTGCGCAGTTGCCAGAAGAGCAGAGCGCATGTGCTGCCCCAGGCGAGCACCAGCAGGGACGCCAGCATGGCAACATACCAAAGCGTGAGACGGGAGCGAAGATGGCGCGGGCGCAACCGCATTAAGATTCGCCGCCCTCGCGCAGCACGAAACCAACTCCCCGCACAGTATGCAGAAGCTTGGCGGCGAACTGCCCGTCTACCTTTCGCCTTAGCCGCACGATTTGCGCATCGATCACGTTATCGAGTGGCGTTTGCCTGGAGGTTTCCCGCCAGATATCCCGCGCCAGCATTTCCCGGGATACCACTCTTCCGCGATTCTCAAAGAGATATTCGAGCAGATCGAATTCACGCGCGGTCAAATCGAGTGACTGCCCACCGCGGAATACCGAACGCTGGGCCACGTCCATTTCCAGGTCCGCCAGTTTGAAGCGCGAACTGGTGTCGCCACTTCCCCGGCGCAGCAGGGCGCGCGTGCGAGCAAGCAGTTCGGGAAAAGCGAACGGCTTTACGAGATAATCGTCCGCGCCGGAATCGAGGCCGCGCACACGGTCCTCCACCGCGTCGCGGGAGGTGAGCAGGAGCACCGGCGTTTTGACGCCGCGCTTGCGGAGTGTGGCCAGAATTTCGAAGCCGTCGTGTCCGGGCAGCATGACGTCCAGAATTACCAGATCGAAGGGCTGAGCCTGAACCAGGTAGAAACCTTCTTCGCCAGTGTGAGCCACCCGGACCGAATAGTCGTCGGCCTCCAGCCCTTCGCGGAGGGCCTTGGCCATCTTCTGCTCGTCCTCAACCACCAGGATGTTCACGCTTTCTTTATAGGGTCGCGCAACCCCTGAGTGCAAGTGCCGGAATCCTGATATTTTTCTGACACGCGTGTCAGAAAGATATCAGGAACTCTTCAGGCGGCAGTGCGGAGGTTCGATGCTACAAACGGAACAGGCGCACAAAGAGGCCGCGCATCACAGAGAGAGGGATCGATGTTGTCACCCGGCCTGGCAAGAAAAGTCACCATCCATTTAAACGAAGATACAGGCTCTGAAAACGACTTCCTGAGCCGCGAGATTTTGTTTCTGCTGTTGCGGGAAGGCGTGGCGGGCGCAACCGTAATGCGTCCCGAAGCGGGCTTCGGCACGCATAAGCGTGTACACACACTGGAAGGCGGACTCGACACATCGCGGCACATGCCGCTCCGTATTGAATTCATCGAGGCTGTCGATAAGGTCGAACGCCTGATGCCTTCCCTCCTGGAATTGGTGACGGACGGACTGATTGAAGCGCACGATACCGTGATCCTCAAAATGGCGGTCGGAACGGCGCGATGAAGTTTACCGTCACCTGGGTCGGAATCATTGTTCTTGGGGCTGTGGCGTGGGCACAAAGTCCCGTCGTTTCGCTGACGCAAGCGCAGCAAACGGCGTTGCAAAACCATCCGCAGATTGCGTCGGCGGCATTAGAGGCGGAGGCCAGCGGGTTCGCTGTCCGCGAGGTGCGTTCCGCCTATTATCCCTCGCTATCGGGCAACATTACAGGAGTCGGAGCGGAGCACGGCTCGGTCTTATCGGCAGGCGCCGTGACTACCTCCAGCATCTATAGCCGGGGCGCCACGGGTATTGTGGCCAATCAGCTGGTCACCGATTTCGGGCGCACCGGAAGTCTCGTGGAGAGCGCCAAACTTCGTAGCTCCTCCAGGAATAAGGAAGTCGCCAACACGCGTGCGCAAGTGGTGATCGAAGTGGAGCAGGCGTACTACCAGGCGCTCGCCGCGCAGGCCGTCCAAAAAGTCGCGCAGGCGACTCTCGATTTCCGGCGCGTTACGCTGCGGCAGGTTTCCGCGCTGGCGGACAGCGCACTTCGCTCGAAACTGGACGTGAGCTTTGCCCAGGTCACCGTGTCGCAGGCGCAGCTCGATTCGATCCACGCGGATAACGACGCCCGTGCCAGCCATGCGCGTCTCTCCGCTGCCATGGGATACGATCGGGACCAATCGTTCGCGCTTGCCGACGAATCGCTGCCGGCGGCGCTGAGTCCGGACGTCGATGGATTGATCGCCGCGGCATTGCACGATCGGCCCGATCTGGCGGTGCTGCGGCTCAATCGCGACGCGCTGGAACGCTACGCGGAGGCCGAGAAGCGGCTCCGCAACCCGACCGTCAGCGCCGCCGCGGTGGGCGGAGTAGCGCCGGTGCGGGACGACCGGTTGGTGGAGAGCTACAGCGCCGTGGGTGTCAATGTGAACATTCCGGTCTTGAACGGCGGCCTCTTCAAAGCGCGCCGCGAAGAAGCCGAATCCCACAAACTCGCGGCCGATAAAAACGTTGAGGCTCTGGTGGTGCGGGTGGCTCGCGATGTTGAGATTGCGTGGCTGAACGCCAACGACGCATTCCAGCGCCTGGATGTGACCGCCCGCCTCGTCGAACAGGCGAATGAAGCGCTTCGGCTGGCGCAGGCGCGCTACGACAACGCATTAGGCAGCATCGTGGAACTGAACCAGGCGCAGGTGAATCAAACCGCGGCAGAGATTGCCGCGGCTACGGCCAAATACGAATATCTGAGCCGGCGGGCGGATCTCAATTACGCGATGGGTGCCTTGCGATGACTCAAACACCAAGTTACATTTTGCCGACGGCCGGAGTTCTACTCATGCTGGCTGCGTCTGCCTGCTCGCGGAGCGCCGGCGTTGAGGCCGCTCGCGTAGCTCCGGAAGCACGTACCGTGGCCGTCGCCAAGGCGACGCGCACCGATCTTTCGAGCGGTGTGAATCTGACGGCGGAATTCGAACCGTATCAGGAGATCGATGTGATGGCCAAGGTGTCCGGCTACATTCGCGAAATCAAGGTCGACATCGGGGATCGCGTCTCCGAAGGCCAACTGCTCGCCACTCTCGAGATTCCCGAAATGCAGGACGATCTTACCCGTGCTGCGGCGGCGATCGAAGCCGCCAACGCCGATCTGGCCGCGGCTC